>Ga0335069_10002639_pt1 | contig 27467 bp, 23 predicted proteins | sample Lox_Sample_11_FD_206714 | JGI IMG/M metagenome (GOLD analysis project Ga0335069, IMG submission 206714) | Soil microbial communities from Loxahatchee National Wildlife Refuge, Florida, United States - Lox_Sample_1.1 | ecosystem: Environmental > Terrestrial > Soil > Wetlands | place: USA...
GCCGCGCGCCGTGCGCGGCGACACGCTGAAAGTGAGCGACAAGCCTGCCGCGGCCGTCGTTGCGCTGCGCCGGACGGCCTGAACCAGACTTCGCTCCGTCGTCTTCCGTCCGTGCAGCGGGCGGTGTCACGATTTCGCCCCGATTCCGGCTTGCGAAAGACCCGCGACAAAGCCAAGTTGCCGTATCGGCGCGACTGTGCTTCTTCTCGATGCGGAATTTGCGCGTTTTGGTTTTGATGAGCGGGAATCCAGTTATTATCGGTGGACTGCGGCAGATTGCCGGGGAATACGACGCGCTGATCTGCGACGTCTGGGGTGTGGTTCACGACGGCGTGCGCGCCTTCCCCAAGGCGGTGGAGGCGCTCGAGCGCTTCCGGGGCGAACGCGGCCGCGTGGTGCTGTTGTCGAATGCGCCGCGCCCCGCCGCCGAGATCGAGGAACAGCTTGCTGCGTTTGGCGTCCCCGGCGACGCCTACGACGCCGTCGTCACCTCAGGAGGCGCGGCGCGGGACGATCTCGCCCGCCGCGCCCGAACCGGTACGCTTGCGGTCATGCACATCGGCCCCGACCGCGACCGGCCCGTGTTCGAAGGACTGAGTGTCCGTCTGACCGGCGCCGAAGCCGCCGACGTCGTCCTGTGCACGGGACTGTTCGACGACGAGGTCGAGACCCCCGAATCGTACCGCGCCACGCTTGTCGAGTTACGGCAGCGGGACCTTCCGATGATCTGCGCCAATCCGGACGTGCTGGTGCCGCGCGGGGGAAAACTCGTGCATTGCGCCGGCGGGATCGCGCGGGCCTACGAGGCCGTGGGCGGGAAAGTCGCCTATTACGGCAAGCCCCACGCCCCCATCTATGAACCGGCGCTCGAAGCCGCCGGCCGTCCCAAGCGTTCCCTGGTTGTGGGCGACGCTCTGGAGACCGACATTGCCGGTGCCAACGCGATGGGACTCGATGCATTGTTCGTGGTCAACGGTCTGCACGGCAAGGAAGTTGGAGCGCTTACGTCCGAAAACCTCGCTGCGTTTTTCGGCCGCCACCGCCTTTCCGTCCGTGCCGCGATCGGGGATTTCGCATGGTAACGTGGCGACGGTCGAAACCCGCATGAGCCGTTTGTTCGAGAACCCGAACCCCGGCATGTCCGAAGGAACCCGATGAAGGTATTCCGGCACACCGCGGACGTTCCCGACGCCTTCAAGGGCGCGGTGGTGGCGATCGGCAATTTCGACGGCGTTCATCTCGGCCACCAAGCCTTGATCGCGCGCACTCTCAAGCTGGCCGAAGACCGCAAGGCTCCGGCTGCCGTGCTCACCTTCGAACCGAGCCCGCGCGAGTTCTTCCGCCCCGGCGGCGAGCCGTTCAAGCTCACTCCGTTCCGCAACAAGTGTCACCTGATATCGACGCTCGGCGTCGACTGCATGTATGCCCTGCCGTTCGACGCCGAGATGGCCCACCGCACTGCGCAGGAGTTCGCGTTCGAGGTGCTGATTCGGGGATTGGAAGCGGGCTGCGTCGTGGTCGGGAGCGACTTCCGCTTCGGCATGGGCCGTGCCGGCGATGCCGCGATGCTCTCCTATCTCGGCGACATGGAGGGTTTCGGCGTCTCGATCCTGGAAACCATCAAGCTGCCCGTCGGCGAGAAGATTTCGTCGACGGGAATCCGCGAGGCTCTGAAGGCGGGGCGCCCGCACGAAGCGATGCGGTGGATGGGCCATCCCTTCACCATCGAAGGCAGGGTTCATCACGGCGAGGAGCGCGGGCGCACGCTCGGCTATCCGACCGCCAACATGCATCTCGACGGCTACATCCGCCCCGCTTTCGGCATCTATGCCGTGCGCGTTTCCGTCCTGCAGAACGATGAGATCGTGGCCCGCTACAACGGGGTGGCCAATCTCGGCGTACGCCCGATGTACCTCTTGCGCGAACCGTTGCTCGAAACCCACCTTTTCGATTTCGACGGCGACGTCTACGGCATGCATCTGGCCGTCGAGTTGATCTCGTTCATCCGCCCCGAGGCCGTGTTCGCAACCCCGGATGAACTCAAGGTGCAGATCGCCGAGGACGTCGAGAAGGCGCGGGCGGTCCTCTCCCGTTAACCGCGGCAGAGTAGGGGCGATCCGGCGCCCGCTGGACCGCACCGTCCGGCGCTGTTAGAAGGTCCGCTTTCCGATCGGAAGGCGGGAATCATGTTGGGAAACCTCAAGAAGGCGCGAATTCGCCGCCCGGCTCCCCGGGCTTGACGACGCTCGCGCGGAGACCGGGAAATCCGTCCCAACCCCATCCGCCAAGGCCTTACAATGTCGAAGAAAAATGATCAGACCGGCGCGAAAGACTACCGCGCCACGCTTTTCCTGCCCCAGACCGATTTTCCCATGAAGGCGGGCCTGCCCCAGGCCGAGCCCCGGTGGCTCGCCAAATGGGCGAAACAGGACCTTTACGGCTGCATCCGCGCCGCGGCGAAAGGCCGCCCGCTGTTCGTTCTCCACGACGGCCCGCCCTACGCCAACGGCGAGATCCACTCCGGCACGGGCATGAACAAGGTCCTCAAGGACTTCGTCGTCCGCTCGCAGACCATGATGGGCAAGGACGCGCCCTACGTGCCCGGCTGGGACTGCCACGGCCTGCCGATCGAATGGAAGATCGAGGAGAAGTACCGCGCCGAGGGCAAGTCGAAGGACGACGTGCCGATCGACCGGCTCCGCCGCGACTGCCGCGAGTTCGCGGCCTCCTGGATGGACGTGCAGCGGGGCCAGTTCAAGCGGCTGGGCTGCATCGGCGAGTGGGACCGTCCGTATACGACCATGAACTTCGCCGCCGAGGCGATTATCGCCGGCGAACTGCACAAGTTCGTCGCCAACGGGCTGCTCTATCGCGGTTTCCGGCCGGTGATGTGGTCGCCGATCGAGAAGACGGCGCTGGCCGAGGCCGAGATCGAATACCACGAGCACACCAGCCCGACGATTTATGTGAAGTTCCCGATTGTTAGCCATACGAATCCAGCGTGCGCCAGCAAGCTCGATGGCGCATCCGTCGTGATCTGGACAACTACGCCATGGACTATTCCGGGCAATCGGGCAATCGCGTGGCACACGGACCTGAGATATGTTGTTTTGGAGGTGCAAGAAGTCAAAGAAAACTCTCTCGCAAAACCTGGTGAAAAGCTGCTCGTAGCCGACGTCCTCGCCTCGCAGATGGCTACGCACGCCGGTATCACAAAATACATCGAGTGGCCGATCCTCGGGCTTTTCCGCGAGAGCCATATCATTTGCGCCCATCCATTTAGAGGGCGCGATGCCTACTATGATTTCGATGTCCCGCTTCTCTGGGGTGAGCACGTAACGTCCGACACTGGCACGGGCTTCGTGCATACCGCGCCCGGTCATGGCGAGGACGATTTTGAGCTTATGCTAAAGTCCGACCCCAATTACCCCGCCAAGCATCCGGACGCCTTCAGCATCATCACCGCCGAGGGCGCGTTTGCGCCCAACGTGCCGCTGTTCGCGGGCAAGCACATTCTGTCGCGTGACGGCAAGAAGGACGGCGACGCCAACGGCGCGGTGATCGCGGAGCTGAAGGCGACGGGCAAGCTCCTCGCCAAGGGCAGCCTGCGCCACCAGTATCCGCATTCCTGGCGCTCCAAGGCGCCGGTGATCTTCCGGGCCACGCCGCAGTGGTTCGCCGCGATGGACAAGCCCTTCGCGATGTCGAACGGCAAGACGTTGCGCGAACTGGCCATGCAGGGCATCGCCGCGACGAAATGGTATCCGGCGGCCGGTGCCAACCGCATCGGCTCGATGGTGGAAGGCCGCCCCGACTGGGTGCTGTCGCGCCAGCGCGCCTGGGGCGTGCCGCTCGCCATCTTCGTCGAGAAGAAGACCGGCGAAATCCTCAACGATGCCGAGGTGAACAAGCGCATCATCGACGCCTTCAGGAACGAAGGCGCCGACGTGTGGTTCAAGCCCGGCGCGGCCGAACGCTTCCTCGGGCCGCACCGCAACGCGGACGACTACGAACAGGTCAAGGACATCCTCGACGTCTGGTTCGATTCCGGTTCGACGCACGTCTTCACGGTCGAGCATCCGGTCGATCCCTCCTGGCCGCAGGCCGATCAGGCCGATCTCTATCTCGAAGGCTCCGACCAGCATCGCGGCTGGTTTCAGTCTTCGCTTCTCGAATGTTGCGCCACCAAGGGACAGCCGCCCTACAAGGCGGTTCTGACCCACGGCTTCGTACTCGACGAGAAGGGCTACAAGATGTCGAAGTCGCTCGGCAACGTGGTGTTGCCGCAGACGATTGCCGATCAGAACGGCGCCGACATCCTGCGCCTGTGGGTGGCCTCGTCGGATTTCACCGAAGACCTGCGCCTCGGCCCCGACATCGTCAAGGCGAACGTCGACGCCTATCGCCGCTTGCGCAACACCATCCGCTTCATGCTGGCCAATCTCGCGGGCTTTGAGGAATCCGAACGCATCGGCGCGGCGGAAATGCCGGAGCTGGAGCGCTACATCTTGGCCAAGCTCGCCGAGCTCGACGGCCTCGTGCGCCACGGCTACGCGGAATACGATTTCAACCGCGTCTTCAACGCGCTCTTCAACTTCTGCACCAACGAACTCAGTGCGTTCTATTTCGACATCCGCAAGGACGTCCTCTATTGCGACCCCCGCCATGCTCCGCGCCGCCGCGCCGCGCGCACGGTGACCGACGAGCTGTTCCGCCGCCTCGTCACCTGGTTGGCGCCAATCCTCTGCTTCACGATGGAGGAGGCATGGACGCTGCGGTTCCCGCAAGAAAGCGTGCACCTGCAACTCTTCCTCGACACGCCGGCCGCATGGCATTCGCCTTCGCTGATCGAGAAGTGGAACCGCATCCGCACGCTGCGGCGGGTGGTGACCGGCGCGCTGGAGATCGTTCGCCGCGACAAGGTGATCGGGGCGAGCCTGGAGGCCGCGCCCGTGCTGTACGTCAGCGAAGCGTCGGATGCGGAAATGCTGAAGGGCATCGATCTGGCCGAGATCGCCATCACCTCTGCCGCCCATGTCTCGGCCAGGGAGCCTCCGGCCGACGCCTTCCGCCTGCCCGACGTTCCCGGCGTGGCTGCGACCTTCCACCATGCCGAGGGCGACAAATGCGCGCGCTGCTGGATGATACTTCCCGAAGTGGGGGAAAATCCGGATCATCCGGACCTGTGCAACAGGTGCCGGGACGCCATCCGGGGGGCAGGATGAATCATCGGGATTTGGGCCTCGTGATCGCGGGTGCGGTCTTCGTGCTGGACCAGGGCACGAAGCTGCTGCTGCTGTACGCTGCGGGGCTCTATTTTCCGCCGGGCGAATACCTGCCGGGCCACACCATTCAGGTATTGCCGTTTTTTAATCTGGTGATGGTGTGGAATCCGGGCATCAGCCTGGGCCTGTTTCCCGCTTCCGGCCCGGAGGGCACCGTACTTCTGGCCACATTCCAGATGATCGCCGTCGGCGTCCTGAGCTGGTGGTTGTGGTCCGTGCGCAGGCGGACGCTGGCCGTCGGGCTGGGTCTCGTCATCGGCGGGGCACTGGGTAACCTGATAGACCGTTTGGTTTACGGCCAGGTTGCCGACTTTTTTCACTTGTACGCCTTCGACTACAGCTTTTACGTATTCAACGTCGCAGATGCGGCCATTACGTTCGGCGTGCTCGGTTTGCTATATGATGCGCTGTTGAAGCCCGAAGCGCCGAACGGCAAGGGCGATGCCGGGAAGGAGTAGCCGATGAACATTCGTACGCTGCGTGCGGCCGCGCTCGTGGTCGTCGCCGCGGGTGCGCTCGCGGGATGCGATACGCTGCGCGATGCCGCCGGCATGAGCAAGAGCGCACCGGACGAGTTCGCCGTGCTGACCAAGGCGCCGCTGACCATCCCGCCGGACTACAACCTGCTGCCGCCGCGTCCGGGCGCCGTCCCGACCAATCAGACCGATCCCACCGACACGGCCCAGACGGCGCTGTTCGGCAGCGACCCGGCCACCGTCGCCTCGCAGCTTCCCGACACCTATAGCGAGGGCGAACGGATGCTTCTGGCAAATGCCGGCATCCAAGGGGCCGACCCGGCGATTCGCCAGCACCTCGCCTCCGACAACAAGAACATGGTCGGTGCCGACGACAGCTTCACCAACGACATCCTGTTCTGGCAGAAGCCGAAGGCCGACAACGGAACGCCGCTGAACTCGGATGCGGAGGCCCGCAAGCTGGACACCCAGAAGTCGGGCCAGGCCGCCCCGTCCGGGCAGGATCAGGGCAAGCCGGCGCAGAAGGACGAAGACGAGGGCTGGTTCAGCAGCCTGTTCGACTGGTTCTGAATAGCCTTCCCCCGATGGCTGGCTTGAGGCGGCGCAGTTACGGCGTGGCGCCCTCCGGAGCGGCATGCGCTGGAGCGTGCGCGGTTTTGCACAAGACGCCTCGACAATCGAAGACACTAGGATTCAATGATCTGCTAATGTCCTTTCGATTCCGGTATTCGCGAGGAGCGGAGATGCGGCGAATTCCGGAATCGGGACATTAGCCGGAACGACTCCCCGATGCGGGCTTTCAGCAGAACGAACGGCGCCCTTCAGGCGGCAATCGCCGTCGCCGCGCTTTGCGCGCTGTGCGTGGTTTTGCCTGCGCAGGCTCAGCCTGCGAAGATCTTCCAGTTCGTGCTGCAGAACGGCCTTCAGGTCGTGGTGGTGCCCGATCACCGCGCGCCGGTCGTGACCCAGATGATCGCGTTCAAGGCGGGAGCGGTCGACGATCCGCCGGGTCTGTCGGGCATGGCCCATTTCTTCGAGCACATGATGTTCCGCGGCACGCGCACGGTTCCGGGAGCGGGGTTCTCGCAAACCGTCGCGCGCAACGGCGGCGACGACAACGCCTTCACCGAGCACGATTACACCGTGTTCTACGAACAGATCGCCAAGGACAAGCTGAGGCTCGTGGCCCATCTCGATGCCGATCGCATGGCCAATCTCGACCTCTCCGACACCAACGTGTCGGCCGAACGCGACGTGGTCATGGAGGAGCGCCGGCTGCGCGTCGACAACGATCCGGAGGCGCTGACCGAGGAGCAGGCCGAGGCCGCGCTTTATCTTTCGCATCCCTACGGCCGGCCGGTGATCGGCTGGCCGGAGGAAATCCGCCACATCGGCCGCGCCGAAGCCGACGACTTCTACAAGCGCCACTACGCACCCAACAATGCGATCCTGGTGGTGGCAGGCGACGTCACTGCGGAAGACGTGCGCGCGGCGGCCGAAGCCGAATACGGCCAGTTGCAGCCGCGCGAGTTGGGCGCGCGGGTCGATTACGCCCAGCCAAGGCGCCTCGGCGAGACTCGCCTCGTCGTCAACCGGAAGGACGCGAAGGTTCCGCTTTTCCTGCGGCTCTATCGCGTCGAAAGTTATGCGGAAGCCGCGCCGGGAGAGGCCGAAGCGCTGGAAGTGTTGGCGCGGCTGTTGGGCGGCGATGCCACTTCGGCGCTGTACCGCAAATTGGTGGTGGAGCGGCGGATCGCCACCGACGTGTCCGCGAGCTATGACGGCTACGCCCGCGACGCGGGCCAGTTCAGCATCTCGGCTACACCGCGGCCGGGTGTCTCGCTCGACGCGATCGAACACGCGGTCGACGAGGTGCTCAACACCTACATCCATCGTCCGGCTTCGAAGGCCGAGCTTGCGCGCGCCAAGGTGCAGCTTGCGGCGGGGGCGACTTTCCGGCGCGACAGCCAGTTCGAGATGGCGTCGGCCTACGCCCGTGCGCTGGCGGTGGGGCTGACGGTCTACGACGTTCAGCAATGGCCGGCCCGCATCGGCGACGTTTCCGCCAAGGACGTCGAGAATGCCGCCTCGACGGGGCTGAACCGTATCGAGTCGGTCACGGCCTATCTGCTTCCGAAGCCATGACGAGGTGGCTTCCCGCTCTGGTGTTCGCGCTGCTCGTCGCCGCGCCCGCATCCGCCGTGAACGTGAAGCGGCTCGACGCCGTGACCGGCGCGTCGGTGTGGTTCGCCGAGGATCACGGCGTTCCGATGATCGCGCTGTCGGCGTCGTTTCCGTCCGGTTCGTCCTACGATCCGTCCGGCAAGGCGGGCATGGCGGCTCTTGCCGCGGCGATGATGGACGAAGGCGCTGGCGGTCTTTCGTCGGATGCGTTCCAGGCCGCGCTGGCGGTAAAGGGCATCCGCCTCGAGGCGAAGTGCGACCGCGACTACACCGTGGTCACCCTTGTCACGCTGTCCTCGAATGCGAAGGAGGCGTTCCGGCTGTTGGCGCTGGCGCTCAACAAGCCTCGCTTCGATCCCGAGACCGTGGCGCGCGTCAAGATCCAGATGTTGCAGGAAATCCAGGCGGCTCGCGAGGACCCAGCGGCGGTCGCGGAAAAGGGCTTCTACAGCCTCTATTTCGGCCCTTACACCTACGGCCGTCCGGTGGGCGGCGATCCCGCCGGGCTGTCCTCGATTTCCGCCCAGGAGTTGCGCGCATTCGCGTCCAACCACTGGGTCCGCGGCGGTCTCAAGATCGCCGTGGCGGGCGATGCCGGCGCCGCCGCGATCGCCGCGCTCCTGAAATCGACTTTTGCCGGCCTTCCGGAAACTGCTCCATCGTTGCCGCCGCCGCCGTTTCGTGCGGGCGCCCCCGGCGTACACACCCTGCCGATGGACGTGCCGCAGCCGGCCGTGTTCTTTGGACTGCCGGGCCTGCAGCGCAGCGACAAGGATTTCATTGCGGCGATGGTCGCCAACTACATCCTCGGCGGCGGCGACACTTCGCGGCTGATGACCGATGTGCGCGAGCGGCGCGGGCTGACCTACGATGTGTCGACGGAACTCGTTCCGCTGCGCCGCGCCGGCCTTCTGCTCGGGACGGTCGCGACGCGGCGCGACGCCGTCCGCCGCACGATCGCGCTCGTGCGCAACACCATGACGCGTTTCGCCTCCGAAGGTCCGACGGACCGCGAAGTGACCGACGCCAAGCAGTATCTCAACGGCTCGTTTCCGCTCTCGTTCACTTCGGACGCCGATATCGCGGCCCAGCTCAACGTCTTCCAGCAGGAAGGCCTGCCGCTCGATTACCTCGCGCGCCGCGCCGACCTCATCAACGCCGTTTCCTCGGCCGACGTGCGCCGCGTCGCCCGGCGCCTGTTCGATCCCGCCAGGATGACGATCGTCATTGCGGGAACGCTGCCCACGGTGAACACCGAACCTGCCAACACCGAACCGGCCGACACGGAACCGGCGGATACCCCCTGAATTTTCTCCCCAGTTTACGAAGCGGAGAGGCGAGGCGGTGCGTGCACGAATCTGCTACACTCCAGCCATGAAGGTTCGCCGCCTTTCCGAGGGCACCATCAACCGCATCGCCGCGGGCGAGGTGGTCGAGCGTCCGGCCAGCGCGGTCAAGGAACTGATCGAGAACGCACTCGACGCCGGCGCCGCGCGCATAGACATCGCCGTCTCGAACGGCGGTTGCGATCTCATATTGGTGGAGGACGACGGCGAGGGGATGGAGGCCGACGACCTCATCCTGGCGGTCGAGCGTCATGCCACCTCCAAGCTCGCGGGCGACGACCTCGCTCACATCGCGACGCTCGGCTTCCGCGGCGAGGCGTTGCCTTCGATCGGCGCGGTGGCGAAGCTCTCGATCGCCAGCCGCACGAAGAAGAGCGAGGCGCACGCGGTGCAGGTGGAGGCGGGCCGCGCCAAGGGCCCGATGCCGGCCGGGTTCGGGGCGCGCGGGGCATCCGGCGCGCGGGTGGAGGTGCGCGAGTTGTTCTACGCCACGCCGGCGCGGCTCAAGTTCCTCAAGTCCGTCCGCTCGGAAGACTTGGCCACCCTCGACGTCGTCAAGCGTCTGGCGATGGTGCGGCCCGACGTCGCCTTCACACTGACGCTCGACGGCAAGCGTACGCTCGACCTTCCGGCGGAGGATGATCTCTTCGAAGGGAGGCTGAAGCGTCTGGCGCGCCTGGTGGGCCGCGATTTCGCTGACAATGCCGTCCGTGTGGAGGCCGAGCGCGAGGGCGTAAGGCTCACCGGCTTTGCCGGCGTGCCCACCTACAACCGCGCCAACTCAATGATGCAGTTCCTCTTCGTCAACGGCCGCCCCGTGCGCGACAAGCTCCTCATCGGCGCGGTGCGCGGAGCCTACGCCGACTTCCTGGCACGCGACCGCCATCCGGCGCTGGCGCTGTTCGTGGAGTGCGATCCGGCGTTCGTCGACGTCAACGTGCATCCCGCCAAGACGGAAGTTCGCTTCCGCGATGCGGGGCTCGTGCGCGGGCTGATCGTTTCGGCGCTGAAGCACGCCCTGCACCAGGCCGGCCATCAGGCCTCCTCGACTGTCGCCGCGGATGCGTTGTCCGTTCTTCACCCGTATGACGCACCCGTTTCCTTCCCTGAAAGGGGAGGGTGGAACGTGCAAAGCACGTCCCGGGAGTGGTCGAGCACCGGCGATCTTCACGACACTTCCTACGAATTCCAGTCACCGTTCGCGCCCGCCGCGCGCGTCGAAACCGTGGCGGGGGAACCCGCACCCGACACGCCTCTCGGCGCCGCCCGCGCGCAAGTCCATGAGACCTATATCGTGGCGCAGACCGCCGACGGCATTGTCATCGTGGATCAGCACGCCGCGCACGAGCGCCTCACCTACGAGCGCATGAAGCGCGCGATGGAAGAGGGCGGCATCGCCCGCCAGCCGCTCCTGGTGCCGGAGGTTGTGAACCTCGATCCCGCCGAAGTGGACCACATCGCCTCGCACGCGGCCGAACTGGCCGAGTTGGGCCTGGTCGTGGAGGCGTTCGGCCCCGACGCCGTGCTGGTGCGCGAAACGCCCGCCATGCTGGGCCAGATGGATTTGAAGAGCCTGATCCGCGACCTCGCCGACGACATCGCCGAGCACGGGGCGGCGCTGTCCTTGAAGGAGCGGCTGGAGGAGATCGCCGGTACGCTCGCCTGCCACACCTCGGTGCGGGCCGGCCGCCGCCTCACTGCCGACGAGATGAACGCACTGCTGCGCGAGATGGAGCGCACCCCCCACTCCGGCCAGTGCAACCACGGCCGCCCGACCTATGTCGAACTGAAGCTTTCGGATATCGAGAAGCTGTTTGGGAGACGGTGACTCCTTCACTCAAAATCGGCCGCAGTTCTCAGGGTATGAGTGACGCTACCACTTCACCTCCGCCGACCACTTTGCCGTAACCGGCCTTCCGCCAACCGTCGCGGGACGATATTTCCAATGGCTGACACATTCCATCGAGGCCTCGTCAAGTCTCTTGCTGGTGCTTCGTTCCGTGATCGCCAAATCCTTCACGGAACCGTCTTCTGTGACGATGAATGACAGCTTTGTCGTACCGCTCAGACCGCTGAGCATGGCGTCCGCGGAGTAGTATTCGTCGCAAGTGTGCGGTTTGCCGACCGGCAGCGGCGGCGTGGCATTGCCCTCCATCGGCCCGATTGTCGCGAACGTCCATTCAGAGCCGAAATCCGACGGAACGAAATCCCAGCTCAGTTGGCCCGACCACTGCCCGTCTCGCGGTTCTTGGTCGATGTTTATCTTGCTTACGCAATCCACGAGTTTTCTGTCGAGATCCTGGTCTCCAGTCGAGTTCACAAGCGCGATATCGGTGACGCTGTGGTCCTTCCGGACGTGAAATGTGAGATCCGCGCTGCCCTTCTGATGGTTCTCCTTGGTGGCCCAGAACAGGCACCATCTCACACCCACGTTGCTGCGCGCTGCGGCAGGGATGGCGCAGATCGTCAGTAGACAGGCTGCGGCCATGACCGAAACGAGCCTCATTTTCCCCTCCGTTCGTCGACGCTCAAGCACGCTCGCGCTGAACGCTCACGTCCCCAACCTGAACGACCCCATGAAGTCCATCACCGGTTTGCTCGTCTCCGCGCCCTTCGCGCCCACGACCATCACCTGGAACTGCACATCGCCCACGAAGAACACACGCAGGTGCACCGCCGCTTTCTTGGTCGGAACGTCGATCAGCACGTCGTGTCCAGGCACCTTGCCCAGCCTGATCGGCGTGTCGCTCTTGACGACGCCCATCACGTTCGCGGCCGCTCCGCCGACGGCGTCCTTGAACGCGCCCGCCAGCGTCTTCTTGGCGATGAAGCCCTTTGGATAGGTGCTCGTGACCACGTAAAAGACCGCACCGCCACTCTGGCAGTCGTAGCTCGCCACCGGGATGATGTCCTTGCCCGCGGCGAGGTTCTGCGTGGTCAGCTTGCTCCGGCAGGGAAAGACGGCGGAAAACCCTGCGCCTTTCACTGCTTGCGCCTGCGCGGCTGTCGCAAGCAAGACTGTGGCTGCCGCAATCGTCAAAGCGCGAACCGAGATTGTCATGCGTTGATCCCCCAATGCTGCAGCGATCGTGTCAAATCCAACGGCCCGCTTCGAGGCGACTTATCCCCGCGGGCAGGTCAGTATGCGGACCCTTGTATCGCCGTAAACCCGCTGATCCCGTTCGTGAAATCCGGCGGCTTCGGCCGGCTTGTCATCCTCGGCCGCTTCCACCACCACTACGGCGTTTTCCGCCAGCCAGCCGCCTTCGAGAAGGCTGGCCAGCGCCGGAGCGACGAGGCCTTCGCGATAGGGCGGGTCGAGGATCGCGAGTTCGAACGGTCCGCCCGCGCCCGCCGCCATGGGGCCCAGCCTGGTGGCATCGCGCCGCCAGATCTTGCTGGCGCCGGTCAGGGCCAGCGCCTCCACGTTCTGGCGGATCAGCGCCCGGCTCTCGGCGGAGTCGTCCACGAACAGGCAGAAGGCCGCGCCGCGGCTCAAGGCCTCGATTCCCATCGCGCCGGTGCCCGCGAACAGGTCGGCCACGCGCGCGCCCTCGATCCGAAAGCCGGTTCCGAAGTCATTGTGGCTGAGGATGTTGAAGACGGCCTGGCGCACCTTGTCGGCGGTGGGGCGCACCCGCGCATCGGGAGGCGCGACCAGCGTCCGGCCGCCGAACCTGCCTGCCGTGACGCGCATCCCCGCCTCCTGACACTGAGTTGATCCGCGCCCGCTGGCGGGGCACGCTGGGGCAGGGTAATAGCACGTCCGTCATGTGTCGCATCCTGCTCGTTGTTCTGGCCTTGCTGACGTTCGCCGTCCCCGCGGCGGCGCAGGTCGATCAGCTTCCGAAAAACCACGTTCGGCTGTTAACGGACCGCGACGGCGTGCGCCCGGGCGGCACCTTCACGGTTGCCGTGGAGCAGGATATCCGTCCCGGCTGGCACACCTACTGGATCAATCCCGGCGATGCCGGCGCGGCCACGGAGGTGCATTGGACTCTGCCGCCGGGCTGGAAGGCGGGGGCGATCGAATGGCCTTATCCCCATCGCCTGCCCGTAGGCCCCCTGATGGATTACGGCTACGAGGGCAAGGTCTGGCTGCTGGTCGATCTGACCGTGCCGGCCGATGCCGTGCCCGGCTCGGTCGAGCTCAAGGCGCTGGTGCAGTACCTCGTTTGCCGCGAAGTGTGCATTCCGGAGGATGCCAACGTGTCCGCGCCGGTGGTGGTTGATCCCGCCGCCTCCGGACCCGACGCAGTCGCCGCGGCCGATTTCGCCGCCGCACGTGCGAGAATTCCGGCGCCGTCGCCCTGGCCGGTGCGGTATGCACTGAACGGAGATTACGCCGGCCTCTTTGTCCAGGCGCCGGCGCTTGCGGGCGTCGCCAAGCCCGTCGATGCGCAGTTCTTCCCGGTCCGTTCGGGCCTCGTGGCCGATGCCGCGCCTCAGTCGTTCGGCTTCGCCGCGGACGGCCTCGTGATGCGCCTTTCGCGCGGCGCCAGGCTGGCCGGGCTCGGCCTGCTCGATGGTGTGCTGGTGCTGACCTCGGCGGACAATTCCGTTCAGGCGCTCACGGTTTCCGCCCGCCCGGGCCCGGTCCCCGAAATCCGCACCGGGAGCGAGATCAGCTTCGCGCTGGCGCTCGCCTTTGCGTTCCTCGGCGGGCTCATCCTCAACATTATGCCGTGCGTGTTGCCCATCCTGGCGATGAAAGCGCTGGCGCTCGCCGGTCACGCCGGGGCGGACCGCCGACATGCACGCGTGGAGTCGTTCTCCTATTCCGCCGGAGCGGTGCTCAGCTTCGTCGTTTTCGGGCTTGTCATTGTCGCCCTGCGCGCCTGGGGCGCCGCCGTCGGCTGGGGCTTCCAATTGCAGCAGCCCGTCGTCGTGGCGGCTTTCGCGCTGCTGATGTTCGCGGTCGGCCTCAATCTCTCCGGTGTGTTCGAAGTGCAGGCGATCTCCACGGGCGACGCGCTGGCGCGCCGCGGCGGGCTGTTGGGCGCCTTCTTCACCGGGGTGCTGGCGGTGGCGGTTGCAGCGCCTTGCACCGCTCCGTTCATGGCGACGGCGATCGGCTACGGCTTCACGCAAACCCCTGCTGTGGCGCTGGCGGTGTTCGTCGCGTTGGGCCTCGGCTTTGCGCTGCCGTTCCTGCTGCTCGGCGTCTGGCCCGCGCTGCACCGCGTTTTGCCCAAGCCCGGCCTCTGGATGAAACGGCTGAAGCAGATTCTCGCGCTGCCGATGTACGGCGCGGCCGCGTGGCTGATCTGGGTGTTGTCGCAGCAAGTCGACCGTGCCGGCCTCATTGCCGCTTTGGCGGCTATGGTTGCGCTCGGGGTTGCGTTGGCCGCCTGGGGCGCGACCCGCATGCGATTGCGCGCGGCCGGCATGGTGGCGGCGCTGGTCGGTCTTGCGGGCGCCGCTTACGGCCTCAGCCTCGTTGCCGCCGCACCTGCGCCCGCAGCGGCCGCGGAGACGGTTTATGCCGGCATGAAATCGGAGCCCTACACGCCGGCGCGGCTCGAGGCGCTGCGCAAGGCGGGCCGGCCGGTGTTCGTGGATGCCACCGCCTCATGGTGCATCACCTGCCTCGTCAACGAGGAGGCGGCACTGTCGCGTCCCGCCGTGCGCGCCGCCTTCGCCGAACGGAAGGTTGCGCTTCTGGTCGCCGATTGGACCAACCGCAACGCGGAGATCACCGCGCTCCTGGAAGCGCACGGCCGCTCGGGCGTGCCGCTCTACCTCTACTACGCGCCGGGCGCATCGGGGCCCAAGACCCTTCCCCAGATTCTCACCGAAGGCGAAGTGCTCAAGACGATTTCCGCGCCCTGAGCGCTTCAAGGCTGTCTGCGCGTGGGCAGCCTCGTGATGATGGGACGGATGATCTTCTTCTTGAGATGCGGGGCTTCGCTTGTCGGCCCCAGCGGCGCCAGCGTCGCCCGGCAGGCTGGCATGGGCGAACATGGCGCGTCGGGATCGCGGAACATCAGGCTGCCGAAGGCGTCGTCGGAATAGACTTCCACGTGGGGGGCGGCCGCGCGCTTGATGCCGTCGTCGATCAGGCCCTCGGTCTGGACGTCGAGCCGGTTGGTGGTGGCGCTCGAGTTCTTGTAGGTCAGCTGCATGGTCAGTTGCGTGTCGGTGACCGAACCCGATTTCAACGTCACGCTGTTGCTCAGTCCGATGTCGACGACCGGGATGCCCCCACCCGGTCCCCCGCCCAACGTGATGCCGGAACTCGACGTCGTCGACACGATGTCGTCGACGGTAGAGGTATAGGTGGTCGTATTGGTGTCGGTGACTGTCTCCGAGTTGCTGGTGATCACCTGGATGTCGAGGCTGTTGTCGCTGGCCGGTCCGGTGAGCGGAATGCCGTATTCCTGGCTCGGCACCATGAGCTGCGCCCGCGAAGTGACGTCGGCGGACTGGCCGATGCCCCAGAACGGATCGAGCTTGGCCAGCGCCTTGCAGTCGTCGGCGGTCAGTGTTTCCTGCTGCTGGCTCGCAGTGGTGAAGCTGTAGCCATTGGCGAACGGCGCCTTGTGATTGGCACAGGCATCGAGTTCGCCCACGGTGACGGCGATGTCGTTGGGTAATCCCGCCGCGCTTTGCGCCGCGATCAGCTGGACCTTCTGGTTGCCGAAGAAGTCCCAGATGCCGAGCTGCGGATGCACCAGAACCACCACCAGATCGCTCCAGAAGGGCTCCTTCGCAAAAGCCCCGGCGGCGCCCGGCACGCTCGCGGGATCGGCCGTGATCGTGCGCGTGAACGCGATGGCCTGCTCGTTCGCGCCGGTCAAGTCGCGTTCGAGCGATTGTCCGCTCTTCAAGACCGTCGTGTTGTCCCACTTGGTGTCGGACGAGCCGTTGAAGCCCAGTTTGAAGACGCTGCCGATTCCGGCCGAAATGCCGCCCTCCGAGACCAGTTCCATCCACTGATCGTTGCTGGAGGAGTTGTCCACTTCCGCCGTCTCGCCAGCGGTGATGGTGGTGGAGAAGGTGCGGGTGATCTTGAGGTTCGCGGTGCTCTTGTTGCCGGGCGGCATGTACACGATGTTCTCGGGGATGACCTTGAGCTGGACCATCGCGGTCGGCAGCACCACCAGATTGAACGCCGGAGTGTGAACGTCCTCCTCGCCGCCGCAGACGTTGGCGGGGCAGGCGGCGTTGTAGTCGTTGGGTCCGGTGTGATTGTTCGTGTAGTAATAGGTGTAGCCGTTGAGGTGGAATCTCATCGGAAACGACACCTGATAGAACGCGACGGGCACCGGCGTCGGGATGTACTGAAACGTCTGGTTCTGGATGACGTACATGTCCGTCCTGGTGTCGCCGATCTGGTACCAGGTACGTGGCGTGAAGGTGTTCTTCACCGTATCGGCTTCATCGGGGCAGGTCGCGGTGTCGGCCGCTTCCTGAGTTCTGGCCGGCCAGGACTGCGCTTCGTTCGCCGTCAGGCACACCTCGGTGTAGATGTGACCGGCCCAGCCTACTGCCTTGTAGGCGTAATGCAGTCCGCTCGACAGATAGCCGTCGATGTAGGGCGTGATCGGAAAATCGAACGTGACCGCGGGCAGATGGACGGTTGTGGGCTGTCCGGCATGGAACGCCGAAGTCGCGGGCGTCGTGGTGGAATAGACGATCTGAAGCCCATAAGGCGGAGTGATGTGTTCGGGGGGCGGGAAGAACGGCAGTGTCCCGGGCCACGCCACGACGACGGGAAGGTTCTTGATGCCGATCCAGTTGGACGGCACCACCGCGTGCGGTCCCGCGATCGCCGGACCGGAGCCCGTCAATCCCCACAACAATGCGGCAGCGATAATGCTGCACCGGATGGACGTCATGACCGGTCCTCCCTCCAGGATATCCAGAAAGCGCGGAGCACACTCCGTACGCGTCGCGGAGCGATGTCCGCGTCCATCGGCTTCGAATCGGCGCTCGCGTTCGAATCGCAACAGCAATAACCGCGCCGCGGGGCGATAAAAACGCCAGAGATTCTGTGTCTTTACGGTGACGGAAGCATCATGTTGATGCGTGGACGTGAGCAGATGTGCTCACATAGAATGGGTGCGGGCGGTTCACCAAAGGGCGGGATATGATGCGCACACTGATGATCACCTGCGCGCTGGCGTTGTTGTGCGGCTGCGCGAGCGAACCAAAGCCTCCCGTGGTCACGACCGCCTACGAAGGACTGCCGCTCGTCACCGCTTCGCATCCACGGCCGCCCGATTTCTCCGCCGTCACCTGGACGCGCACGATGATGATGAACGCCCCGGCAGGCGGCCGGGAAGAGGTGGCCGAAGGCAATGATCTGGTGGCGGAGTTCGGCGTTCCCGATCCCGCCCGGGCGATCTCCGCCGCGCTGGCTTCCGCGCTGTCTAGCTCGCTCAAAACCGTTCCCGCCGATGCTTCGGCGGACGGCAGCGGACTGGTGCTCGACGTCGTCACCGATGGCTGGGCGTTCACCTATATCGGCTCGGACCCCGCGCATTATCAGGTCAAGTACATGGGCCGCGCCCGCCTGTTGCACGCGGCGGACAACGGGGAAATCGCCGCCGTGCCTTGCCGATGGGAATCCAACCTGAAGGACGCGCCCACCTACGACGACTTGCTGGCCGGCCGAGGTGCTCTGCTCAAGGACATGCTTGCGTCCGCCGCCGCGGATTGCGCCGTCGCGTATCACAAGCAGCTTCTCCTTGCGCCCGCGCTTCAACAGCCTGCCGCGCCCGAAAGGTAACGCGTCAGGCCGGCGGCCGTTCGGGGATGGGTTCCGACATCGCCGCGTCCCGGGCTTCGCGGCCGAGTGCAACCAGAACGATGATGGCGAACGCCGCCGCCACCGCCACGCCGGCCAGCGCCAGCGCATAGTTGTCGCCGTTGCGCTCGGCGAAGGTCGTTTGCAGCGTGGCGTTATAGGAAGCGATGAAATTGCCGAGCTGGTAGACCGTTCCGGGGAACGCACCGCGCGCTTCCGCCGGCGAAAGCTCGTTCAGATGGGCGGGAACGACCCCCCAGGCCCCCTGCACGAAGAACTGGACGATGAAGGCGCCCAGCGCCAGCAGCGCCACGTTCGGCGAGAACGCCCATAACCACACCGCCGGAACGGCGAAACATGCGGCCGCGATGATCGCCCGCTTGCGCCCCAGCCACTGGCTGACGGTGCCGAAGGTGAGCCCGCCCAGAATTGCGCCGATGTTGTAGAGGATGGCGATGCCGCTCACCGTGGCGTGGTCGAAATGGCGCTGCTTCTGCAGGAAGGTCGGGTACATGTCCTGCGTGCCGTGGCTGAAGAAGTTGAACGCGGTCATCAGCAGGATGGCGTATAGCGCCAGCTTCCAATGCCGCCGCAGGACGCCCAGGGTCGTCACCGACGCCGCGCGTTCTTCGCGGTAAGCGGGCGACTCCGGCACTTTGGTGCGGATGTAGAGGATGAGAAGGGCGGGCACGAGACCGACCATGAACATTCCGCGCCAGCCGATCAGCGGGTACAAGACCGCAAACACCAGCGATGCCAACAGGTATCCCGACGGATAGCCCGACTGCAGGATGCCGGACACGAGTCCGCGCGCGGACTGCGGCACCGTCTCCATCGTCAGCGACGCGCCGACGCCCCATTCCCCGCCCATCGCGATGCCGAACAGCCCGCGGATCAGCAGGAAAACGGCGAGATTGGGGGCGAAGGCCGTGGCGAATCCGAAGACGGAATAAAGCGCCACGTCGAGCATCAGGATCGGCCGCCGGCCGAAGCGGTCCGCCAGCCGCCCGAACACGAACGCGCCCACCGGCCGTGCCGCCAGCGTCATCGTGATCGCCATCGCAACGGCGCTGTTCTTGGTGCCGAACTCGCGCGCGACGTCGTTGATCACGAACACCAGCAGGAAGAAATCGAACGCGTCGAGCATCCAGCCGAGATAGGCCGCCGCCACGACGTGCCGCTGGGAAGAAGTCCACTTGCTCGCCTGCGGTGCCATCGGAGCGCCCAGAATCGTCTGCGGGCCGATTCATCCGCAAATCGCGGGCTCCTGTCACCGGGCGTCAAGTTCGGATCGGCCGGTGTTGCGCGAGTGGGTTTCACTTGCGGAGCGATCGAATCGGTTCCGTCATGAGGAGATGGTGCAGTAGCATGCGAATCGGGACTGGCGCGCTGGGCGCCATCGGGAGGACGTCATGGGATTTGTTGAGGCTGTTCAATCTTATCTAGGCGGTTACGTGAAATTCGACGGGCGCTCGCCGCGGATCATGATGTGGTGGATTCTGCTGTTCAACCTCATCGTGTTCATCGTTGCGATGATCCTCGACCGCGCCTTGGGCCTGAACTTCGTTTTGCCTGGTCCGGATGGCACGCCGATACCGCTGCCCTACGGTTACATCTATTGCCTTGCGGGCCTCGCGCTGTTCCTGCCGAGCCTGGCGCTCGGCTTCCGGCGGTTGCATGACCGCAACAAGTCGGCTTGGTGGATATTCATCGCGTTGATCCCGATCATCGGCGCCATCGTCCTTATCGTCTGGATGTACTTCCTGCGCGGCACAGCGGGCGACAACCGCTTCGGGCCCGATCCGCTGGGCGGAAAGACGGCCTGACGGACGGACTGGATCTCACTCCGCGGCATGGCTGCCGGCACGATAGGCATGCGTGCCGCGGGTGAGAACTACGTCGCCCGGTACGATGTCGCCGGGACGGTATGCCGGTCCCTGCGCGAGCCGGGCATAAAGCGCGGCGAAATCCTTGTAGGTCTCCGCAAATAGTTGGTCGAACGAGCGGATGACGAAATAGGATTCCTGGAAATCATCGATGCGGTATTCGGTGCGCATCACGCGCTCCAGGTCGAAGGCGATGCGGTTGGGTGAGGGGCTTTCGACCGCATAGGCCGTTTCCGCGCTCGATGAGACGATCCCCGAGCCGTAGATGCGCAGGCCCTCCTGCGCGGCGATCAACCCGAACTCCACCGTGTACCAGTAGAGACGTGCCAGGTTCTTGAGCGCTCCGAATTCGGCGAGCGCGCGCTGGCCGCCCTTGCCGTAAGCCTGCATGTAATCTGCGAACACGGGATGGGCGAGCATCGGCACGTGCCCGAATACGTCGTGGAACACGTCGGGCTCCTCGATGTAATCGAGTTGTTCCGGCTTGCGGATGAACTGCCCGGCTGGAAAACGCCGGTTGGCCAGATGATCGAAGAAGATCTCGTCCGGCACCAGCGACGGCACCGCGACGACGCGCCAGCCGGTCAGGGCCGCCAGGTCGTCCGACAGCCGCTCGAAATCGGGGATCGCGTCGCCGCTCAGCTTCAGCTTCTCGAGTCCGTCGAGGAATTCGTCGCAGGCCCGGCCCGGGAGCACTTCGGCTTGCCTCTGATACAGCGTCCGCCAGATCGCGTGCTCCGCCGCGCCGTAGCGTTCCCAGTGCTGCGGGATGGTGAAGTCGTCCGCGATGTCGGGATGTCGGACTTTCAATTCGGCGAGCGTCGGCATCGCTCGATTAGAGGCCCGCCGCCTGGCGCTGTAAAGCGAGAGGGCCCCAAACCGTGGCGGCAAAAAAAGAGCCGGAGACGGCTGTTCCGCCTCCGGCTCCGTGGGGCTGGGGTGCAAACCCGAGCAGTACGCGGCGCTCTTCGCAGCCTGATTTGAACACCGCGAGGCACCAACCATGCCATGAGACACCAAGAGCGGTTGTGACAAGGTTGAGGCAAGCCCTTACCGTCCAGCGGCGGCGGTCTTCACTTGCCTGTCTTCAATGTCACGGTGATTTCGAATCCTCCGTCCGGACGGTTTTGCGCGGTGACCTTGCCGCCCAGGCCCTCCACGTTGCGCTTGACGATCCACAAACCCAATCCCTGGTGTTGTTCGGAGGCGGCGAGCGTGTCGCCTTCAACGTCGAGTTCGTCGCGATAGCTGACGTAGCGGCCGAAGATGCGGGGCAGCCGGTCAGGCACGACGCCAGGTCCGCGATCCGCCACCCGCACGCGCGCGCTGTCGCCGCTCTTCTCGAGCGCCACTTCGATGGTGCCGAACTTGGGGGTAAAGCTGGCGGCGTTCTCCAGGATGTTCTCGATCACGGGTTCGAGGAGGTCTTCGTTGGCGAATGCGGTGACGTTCGGCGCGATCGAAGCCGAAAGGCGCTTTGCCTGCGATGCGAGCGTTTCCTCGAAGTCCTTGAGGAACTGCGTCAGGAATTGCGAGAGGTCCATCGGCCGCCGCTCGGGATAGACGACTTCCGCCGCGGCCTGCTCCAGGTCGCGCACCGAGGAGACTACCGCGTCGAGTTTGGCGACCGATCGCTCGATGAGCTGGATGCTGCGCCGCGCCGCCGCGTCTGCGGGCGGGACCGCGCGCTTCAACGGTTCGATGGATTGCGCGATCACTGCCAGCGGCGCCTTCAAGGCGTGCGAGCTTTCTTCCGCGGTCTGCTTGATGAACGCCTGCGATTCCGTCAGCGCCCGCACCAGTCCGTCGAAGTCCTCCGCCACGCCGGTCAGCTCGGGTATGGTGTTGAGCTCCCGGAACGAGGTGACGCCTTCGCCGCGCATGCGGATTCGCCGCGCCGCGGCGCGGAATCGTTTCACGTTCCGCCACAAATGGACGAAGACGAGAATGACCAGCGCGGTGCTGAGGATGTAGATCACGACCGCGATGGGCAGCGACGGCAGCTTCCAGAAAGAAAGGCGAAGGGCCGGCGGCGCCAGCTCGGCGGCATTCTGCGAAGTGATGACGATCCAGCAGTTGCCCCCGGCGTGCACCGGCGTCATCGACGTCAGAATTTCATGGTGACCGGCGGGGTTCACGAACGACACTTCCAGATCGGTGGCGCGATCGCATGTCGGCGCCAGGCGTTGGAGGATTCCCGATTGCAGCAGGTCGTGCCGTTCCTGCTGCAGGAACTTCGCGGAGAGCGGGGGGACCGAAGCGATGTAGAGGAAGTCGTCGGGCTTGGATCCGGCGGGACGCACCAGCACCTTCACATTGGTGTTGACGAGCGCGGCGCCCTCGAGCGCGTCGCGCAGCGCCTTGGGTCTTTCGTTGCGGAAATTCGCGAAGTGCGGGCGCAGCATGGCGGCGATCACGCGCCCGGTCTGGTCGACCGCATTGTGCAGCAGTTCCGACTGCTGCTTTTCGGAAACCTCGAACTGCCACCAGAGGATCAGCGGAATGGCGAGGAGGATGGCGGCGAGAAGGAAGAGCTTCAGGGTGAAAGAGTGGACGATGTGCCACGAGAGCTGGCGAAGTCTGCCGCTAGTCGCTTCCATTCTTCCACCTGTAGCCGAAGCCAGGGTAGTTCTTGATTTGCGAGAACTCGTTGTCGATGTCGCGGAATTTCTGCCTGATTCTCTTGATGAACGCGCGCACATTCGTGCGATAGCCGATTTCACCGTCGCCCGCCACGAAGCCTTCGCCGTGGACGATGTCGTAGATTTCGCGGTAGCTGACATCCCGGTCGCAGTGCTCGGTCAGATAGGCGACGATGTTGAACTCGGTCAGCGTCAACCCGACGTTCTGGTTTTTCCACAGCGCGCGCCTGGAATCGTAGCGCAGCGTGATGTCGCCGGTTGTGACGATTTCCTGGTTATCGGAGGAACTCTGGGGGGCGTTGCGCGCCTTCTGGCCGCTCATGATGAGTTCGATCCGCTTGAGAAGGATCGAGAAGCTGCGTGATTTTTCGATGAAATCGACGGCTCCGCCCAGCAGTCCGGCTTCCTCGAAAATCTGGTCGTTCAGCACGGTGAGGAAAATGACGGGGATGTCGATCTTTTCGGAACGCAGGCGCTGGAGCACCTCGATGCCGGTCATGCCGGGCATTTTCCAGTCGAGCAGCACGATGTCGGCGCTGGGGCCGGAAGTCAGGTAACGCACCGCCGTGCCGCCGTCCGCGAACGCGTCGGTGGAGTAGCCCGCGTCGATCAGGTTCGTGCTCACCGATTCCCGGAACAGTTCGTCGTCGTCCACGACGAGGATGTGACCGCGGGAGGATTGCCGGCTAACCTGGTCCATTGCTCTTCACCGTCAGGATGCTGCGCACGCAGTTTTCCGATTGCTCTGCCCCCGTGCTCCCGTACTTGAGTGCATGGAACGATGCTGTTTTGAGATCGGGATAGAAGAAGATCTGGAACGAGCATCCCTGGCCGGCGTAGGTCCACACCAGCGACGGGTCGCTCTTGGTGACGTTCGAGGGCGAGCCCAGCAGTTTCTCCACGGCGGCCGGCTGCAGCCCGATGAGCGAGTTGGGGTCGATTGAGGCAATACGTTCCGGCTCCTTCGGCGGTTCGTGCGGCGGCGCTTCGCGCGCGACGTGCTTCGGCCGCGGCGGCGGTGGCGGAGGCGGAGGTGGGTTGATCGCAGCTTGCGGCTTTTCCACCGTGGCAGGCGGCTCGGCGTGGCCTTTGCCCTTCAAACGTTCCCATACCGCGCATCCGCTGGTCGTGAGCAGCAATACGGCCGCCAGGCAAATCTGGGGCACCGGCGAAGCGACGAATCTCGCTCCGCCCGTCCGGCTGCGGTTTCCGCCGCCCCTTCCGATGCCCATGCGCGAATTTCTCCCGACGTTTGCCCGCCAGAGATGATCACGCGTCATGCCGACCACGCCGACGCTCGAGATTGCACCACGCCGCAAAGGCTAGCACGCGATTCCGCTCGTGCGGAAGAAATCGGCAGATGTGCCGCCTACTTTACGCTTGGGTATTCCATGCCGAAGGTCAATGGACGGGCGATGCAAGCGCCACCGCGTGTGCGGCCCTGCCGTATAGGGAAACGATGCCTTCGATGTCTCCGGGCTGAAGCGTTCGTATCGTGTCGCTGTACTCGAACGACATTAGTTCTCCCTCCGGCCCCGGATGATCGAGCCCGAGCGCGTGCCCGATCTCGTGCTCCAGAACATAGGTGAGCGCCTTGGCGTGTTTGTCGTGCGGCGCCGCGCTCCAGCGCACGCGCGGGTTGAGACAGATGATTGCGCTTTCGAGCGGAGTGATGGATGTTGCGGATGACGCCGTCGTCACGTCCGTAAATGCGACACCGTCGGGTATTTGTTCGGCACTGATGGTGAGGTTTGCCGGCTGGTCGTCGCCGACACGGACGAAGCGCACATCGGCCGCGGATTCCCAGGCACGCACCGCTGCGTCGAGCGCTTCGCCGAAAGTTCTGCGTCCGATGTGCGAGTACGACAGCAGTGGAGCGAGCGGTGTGATCCCGCGGCAATTGACGTTGCCGCCTTTCGAGGCTTCGCCGGCAAGATGGTAGGTGATGGTCGCGCCGGTGCCGCGTTCCGGAGCTCCCCACTTCACCGGATGCTCGTCGATCAGGAGCAATCTATAGGTGTCCTGCGCGCGCGCCGGTACGGCCGCGACGAGAATCAAAACGGCGGATAGCGAACTCAGCGTCTTCAATCGCATGCGGAACGGCGCCCTGTTGGCACCTCATTGTTGTCCCATACAAATCACACAGCGCACGTTAAACGCGGGTTAGCTTCGTAGTCGCGGTCGTGCGAACGGGAGAAAAGCCCATCAAAAACGGGCAAAACCGAAGAGGAAAACATGTCGAGACTTATCACCGCATACACACTGCTGGCGTTGAGCACATGCCTGAGCGTCCCCATGTTGGCGCAGACCACGAACCAGCCGTCGTCGGCACCGCCATCGCAGGATCAGGGAATGTCCGCACCATCGACGCCCGCACCGTCGACGGACATGCAATCCAGCCCGGCCCAAAGCCAGACGACGGCGACTGACCTCACGGGCCAAACGATCTACACATCGAAAGGGCGGGCGATTGGCAAGGTCTCCGCCATGACGACGGATGCCCAAGGCCAGCAGGCGGCCTCCGTCAGCATCGAACGGTTCCTCGGAATGGGCGGCCAGACGGTGGCCATTCCCGTCAGCTCTCTTCAGGCCCGATCGAGCGGCGGCTACTCGACCAGCCTCACGGCGTCCCAGATCAAGTCGCTGGCGAAATCGGGTGGCAGCACCGCTGCGCCACAGTGATTTGAATCATGGCCCGCGGCGCTCGTCACGGGCGCCGCGAACGGAATTGGTGGGGCGGTGGTGATGTCGGCGCCGGCTCTCCCCCACAGCCCCCTCGGTTGGCACGATGATGCCGCACCCCACCAATGCCCTTTCGGAGTTCCACTTGAATTGGCACCCTGACGCTTCCCAGGCGTTTCACCCTTGCGGGGCGACTGGCGAGGAGAGCGGAACATGGGCACGTTGAAAGGCAGCATGACGTTCGCCAAGACGGCGGCGCTGACGTCGGCTTTATTGCTCGCGGGGTGCGGTACCGATCCGGGCGATCGGGCCGTATCGGGCGGCATGATCGGCGCCGGTGCCGGCGCGATTATCGGCGCGGCGACGGGAACCGCGGCAACGGGTGCGGCCATCGGAGCGCTGAGCGGCGCCGCGATCGGGGCGGCGACGAATCCCTGCGATCTCGATCTCGGCGACCCCTATTGGCACGATCACGGCGGCCGCGGCGGTTACGACCGCCGTTGCGGCCGCCACTACCGCCGCCATCGCGACGACGACGATCTCAAGGACGATAACGAGGACTGAGGTTCCGCGGGCAGGCACTTGCGTCCGCTCCGGCTGATTCGCCGTAGCCACACTTCGGCCCAGGGCTTATACCTGCCTCAAAATTCCCCGAGGGAGGGCCCCGATGTCTGGTTACGTGTCGGCTCTGCGCTGCGCCGCTGCGGCGAGCGCGCTGATGGTGCTGTCGTTGCAGAGCGCGCACGCTTTTGACTGGCCCTGGGATGATAGCGCTCCCAAGGCGCCGCCGCCTCCGCCGCCGCCCGCCTACACCGATCCGCAGCTTCCCATCGATCAACGCGTGAGCGATCTCGTCTCGCGCATGACCCTCGAGGAGAAGGCTTCGCAGCTCGTCAACCAGTCGCGCGCAATTCCGCGCCTGGGCGTGCCCGCCTACAATTGGTGGAACGAAGCGTTGCACGGCGTGGCGCGCAACGGCATCGCCACCGTGTTTCCGCAGGCCATCGGCCTTGCCGCCACCTTCGATCCGGCGGCGGTTCACGACATGGGCGTGGCGATCTCCACCGAGGCGCGCGTCAAATACAATCAGGCCGGCTACGACAAGGACCACGGTATTTATCAAGGCCTCACTTTCTGGTCGCCCAACGTCAACATATTCCGCGATCCGCGCTGGGGCCGCGGCCAGGAAACCTACGGCGAAGATCCCTGGCTCACCGGCCAATTCGCCAAGGCGTTCGTCACGGGCATGCAGGGCGACGATCCGAAATACTTGCGCGCGATCGCCACGCCCAAGCACTACGCGGTCCATTCCGGGCCCGAACCGACGCGTCATTCCGTCGACGTGAAGGTTTCCCTGCACGACATGGAGGATACCTATCTCGCACAGTTCCGCGCCGCCATTGTCGAAGCCGGCGCCGGATCGGTGATGTGCGCCTACAACGCGATCAACGGCCAGCCGGCCTGCACCAGCGATTTCCTCCTGATCGACACGTTGCGCAACGCGTGGAACTTCCAGGGCTACGTGGTGTCGGATTGCGACGCCATCGCCGACATCGACGGCGGCCTGTCCATGTTCATGACGGGAGGGCACCGCTACACCAAGACGCTGGCGGAAGCTGCCGCAGTTTCGCTGAAGCACGGCGTCGACAACGACTGTGCGGACTTCTCGATACCCAATTCCGACAATTCCGATTATCAGCGCTACGTCGATGCGGTGAAGCAGGGGCTGGTTTCCGAATCCGTGGTCGATCAGGCGTTGGAACGGTTGTTCACGGCGCGCATGAAGCTCGGCATGTTCGATCCCCAATCGATGGTGAAGTACGCGCAGGTGCCGGATTCCGAGCTGGATTCCCAGGCGCATCGCGATCTCGCGCTCAAGCTGGCGCGGGAGTCCATTGTCCTGCTCAAGAACGGGCGCGGGCTGCCGATCGGCAAGAAGGTGAAGCGCATCGCTGTGATCGGGCCGCTTGCGGATCAGGTGTTGCCGCTGCTCGGCAACTACAACGGCACGCCGTCGCACGCGGTCACCGCCCTCGAAGGGCTCAGGAAGCGGTTTCCCGGCGCGCAGATCACCTTCGAGCCCGGCACCAATTTCCTGCGCATAGCCGAGGCCGTGCCGGGCTCGGTGCTCACCACCGCCGACGGCAAACCGGGACTCAAGGCCGAATTTTTCAACAACGAGCAGTTCGCGGGTGCGCCGCAGCTGACGCGCAC
>Ga0335069_10002640_pt1 | contig 27463 bp, 28 predicted proteins | sample Lox_Sample_11_FD_206714 | JGI IMG/M metagenome (GOLD analysis project Ga0335069, IMG submission 206714) | Soil microbial communities from Loxahatchee National Wildlife Refuge, Florida, United States - Lox_Sample_1.1 | ecosystem: Environmental > Terrestrial > Soil > Wetlands | place: USA...
CGCCTTTGCGTCGTGGAGCATGGCATACCTCACCCCCAACGACGAGGAAGTCTCCCAGTGGGCGGAACTCGAAGGCAGCACGACGATCGACAAAGTCCTCCTCTTTCTTGAGCGCGAACCAGGTCGCCTCCCCGCGATGGCGTTGAATATCCTGAAAGCGATTGCAGAACCGTAGATCGCCTATATTGAATACTGATACGGTCTGCGCGCCAGGTCCGCAAGCTATCCCGATCTGGGAATGCCGCGGTCGATTCATGGCACGGTGTCACAGCGTTGCCAGTGCGCTCCAACCTATAATTGGCGCCGCTATGGGGGAACAGTACAAACCGACGGTCGGCGATGAAGTCGTTGTACGCGGTCGTTCTGGAACGTTCAAGGTCTTGGATGTCGACCCCGAAAAGCACACGGTTGCTCTCAAAGAGAAGTACGTAGAGCCGCACTATCTTAATTTTATTTCGTGGTCGGCCCTTACGCCGCGCACCAGAGCTCTTCCCTACCGCTAAGAACGACACGTTTCGATCCGGCCCCGCGGAAGTTGCACGGCCACGGCCAAGGTGCAGCCAAGCCCGTAGTTCCCCAGACGTCATTCGCGCCAACCAAACCCTTTTGCAAAATCCACTTCTGACTCCCACCGTTTTCTGCGCTATCTGCCTCTGGCCGCATGTCGAAACCCTATTTTGAGCACCTCCGAAAGAAGTTAAGTTGTTCATTCCATGCAGCTTGATGGCTTCGTTTGGAACAAATCATGATGAAGCTGCGATTTTCATCCCCGCAGGCGAGTCCACAGCCCGCGGTTTCATGGAGTCGGCGGAGCTCGCGTTGGAGGCCGTCACAGTATGGAATCGTTCTTTCTCGCGCAAGTACCGCTCCACGCTTCTGCTGAAATTATTGCAAGCGCCCGTGGTGTAGCGAGAGAGTTGGTCCAGGGTTAGATCTCCATATCTCGCATTGTACTTACCAAACTTGTCACCTCTTATGTATTTGAAGAATTCTGCCTCGAGACCCGCTCCTCGCCTGCCCTGGCGAGCGTAATGAGCAATCTGCTCGGCCATCTCCCACAGGAGCGGGTTGTCCGGTTGCAAGAACTCGATCAGTTCCTGCGTCCGCGCTTTTACCTCGTCGGGTTCTTCCAGGCCTCTGACAACTTTCTTGGAAAGCAGGCCGTGACGTTCAGCATTCTTGCTTGACATTAGTTTCCCTCTTTCTGTCTTAGGACCCGTAGACAGCTTGGCATTCCGACGATTGGCAGCCAATTGCTTCTCGGTCATGGTTTTCTTCGGTTTTGTAGGGAAGGTCTCGAGGCTGCGTGTCAATCCCACCAGTTCCGCCCGGCGAGTCTTCACTTGTTCTTGCGGCTCGAGATCATCCCAAAAAGATCTTCGGGAGTGTTTGCGCATATGCTGTTTTATTGTCGGGATGAGCGGGTGGATGAAGTACTCGGCTGTGTGCCCGTGCGTCAGAGAAGAACTACACTCGGAATCATAACCTAACTTTCTACAGTGCGACTAGCAGAACTTGGACCCAAAAATTTCGAAAGTCACTGTCTAGTTAGTCCCGCAAGCGACGTTTTTTGTGGTGGTCTACCGGAGCTGCAAAGCAAAAATGACAAGAATCTTCAGGCGGGGATGGGGTAGTTTTTCACCTGAGCACGGCATTGCTTGTCTACAAGTGAATACATCGCCGCGCCCATCTCCCTGCGGCGGTGATTCACCTGGAAAATCGCCTAATCTCAGTTCACTCTCGACAGCCGATATCCACTTTCGGCAAATCGTTCGGCGTGCGCGGTGCGGTCGAATGACTATTTTGCGCGCACTTTTGAGTGCGGCTGCTTCATTGGCATCGCCAGTTGGAGTTGGTCGCAGCTCGTATTAACGCCAAATGGGTGACTGCATCTGCATCTCGGTAGTTGCGAAGTTCGTCATTTCACCATGACGAGAAGTACGCAAATGTTGGTGAAAAGCTTGATTTCGGATTTCGTAGCGCGCCTTAGGGAAGAGATTGAGTATCGAACTACGTTTTGTGGCCAAGATGAGCGGATGAATCAGACATTTGTGCAACCTGGTTGCACAAACGCGCCTCTTACCGCCAAACCCGAAGGACAAACTGCTCTTAACCATGAGAGCAAGTCAAGCCTCAGATTAGCCTTCGGAACGCTACGAGGTTAGAAAAGATTTTGGTGCCGAAGAAGGGACTTTACTTACGCTCCGGCAAACCGCTTTAGAATCAGCGTTAATCCCTTTATCTCAAAGACCTTACGAATTGGCTCTCAAAAATCTCGCAGTCTAACTGGGATTTTTTCCGATTTTTCCCTCAAACTGATAGCCGTCGGGAAGCCCGCAAATTAGCTCGCGAACTGTGCTGGGAAAGTCCAAGTAACGTCGCTGTTACTCTCACGGCTGAGAAGCTATCGGCTCGGTTTAGACATAGCTGCGCCCCTAGAAGCATGGTGCGGTACCTCATAAATTTCCCAAGGTTCGCTCGATTTTTGGAGCCACTCCGAAATTGAATGAGATAGGGTCGGGGAGTTTTGTGCAGAACTCGTCAGGAATAATAACGGACGCTGATTTCTCAACTGATCTTGGAGTATCTTCTCGATGTAAGACGCTACGACGTCTTCCGAATCAGGCTCCTCAAGTTCATTCATGCCAAGGTCGAGATACACGTCGCCTTGCTGCTTGAAGAGGTCGAATATCGATCGTCTGTTGAGCGGACCGAGGTCAAACCTTGGAATTTTACGTAGCTCCACTACAACGGACGGTCCCGATTTCTTGAGCACGTCCAAGAAGTCATCGTGGTTAACATCGGGAAGCGAAATGAAGATGGCACAGCGCGGGTTTTTTAGAGGAAACAGCGACTGCTGCGCAGCAAGAGTTGACTCGGGAGCTTGTTGTGCATCCACTCGTGACGAGGACACTATTTGGAGGTTGCGGGAGGCTTTGGTTTCCATGTCTCTTCTCCAAGTTTACTGAGTTCCGCCTCAAGCTCTATGTAGCTGTTCTTTCGGAGGCTCCAAGGCTGCCCCCAATCCGGAACGCCTATTTTCATGTCACCAGTGGAATCATCCTTCAAGTCGCGCTCCTTCAGAAATGCTTTCTTATAGAAACGCGGTGAAACGCCAGAGAATGGTCGAAAAAGGACCTTGGCCTTGGGATCGCCACCGCTCGGAGGCTTCCAGTTGGTCGCCTCAACCTGTATCGCGTCGTCATGTAAATCCAGAGCCTGACTCTTTGGGTAGGGTTCAATGTACTGCACTTCGTCTACGCCTGCACTCACAATGTGACGAGCGCAGTAATGACAAGGGAACGTGGTTACGAAAAGCCGAGTACCCGTCAGGTGTCCACCTTGACGAGCAGCCGATAAGATCGCATCCATCTCTGCATGCACTGCTCTGCTGAACTCGATCAAACTACCGATCCGAGTTAGTCTGAGTTCTCTCGACAATTGGGCCCTCCGGTCCGCCGCCGAATTCTTCAATTCTGGCACCTGCTCGATCAGGTCTTCGATGATTTCGTTTTGCCGCCTTGTATTCCGACAAAAGCGCTGGGACTCCGGAAGTAACATCCCGCACCGGCCATCGCGTTCTTCATCCGCGAACGACTCGCCGTAGACACCCCCACCGGCCTTAGGAGCTTCATTGGTTCCGGTAGCAACAATATTTCCCTCAGAATCGACGAGAGCCGCTCCAACTTGTCTTGAGAGGCACGCACTTCTCATCTTGGCACTCTCCGCATGGTGCATTGCGGTTTCACCGATTTCAGGTCGCACGAGTTTGGTATGTGTCAAAATCGTAATCAATCGAGACATGTGCTCCGTTACGCGCCAGTCCTCATTTCCGGTCACTTCGTCTGGCAGCGTTCGGTCCACGGTGTTATCGACGAAAAAATCGCTTAGATGAAACGCCTTCCTCACTTGTTGTCCGTACGCTTCGTCCGCCGATGCATCCCTGGCCATGAACTTTTTGACAGTGGCGTGCCCGGCATCGGTGTATTTGTGACTCATGCGGTTAATCCGCTTTTCTTCTTCGCACACGACCCCTATCAAAACGAAAGCGTCACCGTAGATCGCGCGCAGCAAATTCACTTCAGCGGGATGACGAAGAGAGTCGAGTATGTAAGCTCGCGGCTTTCCATCCGGTGGAACAGGTTGGCCCGGTCCGGGAACAACTTTCACTGCCTGTGCTCGTGAGTCACGAATCCTGAGTGCAAGTTCTCGAGCGACAGCCGAATGATCTTGCGTGCCAGAGCGCGTTTTTTCTTTGCGCATCTCGTCTCCGAGATCCTGCAACAGCCTGACATCTTCAATAAAGCGTTCACCTTTAGCTCGCTCGGGAGGCAGATCCTTTCCGTGCTTGATTGCCCAATCCTTGATTACATCTCTGGCCTTCAAAATAACGACATCAAACGCGCCACCGTGAAACGCCGTCTCTTTCAACACCGCCGCGAGAGTCTGCGCGACAAGCGTGGTACCCGACCCTGCGTGGCCGACTACTGCAAATACCAGTTCGTTGGAATCGGCACCGATCACTACTTCCCGCGAACCACGGTCCAGAAGCTTCTGCCCCAGAACCGGAAGCGGGCTGGGGTTAGGATTAGTCGACAAAAGAGTCGCCTCCGAGAGTATAGCGAATAAAAAGCGAAAGTGCTACTATCGTAGCTGCAATGGATGAAGGTCGAAAAAGAGTACTGGGAGTCATCGCGGGTATCCTTGTGGCCCGTCACCTAAAGACGACCGACGACCTGTTTGACACAAAGCCAAGTCCAAGAAACGTCTCTCTGGTTTCTTCGGCCGTTTACTGGGCCGAGCGCATTATGCAGAAGATCGATGCGAGCTTCAGCAGGTGACCTCCTGAGAGCATGCAATCGACCAACTGTTTAGCGCTGAGTTTGTTCATGTTGGGCGCATTGTACAACCGGAATGCTCTTACTCCTTGCAAGTCCAAGGCTTTTCCGGATTTTGGAACACCAAAACTGGAGGCCCAGCTTCTGTTCCGTCGCCCATTGCAATGCGTCCGCCCCCATTGCGGAGCCATAGTAGAGTGCCGTACCGTTAGAATTCGTCTCGAAAGTCGGAACGTCGACTAGCACGCCGCTCTTCCTCTTCCTCGATATCCATGAGTTGTTGCTCGTCTTCCCACCACAGAAGGACGGTTGCAGAGTCGTGACCAGTTTTGAAACAACTTTCCTTGACGTAATACCTGTTAGCTCCGTGTCGATCGAACCAATAATCGGCCCGGACATCTCCGCTTTGTTCGTTCTCAAACGTGCTCGCCAGGAGGACTGCCGCGAGCGACTGCGGTTTCGGCCTGTCGGGCGGAAATAGCGACCTATGTAAGTCGTTCCCAGACGTGATGAACCATTTTCGAAGTCCCCCTTCGTAGTGGATCAACATGCAGGGAAAAGAGCCGTGATTCACAAGCCTGATTGCCGTCGCGGTACGGCTCATTCTGAATACACCTGCAAGATATGCGACTGTTTCAAGAGTAATCGCCCGATTTCTGGCCAATGGCACAAACATACTGACTGGTAACAGAAGATCGCTGGCAAAACGGTTAGCTCGGGTCTCGGGGGTGTTCCCGGTCCAAGAAGAATACAACTGGTTCTTGGAGCAGCCGAAGGCGCTCTGACCACGATCTTTCATCCAATGACCCAGCTCATGTCCAGCGGAGAAGCGCTGACGTCCGGGGATGGATTTGTTATTGATCGTGATGATCGCCCTATTGTCTCGTCCAATGATGTTGGCCTCACAGCCGGTAAGTGGCTCTTTGAGAATCGTGGCTCCACACGCGTAGGCTATGGCCTCAACGTCGATGTCCTCTGGTTCGGTGATGCCCAACAATCTGAGAATCTCTTCGGGCTGCGTACCTGCTGCAATCATTTTGAGTCACGGTTGCGCGATTTGGGGAGCAGCCCAAGTTGGTGGAACTTTTTAAGGTTTGCCACGATGTCTTCATCAGAGAATTCCGAAAGATCTCGGTGCTGCATCGTAAACGCCGACTGCAATTGGCTCGCCTGAGCCAGAGTGGCGATGAATAATGCTCTTCTCTCCACGGGGGTGTCCGGCAGATTGAAATCTCCTCTCGAAATTGAGGCGAGTTCGCGCTCATAGGCCTCCCTCGCCTCTGTCAGCGTCCTCTGCTGATGTAATTTCAGTCTTTTGAGCAAGAGATCTTTAAGCCGGGTATTTTCCTCTCCCGGATCACGGCCTTCCTCCCGTGCCGCTTCGATCAGCTCGTCACCGGGGGCACTCCGAATATGATCCCCGAGAAAATCGAGGATCTTCTCAAATCGTTCTGTGTGACTACGCTCCTTTGGTGCCATTGGCTTGCTCCATTAGTTTTTTCACATGCCGCTGTATCCGGCGCATTGTCGCCTTGAATTCCTTCTCGGAAAGTTCGAGGGTTGCCCTAATCTCCGCTGCGTCGAGATCATCGAGCATCCCGTCGATGACGAGACTTGCCGCTACATCATCGGCAAATTCGGCTCGGATTATCTTTATGAAGGCTTCGCTGTGCCTTTCGCGCTCGGCGTTTGCTTCAGCCTGAGCAAGCGCCTGCTCAGGGTTCAGGTCCTTCGTCGCCAGACCGTCGAATGGAGAAACCTGCTTGCCTTCGTTATCAGTCTTGGTAAGCTGCGATTCCAAGCCCGCGAATTCCGGCAGATTCTTGTTGCGCTCTCGATAGCCAGCCCATTCACTCGCGATGCTCCAGATCACGCCTACCAAATACTGCGTAAAGCCGACACGCTCCTTGTACCAGTGCCTCGTCTCTCCTAGAACTCGTTCAAAAGCCTCCTCGATGAGGTCATCGGCGTCACGCCCGTTGGCGGCGGGCGCGCCGATCTGGTAAATCCGGTTCTGCGCAGTTTGCCGTATGCGTTCGGTGTCTTCGGGTGTCAAGACCTCGATGGCCTGCCGGATATCGGCGGGCGTAGCCGGAGCCGGCTTCGGGCTGCCCGGTGAAGCTTTCGGGTTGGTTTTCACTGGCTCCAGCGCCATCGAGATTCCGGGCCTCACATGTTAATGCTCAGGTCTTTGATTTGCGCGACAAAAAACCAGAAGTTTTCCAAATGTCGCCAAACGCGCGGTTTCAAGCATAGGTCAGCAGCGGCAAACAAAAAAAGCCGCTGGGCCGCTCAGGGAAGGCAGCACTTCCCGGCCTGCAGGGCACAGGAAGGTGAACAAAATGGAGCACTTGGTCATTTTTGTGAACGGGAAGAAGAAGACCAGCACGGACAACGGCGTAACCGATCCGATGACGGTTGACGCGATCGCGCGTCTCGCCGGCTTAACTGGCGATACCGCTGTCGTTCGTGAGCGCAAGGGTGAAGATGGCCCGGTAGGGGAGCCGCTCTCGGGTTCTTTCCCTATCAAGAATGGCGAACACTTCGTGGTTACTCGCCGGAACGTCGAGGGAGGCTGCCGGTGACGCCGGAGGTTCGGGCCCGCGTCACTTACGAACTCGAAAGGGTCAACTGGAAGACGAAGCTGGTCGAGGGACCCGATGCTGTCATCTACTACGGCCTTCCCAGCACGCTTGGTGTTTCAGACTCTGACGTGCTGGTGCTCGTTCCTGGCGGCTATGCGCAATCGATGATCGACGGAGCCTATCTTCCGCAAGGCTCGCCGCTGATCGGCGTGGTCAAGGGCCAGCCCCAACCTCAATGTGTGATTGCGGTGGACGGCAGGACGTGGGTGCTCATCAGCTATCACCCGCATAACGGCGGCGGCGCGCCCGCGTGGGACCCGACGCGCCACGGTTTTCATACTTACCTGGATGAAGTGGTGTCATGGTTATCGGTCAGAAGATAAAGCAAGCGGCAATCATGCGGATCACGGGCGCTGCCCGCCAGCACCTGGAGACGCTGCTATTCTCGCGCTATCCACAGGAGGAATGGGGCACTTTTTTCCTGTTCGGCACGCGACAAACGCCGGACGGCATGGTGATCACCGTGGTCGATATTCTGGAGCCGCACGGCGAGGATATGGACTCCGCGACCTCGATCGTGCTGTTCATGGAGTCCTATTCCCTGCGGGCGGCACTCGAAAAGCAGAGGCGCGGTCTCTGCGTCGGCGTCATTCATTCTCATCCCGAAAATCACGGCGTACGCCCAAGCCCGGTCGATGACGACATGGACGGCTATTACATGGATTATTTTCCAGCATTCGGGAAGGAAGCGGCGTATTTCAGCCTGATCTTCGCCAAAGACTCGGATGGCAATCTGTGCTTCTCGGGACGTGGTTGGAACGACGGTACGGAGTATCAGGTGCGCGAGATCGTAACTGTGAGCGACCTGGAGATTCGGCGGGACACCACTGCATACAAGCGTCCGGTCAGGCAATCCGAGGATGAATATCGCGAGCGCTTCGAGCAGATTTACGGCACAGAGGCAGCCGCGCGCTTAAGCGGCGCCCGCATTGCAATTATCGGGACCAGCGGCACTGGCTCGCCGGCGGCCCACGTACTGGCGCGCGCCGGAGTAAACAATTTCGTGCTGATCGATCCTCAGCAATTGAGCAAATCCAATCTCGAACGACTCCATGGCAGCTATGATGCTCACTTCGCCAACGGCGAGGCGCAAGCACCGCTCAAGGTCACCGTGGTTCGTGATCTGATTAAGGCTATCGCTCCAAGAGCGAATGTGACGTGCATCGCCGGGAATGTTCTTCAGCCACTGGCGCGCGATCACGTGATCAGTGCCGACCTGATCATCTGCGGGACAGATACGAACCACAGCCGGACCGCAATCAGCGAGTTAGCTTACCGCTACCTCGTCCCTGCGATCGATGTGGGAGTCGTGTTCGAGACGAAGAACGGGTTAGTAACCGGCGAAATCGCTAGGCTTACCTTCTATTCTCCCGGCGGTCCCTGCGCCAACTGTCTTGGCCTTGTTGATCCGTGGAGGGCAACCGTCGAGCTGATGTCAGACGAAGAAAGGGACCGCCGTCGGCGCGAAGCAAACCGAGCGGAGTTGCGGGGCGACAATGCCGGGGCATACTGGACGGAAGTCCCCGAAATACCGACTGTGGGGCACTTCACCTCTATGGCTGGGGCGCTCGCAGCCAGCTATGCAATCGGATGGCTCACCGGGAAATTTGCGCCTCCTCATCGTTGTTTCGAGTTCAACATTCTCGCTCCGAGATTCGATTACGTCGGCTTTGACGCTCTGCGCCGCTCAGGATGCTACTGCGAGACTTTGATAGGGCATGCGGACCAAGGCGCTTACGCTGCGCTGATTTCGGCCCCTCCGCACTGGCCCGAAGCTTTGCTGATCTGAGCCGTTGAATTGCAGCGCATCGATGCAAACTGACATCCGGACTTTGGAACAAACATGCGATTGTGACGGATGCATGACATTTTGAATGTAAGCTGTGGGTAATAACGAGGGACCTACGTGATTATTTCTCTGTCAGCGAAGGGATTCGCCTAATTCGTTTTGGGCGGCCCAGCCAAGAAGGCGCAGAAAAAAGGTAGACTCAGTACCAAGATCCGAACCATCGTAGTACCTAGAGTTTGCGTTCCAGGTGTTAGCATTCTGATGTGAAATCGAAGTCCTCTCGCTCACGGCGAAAGCTCGTGACTGTTGAACGCAAAAAAATATCCTCCTATTACACTCCGGAGGAGGAAATCGAAATCAAGATGGCCGCATCAACGTTGAGGACGAGCATTAGTGCATTCCTTGCCAATGCTGCATTGAACGAAGCACGTCGCATAAATTCAGAAAAGAAAAAGAAATAAACCTTTCAGCCTAAGCGCCTAGACTTATTGACTTTCTCATATGACCCTATTATTATAGGACCATAATAATGGTCTTATAGATTACCATTGAGGCAAAATATGAGGAGAATAGATGCGCGTAGGAATCAGCTGCTTGAACAAGACAGAGACATCGCTGTAGCCCTGCAGCAATGGAGCGGAAGACTTGGCGATCTGCAGATAGAACAATTGAAGGTTCTTGCTGAGAAGTACGAATTTTCTATTACAAACGGCGATCTCCTGTTCATCGACAACCGCTGGTACGTAACGCATACCGGGCTGCTGCGTCTTGCCACGCGCAAGCGCTGCTCCGGCATTCACGTGCGTCCGGTAATGGAATTCTGCGATGCCACCAATTGCCGCTGGGCCTTCGAAGCGACAGTATTCAAATCCCGCACTTGCAAAGGCTTCACCGGTTTTGGCGACGCCGCTCTGAATAACACCTCTTCCCTGGTTCGCGGAGCGGAAATGCGCGTCGCCGAAACGCGCGCGGTGAACCGGGCACTTCGCAAGGCGTACGGGATTGGCATCTGCTCAGTCGAAGAGATTGGCAGTAGTCCACGCCCGACGGAGCCGCCGGCCCAGGTGGTGCGCTTCCCCGCCCAACTCGAGAGTACGCCGGTAAATGGCAACGGTCATCTCCTCCGCGATCAGCTTCAGTTGCTGATCCGCAAGCACCGACTCGATGCGTGTCTCGTCAAGCTCTACGCCGCCGACTTCTGCGGCACCAGCGAATTGCGCCAGGCCTCGCGCGAGCAGGTCGAGAAGTTTGTGCAACACCTCACCCAGTACGCAGAAAAAGATCGCTGCGGTTTGCAGTGTCAGCTCAATTCTTACTTGAAGTCGAGTGGGCAGCAGGATGTCCCAGCGGCTCCGGACGCTCCCAAGATCAAGCCGGAGGCGGTCGCCCAACCAGAAGCCGGGGACGACGAAAAGGAGGCAGCGTGATCCGCCGCATACCCGGTCTCTCTAGCGCCGCCCCTTCGCAGTCAGATCTCGCAGACGGCGAATACCTCGTTCGGGTGAACGAAACCCGATACCGGTTCGACAACAACAAACCGTACTTCAGTTTTCAGTTCGAGGTTCTCGATCCCGTCAGCCTGCAGGGCCGATTATTTTCGGGACGTCTCTACTGCCATGCCAAAGCCTTGTGGAAGCTGAGCTGGTTTCTGCGCGACTTCGGCTACGACTCGGAAATGCTTGATGGCGATGCGCTCGATGAGCACGCGCTGGTTGGCCTCAATGGGGTGATCAAGATCTCTCACAGATGCATCAACGGGCGGATGCTGGTGAATCTCGAGGCCTTCGCCCCCGCCGAGCGCTGGTCGGACTTCTCTGGGCCGGCGAGCACCACCGAGGTGGCTTAATGATCTTCTCCTACTCGCAGATTGCGAACTTCCTGAGTTGTCCTCGCCGTTACCGCTTGCGGTATCTCGAAGGCTGGAAGGAGAAAGACACCCGCGCCGGCCTGCTCTTCGGACGCGCGTTCGAGAACGCTCTGGCAGCGCTGTTTCGGCGTGAAGATCCGGGTGCGGCGCTGTTTCGTGAGTGGTCCCAGTACCAGGAATGCGACCTTGTCTACAGCCGCGGTGACAGCTGGCGCAGCATGTACGACCAAGGCATCAAGCTGCTGGAGATATTCGTCGGACAAGACCGCGTCGCGATCCGTTATCCCCGGCGCAACCTGCAGGTTCGGGTTGAAGAACGCCTCTCGGCGACCAGCCAATTCGTCGGCTATATCGATGCCTACGGCTATCTCGACGGAACCCGTTGTGTGATCGATTGGAAGACGACCACAGCACGCTATCCGGAAGAACCCGAAGGGCTGCTCGCTCTCGATCCGCAATTGGTCTGCTACTCGTGGCTGACAGGTGAACCTGAAGTCGCCTTCGTGGTCTTTGTTCGCAAGCGGCAGCCTGAAGTCCAGTACCTGCGGGCCACGATCTCGGAAGACCAGCGGCGCGAGTTCCAGGAACTGGTCACTGACAGTGTCGCCCAGATCGAGGCAGCGCAGTTTCTGCCCCACTCCGGGATTCGCTTCCCGCAGAACCCCTGCACCTCCTGTTCCCATATCGGGCTCTGTCTCAAGAACCAGCAGCTGATCGAGAACCGGCTGGTGCGCTCACCGGGAGGAGAAGACCTTGCCTGGCTGGATGAACTCGCTGCCTAGAAGGAACTGGCCCATGCCGCCGAAGCTGAATAAGAAACGTGCCCAGTTCGTACTGACCAAGATCGACCAGATCCTCGATTGGGAGAAGGAAATCGAGCACGAACGCGATTCCCGATTTGTCGACCTTGGCCGCTACCTGTGCGAGGTGCGCGCCGGGCAATACTGGCGCTGCCACAACCTGAACTCCTTTGACGAATACCTGCAGCGGAAGTTTCCTGAATCACGCAGGAAAGCGTATTACCTGATGTCGATTCATGAGCAGTTGCCGAAGGAAGTGCGCAAGGATTTAAAGCAGGTGGGCTGGTCGAAGGCAGCGGAGTTGGCGAAGGTGGCACGGCGGGACGGGGAGCACTTCGATTGTGCAAACTGGTTGCACAAAGCGCAGGAACTGCCGATGCAACAGTTCAAAGATGAAGTCGAGCAGTACCTGACCGGCGAGAGCGAACCCTCGGAGCTGATCTACTTCAAAGTCTATCGCAGTCAGCTGCCAGTCATCGAGCGGGCGTTGGATACAGCGGCACGGATGCTAGGGTCGGACAAATCCCGCGGCTACTGCCTGGAGATGATCTGTGCGGACTTCCTGGCCGGCGTGAATGCAGGGGCCGATCTGGACAAAGCTGCCTAACCCTCAGAGAGTGCCCACGAAGAGAGTAAAGCAAGATGGCCACGCATGACCAAGACGAGTATCGACGGATCTGCCAGCAAGTGCTCGAGCGGGATGGATGGCGGTGCCAGCACTGCGGATCGATGATCAATCTGCAGGTTCATCACCAACAATTTCGATCCCATGGTGGAGATGACTGTCTCGGGAACCTGATTACGGTGTGTGCCAACTGTCACCGCGCGGTGCACTGCTGAGTCTATTCGAGCAAGCCACACCTTGATCCTAATGGCTTCTGTGAACTGAAGTGCGGACTGAGTGCTCACAGTTCCGGCGTCTGCTATGCCGTCTAAGACAAGGCGAGGAAATGACTGGAGAGCACAGTTCAATAATCGACCGACGAGGTGTTATCTGTCAGTTCAGTACAGCAGCCGAATAATATCGCTGTATTCGTCCGTCCAGACTCTCGGGGCGACGTTTTGGGGCAGGGGCGGAGGATTGGCCACTAACCCCTGCACCTCCAGGTCCTGCTGATTTCGAGCGAGAATTACCCACAGGTTGGGGAGAAATGGGTAGCTGGCATATACAAAACGCACCAGCATGGGCGCGTTATAGTGTTCCGCAATGCCCTCGATCACGGGCATCAGATTGATGTGCCGGCTGCTGACGTGAATCGCAATAAGCCCGTGCTCCGGGTTGACATGCTTCCAATAGGTGTCAAACGCCTCCACCGTCAGCAAGTGGACAGGGACGGCGTCCCCGGAAAACGCGTCCAAGACCAGCACATCGTAGTCCTGCGGCTCACCGTTGGCGAGTTCGTCTTCGAGCAGCAAACGTGCATCGCCCAACTTTGTTGCGACCTGCGCCTGTGAGTCCCGGATATAGGTGAAAGCTGGCCGGTTTCCCGCTGAGAGTTCTACGACTTGGGGATTGATCTCGTAGTAGCAGAAAAAGTCGCCCGGAAGACCGTATGCCGCCAAGCTGCCTGCTCCCATTCCCACCAAACCGACCCGCAAGCCCTCCTTCCCGGCTTGGCGCTTGGGATGATTCTGCAACAAAATACCTATTCCGCTGTCGGGCCCGTAGTATGCCATGGGGATGCGATTGTTCGGCGGGTCCATCTGTGCGCCGTGAACCGTCTGTCCGTGCATCAAGATCTTGCCGCCTTGCGGCAGCTCGTAGACTCGCAGAGCGCCGTAGAAATTTCGCTTGCTCAGGTACAAAGACTGGTGAGGCTTCACGCTTTGATACAAAGCTGCCAGAGCAAGCACTGCCAGCGCGATAATGGTCGCCTGTCCGGCTTGAAATTGTCGGGTACCGGTCAGCGACATTCCTCTCTGCAGGTACGATCCGAGCAGTACGAGCACGGTTACGAGTAAAGCGAGCGGGTAAAACTTTACTTCGCTCAGCAATTGTGCAAGCGGTGGGATCCAAATGCCGCCCGCATAGGCACTCACGAAAATCACGGCAAGGACGCCGGCCGAGAAGCCGAAGCCCAAGCGGTAAAACCACGACCGCCTGTCGCGGATCAGACACCACAAGAGCAGAATGACGCTTGCTGCCAGGGAGACCTGAAATTCGGTAAAAAGGCGGAAAACGCGCGGCGCGATGAGTGCGACAAAGATGCCACCCAACGCGCCTCCTGCGGAAATCGCCAGATAGAACGCAGTGAGTCGACGCACTTCTGGTTTTAGTCGCGCCAGTTCTCCATGGCAGATCATGCAAGTCGCGAATAAAACCACCGGCATGAGGAACACTTGGCTGGGAAGTTTCGCTACCTGCATGACGGCCCAAAGAGCAAACACCCCCAGCGCAAACAGCGGGTGAAAGACTTCGCGGCGATACCACCGCGGATGATCAAAACAAAGGATAAAGCTCAATAGATATAGCGCCAGCGGAAGGACCCAGAGAAGCGGAATCGACGTGATTTCCTGGCAAAGCACATTCGTCGTCGCCAGCAGGAAAGCTGAAGCGCACGCCGGAAGCGCGAACCAGAGCACGCGCACAGCGCCCGTCGTTTGTGTTGACGCCGATGCCGCCGGCCCACTCTCCGGCGCGGCGTTGTTGCCAGCATCACGGAAATGCCATGCACACCATCCGCATCCGGCAACGAACAAAGAAAACAGAACCGCCCACAATCGCCCTTGCGTCGTCATACGCAGCGTGGGTTCGAGTAGGAACGGAAACGTCAGTAAGCCGAGCAACGAGCCCAGATTAGATACCGAGTAGAGTCGGTACGTACGGGCGTCGCCTCCCTGACGGCTAAACCAGCTCTGTAGCAGTGGCCCTGTCGTCGAGAGCACGAAGAACGGCAATCCCGCGGCGATTAACAAGACCACAATTACGTCTCGCACTGGACTGCTGCTGTTAAGTGGTTTCCAGTGTGCCCCTGGAGTAATCGCTGAAGGCCAGAAGAATGACAATGCCACCACCAGCAAAAAAACCAAAGTCAGCAGCGCCAAGTGCACATTGCTCTGCATCTTCGTCGGTAGCCGGTCCGAAATCAGGTGGGAATACGAGTATCCGGCCAGCAGCAGAATTTGAAACACCAGCATGCTGGTGGTCCACACCGCCGCCGATCCGCCGAACCAAGGCAGGATGTACTTGCTGACGATCAATTGGACCTGAAACAGCAGGAACGCACTGAGAAACGATGTCAGTGCGAACACGATTGCAATCGTCCGCAAGCTCGAGCTGGCGTTGGCCCGCTGTTGGGAGCGGCTTTGGGTCAAGGTTGTCGGCAAATCACCCCCCGCGGCCTTTGCCTGCGAAGATCTCAGGCTGAGTCTGTCATAACCCTATGACGTTATGAAGTGAGGTGCGTCACAAAATCTTGGCGGACACCTGCTTTAAAGATTCTCAGTCAGTCGACAGGGTCTCTCCGCTCACTGCTGCGCTGGTGGTGTACTGGGAGACTCGCTGTAGGGCACAAAGTCCACAACCCCTACTTCATCTGGGTATCCCAGGATTTGTACCCGGTGAGTGAGCGGCACCTTGTCCACCAGCCAGTTCGCAGTAGCGAAAGACGCGTCGAATGCGACAAAGACGAAGTGCTTATGCTCTGCGCCTTTGAGGAAGTCTGCCCCAATGTTCATAGCTTCTTCATTGAGCGCTCTCGGTAGTCCAATGACCGGGACGCTAAGCTTGTAATAAGTGAGCGGGGAGAACAGGTTGCTGTCCTTGACTGCTTCTCCCGTCGGCATACTCATGTAATTCGATTCGGGGAGGTCGCTGCAGATCAACACCGTCGCATTATCGGCGGACGCGGTTTTCTCTGCTAGCTCGAGCGCGTATTTCCATGTGTATCCGTGCTTGTGAGAATCCGGCGATTTAAGATAGGAGTAAGCCGTTGGCACAACCAAAGCCAGACAGAACAGCGCTCGTAACCATCTCGAATTAACCCGACTGATGAGCAACCCCCAAGCCAATGCGATTCCGGGAACTGCAACCAAACGATAGCGTTGCACAAAAATATGGAGTGGCGTATTCACCGAGACGACAAAGAGGATCAGAAGAGGCACGAGACCGGTTGAAAGGCACAGCAGTAACGTCGATCCATCAATCCGCGTATCAATGTCAAACTTCCGCGTGGCGGCGGCCACCAGCAACACTCCCACGACGCTTAAGATCAGCAAGTCAGTCGCCAAGGTCCAGCCTAAGTCTTTGATCGTAGGGCGAAGGTCGAAGACGTGAGTGCCGCTCGTCCGGAACATGTACAAGATCCCGGGAATGACGGGCAGGAATGCCAGTGTGAATGCGCCGAGCGCAATCGCAGATTGTCGGATGAGTTTCTTTCCTGGGCCTGCGTTGAACAACACAAAACAGACCGCAAGAACGGGAAGAATGACCGCGTAGAGGAAATGGAAGTAAACAATGCAAGCGGCCAAGATTCCAAATATTGCAGCAAGCCACGGAGATTGGTTTTGCCGCGATCTCGCCAAGGTAAACAAGGCAGCGTTGATTGCCAGGGCCGCAAAGGCATAGGGACGAACATCGATGGACAGGAAAATCACCAGAGGATGGATGCTGAAGATTATTGCTGTGATTATCGCAACATCACGATCAAAGAACTCTCTGGCCGTGCGATAAAGCAAGTACACCGCCCCGAGCATGGCGAGAATGCTAGGGATTCGGAGAGCGATCTCACCGGTGCCTAATATTTTCGTGCTGAGCCACAGGATGTAGGAATACAGTGGAAACGAAAGGCCACCTTGGCGTGAAAGTATGTTCCAAAAACCTTTGTTGATCTGCCAGACTGAAATCGTCTCGTCGAGCCAGAGCGGCGCCCTTATTGCTGCGAACCACATTGAAATACTGACGATTAGCAGCACTCCACAGACGAAATCAGGCAATGCGTCATGCATGGAAACAGCATTGCCAGAACTGCTCCGATTCGTATTCACCTGCGGTGCTTCAGCTTCATTGACTGGCAAAACTTACCCCATCCACTCTGTTCCAATTATCTACTCAGATTGACTGCCGCACGTAAGGTACCAAGGCTTGGAGTCTACTAACAGCTTACTTTTCAATTAATTGGGCAGCAAGTCTTTGCGGCATGCGGCTCGGCTGCGGAATTCTCCCCACTCATGGGGTGATTGTCAGCACTTTGTCCACATCGCGATTGCCGTAGTTTGCGATTTGACGCCAAGTTCTTTGCGCAAGGTTACAATCAGCACAAGAACTCAATGGCTGCGATGGAAACGAACCCTACCCCGTTGTGTATTGTGTGCGGCGGGAAACACTGGACACTTGTTCGCGAGGGCATGGACTTGTGCCGCCCCAACCATCGCAAACTCTTCCGAATAGAGACGTGCACTTCGTGCGGCATGGTCAGCCAACAACCAATTCCTAGCAATGAGGAACTTCAAGCCGCCTACTCCGTGTCCGGCGACTACGTCTGTTATCGGCCAGCTTGGAAGGAGCTGGGCTGGCCGGTGTGGAAAATGCTCCGCCACTGGACGACACGACGCCGTGTGGCGAGGTTAACGCGATACGCACCAAAGAGAGAACTACTTGAAGTCGGATGTGGGGCCGGTGATTTTATGGTCGCTGCGCACCGAGCCGGATGGCAGGTTCACGCCGTTGAGTACAACGAGGAAATGGTGGAGGCGCTGCATAGAGAATTCGGTTTTGATGTTCGACTTGGCAACCTCGCACCGGGCCTCTGGACTCAGGGCCGATTTGATGTGGCGGTATTTTGGAATGTTCTGGAGCACTTGCAGTTTCCGCTGGAGGAACTCAGCACTGCTTCGGACTATTTGCGCTCTGGCGGCGTTATTCTTCTGAATATCCCAAGTCGCGAAGCAGCTGAGACAGGCAAATGGTTTGGCCAGTACTGGGGTTTGCTGGACCTGCCAAGGCACATACATTTCTTTGACCGATCGACTCTCGAAAAGCTCTGCGAGAAAGCAGGTCTGAAGCTTGCTTGTTACAAGACCCCTTTTGTTCAGTCCGCTTGGTGTTACTACATCAGCTGTTGGAACTGGGCGAGTCGCGATAAGAACAGGTTGTTGTCTTGGATTAAATTTGGCGCCCTCTCGGCTTTGATTACTTTGATTATGCCGTACATCGCGGCAAAATGCTTTGCAAGTCGCGGACTCGAGGCATTTGTTGTGCTCGTCAAGAGCTGAGCACGCTCGAGAGAGAGCATCTGGTCACCGTTTTCTCAGTACCACGCACGTTATTCGGAACTGTCGGAAGAGCCATGGCAAGAAGCTGGTTGTCCCCTTCACCCCGCCATGTTCCTTCATCCCGCGCACACGACGTTTCACTTTGCTGACCATGGCGGCAGGACTGCGATCTACGTAATCCCACCCTGTTCCGCAATCTAAGACCTTCCCTTCCCTTAACCCGCAACGCGGAAAGAGCTCTAACAAGTCACTGATGTCGGGCCGGAACATGGTGTCGATTGGGTCAGGGTGGTAGGGGAAACGATTGGGAACCGTGACGATGAGGTAGCCCATTGCTGGCATAAGTTCCTCAAGTCTCCGCGATATTGCCGCCGGATTATCCACATGCTCCAGAACATTGCAGCACAACAAAGATCGGTAACCCCTACGGCCCAATGACGCCATGAATGCATCATCGGTGAGGTCGCCGTGCAGGTCGATCCCATCCCCTTCCTGGATATCGAGATGATTTACGGTAACGCCTTTCCGCTCCAATGGAGCGAAAATCTCATGGCTGATCCAAGGTTGGACCGTTTCACGAAAGGTAGCGGTCGCACTTCCTACGTTGAGAAGAGGAGAGAGTTCCTCGGAACGCATGCGTTCTAAGGCTTGACCGACCCAGGTCGCCTCCGCCTTTAGCATCTTTCTTCCATCCCTTCGGTATCAATTTCGTCTGAGCTGTTTGCGCCGAAGGTGAAATCCCGATTGACTCCCACCAGGGTCAAAGAAATAACGGCGACGGCAAAGCACGATGCGATAACCAGGACGCGGTTCGCCAACGACCATTGTGCTGCCACAGCCAAGGGTGTACCGAAAAGACTCAGGGCTGTCGTGGATGTCAGTTCGTTAATTCCAATTCCACCTGGAGTTAACGCTAGCAAGTTGGAGATCGAAACAAACGGTATGGCGGCAGCCAGATGCCACAGTGGAATGAACACTGTTATAGCGTTGGCTGTCTCGTGTGCCATGAGCACAAGAACAGCGAAGCGGAGCACGGACAACAGCAATAATTGGCGAGCCAAAGAAACGTCCAGAAGACTTGAATACTGCAATTCGGAAAGCGCCCGCCAGACTCGATGTTTCAATTTCGGCCTTCTCGACGAGCACGCTGTAGAAAGGGCACGAATAGCGCGCAGAAAAAAACCAACGCTCACGAGTGCGACCCCGGTCATTATCCCTGCTAACATGACCCACACCAGTGCACTGCATTTGAGGTACCAAGCGACTGCTGATGCCACAGCAAGAAAAACCATCAACATCAGATCGAAACCTTGTTCGAACAATGTTCCAGCTGTCCCGCGCTGCAGCGCACGGCCGTGAAGAAAGGTTCCCATCGTGCGTGCGGTCGTCATCCCAATCTGCACGGGCAGGACCAGGCCGAGCGCCATGCCGACGCTTGTGACTGAAAATGCCGTTAGTCGTGAAGGAACAGAATCTGAAGGAACACGCAGCGCGGCATCGACCTTTCGCCACTTCTCCGTGGAAATTGCCACGAATATTGCGTTCAGAACAACCAACTTGCCTAACGAAATTACCTTAACTGATCGCAGTTGTTGCCATACCGCCTTCGGGTCGATATGGCCTAGACGCATCAGGAGCACCACCAGACCCGCGGCCAAGACAAAGGACAGAAACAAAAGAACTACTCGCCGCACAGTCATACGCACATCCCTGAGTTCGGACGGACAGCAACCGCAGTAGCATCCGCCTTTGTCAGCAAATGCCTCGCAATCTCGACGTAACGTTCGGCTGCCTGGCGCCAGGAATAGCGTAAAACTGCGAAGTCACGCCGATCTTCAGGAGTAGTCGTCTGATTGCCATCTGAAAGGACCGAATTCACGGTAGCAATGAATGCCTCGGCTGTACGGAGATCCTGCCCTGGATACAACGGTACTCCTTGTACAAAAGGATCCATCTCCGGATCGGCTGCGAGGGTTTCTTTCGCGCACACGACCGGCAAACCGGAAGCAAGTGCCTCCTGTATGACGAGCGGGAAACCCTCTCCCTTGCTCGGAAGGATCAGCAGATCACATGCGCGATAGAGAGCAGCCAGTTTCTCTCCTTGAAGTCCCGCAAACACTTTGACGTTAGGCAGATTCCAGGCCTCTGGATTCAGAGGCCCCCAGCCGGCAAAGGCCCACGTGTATTCGGGCTTCACGCTCGCCATCTCCCTAAGGATGGGCATCCCCTTCTTTTCTACAAATCGTCCGACGAACAAAATTGCCGGACGGTCTTTTGGTAGACCGTACTGTTCCCGAAGAGCCGCTTTTGTCTCGCCCCCTTCGAGGGTTCGATAGATATTGCTTTCGACACCGTTGAAGACGGTTTCCGGGGGTCGCCTGAATTTCAACTTGCTGAAGTATTTCCGAATGGTCTCGCTAATGAAAACCACCTGATCTGCGTTCGACAGCATGGACCTGGTGACAGTGGCGTTCGCAAATTTCATTAACAAACTGAGCAGCCGACTCTCATATGGAACGAACCCTATGTGCTGAACAAGGATGATCGGCACTCCGGAAGATCTGGCGGAAAAGAAGGCTGCGATGTTGCTCAGATAGAGAGAATCATGGAGGATGACAACATCTGCTCCACTTATCGTCGACCTTATCGCCTTGAGTGCGCGCAGTGTCGGAATTGGAAAAGGTATCCCAACCTTCTTTTCCATCCAATTGAGCACGCGCATGCCAATTGGACGTGAGGTTCCGACAATTTCGGGAGGCGGAGTCACGTCGCCTGCCAGCCAAATAACTTCTTGTCCCTGAACTGCGAGTTCTCGATAGAGTCTTTCGGCGACGATCTCGATCCCGCCTTTGTGAGAGCCAAAGTAGTGGGTCGCCATAACTATTTTCATGCCGGCTCTCCGCTTATCGTCGCCTCAAGCCCAAAATGCTCAGGAAGAAACTACTGAAAGTGATCTGCGCGCCGAGACTCAGTGAGAAAACGGCCGGCATTACTATCCGGAGCATCTGCCGCGGATCGAGGGCTCCAAAGCTATCACTTGCCCAATGCGAGACAGCCCAGATAGAGGCGCCAATACCTATGGCCATCAACAATCCTCCGACAACGAGCCCGGTCTCTAGCTTAACCCAGCGAAAAACTCGATTGAATCGGGGATCCTCCGGTAGCAGCCCTTCGGTGATGGCGAAGACCTTGGTGAACATGGCGAAGGAAATGAGCTGAAATCCCAGCAGGACTGCCAGGAAGGCATAGAGGAGAGTATGCACGTCGAGACCAAGGCCGAAAACTACACGCGGACCAGGTAGCAGTAATGCACATCCCACAAGGCCAATCGCGACCAGGAGGAAGCCCGGATATAGGAACAGCCAGCGCGGGCTGTACATGAGCAGGAAGCGAAGATGTCTCCACCCGTCACGCCATGTACGCAGATGCGGCGGGTGGCTGCGTCCGTCGGGAGAAAGCGACGTTGGCACTTCACTCACCTTCATCTGCAAGAGGCTGGACTTCACCACCATCTCACTGGCAAACTCCATGCCGGTGGATCGCACGTCCATGCGCTGGAAGCTGTCCTTACGAAACGCTCGAATTCCACAATGAAAATCACCGCAAGGGGACTTGAAGAAGAGCCTTCCAACCGCTGTCAGTACCGGATTGCCTAAATACTTGTGCAGCGGAGGCATCGCTTTCTTGGCGATGCTGCCCCGAAAACGATTCCCCATCACCAGGTCTGAACCAGCACGAAGTTGCTCCAGAAAACGAGGAATGTGACCAAAATCGTAGCTGTCGTCGGAGTCCGCCATCAGCACGAACTTTCCTCGCGATGCGCTGATTCCGCCCTTCAGAGCGTTGCCATAACCTTTTTCCTGGACGCGAATGACTCGCGCGCCTTCCTGTTCGGCGATCTCGACCGACCCGTCAGTTGATCCATTGTCGGCCACGATTACTTCGCCGGCTATGCCCTCTTGGGAAAGCACGGATACCGCCTTCCGCACACAAACACCCACCGTTTCGTGCTCATTCAGGCACGGCATGACGACAGACAGTTCCAAGGCTTCGTCAGAACCGGAGACGAACGCACCTTGGTGATCGCTGGCAACGATAGGCGATGAGGTACTCACGAACTAGCCACCCATACTAAAGACTGAATGGATTGTCCAACGAGGGCAGGGCTGAGTCCGCGTGTTTAGTCACACAGCCCTGTGAAGTTCGTCACATTGGGCTGTTCACAGTCTGGAAAGGATCTTGTCTGCGTATCCAGACTGCCAGCGAACCGGTCAGGGCAGGCGACGGTAAACGGCGTAAACCTGACGGTCCATTAGCGAACGCTTAAAGAACAGATATCCATCTGAAAAATGCACCATTTCATACCCGCAGGTCCTCATGGAAGGATCAACCATCGGGAGTTCGCGTATCGGGGCTCCCGTGAACAGAACGACGTATTCAGGATGTATAGCTTGAAGCGCAACCCAGTCGATATCGGCACCGGCGTGCGGCGCTCCGTGATGGAAGTAAGTCGTCGGCATATTCTGAAATACGTTTCGATCAAAGTAGGCCTGTACGGCAGCCTCGCCGTACGTATATCCAAAAACGGATTGTTTGTCGGCTCCGACTGAGCGGAGGTACTTGGCTGCGTCCTCGGCACCGCAGTAGGGGTAAAGATATTCGTAACGAATGGAAACGGCTGCATCCCAAATGTTGACAGCAAACAAGATCGCCAACAGAGCCGTCATGATCTGAGTTGCTCGGCGTTGGTCCCCGTCGAGTGCAGCCTGCTCTTCCGGGGTCGGCCAGGCAATCCATAACCCGGTGATTACGGTGATGAATAACGTGCCGTGGTGGTGCGACTGTCCATGTATGAAGACATACAGAAGGATGGACGATACGACAGGCAGCAAGAATGCGAGTAGTTTCCGTCGCAGAAAGCACCAGATGCCCGCATACAGAAGAAACAGCGCCGATGGAAGAATGAAGTCCAGCAAAGCTCCGGAAAGGATTGACGTCAGTTTGGCCGATTGGGAAGCATGCCAGGCTTTCGGATCGAAGCCCAATGCGTCGACATCAGGCGGCGGCTTAAGAACCAAGTACACGAAGAGCAATGTGGCGGCAAAGACAAAAACACATAGAAAATACCGCTTCTTCACGGTCCCACTTAATGCAGCCCAATCACTCTCAGCTTGGGCCAGATATGCCGCTCCGATCCCCAAGGCTATCAATATTCCATGAAGAGACAGCAGCGATAACAGAACGAGTGCCAGAGTAATGCGTTCCGGATGCTCTCGGTTTTTGAACGAATCTGCGGCTACAAATGCTAATAAGGGTAACAGGGTGTACGGCCGCGCGATTGCCGCATATTGAAAAAGCATGAAGTAGCTGAACACCAGCATGTATCGCAGCATTCTCGGAAAGGGCGCCCTCCAAAGCACGAAGGCAACTCCCGCCGCAGCACAGGTCATGCCGATGATGCCGATCGCACCGTAAGGTAAATGAAACACATGCTGAGCGATCCACAGAATTGTATGCCACAGCCCAGGAGTGCCCTCGTATCTCAACTCTTTAAGCCACATGGTTGTGAGATTGAGGTCGCGAGCGATCAGCCATGCTTGGGCCTCATCGGCCCACTTTTCGTGGTAACAAAGCGTTAGGGACACAAGCGTGAGCCAGACACCAAGGATGGATAAGTCTGCTATTCGCCAGCTTGAGTGTGAGAACGATCTGAACCTAACGGTTTCGGATTTAGGCATCGCGAGATTGCTTTGGCTATCTTGCAAGACAACCTTCTTTTCATCGCAAGCGGTACCAAACTTGCGTTGTGTTCTGATCCCGCGAACATGGCAGTAAATTGTTTGCCGCTGACGCGATCTGTTTTCTACTTCCTTGCCTTGCCGACTCTTTGCGCGGTGGCGAACATCAAACTAACAGTGTTCATGTCTTTGGGTTGGACTTTGCCCGCGGGAATTCGCAGGTTGGTGATGTCTTCAAGCTTCAGCAGCAGATCAACCAGAGCCATAGAATCGATAAGGCCCGAGGAGACGAGGGGCGTGTTCTCGTCCAGCGTAACGTTCGGCTTACGGATGACTTGGCGGATATGGTCGATCATCTGTTGCGCTGCTTCGGTCATGTGATCTCCTAGGAATCGACGCTGAGTTCCCGATGTTCGCGCAGCAACTTTTCGCGCGTAGCGGCGCGCGCAGGCTTGCCGGCGGTGCTCTTTACGATCCATTTTGGCGGTTTAAGGATGAAGCGGCGGACCGCGACTCCGGTGGCAGCGACAACGAGCTGGCCGAGTTCGCGCTCGAGATCTTCACTGCCGGCGAAGGCGGAATCGGTTTCGAGCTCCGCGATAACGACAATGTCCTCGGTGCCAGAACTCTCGTTGTAGAGTCCGAGGGCAACGCAGCGGCCGTCATGAATTGCGTGGTGAGTAGAGACGACCTCCTCGATGTCCTGCGGATAGAGGTTCTCGCCTCCGACGATTAGAAGATCGTCTTTTCGTCCGATTACAAAGAGTTCGGGACCAATAACAAATCCCAGGTCGCCGGTGCGATACCAACCGTGTGTGATAGCTTTCGCGGTGAGATCGGGCCGATTGAAGTAGCCATGAAATAAGGTGTCGCTCTTCAGGAAGATCTCGCCCACTTCCCGATCGTTCCGTCTCTCGCCCGATTCGGATTCGATACGAACTTTATTGCCGGGAAGAACGTGACCAGAAGAAACGAAACAGATTGCGCCGGGAGTGTTGTCAGCAAGGGTGACAATGCGATGTTCCGAACGGAAAACGCTCGCATCGGCCCAGATGCGTTTCGGGCCAGTGTCTTTTCCAATTTCGGATTGGGTTACCGCGAAAACATTTTCGGCCATCGCGTAAGACGTTTGCAGCGCCGTGTCCTTCAGTCCGGCAGTTGTAAAAGCATCGCGGAATTCGTTCATGCTCGCCGCGCGGACCGGCTCGGAGCAGTTGATGAAGGCGCGCATTGAGGATAGGTCGTAACGCGAGCGGCGTGATGCTGGAGTTCGACGCGCAACGAATTGAAAGGCAAAATTCGGCAGCCACCCCAGCGTGCATTTGTGTTCGGAGATGATCTCGAGCATCGCGTCGGGATGCATGACCCAGTCGAGGGGCGACTGCATGACGACGGGCAGATGACAGACCATGGGAAGCATGAAGCAGGCGATGAGCCCCATGTCGTGATACAGCGGCAGCCAACTGTAGACGCGGTCGTTGCCGTCGACGTGTAATGCGCGTCGTAGAGTTTCAATATGTCTTAGGACCGCACCATGAGTGAGTGCGACACCTTTCTGCAAACCGGTTGTTCCGGCTGAATGTTGGATGAAAGCCAGCTGGCCGGGTTCGGCGGGGACAAATTGATCGAACCCATCGTCGCCGGTTTCGACGGCTCGCAGAACGGGACTACCATGATCTAAGTACGGGAGCATTTCGTCCGGAAAGGCTTCATCGACCACGATGGCACGAGCCCCTAAGTTCGCAGTTACACCCTGCAGCCCGCTGCGATACTTGGACGGCTCGATCTTGAAGTTGGGATAGGCGAGAAAAGCCGGAACCGCACCGAGCATCATCGCTCCGGCAAAAGCTGCCATCGCCGCAATTCCCTGCGGCATGATGACGACTACGCGATCGCTTTTAGCCACTCCATTGCGCCGCAAGTGTGCCGCGCACAGGCGGGAGCGTCGGCGGAATTCGTCGAAGGTGACGGTCTCCTGTTCGTCTTCGTCGATCCAGGATGTCAGAAAAGGACGATCGGCCGGCGCGCTGTTTAATGCCTGCACCAGCGTGGAGACGGTTGACCTCTCGATTGTCGCGCGCTGAACCATGTTCCGCTGCTATCTATCATCGACCAGTTATCTACCGGAGCGCCTGTGAGCTATGTCACCGCCAAAAGTGACGAGAGCCGGTAAGTTAGATTTCAGTTTCATAGCGGAAAGACCTCGGTTTGAATGAACGTGCTTGGCAGTATCGTGTATATGCTCGCTTTCTTGGTAGGCCTGCTCGCGGCTACCAAGGTTCGTTCGGCGAAGCTGCGCACGCTCGTCCTTCTGGTCGTCAGCTATGCGGCCTATCTGACTTGGAGCCGCTGGTTCTTCGCTGTTCTGCTGGCCTCGACCATCGCCAATTATGGGTTCGGGCGGTGGCTGCGCAAAAGTCAAACCGGAGTTGCCCTGTTCTGCGGTATATCCTTCAACCTGGCGCTGCTGAGCACATTTAAGTATCTGCCGCCTATCGCTGCTACCCTTCCATTCTCTTCCTTACATGGATTCTCGGAACTCGCCTTGCCGCTGGGAATCTCTTTCTGGACGTTCCAGGCGATGAGCTACCTGTTCGATCAGTACCGCGGCGAAGATCTTGATCCGACATTTCCTGAGTTTGCGTTGTATATGACGTTTTTCCCAGTGGCAATCTCCGGCCCGATCTGCCGAATGCCGGACATGCTGCCGCAGTTTCGCTCCAATGCGCTGACCAAGTTGAATTCCATCGGCCGAGGACTGACACGGATCGCGACAGGCGTGTTAATGATGCAGCTGGCGAAATTGCTGGGGCAAGGAATTCTAGCCGGTGACGGCGTGAATAGCGGGTTCGATCGCGCGACGCAGTGGGGCGGACTGGATGTCTGGTTCTTGGCTTTCGGCTACGGCTTGCAGTTGTTCTTCGATTTCGCTGGATACTCCCACATCGCCATCGGCGCTTCACAGGCGTTGGGCCTGATGATCCCTGAGAATTTTGAGCGCCCGTTCGCATCGACAACGCCATCCATTTTCTGGACGCGCTGGCATATGTCGCTATCGTTTTGGATCCGCGACTACGTCTTTCTCCCGCTCGCAACCTTGAGGCGAGAGCTGTGGTGGCGAAACGGAATGCTGGTGGTCTCGATGGTCGTCTTCGGGCTGTGGCACAAAGCGAGCATTTTGTTTGTGCTCTGGGGCCTGTATCACGGCGTGCTGTTGCTGCTGCATCGGCAGGTACAACAACTGGAACGCCGGTTGAACTGGGAGCCTCCGGAACACTTGTGGGGGCCGTTTTCGTGGATAGCGACCATTTCTTTGGTCAGCCTGGGATGGGTGCTCTTCCGGGCTGGTTCGTTAGCGCAGGCGCGCGAAATGCTGTGGGCGGTGGTGTCGCCTGTGAATTACCTGTCTCATTCTTTAAGCAACAGCTTCTATCTGCTCGTGACGGCGCTCGCAATCGGGTATGGCTTGGTACTGCTAATGGTGGATGCGCTCACGCGAGAAGATACAGGGCCCCGATCGTCTCTTGTGGAGCTGCTATCGCGCCATCGATGGTATTGGGTTCCAGCGCTCTA
>Ga0335069_10002641_pt1 | contig 27460 bp, 21 predicted proteins | sample Lox_Sample_11_FD_206714 | JGI IMG/M metagenome (GOLD analysis project Ga0335069, IMG submission 206714) | Soil microbial communities from Loxahatchee National Wildlife Refuge, Florida, United States - Lox_Sample_1.1 | ecosystem: Environmental > Terrestrial > Soil > Wetlands | place: USA...
ACTCGTATTCCCGCTCCACTGTGACCCCGCCCATGCGCGACTGGAACATCTGCAGCGTGGCGTCCAGGCCGGCGGGCACATCGACTTCGAGGATCGGCGCGCGATCCATCGACGAGTAGGTCTTGACAGCGCTGATGAGGTCGAAGATGCGGGCCGTTGAGCCGACCAGCGTGTCGACGGCGCGGGCCGTGCGCAAATAGCGGGCGAAGAATCCAAGCGCGACGCTGACGGCATTGTCGCTCAGGATCCTGTGCAGTTCATCGAGGTCGGCGACGGTCAGGCCCTGCTCGGCGAGCTGCGCGGCGACCTCCCAGGCGTCTTCGCAGTCGATGGTACAGAGCCATTGCCGGACGGATTCTTCGCGGGCGATGAGCTTGAGCGGGCCCTGCTCGGCGGGCGGCAGCTCCCGGGCGAGCATCTTTTGCTCCCAGCCTTCAAGGCCGCGGGCCTGCTCCTCGGTCATTCCGAGTGCGATGAGCCGCAGCCGGTTCTGGCGGTTGGAGCGGATCTCGGAAACCAGGCTGTTGGCGGCGCGCTGCGCGGCCGATGCCGGGTTGTTGAGTTCGTGGGCCAGATTGCCGGCCAGCTTGCCGAGTGCGGAGAGCTTCTCTGCCTGCTGCTCGATGCGCGTCACTTCGCGCACGCGGTCGAGCAGGGTGGAGACGACGCGCTGGGCCATAGAGGGGATGGCGGCGAGCATCGGGGGAAAGAGCGCCTTCGAAATGGTAAGGCCCCAAACGGGCGAGATGGCAAAGCCCTGTCCGCCGGAGACCTTCATGCGCGAGAACGGCAGCAAGCCTGTCATCTGGCCGGTGCGGCCAATGAAGAGCGTCATGGGGCTGCCGCCCTGCTGGCGGCGGACGTGGATTTCGCCCTTGAGGATCAGGAGCATGCGGTCGGCCGGCGCGCCTTCTTCAAAGAGCACATCGCCGGGCTCGGCGACAAATTCCTGACCGTTGCGGGCAATCCACAGCCGGTCCTCGAAGGGTAGCCCGTGCAGTTGCACCACGCGGTCCAGAGCTTCCGCGATCTCTTCAACCGGCGTGGGGGTGGCGGGCGGAGTGATGACGACGGGAATAGTGGCCATCCGGGGACCTCCGGGTTCAGTTTTAGAATATCCGATCAAGATGGTCGGAATTTCCAAGACAGGGAGAAAATGACAACGACTGTGACGAAGGGCGGATGGTGGGCCCGGCATGAAGATTTTGCAGCGCCGGCGGCCGCGGACTGACGGACGGGCAGGGGGCAGCAGGTGGCGGCAGGCATTATGATGGGGCGATTCGAAAAGCGGAGAACCATCGGCTATGAAAAGCTTTTCTTCCGCGGTCCTGTGCCTCACCATGGTGGTCATGGCCCAAGCGCAGGCACCCTCGGCCAGCTTCATCCCCGCGAGCGAGGTCTTCCGGCTCGACGGGGGAAACGTGACCTATGCCTTTGGCGTGAACACGCGTGGCGAACTGCAGCAGCTTTATTGGGGCGGCCGGCTGGGGGCAAAGGACACGTTTCCTGGGGCCAAGCCGTTGCCCGAGTGGGCCTCGTTCGATTCGTCCTACTCGAATACGCCACAGGAGTACGCGGGCTGGGGTGCGGGGCTGTTCAACGAGCCTGCCTTGAAGGTGACGTTCGCCGACGGCAATCGCGACCTGGTGCTGCACTACGAAGGCGAGCAGGCGGCCGAAGGCGGATTTGACGTGACTCTGAAGGATATTCAGCGGCCGATCTATGTAACGCTGCACTACCGCATGGACGGCGCGAGCGGGATTCTGGCGCGGTCGGCGACGATCGAAAACCGCGGCAGCGACGCAGTGACGGTGGAGCAAGCCGCGGCCGCGGCATGGGCTTTGCCGGCGGGGCACTACACGTTGAACTACCTGACTGGACGGTGGGCAGGCGAGTGGAACCTGACACAGGAGACTCTGCACCCAGGGGCGCGGGTGATCGAGAGCCGGCGCGGATCGACGGGGCACCAGGCGAACCCATGGTTTGCCATCCAGGCCGGCGAGCCGGACGAAGACGATGGCGAGGTTTGGTTCGGAGCTTTGGCATGGAGCGGGTCTTGGCGCATCACCGTGGAACAGGACCAGCTTGACGAAGTGCGCGTGACAGGCGGGTTCAACCCGTTCGATTTTGCCTATGTGCTGCATCCGGGCGAAAAGCTGGAGTCGCCGGTGTTTTATGGCGGCTACTCGGCGCATGGATTGGGCGGCGCTTCGCGGGAATTGCACCGGTTTGAGATTGAGCATGTGCTGCCGCGCACAGCGAAGACAGCGGGTCAGCCGGCGCCAAAGCTGCGGCCGGTGATCTACAACTCGTGGGAGGCCACGGAATTCCGCGTGAGCGAAGCGGGGCAGATTGCTCTGGCCGGGAAGGCTGCGGCGCTGGGCGTGGACCGATTTGTGATGGACGACGGCTGGTTCGGCCAGCGCAAGGACGATCACGCGGGATTGGGCGACTGGTATGTGAACCAGGAAAAATTTCCGCACGGTCTGAAGCCGCTGATCGACAAGGTGCATTCGCTGGGGATGGACTTCGGGCTGTGGGTCGAGCCGGAGATGGTGAACCCTGACTCCGATCTTTATCGCAAGCATCCGGACTGGGTGCTGAACTCTCCGGGGCGGCCGCGCAACGAGCAGCGCAACCAGCTGGTGCTGAACCTGGCGCGGACCGACGTGCGCGATTATGTGTTGGGATTCCTGGACAAGATTCTCACCGAGAACGACATTGCGTTCTTGAAATGGGACTACAACCGCAACTGGAGCGAGCCGGGATGGGACCAGTTGCCGCCGAATGAGCAAAAGAGAGTCTATGTGGGGTTCGTCCGGAATCTGTATTGGATTCTGGGCGAGTTGCGGCACAGGCATCCGAACGTGGAGATCGAGTCATGCTCGGGCGGCGGCGGGCGCGTGGACCTCGGTATTCTGCGCTACACCGACGAAGTCTGGCCCTCCGACAACACCGATCCGTTCGACCGCCTCACGCAGCAGGATGGATTCACCTACGCCTACACGCCGCAGGTGATGATGGCGTGGGTGACCGATTCGCCGCACTGGCTGAACAAGCGCTCGACGTCACTGGCCTATCGCATGCTGAGTTCAATGCAGGGATCGCTGGGGATCGGAGCGGATATTTCAAAGTGGACGCCGGACGAGGCGGCGCTGGCGAAGCGGCTGATCGGCGAGTATCACCAGGTGCAAGCGACGATTGTGCAGGGCGCGCTGTACCGGCTGATCTCGCTGCGGAATGGGAGCGAGTTCTCGGCGACGCAGACGGTGAATTGGGACAAGAGCCAGGCCGTGGTGTTTGCGTTCATTCACTCGACGCAGCAGGGCCGCGGGTTTCCGCGGCTGAAGCTGAAGGGGCTCGATCCGGCAGCGACGTACACGCTGCGTGCAATCGAGGGCAAGGCGCGCATGGACACGCCGGAGGAGGCGAGCGGCGCGTGGTGGATGAATCACGGGCTGGATATGGATGTCGATTTCCGCGGAGATTTTCAGGCGGCGGCGTTCCGGCTGGATAAGAAGTGACCGAGAGGGCGCCTTTTCCGCATCCGAACACACGGACCTTGGACATTCACAGAAAGTGTTCGATTCGAACGCTCAGCTCTGAGTCGCGATTTGTGAGACCGATCGGTCTCGCCAGTGGCCGCGGGTGAAGTCAGGGAACGGCTGCGGCGCGCTGCCTTGCGCGACCGAGGCTCGGCTCAAGGGGCCGGGCGCGGACCACGCGGCCGCGTCGTAGACGTCCATGTCGGGCACGAGGCCTTCGCGCAGGCACTGCAGCAGGCGATAGAGCATGAGGTAGTCCATTCCGCCGTGGCCGCCGAGCTTCTTGGCGATTTCGCCCTCGCGCTTCCAGAGCGGGTGCTGGTGCTCTTTCCATGCATCGATGGATCCCCACTGCTCCCCGCCGGCCTGGCCGTCGAAGTAGATGCGCGGCGGATAGTCGGCGAAGGCGCCTTTGGTGCCGGCGATGACGTTGATGCGGTCGTAGGGATGCGGGTTGGCGACGTCGTGCTTCACGGTGAGCGAGAGGCCGTTGGCGGTCTTGATGATCGAGATATTCATGTCGCCGTTGATGTAGCGCTCGGCCCAGCGGGGATCGGACTGCTCGAGGTGCGCCTTGCGGTACTCGTCGAGGCCGCGCTGCGGCGAGCTGACGGAGACGACGTAGTCGAAGCGGTCGCCGCGCTGGATGCTCATGTAATTGGCCACGGGGCCGAGGCCGTGCGTGGGGTAGAGGTTGCCTTCGCGCTGGGTGTGCGCGGTGCGGCGCCACAGGCCTTCGCCCTGGTTGGAGAAGAGTTCCTCGCGCAGGTCGTGGATATAAGCGCCTTCGCCGTAGAGCAGGTCGCCGAAGAGGCCTTCGTGGATCATGCGCAGGATGAGGGTTTCGTTGTAGCCGTAGCAGCAGTTCTCAAGCATGAGGCAGTGACGGCGTGTCTGCTCGCTGGTGTCGACGAGGCGCCAGCAGTCTTCAATGGTGTAGGCGGCCGGCACTTCGGTCGCCGCGTGCTTGCCATGCTTCATGGCGGCGACAGCCATTTCCACGTGCCAGTCCCATGGCGTGGCGATGAGGACGAGGTCGAGATCGTCGCGTGCGACGAGATTCTCGAAGTCGTGATAGCCGGCCGTATAAAGCGTGGGCGAAGGTTGGCCGGCTTTGACCACCAGCGACTGCGCGTGCTCGGCCTTCTCGCGCACGATGTCGCAAAGCGCGAGCACTTTTGCGTCGGCGGCCAGCAGATCGCCAAGCAGGCTGGTGCCGCGGCCGCCGGTGCCGATGATGCCGATGCGCGCCTGATTCCGTTCGAAGGGAACGCCGATCATGGTGGCGCCCAGCGGGGCCGGGGTTTCTGCTGCAAGCGGCGAAAGGCCGAGGCCGAGTGCGCCAACGCCGCCGAGGCGGAGAAAGCTGCGGCGCGAAACGTCGTTGAATGCGTCGTGCAAGTCGTTCTTCATGGGGCTCCCGTAGAAACGATTCCAGATATGTGCCGGATTGTTCTATGCTGGGTGCCTGGATTTGGCTTGTGCCTTTTGGATCCCAGCGCGGAGCAACGACTTCCGGCGATTCGCAGTGAGTGTAGGAGCCGTGCAAGAGGCGCGTCAACCAGGGAATCGCCGCGCAACGGCCCAAAGGCGAACGCGTGCGCCGGGTGCGAACGAAGAGAAAGTTTTCGAGCCGGGCTCGAACGGAGGAGGTTCAGGCGATGCATGCAACAGCAACCGCCGCAACGGCGGAAGCCGCAACGGCCAGCGGGGTGCGAACCGCGGCCGCGCCGGCACGCAATTTGGCCGTGGATGCCTACCGCGGCCTGGTGATGCTGCTGATGATGGGCGAGGTGATGCAGTTCGCCGAGGTTTACAAGGCGTTTCCGGGCAGCCTGTTCTGGCGCGTTCTCGCGTTTAATCAGACACACGTGGAGTGGGCCGGCATGGGACTGCACGACACGATCCAGCCCGGGTTTACGTTCCTGGTGGGCGCGGCGCTGCCTTACTCGATTGCCGCGCGGACGGCGAAGGGGCAGAGCTTTGGGCGGCAGCTCGCGCACACCATCTGGCGCAGCGGGCTTCTCATCTTCCTGGGGATCTTTCTGCGCTCGGTGGGCGCAACGCAAACCTACTACACGTTTGAAGACACGCTGACGCAGATCGGGCTCGGCTTCACCTTTGCCTTCCTGCTGGCGCGTTGCAGACCGCGGTGGCAGTGGACAGCGCTTGGCGTCATCCTCTTTGGCTATTGGCTGGCATGGGCGCTGTATCCTGCGCCGGGGCCGAACTTCGACTGGCAGGCGGTGGGCGTGCCGTCGAACTGGCCGTACAACTTCCATGGATTTGCCGCGCACTGGAACAAGAACAGCAACCTGGGCCAGGCGTTCGACGTATGGTTCCTCAACCAGCTGCCGCGCGCGTCGCGGTTTGTCTTCAACGACGGCGGATATCTCACGCTGAGTTTTATTCCGACGCTGGGGACGATGCTGCTGGGCATGCAGGCGGGACGGTGGTTCCGCGAGAGCGCGCCGAAGATTCCGGTGAAGCGGTTCGTGGTGGCGGGGCTGGCGCTCATGGCCGCGGCCGCGATGCTGCACTATGCGGGTATCTGCCCCATCGTGAAGCGCATCTGGACGCCGAGCTGGACGCTGTTTTCAGGCGGAGTCTGCTTCCTGTTCCTGGCCGCGTTCGCTTGGCTGATCGAGGTGAAGGGCTGGCGGAAGTGGGCGTTTCCGCTCGCGGTGGTCGGCATGAATTCGATTGCCGCATACCTGATCGCACACCTTTGGGAGGACTTCATCGTCAGCAGCCTGCACATTCACCTGGGATACGGCGTCTTCCAGATCTTTGGTACGGGGCTGGAGCCGCTGATGCTGGGGATTGCGGTGATGCTGATCTACTGGGGGATTCTGTACTGGATGTACCGGCGGAAGCTGTTTCTGCGGATCTGAGCGGCGCTATGATTGAGCGGCATGAAGAAACCAATTCCTGATTTCAAGAGCAGAGTCGAGGAGTTCGAGTTTTGGTCTTCGAGGGGAGCCGGCGCAGACTCGACTGCGTATATCGACTGGTCGAAGGCGAAGCGGGCGAAGCTGCCGAATCTGAAGCCATCGCTGCGCACGATCTCGATGCGTCTGCCTGTCGCAATGATCGAGGACCTGAAGATATTGGCGAATGAGCGCGATGTGCCGTATCAGTCGCTGCGGAAGGTGTTTCTGGCGTAGCGCTCAGCCCAAAAACTTAAGCTGCGGCGCAAGGTTGCCGCGATTTCAGCAATTATTGGCGCCTAAGACGCGCAAATTCTGCATTGAGGACCTTTTTTCCACACGAAGCGACCCGCTTTTCCTTGCAATTCTCCGGCCAAATTCAATTGACGGTCCCGTAATGTGAAGAAAACACTAGGGGTTGCCGACCTCGTTTGACTTGCGCTACATACCGCGGTACTTTCACAACTGCCAAGTGCTTGTAATTGAGCACGAAAAGCCGCTCAGAGGCGGCTTTGAGCCCAAGTGGTACCGTGTAAACCCTAGGAAAGTTTCTTCGGTACCACTTGGCCCGGCACCCGGAATGCGAGGGTGCAAGCTGATTAACGGATGCAACAGTATCCTTGTCGGACTTCCCTTCGCTGTCAACTGAAAAATGCTGCAGCACTCTTGCTGCGCCACAACGAAGGAGAACATATGGCTACAACCACCCAGTATGACCACGCTACATTGAGCTCGATCTGGGCCAAGGCACAGATCGACCCCGAGAATGACCCCAACGTATTCCGTAAGGACATCTACGGAACCTGGATTCGGTGGGATCAATACGGTCAGACCTCCAAATATGGCTGGGAAGTCGACCACATTGTCCCAACCTCCCGCGGTGGCTCGGATGCAGTCTTCAATTTGCAGCCTCTCCACTGGCAGAACAACCGAGTCAAGAGCGACAAGAGAATGTAGCCTGCCGTGTGCCCTGCGTCTCGAGTTTAGATGCTGAACGCAGGGCATGCGGACCCTGCTATCGCGTCTTCGCCACTTCCTCCACGGTAACCGGATCGAGGAACGGCATCGCCGCACGAAGCTGCTTCCCGACGATCTCGATCGGATGCTTGGCCTCGGCTTCGCGGAAGGCCAGGAACTCCTTGCGGCCGGAGTTCTGGTCGGCGAGGAATCGCTTCGCAAAAGTCCCGTCCTGGATTTCCTTGAGGATCGCCCTCATGGCCTTGCGGCTTTCTTCGTTGATGACGCGCGGGCCGGAGACGTAGTCGCCCCACTCGGCGGTGTCACTGATCGAGTAGCGCATGTAGGCGAGGCCGCCGCGATAGATGAGGTCGACGATGAGCTTGAGCTCGTGCAGCACCTCGAAGTACGCGCTCTCGGGCTGGTAACCGGCCTCGACCAGCGTCTCGTAGCCCGCCTTGATGAGCGCGCTGACGCCGCCGCACAGAACCGACTGCTCGCCGAAGAGATCGGTCTCGGTCTCTTCCTTGAAAGTGGTTTCGAGCACGCCGGCGCGGGTGCAGCCGATGCCCTTGAGATAGCTGAGCGTGAGCGCGTGGGCGGTGCCGGTCGAGTCCTGCTCGACGGCGATGAGCCCGGGCACGCCGCCGCCTTCGGTGAAGACTTCGCGCACGCGATGGCCGGGCGCTTTAGGCGCAGCCAGGCCCACATCGATATCCTTGGCCGGAACGATGGTCTTGAAATGGATGTTGAAGCCGTGCGCGAAGAGGAGCAGCTTGCCGGCGGAGAGGTTTGGGCCGATCTCCTCGGCGTAGAGTCTGGCCTGCGTCTGGTCGGGCGTGAGGATCATGACTACGTCGGCCCACTTCGTCGCCTCGGGAACGGTGGCCACGTCGAGGCCGGCCTTCTGCGCCTTGGCGATCGACTTGGAGTTGGCGGCCAGGCCGACTTTCACGTCAACGCCGGAGTCCTTGAGGTTGAGCGAGTGCGCGTGCCCTTGCGAGCCGTAGCCGATAATGGCAACTTTCTTTGCCTGGATCAGTGAAAGGTCGGCATCGTGATCGTAGTAAGTCTTGGCCATTGTGTTCTTCTTTTTCCTTTGTGGTAGAGATTCGGTGATCGAGTTGGGCGTATGGCAATCGGCTCACGAGCCCAATGAACTTCCCTCAGGGGCGAAAGCCCCATGTCAAAAAAAGCAGGCGGTTTCGGCACGGCTGTAGCCGTGCCCTGTTACGATGCCCGGAACGGCCGGCATCTTTTCGCTACTCGGGCTCAACGGCGGCGCCAGCTGCAATGTCTTCTGAGACTTCGGCTCCGGGGCTGCCCACGCCGGCTGCCAGCACCGCGCCGTTGACCAGGGCCTTGACGACGCTGGAAACGTGGTGGCCGCGCCGCATGGTCATTTTACCGCTGCGGCAGATCTCGAGGATGCGGCCTTCCTCCTCGCGCAGGACTTCGATGAGGCCTTCGATCTTGCTCTCGACGCCGGTCATCTCGATCATGAGCGACTCGGAGGTGAGGTCGACGATGCGCGCGCGAAAGACTTCGGCGAGCTCGAAGATCCTGGAGCGGTTCTCGTGCGTGGCCGCGACCTTGATGAGCGCGAGCTCGCGCGTGACGGAAGGCGCGCCGGCGATGTCGTCGACGTCGACGACGTTCTCTAGCTTGTAGAGCGCGGCGCGGATGCGGTTGCCGGACTCGGCCGTCGACTCGCAGACCAGCGTGAGGCGCGAGAGGCCTGCACGCTCGCTGCGGCCGACGGTGAGCGAGATGATGTTGATGTTGAGACGGCGGAAGAGGGACGCGACGCGGGTGAGAACTCCGGGTAAGTCCTCGACGTAGGCTACGAAAGTGTGAATCATGAAAAGCTCCTAGCTGCTAGCTTCTAGCTGCTAGCTTTGCTTCGGATTGGTGAACTCGCCGGCTTGATGTTGCCAAGGTGCGAGATCGATCTTGTTTTCCAGGCCTCCAATGGTCCTGCGTGAGCTCGAAGCTAGCAGCTAGAGGCTAGAGGCTGAACTATGCGTCGTCCGCGGTTTCGAGCAGCGGGTTGGTGCCCGGGCGGCGGATCATTTCATGCAATGCGGAGCCGGCGGGAATCATCGGGTAGACGGAGTCTTCCTTCTCGACGAGGAAGTTCAACAGGAACGTGCCGGGTGCGGAGCGGGCCTCGGCGACGGCGTCGGCGAGCTCTGCGCGGGTGCGGACGGCGCGGCCCGGGATGCCGTGGGCGTCAGCCAGCTTGACGAAGTCCGGGCTGACCAGCGGCGTGGCTTCGTAGTTGCGGTCGTAGAAGAACTCCTGCCACTGGCGCACCATTCCCAGATAGCCGTTGTTGACGATGGCGATGTTGATCTTGAGTTTTTCCTGAACGATGGTAGAGAGCTCGGCCGCCGTCATCTGGAAGCCGCCATCGCCGGCGATGACCCAGACTTCCTTCTCCGGGCAGGCGAACTTGGCGCCGATGGCCGCGGGCAGCGCGAAGCCCATGGTGCCGAGGCCTCCGGAGGTGATGAGCGAGCGCGGATGCTCGTGATGGTAGTACTGCGCTTCCCACATCTGGTGCTGGCCCACGTCGGTGACAATGACTGCGTTGCCGCCGGTGATGCGCCATAGATCGTGGACCACGTGCGCGGCGTAGAGATGGCCGGAGTCGGGCAGGTTCTTGATGTCGCGTACGGCGACGGCGCCCTTGTCGGCCTCAATGGTTTTCAGCCATGCCTGTCCGTCGCGCGTCTGGACGCGAGGCAGCAGTTCTTCAAGCACCTCGCGCAGATCGCCGACGAGGGCGACGTCGACCTTGACGTTCTTGTTGATTTCGGCGGGGTCGACTTCGATGTGAATCTTCTTCGCCTTCAGCGCGTAGTCGGTGAGCTTGCCGGTGACGCGATCGTCGAAGCGCATGCCGCAGGCGATTAGCAGGTCGGACTCCTGAATGGCTTCGTTGACCCACTTTTCGCCGTGCATGCCCATCATGCCGAGGTTGAGCGGATGCGAGGCTGGGAATCCGCCAAGGCCGAGCAGCGTAAGCGCGACGGGGATCTCGGCGCGTTCGGCGAGCGAGCGAAGCTGTTCCATAGCTTCAGATTCCGTGACGCCATGGCCGGCGAGGATGACAGGGCGCCTGGCGTTGCGGATGAGCTCGGCGGCCTGTGCGAGGGCCGACTCTTCGACGCGCAGCATGGGATGCGGGCGATAGGGGCGCGGCTTGGCGGCGGCAAAGTCGAAGACGGCGGACGCCTGCTGCGCGTCCTTCGTGATGTCGACGAGCACTGGACCGGGACGGCCAGAGCGCGCGATCTGGAATGCGTGGCGGATGGCGGGCGCGATCTCTTCGGCTCGATTGATGAGGAAGTTGTGCTTGGTGATGGGCAGCGTGATGCCGGTGATGTCGACTTCCTGGAAGGCGTCAGTGCCGAGGAGCTTGCTCGAGACGTTGCCGGTGATGCAGACGACAGGGATAGAGTCGAGCATGGCTGTGGCGATGCCGGTGACGAGGTTCGTCGCGCCAGGACCGCTGGTGGCGACGGCCACACCAACCTTGCCGGAGGCGCGCGCATATCCGTCGGCCATGTGCGCGGCGCCCTGCTCGTGGCGCACGAGGACGTGACGGATGGGGAACTTGCGCAGCGCGTCGTAGGCGGGCAGGATGGCGCCGCCGGGGTAGCCGAAGACGTCCGTGACGCCCTCGCCGACCAGGGTAGCCCAGATGATCTCAGCGCCGATGAGGCGGGTGGGCGTGGTGAGGTGGGCGTTGGCGGCTTGCGCGGTGTCGGGGGTTCCCATGGGCGGTTCTCCTTAGCGGCGGGTTGGGGGGTGTCACCAATCGGCTTTCAGCTATCAGCTATCAGCCGTTCTTGCAAAGTGCGAATCAGAGTCAACATCCTGTCCTAGCTGAAAGCTGACAGCTAAAAGCTGAAGGCTTGTTCTTACGTTGTTGCTCCGACCGACGCCGAGCTGACGCGGTCGACGTATTTGCGGAAGACGCCGGCGGGCCAGCGCAGCGCCGGTGGCGTGAAGTTTTTGAGGCGCGCGGCGATCTCTGCGTCCCTGACCTCGAGCGTGAGCTTGCGATTGGGTATGTCGAAGTGGATGATGTCGCCCTCGCGGACGGCCGCGATAGGCCCGCCGACAAAGGCTTCGGGCGCGACGTGGCCGACGGTGAAGCCGCGCGTAGCGCCGGAGAAGCGGCCGTCGGTCAACAAAGCAACAGTCGAGCTGAGCTCCGGATGGCCGCTGACGGCCGCGGTGACTTGCAGCATCTCGCGCATGCCGGGTCCGCCCTTGGGACCTTCATAGCGGATGACGAGCACGTCGCCGGGGTTGATCTTGCCGGACTGCACGGCGGCAAAGCAGTCTTCTTCAGACTCGAAGACGCGCGCCGGGCCGCGATGCTCTACGCGATCGGCGGCGGCGATTTTCATCACCGAGCCTTCGGGCGCGAGGTTGCCGCGCAGAATCACGAGGCCGCCGGTGGGCTTGATGGGCCGCTCGAAGGTGTGGATGACGACCTGGCCGGGCGTCTCCACGGCCAGCGCGGCTTCTTCAGCGAGCGTGCGGCCGCTGATGGTGAGAGCGCTTCCGTCGGCGTGGCCGGCCTCAATGAGCCGCTTGGCGAGGAGTCGCGAGCCGCCCGCGGCCTGGAAGTGCGATGCCATGTACTTGCCCGCGGGGACGAGGTCGCAGATGAACGGCGTGCGCTTGCTGATGGCGTCGAAGTCATCGATGGAAAGAGGAATGCCGAACTCGTGAGCGATGGCGAGCAGGTGCAGGACAGCATTAGTCGAGCCGCCGCTGGCGGCGACGCTGGCGATGGTGTTCTCGATCGCCTTGCGGGTGATGATCTGCGAGGGGCGGCGGTTGGCGCGGACCGCTTCCATGAGCATGCGGCCGGCGGCGCGCGTGGCATCGTACTTGTCGTTCGCCGTTGCGGGAACGCCGGAGAGATGAATCGGAGAAATACCTAGAATCTCTCCGCTCATGGCCATCGTGTTTGCGGTGAACTGCCCGCCGCACGCGCCCGCGCCGGGACAGGCATTTGCCTCGAGCGCTTCGAGTCCCGCTTCGTCGATCTTGCCCGCGGCGTACGAGCCGATGCCCTCGAAAACGTTCTGGATGGTGATGTCGATCCTTTCACCATTGGGGCCGTTGAGTTTGCCGGGCGCGATGGAGCCGCCGTAGATCATCATTCCGGGAATGTCGAGGCGGCAGAGCGCCATGATGATGCCGGGCATGTTCTTGTCGCAGCCGCCGATGCCGGCGAGGCCGTCGAAGAGGTTGCCGCGCGCGACAAGCTCGATGGAGTCGGCGATCACCTCGCGCGAGACCAGCGAGGCCTTCATGCCCTGCGTGCCCATGGTGATGCCGTCGGAGATGGTGACGGTGTTGAACTCCATCGGCGTTCCGCCGCCCTCGCGGATGCCTTCCTTCAGCGCTTCGGCGAGCTCGCGCAGGTGCACGTTGCAGGTGCCGATCTCGGTCCACGTGTTGGCGATGCCGATGATCGGCTTGTGCAGATCTTCCTTGGCGAATCCTGCCCCGCGCAGATAAGAGCGCGCCGCGGCGCGGCTGGGGCCTTCGGTGAGGGGGATGCTTTGACGCTTGCCTTCGATGGTCATTGGCTCACTTTGTTTTGCGAGCTATCAGCTATCAGCTATCAGCCGTCAGCTTTTAGCTCTTAGCCATTAGCTCTTAGCTTTTGGTGCGTTGGTTGAGGTTCGATGCATTCTTGTTGATCTCGTCGATCTTGTTGCATGTGCTTGACGCTGCACAATCGGCTGAAAGCTAACAGCTGAGAGCTACTTCACTTCGCCTTCAACCATGTAGCGCTGTCGTGAGCGGCTTCAAACTTGTCGAGTGCTGCCTCGTGACGCAGCGTGAGCCCGATGTCGTCGAGACCCTCAAGCAAACAGAAGCGGCGAAACGGGTCGATTTCGAATGTCGCCGAGAAACCGCGGCCGTCAGTGACGGTCTGGTCCTCGAGCGAGACGGTGAGTTGGTAGTTGGGAATCTGTTGTGCGTTTTGGAGAAGCTCGTTGACCTGGGCTTCTTCGAGCTTCACGAGCAGGATGCCGTTCTTGCCCGCGTTCGAGAAGAAGATATCGGCGAATGTCGGCGCGATCACGCAGCGGAAGCCGAAGTCGCTGAGCGCCCAGGCGGCGTGTTCGCGGCTGGAGCCGCAGCCGAAGTTTTTGCCGGCGATGAGAATCTGAGCGCCGGCGTAGCGCGGATCGTTGGTCACGAAGCTGGGGTCGGGGTCGCCGGCGGCGTTCAGGCGCCAGTCGAAGAAAAGGAACTCGCCGTAGCCGGTGCGCTCAATGCGCTTCAAGAACTGCTTGGGGATGATCTGGTCGGTGTCGACGTTGGTGCGGTCGAGCGGAGCAGCGAGGGACGTGATTTTCTTGAACGGTTGCATTACGCGGTCACCTCCTCTTTTACCTGCCAGTTGCGAATGTCGACGAAGTGGCCGGCGATGGCGGCTGCCGCAGCCATCTCGGGCGACACCAGGTGCGTGCGTCCGCCGCGTCCCTGGCGACCCTCGAAGTTGCGATTGCTCGTCGAGGCGCAGCGCTCGCCGGGCGAGAGTATATCGGGGTTCATGCCCAGGCACATGGAGCAGCCGGGCTCGCGCCAGTCGAAGCCGGCCTCGCGGAAGATGCGGTCGAGGCCTTCGCGCTCGGCCTGCGCCTTGACCAGTTGCGAACCGGGCACGACCATGGCGCTGACATGCGTGGAGACCTTGTAGCCGGACGCGATGCGGGCGGCGGCGCGCAGATCTTCGATGCGCGAGTTGGTGCAGGAGCCAATGAAGACGCGGTCAACCGCAATGGTATCGAGCGGCGTGCCCGGCTTGAGCGCCATGTATTCGAGCGCGCGCTCGAGGGATTTGCGTTCCTGCTCGTTTGTCGCGGCGGCGGGATCGGGCACGGCGGAGGTGACCGGCGCGACCATGCCGGGGCTGGTGCCCCAGCTTACAAAAGGAACAAGAGCCGCGGCGTCGATGACAACCTCGCGATCGAACTTCGCGCCGGGATCGCTGGGGAGCTTCGACCACTCGGCGACCGCTTTATCCCAATCGGCGCCTTGCGGAGCGAAGCGCCGGCCTTTGAGATATGCGAATGTCGTTTCGTCGGGGGCGATCATGCCCGCGCGCGCGCCAGCCTCGATGCTCATGTTGCAGATGGTCATGCGGCCTTCCATGGAGAGCGCGCGGATGGCCGAGCCGGCGTACTCGATGACGTGGCCGGTGGCGCCGTCGGTGCCGATGCGGCCGATGATGGCGAGGATGATGTCCTTCGCGGTGACGCCGGTTGGCAGTTGGCCTTCGACCGCGATGCGGAGGGTCTTCGGCTTTGATTGCGGCAGGGTTTGCGTGGCCAGCACGTGCTCCACTTCGCTGGTGCCGATGCCGAAGGCCAGCGCGCCGAATGCGCCGTGCGTCGAGGTGTGCGAGTCGCCGCAGACAATCGTCATGCCGGGCTTGGTGATGCCGAGCTCGGGGCCGATTACGTGCACGATGCCCTGCTCGCGCGAGTCGACGTCGTAGAGCTCGATGCCGAAGTCGCCGCAGTTCTTGCGCAGCGTGGCAATCTGCGTGGCCGCGATCTGGTCCACGATGTTGAGCCGCCCTTCGATGGTTGTGGGCACGTTGTGGTCGACGGTGGCAATGGAGCGGTCGGGGCGGCGCACCTTGCGGCCGGCGAGGCGAAGCCCCTCGAAGGCTTGCGGGGAAGTGACCTCGTGGATCAGGTGCAGGTCGATGTAGAGGATCGTGGGCTCGCCCTGGGGCTCGACAACGACGTGCTGCTCCCAGACTTTTTCGAAGAGCGTTTTGGGGATGGTCATGATTGCCTCGTTGAGCTTTCAGCTTTCATCTATCAGCTGTCAACTTTCATTCTGTCTGTGCAGCCTTGAGCTGCGATGCACCTCAAATGCGACGAACTGTTCGCGACCTTATCGATCTTGCATATCTCAGCGCAATGAGCTGAAAGCTGACAGCCAGGAGCCAGCAGCTAAGAGCGAACAGCTAAAAGCTGCTCCTTCACCGTTTCGCGCACCTTGGCGCCCATCTCCGTCGTCGAAAGAACTTTGTAGGCCTGCGGGTTGGTGCGGGCAAGGTCCGGCGTGCGGAAGCCCTGCTCCAAAACTTTGCGCACGGCCGACTCGATGGCTGCGGCTTCGGCTTCGAGGCCGGCGGAGTGGCGCAGAATCAGTGCGCCGGTCAGAATCGCGCCCAGCGGATTGGCCAGGCCTTTGCCGGCGATATCGGGCGCGGAGCCGTGGACCGGTTCGTACAAATTGACTTTGCCGCCGATGGTGGCCGAGGGCAGCATGCCCAGCGAGCCGGTGATGACGGCAGCCTCGTCGGAGAGGATGTCGCCGAACAGATTCTCGGTGAGCACCACGTCGTAGTTGCGCGGCTGGTTCATGATGTGCATCGCCATCGCGTCGACATACTGGTGCTCGAGCGTGACGGCGGGGAACTCGGCGGCGACTTCAGTCACGGTGGCGCGCCAGAGCTGCGAGACTTCGAGCACGTTGGCCTTGTCCACGCTGGTGAGTTTCTTGCGGCGCTTCATGGCGAGTTCAAACGCGATGCGGGCGACGCGGGCCACTTCGTCGCGCGTGTAGACCATGGTGTTGAAGGCGCGGCCGGTGGCCTTGTTCCACTCGCGGGGCTGGCCGAAGTAGAGTCCGCCGAGGAGTTCGCGAACAAAGAGAATGTCGGCGCCGTCCACCACTTCAGGCCGCAATGGGCTGTTGACGGTGAGCTCCTTGAACGCGAAGGCTGGGCGCAGATTGGCAAAGCCGCCCAGCTCGGCGCGGATCTTCAGCAGGCCGGCCTCGGGGCGCTTGTCCGGGGGCAGGGAATTGAACTCGTTGCCGCCCACCGCGCCGAGAAAGACCGCGTCGGAGTCGAGTGCTGCGGCGAGCGTGTCGGGCGGGAGCGGTGAGCCGTCATTGACGATGGCGACGCCGCCAATGCGCTTCTCTGAAAACTGGAAGTTATGGCCGCCGGCCTGGCCGATCTCGCGCAGAATTGCGACTGCTTGGTTGGTGACTTCGGGGCCGATGCCGTCGCCGGCGGTGACTAGTATCTTGAGGTGCATTTGCGGTTAATTCCCTCAGGGGCTAAAGCCCCGACAATCTTGTCGCATTTTCGGCACGGCTGAAGCCGTGCCCTTTCAAGACTTCGAAACGGATCGATTAGTCGAGTTCGCTCACCGGCTCATGCCGCCGCTCGCGAATCTGGTCCGGCAGCAGGCCAATCAAATCCTGGTCGTAGATGTTCTTCTTGCGGTCGGCCAGCGCCACAAACCGGTAGTAGACATGCTGCAGCTCGTCGCGGCTCACCTGGAACCCAAGCTGCTCCAGCCGATGCCGCAGGGCCGCGCGCCCCGAATGCTTGCCCAGCACAAGATGCGTCTTGGCCACGCCCACCAGCGCCGGCGTCATGATCTCGTAGCAGAGCGGGTTGGCCAGCATGCCGTGCTGGTGGATGCCCGACTCGTGCGCGAAAGCGTTGTCGCCCACGATGGCCTTGTTGGGAGAGGGCTTGAACGTAATGATCTGCCCCAGCACCTGGCTGGTGGGGTAGAGCTGGTCGAGCTTGATGCCGGTGGAGACGCCGTAGCGGTCGCCGCGAACGTAGAGGGCAGCTGCAATCTCTTCGAGGGCGGCGTTGCCGGCGCGCTCGCCGATGCCGTTGATGGTGCACTCGACCTGGCGCGCGCCCGCCTCGATGGCGGCCAGCGAGTTGGCGACAGCGAGGCCGAGGTCGTCGTGGCAATGCGAGGAAAGAATGACGCCCTGCTCGTCGACGGCGGGGATGCGCTGGCGCACCTCGCGAAACATCTGTCCGTACTCTTCCGGCGTGGTGTAGCCGACGGTGTCGGGCATGTTGATGGTGGTGGCGCCGGCCTCGATGGCGATGCGGACCATCTCGACCATGAAGTCGCGGTCGGAGCGGGTCGCGTCTTCGGGCGAGAATTCGACGTCGTCAACGAAGCTGCGCGCCAGGCGGACGGATTCGCCGGTGAGGTCGAGGGCTTCCTGGCGGCCGATCTTGAGCTTGTACTCGAGGTGCAGGTCGCTGGAGGCGAGAAAGACATGGATGCGCGCGCGGTCGGCGAACTGGATGGCGCGCGCGGCCATCTCGATATCTTCCTTCTTGGCGCGTGCCAGCGACGCGATGCGCGGCTTGCGGACGGCTTGCGTGATCGTAGCGATGGCGGCAAAGTCGCCTTCGGAGGCCATGGCGAAGCCGGCCTCGATCACGTCCACGCCGAGGTCCTCGAGGGCGTGGGCCATGGTGAGCTTTTCCTGCGTGGTCATGCTGCAGCCGGGGGACTGCTCGCCGTCGCGCAGTGTGGTATCGAAGAAGACGACGTGATCTGAGTTCATAGGCTTTGGGACTCCGGCCGGGGAACACCGTTCGCGAACATTCCTAGTTTCGCTCAGAAGAGCAATATAAGGCAATGTTATTGTTTTTTGAGTGCAGATTAGTAATGCTTATGGGGAGCATCAGAGATCAGAGATCAGAGATCAGAGATCAGAGAACAGAGAACAGAGATCAGAGATCGAATGCCGGAGGGATGCGCATGGAGTTGAGCCAGCTGGAGACGTTTCTTGCCGTGGCGGAGGAGAAAAGCTTCTCTCGGGCGGCGGTGCGGCTGCATCGCACGCAGCCGGCGGTGAGCCAGGTGATCCGCAAACTCGAAGCCGCGGTGGGCGAAACGCTGTTCGACCGCGCGGCGCGGGATGGGTCGCTGACCGCGGCGGGCACGCTGCTGCGCGAGTATGCGTTGCGGCTGCTGGCGCTGCGCCGAGAGGCGTCGAGCGCGCTGGACGAGTTGAAGAGCCTGGAGCGCGGACGGCTGCAATTGGGCGCGAACGAGTACACGTGCATGTATCTGCTGCCCGCAATCGACGCCTTCCGGCGCGAGTTTCCGCAGGTGAGCATAGCGGTGAACCGCACGCTGGCCAGCCGCATTCCCGACGAGCTGAACCTGCGCTCGTTCGAGATCGGCGTGCTGACGTTTCGCCCCGATCCGGCGCAGTTCCGCTCGATCGCTGTCTATGCCGACAGCCTGGCGCTGATCGTGAGTCCCAGGCATCCGCTGGCGCGGGTGGAGCGGGTCGCGATCAACGAACTGGGCAAGGAGAACTTCATCGCGCATAACGTGATGTCGCCGCTGCGGCGCAGGGTGATCGATGCGTTCCAGCGTTATCGCACGCCGCTGAACATGGGTATCGAGCTGCCGACAATCGAGGCGATCAAGCGATTTGTGGCCATGGGGAATGGCGTCGCGCTGGTGCCGCACCTCACCGTGGCGCGTGAGCTTGAGACGGGCGAACTCCGGCGCGTGCCGGTGGATGAGCTCGAGGCGCGGCGCGTGCTGCGCCTGGTGCACCGGCGGCAGACGGCGCTGTCATACGCGGCGAGGGCGTTTCTGGGATCGGTGCGCAAGCTGGCGAAGGAGAAGGGCCCGCCGTTCTACTACCAGGTGGAGAGGGTTGGCTGAATGCGGGGACCCATGGACTGAAAGGACGGAGAAGAGGAAGAAACGCTCGCGGTCCCGTTTTTGCAGTTGGTGCGTCTAAGGCTTCAGATCAAGCGAGCGCAAGGCGCGGGCCTATTTGGCCATTTACAATGCTGAGAGCGGGGCCCGGACTCGAACCGGCGCACCGGAATCGACAAGCTCGTTGCCAGCCGGACGGTTGCGCAGGCGTGAGGGTCAGGACTGAATGAAGAAGATCGTATTGTGTGCGTTCCTGTTGGGCGTGAGTGCCTCGGCAGGCTGGGCTCAGGAGAGCCGCCAGGATGTCAGCCTAAGCGGCATGGGTATCGTCGAGCCGTTCATTTCTTCCCAGACCGATGTTCAAGTCCACTCGACCACCGCGTATGGCGCCTTGGTCAGTTACCGATTCATGCTCACGCCCTCGAGCGCTATGGAAGCCAACTACGGCATCACCTACCAAAACAAGATCACCTTCGACATCAGCAGCACGAACTTCTACCCGGTGAACACGCGGACGCAGGAGATCTCGTTCGCCTACGTGCGGTCGTTCACGTTCCGCAGGCTCAACCCGTTTCTCGAGGGCGGTCCGGGGGCGATGATCTTCCTGCCCATCCGTAATTCCGGGACGGGAAATGTCGACGAGAAGCAGCAGACGCGGGTGGGCGCGCTCTACGGGGCCGGAATTGCGTACGAGATCAGCCCCAGCTTCGATATTCGCGCCGAATATCGCGGGTTCGTCACCAAGGTTCCGGATTTTGGTCTCGATTATCAGAAGACGAACAAGTGGTACAACATCTTCAATCCGGCGGTCGGGGTGGCCTACCACTTCTAGAAACAGGGGCGGGGGACCTCTGGTCGACGATCGGACTGTGGTCCCCGGTCGTTGACACGGTGCTGCACTGGGCCCAACGAATCCTTCCTGCCCTGGCAGCCAGCCACGGCAGCCAGCCCTGGCAGTCAGCCCAGGACCATGACGATGGCGCCCGCAGTAATCAAGAAGCCGCCGGTGATGGTCCAGCCGCTGAGCTTCTCTCCCAGCAGCATCCACGCGAGCCACATCACAAGCGGCACGCTCAGCTTGTCGAGCGGGGCCACGCGCGAGGCGGGCCCCAGCTGAAGGGCGCGAAAGTAGCATAGCCACGATAGCCCGGTCGCCATGCCGGACAGCGCAAGAAACAGGCACGTGCGCCGGTCGAGCGCGCGGATTTCGCCGTGCTTGCCCAGCGCAAGCGCAATTCCCCAGGCAAAAACGACCACTACGCTGGTGCGCAGTGCCGTGGCCAGGTTCGAGTCCACGTGTGCCACTCCGAGTTTGGCGAGCAGCGCGGTGGCGGCGGCGAAGACGGCGGAGAGAATGGCCCATCCAATCCAGCTCATGACGCTATGGTATGGGCCTTGACGGGCGCATGGGCCAGCGGCGGATGTATAGACTCGAACCATGGAGCATGGGAAGCCCAGCCGGACTGCCTTGCGCGCGGCGGCGCGGCGTGCGGCGCACCAGCTGATGGATCGGCCGCCGGTGCTTGACGACCCGATTGCCGTGCCGCTGCTGGGGCCGGACTTTGCGCTGGATGGCGAGCACGAGGCACATCCGGTGGCGCGCGCGTTTCGGGCGTTCATGGCGGCGCGCAGCCGCTGGGTGGAAGACCGGCTGGCCGAGGCGGTGGCCGCCGGCGTTCGTCAATATGTCGTGCTGGGTGCGGGGCTGGACACGTTTGCCCTGCGGTGTCCGTTTGCCGGCCTGCGCGTGTTTGAAGTGGATTTTCCGGCGACGCAGGAGTGGAAACGCGCATTGCTGGCCGAGCGGGGACTGGCGGAGCCTTCGCACTTGACTTTCGTGCCGCTTGACTTCGAACACGAGGCGCAAGCCGATGGGCTGGCCGATGCAGGATTCGACGCAAGCGCGCCGGCCTTTTTCGGATGGCTGGGCGTAGTTCCCTATCTCACGCTGCAAGCGTTTCGCGCGACGCTGATGGCGATTGCTGGCTTGCCGGAGGGAACTCGGATCGCATTCGATTACGCGATTTCTCCGGAACGTCTCACCCCATCGCGGCGAAGGGTTTTTGATGCAATGGCTGCGCGTGTGGCAGCGGCGGGCGAGCCGTTCAAACTGTTCTTCGAGCCGGAAACACTGGAAGACGAACTCCGCGGTGCGGGATTCGCGCGTGTGGAGCAGGCGGGATCCGACGAAATGAACGAGCTTTACTTCAAAGATCGGAACGACGGATTATCGCTTCCGCCTCCCGGACTGGGCAGGTTGGCGATGGCGTGGCGGGTGGAAAAATGAAGAAGCACCTGGTGAGGCGGGCGGGAGGATCGGATCTGGACCGGCTGGCAGGGTTGCGTGCGGCGCTGTGGCCTGAAGGCCCCCTGGAGGAGCATCGGCGGGAGTTGGAGGAGTGGCTTGCGACCGGCCTGTGCGGAACCATGCCCGAGGCCAACTTCGTTGCCCAGATCGAGGGAGAACTCGTCGGATTTATCCAGGTCGGATTGCGGTCGCATGCGGAAGGATGCGACGTTTCGAGGCCGGTAGGGTACATTGAGGGATGGTTCGTCCGGGAAGACCATCGCGGACGCGGAATCGGCAGGGAATTGATCCAGGCGGCCGAGGAGTGGGCGCGCAACCAGCGTTGCCGCGAGATGGCGTCGGACGCCTTGATCGATAACCAGCCATCGCAGAAGGCGCACGCCGCTTGCGGTTTCGAAGAGGTGGAGCGAAGCGTGCATTTCCGCAAGGCGCTGGATTGAACCGCGATGAGGTGCGTTGGGGGCCGAGGAGGGCAGATTGCGACCCGGAAATATGCGGGCCCGCCGCTACAATGGCCGTAGCATGATTCGCGGCATTCCCGCTCTTGTTCTTGCCCTACCGATGTCCCTGACCGCGGGGTGCGGCTATCACGCGCTCGGCGCGGCGACGCATCTTCCGCCCGACGTGCATACCCTGGCAGTGCCGCAGTTTGCGACGAATACCGAGGCTTATCACACCGAAACGGTAGTGACGGATGCTGTGATCCGCGAGTTTGCAGTGCGGACAAAGTATCGCGTCACGCCGCGCGAGGATGCGGATGCTGATGCGCTTCTCCGCGGCACGATCCTTAGCCAGACGGTGACGCCGTTGACCTACAACTCGTCGACACAGCAGTCGACGAGCTTCTTCGTTACTCTGGTGGTTTCGGTCTCGCTCACTGGGCGCGACGGCAGAGTCCTCTACGAGAACAAGAACTACACCTACCGGCAGCAGTATCAGTCAACGGCCGATCTGCCGTCGTTCTTCGAGGAGAACCCGGCGGCGGTTCAGCGCATGTCGCGCGAATTTGCGCGGCAGCTGGTGGCCGATGTGCTGGAGGGCTTCTAAAAGAAAGCCTGGACCGCCGATTGAGAAGCAAGCAGTCCCCATCCTCCCCGAAAAGTACCGCGGAAAGGATGGGCACTTCGATCGGTTAGGAACGCGGCGGCTACCACTTGTTGCTGAAGACGAGGTTGTAGGCGTTTACGGTGCCGATGCCGGTAGCGAAGTCCCAGCCGGTCTTCGTTTTGTAAGCCGGGCTGTAAGCGGTGTTGGAAGTGGACAGAACGCCATTCGTTCCGCTGGGGCGATAGCAGTTGTGGGTTCCGATGCAGTTGGTATCCATATCGCCCATCGTGACGTCGTAGAAGACACAGGAGGCGCCAACGGCATTGCCTTTCGACGAATTGCAGGCGGCATTGCCGGAGGTTCCGTACTCTGCCTTGGCGATCGTGTAGTAGACAGGATTCGGGTTGCCTTGGCGTCCCCACTTCTGATTGACAAGCGCCTGAATGGCAGCCATGATGGGCGCCGAGAAACTGGTGCCGCCTGCGCCCGACCAGCCCGAAGGCGCGCCCGTGCAGGGTGCGCCGCCGTTTCCGATGTTGGTGTAGCAATAGACAAAGTAGTGGCCCCACACGCCATTGGCGGCGAAGAGTGAGACGTCGGGGATATCGCGAACATGGTCAGCCGGGACGCCCACGAGCGACTGCCAACTGGGCTTGGCCCAGCCATGGCACGTGCCACCCACTACATCGGAAACGGCCGGGACTCCCGAGGCGCAGGCGCTCGGTCCGCCGGAACCGCCCGTGACCCCAAGGAAATTGTCGATGCCTGTGGTGGTATTGCAGAAGCCTTTCGTCCCGTAAGTCGTTGCTGACCCATTGTTGAAGAACTTGGCGAGCAGAGTGCTGGCACAAGAATCGTTCCAGGGAATTTCGGGAATATAGCTCTTGGCCGAGCCGAAGGTCGAAGAGTTGGCCGAATTCCAGTAGGTCGCGTTGTCTTTCAGGTAGCTGTCGGCAAAGTCCGTGCCGCCCACGGCTACATTGAAGGCGCTCGATGCCATTCCGCTGACGGAGATTCCGTGCGAGGCCTTGGCGTTGCCGGCATCGCAGCTGGCTGCATTTTCATCGCCGGACGAGACAAAGACGGAGACGCCCTCGTTGACGGCCTGCTGATAGAGATTCTTGAATTGCATGTTGGCGGTGGCGCCCATCTCGGCCTCGCACTCGCCGTAGCTGATGCTGACGATCGCCGGCGGCGTTTTCGACGCATCGAGGAGATTCTGCAGCGCGATCTGGCCGCCGAAGAGCGTTGCGGTGTTGTCGCACGAAGCCACTTCAATCGTCGCGTTCGGGGCAGCCGCCGAGGCCCACTCGGCGTCGAGAATCGCTTCGCCGTCGTCACCGTTCGGGTTGACGCCCGGGTTGTGGCAATTGGTGCCTCCCGAAGCCGGCGCCGGATGAACCGTCTTCAGCACGCCCGACGTGTACGCGGAAAGTCCGAATTTCTTGCGGAAATTGACCCAGTCGTTGCTGGAAAAGAGGTTCGTGTCTTCGACGACGACGACCGTCTGCCCTTTCCCCGTAAAGCCTGCATTGAAAAGCTTGCGGAGGTTGTAGATGGTGGCGAGATCCGGCGGGGTGACCGCGTACCAGTCGACGTTGTTATCGGTGAACGTGTAGTTCGTCCGCGGCTTGAGCATGGGTCGCGGACGGAAGTCGTGCAGCGACACGATGCCCGTAATCACCGGAGCAAGTGCGGCAGGAACCTGCGGGTCGCGGCTGTTGGCGATGTGACGGACACCTCGCACCTCATAGGCGTGGATCTCGGTCGAGAAGGCCTCCCGCACTTGAGATGCCGTGCCGGTGAAATCGATGGTAAGCCGGTTGGGTGAGACGAAGTTGACCACGAATCCGCGGCCATTGAGCCAATCCGTGACCGCATCGATGTCTTCTTGGGCGACACCGAAGCGGGCGCCGAACTGGGCGGCTGTAAGCCAGTGATGGTAATTGGGCGATCGCTTGTCGGAAAGGCTCTCTGTGTAGGCGTCAAGGTCGCTCTGCAGCCTATCGGAGCGGCGCAGGAGCAGTTGCAGGTGCTCGAGCGGGAGCGAACCTTCGACCTCGCCGAGATCGTTTTTCGCATTGGCCTCAGGCCGCGTGTTGCCCGCGAGCGTGACGCGGAGCGATTCGTCGACCGGACTGACGACGCGGCGTTGAGCGATGGCGGGCAAAACCGCAGATGCAAGGGCGACAAAAGCGATGGCGGACAGAGAGACAGACAGGCTGGCGCGGGGGAAAGTTTTCACGTGTCTCGTTTCCTTTTCGATTTCGTATAGTGACCTGCGGCGCATTCGCGTTTCATGGGTCTCCTGGACGTCTGGCTGCCATTCGCACCCGAGTTTTGTGAGTGTACTGCAAGTGAAGGTCGCTTGACGAGTGCCGATCGTTACCACTTCCGGTCACTTCCCGCCCTGAGGGGTGGCCGTACGGTGCCGCGCGACGGTATCCTGTTGTCGGATGAGACAGATCCGCAGTGAGCCGAGGCGGCAGGCATGAGCGGCGCGCGATGGGGCGCCGGGCTTGCCGCGATGAACCGCTTTGTGGCGGAGGTTGAAGCTGCCGCGGCCGGAAAGGCACCGCTGAGGCCCGGCTACGTGCTCGCCGGCGACGAGATCTTTCTGCTGGACCGCTGCCGGGCGGCGGTGATGAAAGCGTTCGTACCGGCGGAGCTCAAGGATTTCTGCCTTTCCGATCTCGACCTGAACGAAACGTCGATCTTTGAAGTCCTCGATCGTGCGCAGACGCCGTCGCTGATGGCGCCCTTCCAGGTGGTGGTCGTGCGCAACGTCCGCCAGCTCTACACTCGCGGAGCGAAGAAGGACGAGTTCGCCGCTTTGGAGCGGTATTTCAAGTCGCCGAACCCGCAGGCGCTGCTGATCTTCAATGCGGATTTCCTGCGCATTCCGCCCGATGCGCGGCGCATGGAGATGGACGACAGGAACCGCTTTGAGCGCATCCGCGAGACGCTTGGCGAGTCCTGCGGCGTGGTGGAGCTGGCCCGGGTGAGCGAAGACGACGCGATGCGCTGGACCGCTGCGGCCGCGCTGGAGGCGGGCGCGCGCATGGATCCCGATGCGACGCGCGAGCTGGTGGACGCGCTGGGCGCGGACATGATGCTGATTTCGTCGGAACTGGAGAAGCTGTTGCTCTACACATTGGGGCATGGACGCATCACCCTCGGCGATGTGGAGACGATGGTGCTGGCGGCCAAACAGAGATCCCTCTATGAGCTGACCGACGCAATCAGCGCGAAAGACCGGGTGCGCGCGCTGGCGCTGCTGCACGGCCTGCTGAACAGCTCGGATGCCGGCGAGGATGCGGCGATTGGGCACTTGTACATGCTGGCGCGGACGTTCCGGCAGATGCTGGTGATTCTGGAGAAGAATGTGCGCGACTCGCGGGCGATCTGGCAGGTGCTTTGGCAGGGATTCCGCATGCCGCCGTTTGCGGCCGAAGACCTCATCCGGCAGGCGCGGCGCTACAAGAACCGGCGCGAACTGGCGCGGGCGATCCGGCTGGTGGCGCGCGCCGACCGCGAGCTTCGCTCGTCGCCGCCGGACAAACGGCTGGTGCTGGAGCGGCTTGTGTATGAGCTCGCGTCGGAGCCCAAGGCGGGTGCGCCGGTGTTTGCGGCGACGCAACTGTCTTTCGAAGGTTGAGACGCGCTATTTCGCGGCGAAATCGAGAACCGGGTGGTTCACAAAGCTCACCTTGCGGTCGGCCTGGCCGTTCAAGTCGAAGACGACGACGTTGTTTTCGCCCTTCTTGAGCCACGTACCGGGCAAATAGAGCGCACCCTGCGGGCCGACATTCCAGAAGCGGCCGAGCGGCTGGCCGTTGATGAAGACTTCGCCCTTGCCGAATGAGCGTGTGTTGATGTAGGTGTCGCGCGGCTCGTCGACCTGAAAGTCCGCCTTGTAGAAGCAGGCGCCGGCGCACTTGCCGGACTTGTAGCTCATGGAACTCACGTCGCTCATGGGCAGGGGATAGATCTTCCAGCCGGCGAGCGGAGCATTGGCAAGCAGCACTCGCTTCGTGATGCCCGCATGTTCATGAATGAACGCATGGCCATAGTTCACGCGGCCGGTGTTCTCGACGAGGATGTCGAGACGCGCACCGGCATGAGTTGCCTCGATGGGCAGCGAGGTTTGACCGAGGCGGCGATCGAGCGTACCCGCCAGCGAGCCATCGAGGTAGACCTGCGCGTAGCTGCGAAGCTCGTCGATGCGGAGCTCGCCGCTCTGCGCCGCGGGAATTGTGGTGCGGTAAAGGATATAGCCGTAGGCCTGGCCGACGTCCTCCATCGGCTGAACCTGCGTCGACTCGATCGGGGTTGGCAGATTTTCCCAGAGGGATGCCGCGCGTGCGAGGTGGATGGGCTCGTAGGTTCGCAAAGGCAGGGGTGCGGGCGGGGCCGGAGGATGGATTCCCGTTGCCCTGGAGATGGCGTCGCGGATCAGGTTGAACTTCGGACTCAGTTCGCCGTCTTCGCTGACGGGTGCGTCATAGTCGTAACTCGTCGTATCGGGCTCGTAGTTATGGCCGTCGCTGTTGGCGCCGTTCATCCACCCAAAACTGGTCCCGCCGTGGAACATATATAAGTTGACCGAATAGCCCTGCTTGAGCATCCATTCGATCTCTTCGGCTTCCTTCTGGCCGCTGGCGGTGTGGTGCTTGTCGCCGTAGTGATCGAACCAGCCGTCCCAATATTCGCCGCACATCCTGGGTGCGTTGGGCCGAAGTTTGGCGAGCTTGGCGAACTCACGCTTGGCGTCGCCGGTGCCGAAGTTGATAACGGCGGGAAGCTCGGGCAGCGAGCCATTGGGCAGCTCGTCGGCGCCGTCCGCGGTGTAGAGCATGGCCTTGTCGAAGCCGGAGTCGAGAAGGATGCGGTGAATCTGCTCCATGTAGGCGTGGTCGGAGCCGAAGGAGCCATACTCGTTCTCGACCTGGACGGCGAGGATGGGACCGCCGTTAGCGCTTTGCAGAGGCGCGAGCTCCTGGCCGAGGCGATGGAACCAGCGCGTCACGTCGGCGATGAAGGCCGGGTTGCCGCTGCGGGCCTCCATGCCGGGCTGGTGGAGCAGCCACGCGGGATAGCCGCCGAACTCCCACTCGGCGCAGACATAGGGCCCGGGGCGAAGGATGACGA
>Ga0335069_10002642_pt1 | contig 27453 bp, 25 predicted proteins | sample Lox_Sample_11_FD_206714 | JGI IMG/M metagenome (GOLD analysis project Ga0335069, IMG submission 206714) | Soil microbial communities from Loxahatchee National Wildlife Refuge, Florida, United States - Lox_Sample_1.1 | ecosystem: Environmental > Terrestrial > Soil > Wetlands | place: USA...
GAATGGCCGACTTCGGGCTGCAAGGTGATGCGCGTCACGCCAGGCGTGCGCTCGAGTTCGGTAACGGTAAAACCTTCCCAGAACGGGAGGTCGAGTTTATGATCGGCCATGAAAGCGGTGGTCGTTGGAATTGTCTGATTGGTCGCACAACCAGTCTATTCCTTCGGGCACCGCTTTCCTTTTGGGTCATGCCTTCACGCTAATCCGTGAAGAACCCAAAAAAAAGCCCGCGCTCCATGGGAGGGCGGGCTGCTACCAACAAAAAACTGCGTTAGTCGGAATTAGAACGGAATATCGTCATCCATCTCATCGAACCCGCCGCCTGCCGGCGCGCTCGGGCGGCTCGTCGCCGCGCCGCCGCGCGGCGCGGCGCCTGCACGGCCACCGCCGCCACCGCTACGCTCCATCGGCTCGCGGCTGCCATAGCCGCTATCATCACCACCGCCGCCACCCGAACCACCGCGGCCGCCGAGCATCTGCATCTGGTCGGCGACGATTTCCGTCGAGTACCGGTCCTGTCCGTCCTGGCCCTGCCACTTGCGGGTGCGGATACGGCCTTCGATATAGACCGACGAGCCCTTCTTCAGGTACTCGCTGACGATTTCCGCAAGGCGGCCGAAGAACGCCACGCGGTGCCACTCGGTCATTTCCTTGAATTCGCCGCTCGCCTTGTCCTTGTAGCGATCGGTCGTCGCGAGACGAATGTTCGCGACCGCGTCCCCGCTCGGCAGGTAGCGCACTTCGGGATCGGCGCCGAGATTGCCGACGAGAATGACCTTGTTGACGGATGCCATGTGTTTCTCCAAAAAATTCGATGCCGAGCGGCACGCGGGGCCGCTCGCGGGTTCCGTCGGCCGGCTCTCCGGGCACGCCGGGGAACGCGCCGCCGGCGCCGGCTCGGGTGAGGGTCAGGCCTTGCGCGGCGGCGGCTTCATGCCGGCCGCGATTATAAGCCACGCGGCAACGAGCCCCGAGCACGCCAGGAAGACGGTGTCCGCGCTACCGTGCTTCAGCAGCCAGCCGCCCGCCACGCCGCCGAGCGCGAGCCCGATCGACTGCGTCGTGTTGTACACGCCGGTGGCCGCGCCCTTGCGCGAGCCGGGCGCGAGCTTCGACACCAGCGAAGGCTGCGACGCCTCCAGGATGTTGAAGCCGAGGAAGTAGACGAACAGGATCGCCGCGATAATCAGAATGGTATGCGGCGCCGTGCCCAACAACAATTGGCCGATCAGGATAGCCGCGATGCCGCCGAGCAGCACCGGCTTCATCTTGCCTCTTTTCTCGGCGACGATGATCGCGGGCACCATCATCACGAACGCGAGCCCCATCACCGGCAAGTAGATCTTCCAGTGCATCGCGACCGGCAACCCCGCGTCGACGAGCAGGCGCGGCACGACGAGAAACAGCGCGGTCTGCGTCGCGTGCAGCGCAAGCACGCCGAAGTTCAGGCGCAGCAACTCGACGTTGTGCAGCACTTCCGCGAACGGCGCGGGCACGTGCACCGGCTTCTGCGCGTTCGGCACCACCCACAGCACGACGCCGATCGCGAGCACCGACAGCACGCCGACGAGCGTGAACAGCCCGCTCATGCCGACCCAGTGGAACACGATCGGCGCGCCGACGATCGCGACCGCGAACGACACGCCGATGCTGCCGCCCACCATCGCCATCGCCTTCGTGCGGTTCTGCTCCGAGGTCAGGTCGGCGATGTATGCCAGCACCGCGGACGATACGGCCCCCATACCCTGAATGACCCGGCCGACGATGATCCACGTGATGTCGTGCGCGAACGCAGCGACGAAGCTGCCGATCGCGAAGATGAGCAAGCCCGTCGCGATCACCGGCTTGCGGCCGAATTTGTCGGATGCCCAGCCATAGAAGATGTACAGCAGCGATTGCGTGACGCCGTATGCGCCGAGCGCGATGCCGACGAGCAGCACGTTGTCGCCGCCCGGGATGGTTTTCGCGTAGACGGAGAACACCGGCATGATCATAAACAGGCCGAGCATGCGCAGCGCGAAAATCGCCGCGAGCGACGCGGTCGCGCGCAGCTCGGGCGCAGTCATTCGGGAAGACGTGGCGGACGGATTTGACATCGGGATTGCGTTTCGATGGGTCGAAATGCCGCCGGCTGCGGGCGGCTGAAGATTCGGACCGTTGGCCCGGGCCGTCGGTCCGGCCCCGTCGAGCGCCCGCCTGGCGGCGGTACGCCCCGCGCGAAAGCCGGTTCGGCGCGGCCGCTCGCGGACGCGCTCACCGCCTTGCAGACAGCTGCTGCCAAGGCCGGGAGCCCCCAACGACGGTCTCGAAAAGCCGTTATAGTAGCAGGTTTGGTTTCCTCCTCTTTCGCCAGGTTCATGGAACAAATCCGTATCCGTGGGGCGCGCACCCACAACCTGAAGAACGTCAATCTCGACCTGCCGCGCCACAAGCTGGTCGTGATTACCGGCCTGTCCGGATCGGGCAAGTCGTCGCTCGCTTTCGACACCCTCTACGCGGAGGGCCAGCGCCGCTATGTCGAGAGCCTGTCGGCGTACGCCCGCCAGTTCCTGCAATTGATGGAAAAGCCGGACGTCGACCTGATCGAGGGCCTGTCGCCCGCGATCTCGATCGAGCAGAAGGCGACGTCCCACAACCCGCGCTCGACGGTCGGCACGGTCACGGAGATCCACGACTACCTGCGGCTCCTGTACGCGCGGGTCGGCACGCCGTACTGCCCGGACCACGAAACCCCGCTCGAGGCGCAAAGCGTGTCGCAAATGGTCGACGCCGCGCTCGCGCTGCCGGAGGAAACCAAGCTGATGATCCTCGCGCCCGTCGTCGCGAACCGCAAGGGCGAGCACGCCGAGCTGTTCGAGGACATGCAGGCGCAGGGCTTCGTGCGCTTTCGCGTGCGCTCGGGCGGCGGCACCGCGAACGAAGGCATCGCGAAGATCCACGAGGTCGATTCGCTGCCGAAGCTCAAGAAGAACGACAAGCACACGATCGACGTCGTCGTCGACCGCCTGAAGGTGCGCCCGGACATGAAGCAGCGCCTCGCCGAGTCGTTCGAGACCGCGCTGCGCCTCGCCGACGGCCGCGCGATCGCGCTCGAGATGGATACGGACAAGGAATACCTGTTCAGCTCGAAGTTCGCGTGCCCGGTCTGCTCGTATTCGTTGCAGGAGCTGGAGCCGCGCCTGTTCTCGTTCAACAACCCGATGGGCGCGTGCCCGGAATGCGACGGCCTCGGCCAGATCACGTTCTTCGATCCGAAGCGGGTCGTCGCGCATCCGTCGCTGTCGCTCGCGGCAGGCGCGGTGAAGGGCTGGGACCGGCGCAACCAGTTCTACTTCCAGATGCTGCAGAGCCTCGCGGCGTTCTACGACTTCGACATCGACACCGCGTTCGAGGATCTGCCCGAGAAGACCAAGAAGGTGCTGCTGTTCGGCTCCGGCAAGCAAACGATCCCGTTTTCGTACATCAACGAGCGCGGCCGCACGACGGTCCGCGAGCACGTGTTCGAGGGGATCATCCCGAACCTCGAACGCCGCTACCGCGAGACCGATTCGGTCGCGGTGCGCGAAGAACTGTCGAAATACCAGAACAACCAGCCGTGCCCGTCGTGCGACGGCACCCGCCTGCGCCGCGAGGCGCGCTACGTGCGGGTCGGCGCGGGCGACTATGCGCGCGGGATCTACGAAGTGAGCAGCTGGCCGCTGCGCGACGCGCTCGGCTACTTCGACGGCCTCACGCTCGACGGCGCGAAGCGCGAGATCGCCGACAAGGTGATCAAGGAAATCGTCGCGCGGTTGACGTTCCTCAACAATGTCGGCCTCGATTACCTGTCGCTGGAGCGCAGCGCCGAAACGCTGTCGGGCGGCGAGGCGCAGCGCATCCGGCTCGCGTCGCAGATCGGCTCCGGCCTGACCGGCGTGATGTACGTGCTCGACGAGCCGTCGATCGGCCTGCACCAGCGCGACAACGACCGGCTGATCGCGACGCTCAAGCACCTGCGCGACCTCGGCAACTCGGTGATCGTCGTCGAGCACGACGAGGACATGATCCGCACCGCCGACTACGTCGTCGACATGGGCCCGGGCGCGGGCGAGCACGGCGGCCAGGTGGTCGCCGAAGGCACGCCGAAGCAGGTGCAGGCCGACACCGCGTCGCTGACGGGCCAGTACCTGTCCGGCAAGCGCACGATCGACTTCCCCGACGAGCGGATCGCCCCCGATCCCGCGCGGATGCTGCGCATCGTCGACGCGCACGGCAACAACCTGAAGCACGTCACGCTCGAGCTGCCGGTCGGCCTCCTGGCCTGCATCACCGGCGTGTCGGGCTCCGGCAAGTCCACGCTGATCAACGACACGCTGTACCACGCGGTCGCGCGCCACCTGTACGGCTCGTCGGCGGAGCCGGCGCCGCACGAGGCGATCGAGGGCCTCGAGCACTTCGACAAGGTGATCAACGTCGACCAGTCGCCGATCGGCCGAACGCCGCGCTCGAACCCGGCCACGTATACCGGCGTGTTCACGCCGATCCGCGAACTGTTCTCGGGCGTGCCGACCTCGAAGGAACGCGGCTACGATCCGGGCCGCTTCTCGTTCAACGTGAAGGGCGGCCGCTGCGAGGCGTGCCAGGGCGACGGCGTGCTGAAGGTCGAAATGCACTTCCTGCCGGACGTCTACGTGCCGTGCGACGTCTGCCACGGCAAGCGCTACAACCGCGAGACGCTCGAGGTCCAGTACAAGGGCAAGAACATCAGCGAGGTGCTCGACATGACGGTCGAGCACGCGTACGAATTCTTCAACGCGGTGCCCGTCGTCGCGCGCAAGCTGAAGACGCTGCTCGACGTCGGCCTCGGCTACATCCGCCTCGGCCAGTCGGCGACGACGCTGTCGGGCGGCGAGGCGCAGCGCGTGAAGCTGTCGCTGGAGCTCTCCAAGCGCGACACCGGCCGCACGCTGTACATCCTCGACGAGCCGACGACTGGCCTGCACTTCCACGACATCGCGCTGCTGCTCGAAGTGATCCACCGGCTGCGCGACCAGGGCAACACGGTCGTGATCATCGAGCACAATCTCGACGTGATCAAGACGGCCGACTGGGTGATCGATCTCGGCCCGGAAGGCGGCGCGGGCGGCGGGCAGATCATCGCGCAAGGCACGCCGGAGCAGGTCGCGAAGACCAAGGCGAGCTTCACCGGCAAGTACCTCGCGCCGCTGCTCAAGCGCAGCGGCAAGTAAGCGGCGGGGCGCCTCCGGTCCATCGCGCGCGGCCGCCCGGCCGCGCGCCCGTTTCCCCCTCATCTCCCTCCGGTCCGGCGCGCCGCGCCGCGTGCCCCTGTGTTTACACCACGCGCGAAACACAGTATTCCGGACCATAATGGACGCTATACTTTACGGTCGTAAGGTTTGCCCGCCGGCCTTTTTCATGCGCGCGGCAAGCGACGCCCCGCCGGACGTCACGCCGTCTCGGGCACGACCCGGCCCCGGCCGCCACCAGGAATGAATGATGGAGAAGCAACAAGAGTCGCAGCACGAATCGCAGGCCCGGGAGCCGCATCTGCGCAGCGTCAGGCTGACGAGCGACTTCAGCCTGCCGAAGCTGTCGGCGATCGAGATCGTCAGTTACATCCTGGCGTTCGTCTCGATGTGGCTCGTCCTCGAGCTGAAGCTGCTGGGCGGCCTCCTGGCCGGCCTGCTCGTCTATCAGATCGTCCACACGATCGCCCCGGCGATCGAGCGTCACACGTCGAGCCAGCGCGCGCGCTGGGTCGCCGTCGTGCTGCTGTCCGCGATGATCGTCGGCGGGCTCGCCGGTCTCACGGTCGGCGTCATCGAGCACTTCGAGCATACGGTGCCGAACCTGCAGAGCCTGCTGGGCCAGTTGATGCAGATCGTCGAGCAGACCCGCGCCCGCACCCCCGCGTGGATCGCGAACCTGCTGCCGGTCGACGTCGAGCAGATGAAGGTGAAGGCGACCGTGCTGATGAACACGCACATGGACCAGCTCCAGCAAAGCGGCAAGACGCTCGCGCGCGGCTTCGGCCACGTGCTGTTCGGGATGATCATCGGCGCGCTGATCGCGATCGGTGTCGAGCACAACAAGCAGCGCATGCCGCTGTCGACCGCGCTCGTCACGCGCATCTCGCGCTTCGCGGAAGCGTTCCGCCGGATCGTCTTCGCACAGATCAAGATCTCGGCGATCAACGCGTTCTTCACCGGCGTGTACCTGCTCATCGCGCTGCCGGTATTCCACGAGCACCTGCCGCTGTCGAAGACGCTCGTGCTCGTCACGTTCATCACCGGCCTGTTGCCGGTGATCGGCAACCTGATCTCGAACACGCTGATCGTCGCCGTGTCGCTGTCGGTGAGCATGGGCACCGCGATCGCGTCGCTCGCGTTCCTGATCGCGATCCACAAGCTCGAGTATTTCCTGAACGCGAAGATCATCGGCGGGCAGATCGAGTCCCGCGCATGGGAGCTGCTGCTCGCAATGCTGGTGATGGAAGCGGCATTCGGGCTGCCGGGCGTGATCGCCGCGCCGATCTTCTATGCGTACCTGAAGCGCGAGCTGCACGCGTTGCGGCTCGTCTGAGCGCGCCACCGGCCCGCTCAATACAAAACGCCGCGCCCGTTGCCGGGCGCGGCGTTGTCACATGCGGCCGCCGATCGTGGCTTAGCGGAACACGACCGTCTTGGTCCCGTTCAGCACGATGCGGTGCTCGACGTGCCACTTCACCGCGCGCGCGAGCGTCACGCACTCGACATCGCGACCGATCGCGGTCAGCTGGTCGGGCGTCATGCTGTGGTCGACGCGCTCGACTTCCTGCTCGATGATCGGGCCTTCGTCCAGGTCGGTCGTCACGTAGTGCGCGGTCGCGCCGATCAGCTTCACGCCGCGGTCGAACGCCTGGTAGTACGGCTTCGCGCCCTTGAAGCTCGGCAGGAACGAATGGTGGATGTTGATCGCGCGGCCGGCAAGCCGCTCGCACATGTTCTGCGACAGGATCTGCATGTAGCGCGCGAGCACGACGAGATCCGCCTGGTGCTCGTCGATCACCTCCAGCACCCGCGCCTCCTGCACGGCCTTCGCGTCGCCGGACGAGCCGCCCACCAGCGGGAAGTGATGGAACGGGATGTCGTAGCTCGCGGCGAGCTGGTAGAAATCCTTGTGGTTCGACACGATCGCCGGAATCTCGATCGGCAGCTGGCCGGTGCGATAGCGGAACAGCAGGTCGTTCAGGCAGTGACCGATCTTCGACACCATCAGCACGACGCGCGGCTTCACCGACGCGTCGTGCAGCTCCCAGCGCATCGAGAACTGCCCGGCGAGCTGCGCGAACTGTTCGCGCAGCGCGTCGAGCGCCGTCGCGGCATCCACGCCGCTGCCGTCCTGGTCGAAATGCACGCGCATGAAGAATTCGCCGGTGCGGCTGTCGCCGAACTGCGCCGAATCGAGAATGTTGCTGCCGCGCTCCAGCAGGAAGCCCGAGACAGCGTGGACAATGCCGCGCCGGTCAGGGCACGACAGTTTCAAGATAAAGCTGTGATCGGTCGGCATGACCGCTACTCCCTTGCGTTTTCCATGTTTCCGTATCCGCCCGACACCGGTGCCGCGTCAGGCGGCCGGCACGAACAGCGTGTCGATGCCCGCCGCGTCGCCGGCCGCAATCCAGCGGTGACGCAGCAGCGTGTCGAGCATCGCGAGGCTCGCGTCCATCGTCGCCCTGCCCTCGCGCAGCCACCCGATCACTTCGGGCACGCCGGCCAGCAGATGCTCGGCCACCTCGCCGTCCTGGTTGAGCGGCGCGAAGTCGCGCGGCAGCGGCAGATCGTAGACGAAAATCAATTCGGACTGCGTTCCCTCCGGCAGCGAACACAGCACCTGCACCGCGCGGCCCGCGATCGCGCGCGCCACCAGCCCGGCCGGAATGCCGGCTTCCTCCCGGCACTCCTTCGCGAGCGTCTCGAGAATGCCCAGCCCCCAGCCGATGCCGCCCGCGACGACGTTGTCGAGCATGCCCGGGTCGGTCGCCTTGTTGTCGCTGCGGCGGCCGAGCCACATCTGCGGCACGACGGGGCTACCGTCGGCCGCAGCCATATATTCTACGATGCCGTTCAGATGCACCGCATAGGTCTGCGTGCCGAAGAAGCGCGACGCGGCCCGCTCGATGTACGCGAGCGGCGGATCGTCGAAGCGGTTGCGAATCGCGTAGATCTCGTCGCGCCAGCCGGGAATCGCGCCTTCGGCCGCGAGCGCGCCGATCGCGCTCGCGAGCGCCATGCTGCGCGAGTCGACCGAGTCGTAACGGTCGGACAGCGTCACGCGGTCGCCGTTCAACTCGAACACGTCGGGCCAGCGCACGAGGCGCGGCGCGTCATGACGGCGCACCCAGCCGACCGGCACGCCGGCGATGTAGAAACGCAGATGCGCGGCCGGATCGAAGCGGCGCGCCGCGGCAATGCAGGGAAACGTCATCGCCCGCTCCATCAATCGTTGAGTGCGACGCGGATACCGATCGCGACGAACGTCGCCCCGGCCAGCCGGTCGAGCCACACGCACGCGCGCGGGCGGCGCTTCAGCCACGTGCCGATCGTGCCGGCGCACATGCCGAACAGCGAGAAGATCACGGCCGTCTGCAGCATGAACAGCGCGCCCAGCTCGAACATCTGCAGCGTCACGCGCTGCGCGCCGCGCGGATCGACGAATTGCGGCAGGAACACGACGAAAAACAGCGTGACCTTCGGATTCAGCATGTTGCCGATCACGCTCTGCCGGAAGATCGTCGTGAGCGGCTGCGGCGCACGCGCGTGCGCGGTCGCGAGCCCGTCGCTGCGGAGCGCCTTGACGCCGATCCAGATCAGGTACGCGGCGCCCGCGAGCTTCAGCAGGTGGAACGCGACCGGCGATCCGCGCAGCACGGCGGCGACGCCGAGCGCCGCGAGCGTCGTGTGAAAGGTCACGCCGGCGGCAAAGCCGAGCGCCGCGACCAGGCCGGCCGCGCGGCCCTGCGAGATGCCGCGCGCGAGCACCTGCAGGTTGTCCGGGCCGGGCGCGAGCGTGATCGCGATCGACGTGGCGAGAAACAGCATGAAGTCCGGCATCGAGGGCTCGGGTCAGGACAGCGTGCTCAGTGGCCGGCGAACTCGGTCACGGCGAACACCGGCAGGCCCGTGCCGCGCAGCAGCGCCGAGCCGCCGAGGTCCGGCAGGTCGATGATCGCCGCGCCCTCGACGACGACGGCGCCGAGCCGCTGCAGCAGGTTGCGGCCCGCCATCATCGTGCCGCCGGTGGCGATCAGGTCGTCGACGATGATCACCCGGTCGCCCGGCCGGCAAGCATCCTCGTGGATCTCGACCGTCGCGCGGCCGTACTCCAGTTCGTAAGACTCCGACTGGGTCTTGTACGGCAGCTTGCCGACCTTGCGGATCGGCACGAAGCCGACGTTCAGCTCGTACGCGACAATCGGCGCGATGATGAAGCCGCGCGCATCGAGCCCCGCGACGTAGTCGAGCTTCGCGTCGACATAGCGCTCGACGAACAGGTCGACGAGCACCCTGAGCGCCTTCGGGCTCTGCAGCAGCGGCGTGATGTCGCGGAACTGCACGCCCGGTTGCGGCCAGTCTGGCACGGTGCGGATCTGGCTATGGATGAATGCGACGGGATCGAGCGGTGCGCCCGATGGCGAATGCGACATGAAACTCTCCGAAAAAAACGGTGCTCGACGCATCGGGCACCGTTCGAACAATACGGGTCAGACAAGGTCGGCGTCAGGCGGCCGGAACCGGCCCTTCCCGCCGATGGCGGGACAGGCGCTCCTCCGCGAGCGCGAGCGCCTCGGGCAGCCCGCGCAGCACGACGATGTCGCTCGCGCGCAGCTTGGTCTGCGGGTCCGGCGCCACGCCGCGGATGCCGTGCCGGCGGATCGCGGTGACTTCCAGCCCGAGCGTGAACAGCCCGAGCTCCTCCAGCGAGCGCCCGACCGCATCAGCGTGCGTGTCGACCGGCACCGATTGTAGCCGCACCTGCTCGTGGTCGTCGTCTTCCGCGTCGTCGGCGCCACGGAAATAGCCGCGCAGCAGGCTGTAGCGCGCGTCGCGCATCTCCTCGACGCGCCGCACCACACGCCGCATCGGCACGCCCACCAGCACGAGCGTGTGCGACGCGAGCATCAGGCTGCCCTCGACGATTTCCGGGATCACTTCGGTCGCGCCGGCAGCCAGCAGTTTTTCGAGATCGGCGTCGTCGACGGTGCGCACGATCGCCGGCAGCGTCGGCTCCAGCTCATGGACGTTGTGCAGCACGCGCAGCGCGGACGGCGTGTTCGCATACGTGACCGCGACCGCGGCCGCGCGGTGGATGCCGGCCGCGAGCAGCGACTCGCGGCGCGCGGCGTCGCCGAACACCACCGATTCGCCGGCCGCCGCGGCCGCGCTGACGCGGTCGGGATCGAGATCGAGCGCGACGTACGCGATGCCCTCCTGCTCGAGCATCCGCGCCAGGTTCTGCCCGGCGCGGCCGTAGCCGCAGATGATCACGTGGCCGCGCTGCTTGAGGCTTTGCGTCGCGATCCGGGTCATCTGCAGCGATTGCTGCATCCATTCGGTCGACGACAGCCGCATCACGATCCGGTCGGCGTTCTGGATCAGGAACGGCGCGGCGAGCATCGACAGCAGCATCGACGCGAGGATCGTCTGCAGCAGCGTCGGGTCGACCAGATGCCGGTCGAGGATCAGGTTCAGCAGCACGAAGCCGAATTCGCCCGCCTGCGCGAGGCCGAGGCCGGTGCGCATCGACACGCCGGGCGACGCGCCGAACAGCCGCGCGAGCCCCGTGATCGTCGTGCTCTTGAACAGCACCTGGCCGACGAAGAAACCGGTCACGAGGAACGGATGCCGCCAGATCACGCTCGGATCGAGCAGCATCCCGGTGGTCACGAAGAACAGGCCGAGCAGCACGTCGCGAAACGGCTTGATGTCCTCTTCGACCTGATGCCGGTACGGCGTCTCGGAAATCAGCATCCCGGCGATGAACGCGCCGAGCGCGAGCGACAGGCCGAACTTGTCGGTGATGAACGCCGCGCCGAGCGTGACGAGCAGCAGGTTCAGCACGAACAGTTCCTGCGAGCGGCGCCGCGCAACGACGTCGAGCCAGCGCGTCATGAAGCGCTGGCCGACGAACAGCAGCAGCGACAGCGCGATGACGATCTTGACGGCGGCGAAGCCGAGCGACATCACGAGTCCCTTCGACGACTCGCCGCCGAATGCGGAGATCACGATCAGGAGCGGCACGACCGCGAGATCCTGGAACAGCAGCACGCCGAAGATGTTGCGGCCGTGCTCGGTCTCGATCTCGAGCCGCTCGGCGAGCATCTTCGAGACGATCGCGGTCGACGACATCGCGAGCGCGCCGCCGAGCGCGATGCTGCCCTGCCAGGTGATGTGCACCCACCGCTCGAACAGCACGCCGAGCAGCAGCGCGAGCGCAAGCGTCGCGAGCACCTGCATCAGGCCCAGGCCGAACACGAGCCGCCGCATCGCTCGCAGCTTCGCGAGCGAGAATTCGAGGCCGATCGAAAACATCAGGAACACTACGCCGAATTCCGCGAGGTGCTCGGCCCGCTCGAGATCCGCCGCGACGCCGAACGCGTGCGGGCCGACCACGATGCCGACAGTCAGGTAGCCGAGCATCGGCGGCAGGTTCAGCGAACGGAACACGACGACGCCCACCACCGAGGACAGCAACAGCAGGAGCGTCATTTCGAGCGGGGAAATCACGGGCGAAGCGTCCTCGTTCGTCAGCGCCGCGGCAAACGCGGGCGCGGGATTGGGCCGGGAGATGGGCAACGGCAGGGCAACAGCGGGCAAGCCCTGCCGGGCCGGCGCGGCGAACAAACGCCTTTGCTATACTCCGCGCATGATAGCGAAAATCAATGACGATCGGGCGCTTGCGCTCGCCCGCAACGTGCTCGACATCGAGGCCGAGGCCGTGCGCGCGCTGCGCGACCAGCTCAACGGCGACTTCGTCGCGGCCGTCGCGCTGCTGCTCAACTGCCGCGGCCGCGTCGTGGTGTCCGGAATCGGCAAATCGGGGCACATCGCACGCAAGATCGCGGCCACGCTCGCGAGCACCGGCACGCCGGCGTTCTTCGTCCATCCGGCCGAGGCGAGCCACGGCGACCTCGGGATGGTGACGAAGGACGACGTCTTCATCGGCATTTCGCATTCCGGCGAATCGGAGGAGCTCGTCGCGATCCTGCCGCTCGTCAAGCGGCTCGGCGCGAAGCTGATCGCGATGACGGGCCGGCCCGAGTCGAGCCTCGGCAAGCTCGCCGACGTCAACCTGAACGCCGCGGTCGCGAAGGAAGCCTGCCCGCTCAACCTCGCGCCCACTGCCAGCACGACCGCCGCGCTCGCGCTCGGCGACGCGCTCGCGGTCGCCGTGCTCGACGCGCGCGGCTTCGGCTCGGAAGACTTCGCCCGCTCGCATCCGGGCGGCGCGCTCGGCCGGCGCCTGCTCACCTACGTGCGCGACGTGATGCGCACCGGCGACGAAGTGCCTACAGTCACGCTCGATGCGACGCTGTCGGACGCGCTCTTTCAGATCACCGCGAAGCGCATGGGCATGACGGCCGTGATCGGCCGGGACCGGCAGGTCGCCGGCATCTTCACCGACGGCGACCTGCGGCGCGTGCTGGAGCGCGACGGCGACTTCCGCAAGCTGCCGATCGCCGACGTGATGACGCGCCAGCCGCGCACGATCGGGCCGGATCAGCTCGCGGTCGAGGCGGTGGAGCTGATGGAGCGCCACCGGATCAACCAGATGCTGGTGGTCGACGCCGCGGGCGCGCTGATCGGCGCGCTCAACATGCACGACCTGTTCTCGAAGAAGGTGATCTGATGACGGCTGCGCTGAGTGCCGACGAACGCGCAAGCCGCGTGAAGCTGATGATTTTCGACGTCGACGGCGTGCTGACCGACGGCGGCCTGTTGTTTACCGCCGCGGGCGACACGATGAAGTCGTTCAACTCGCTCGACGGCCACGGCGTGAAGCTGCTCGGCGAGGCGGGTATCGCGACCGCGATCATCACCGGGCGCCACTCGGAGATCGTCACCGCGCGCGCGAAGGAGATGCGGATCGCGCATCTGTTCCAGGGCGTCGAGAACAAGCGCGTCGCGTTCGACGAACTGCTCGGCACGCTCGGCATCGCGCCCGACGCATGCGGCTACATGGGCGACGACTGGCCGGATCTGCCGGTGATGCTGCGCTGCGGCTTCGCGACGGCGCCGGCGAACGCGCACCCCGACGTGATCGCCCGCGCGCACTGGGTGGCGCAAAGCCGGGGCGGCCAGGGCGCGGTGCGCGAAGTCTGCGACACGATCCTGCGCGCCCAGCGCCGCTACGACGCGCTGCTCGCCGCGGCCTGCGGAGCCTGACGAATGAACAACCGGCTCCGCTGGACCCAGCTGATCCCGCTCGCCGCCATCGCGGCGCTCGCCGGCATCACCTGGTGGCTGCTGCAAGCCACGCTGCCGCCGCCCGGCGAAGGCGCCGCGCGGCCGGTCACCCACACGCCCGACTATTTCGCCGACAACTTCTCGGTCTCCGAGCTGGACCAGTCCGGCACGACCCAGTACCGGCTGACCGCGTCGAAGCTGATTCACTACGAGGACAACGAGACGAGCGACCTGACCCGTCCCGCGATGCGCGCGTTCCAGCCGAACAAGCCGACCGTGACGACCACCTCGAAGCGCGGCACCGTCAACGGCGACGTGTCGATCGTCGACCTGTACGACGATGCGCGGATCCTGCGCGCGGCGGGCGGCACCGATCCGCAGATGCAGGCGGATTCCGAGCATTTCCGGATCTTCGTCAATGACGATGTGATCCAGACCGAAAAGCCGGTTAAACTTCAGCGCGGCCTGTCGGTCATGAATGCCACCGACGGCATGAAGTACAACAACGTCACCCGGGTCATCGAGCTTTACGGCAACGTGCGCGGCACGATCGCCGCGTCCGACACGTCCGGCGGCTCAAGAAGTCAACCCAAGTAACCCATCCCTCGCGTGACTGCATGAACGAACCGTTCCCGAGTCTGATTCCCGGCGGCGCCAGGCGCGCTGCCCGCGCCGCGATCGCCGCGGCGCTCGTGGCGCTCCCGCTGGCCGGGCTGGCGCCCGCCGCCCATGCCGAAAAGGCCGACCAGGGCAAGCCGATCAACGTGGAGGCGGACAACCTGACCTATGACGACCTGAAGCAGGTCACCGTCGCGACCGGCAACGTCGTCATCACGAAGGGCACGATCATCATCAAGGGCGACCGCGTCGAAATCCGCCAGGACCCGGAAGGCTACCAGTACGCGACCTCCTACGGCAGCGGCAAGAAGCACGCGTCGTTCCGCCAGAAGCGTGAAGGGCTCGACGAGTACATCGACGGCGACGGCGAGCGCATCGACTACGACGGCAAGCAGGACCTGACGACGCTGACGACCGCCGCCACCGTGCGCCGCCTGCAGGGTCTGTCGACGATCGCCGACACCGTGCACGGCAGCGTGATCACCTACGACGGCCAGCGCGATTTCTATACCGCGCGGGGCGGCAAGGACGTCGCCGCGCCGGGCAACCCGACCGGCCGCGTGCGCGCGATGCTGTCGCCGAAGAACGGCGGCCCCGCGCCGCTGTCCGGCCCCGGCACGGGGCTCGCACCGTCGACGACCATCCAGGGAGTGCCCGGCCAATGAACGCGCTACCGAACCGCCAGCCGGCTGGCACCACCAGCTCGCTCGTCGTCCGCAACCTGAAGAAGCGCTACGGCTCGCGCACCGTCGTCAAGGACGTGTCGCTCGACGTCACGAGCGGCGAAGTAGTCGGCCTGCTCGGCCCGAACGGCGCGGGCAAGACCACGTCGTTCTACATGATCGTCGGGCTCGTGCCGCTCGACGCGGGCGAAATCTCGCTGAACGGCAGCTCGATCAGCTTGTTGCCGATCCACAAGCGCGCATCGCTCGGCCTGTCGTACCTGCCGCAGGAAGCGTCGGTGTTCCGCAAGCTGACCGTCGAGGAAAACATCCGCGCGGTGCTGGAACTGCAGCACGGCGACAACGGCAAGCGGCTGTCGAAGGACGAGATCGCGTCGCGCACCGAAGCGCTGCTCGACGAACTGCAGATCGGCCACCTGCGCGAGAATCCGGCGCTGTCGCTGTCCGGCGGCGAGCGCCGCCGCGTCGAGATCGCGCGCGCGCTGGCGAGCAACCCGAGCTTCATCCTGCTCGACGAACCGTTCGCGGGGGTCGACCCGATCGCCGTGCTCGAGATCCAGAAGATCGTCAAGTTCCTGAAGCAGCGCAACATCGGCGTGCTCATCACGGACCACAACGTCCGGGAAACGCTCGGCATCTGCGACCACGCGTACATCATCAGCGACGGCACCGTGCTGGCGGCCGGCGCGCCCAGCGAGATCATCGAGAACGAGGGCGTGCGCCGCGTCTATCTCGGCGAGCACTTCCGCATGTGACACACGCCGCGGGCCGGGCCGGCCCGGCGGCGGCCATGCCGCACGGGGCCGCTCCCCGTTTCATGGCCGTCCTCTCCGCCGCGCGTAATCGCGAATGGCTCTATGTGGCTGGGTCGTGGCACACTCCGGGTATGACCTCCTACTTGCCATGAAAGCCAGCCTCCAACTCCGCCTGTCGCAACATCTCGCGCTGACACCGCAGCTGCAGCAGTCCATCCGGCTGCTGCAGCTGTCGACGCTCGAATTGCAGCAGGAAGTGGCGATGGCCGTCGCCCAGAATCCGCTGCTCGAGAACGACGATGAATGGATCGCCAGCCCGCTGCGCGTCGCGGCCGACGGCTCGCTGATCGCGCAAACGCCCGCCTCGCCCCAGGCCGAGCCGGTGCCGGGCGCGAACGCCGGCACCCAGACGGGCGAGCGCGCCGAGCGCGACGAGCCCGCCGGCGCCGATGAATACGACAGCTACGCCGCCAGCGACAACGCCGATTCCAGCCAGTGGAACCTCGACGAATTCGGCCGCGCGAGCAGCGCGTCGGATGACGACGACCTCCCGCCGCTGCAGATCCAGGAAGCCTCCACGTCGCTGCGCGACCACCTGTCCGCGCAGTTGCGCGTCACGCAGGCGAGCCCGCGTGACCGCGCGCTCGTGACGTTCCTGATCGAGTCGCTCGACGACGACGGCTATCTCCCCGCATCGCTCGACGAGGTGCTCACCGATCTTCCGGCCGAGCTCGAAGTCGACATCGACGAGCTGAACGCCGCGCTCGCGCTGCTGCACAGCTTCGATCCGGCCGGGGTCGGGGCCCGCTCGGCGTCCGAATGCCTGAAGCTGCAGCTGCTGCGACTCGATCCGTCCCCGACGCGCACGCTCGCGCTCGAGATCGTGTCGCAATACCTGGAGCTGCTCGCGGCGCGCGACTTCACACGGTTGCGCAAGTACCTGAAGGCGAACGACGACGAGTTGCGCGACGCGCACGCGCTGATCCGCTCGCTGGAGCCATTCCCCGGCGCCGCGTACGGCAAGGCCGAGGCGGACTACGTCGTGCCCGACATCATCGTGAAGAAGGTCGGCCAGGGCTGGCTGGCCGAACTGAACCCGGAAGTCGTGCCGCGCCTGCGAATCAACAACCTCTACGCGAACATCCTGCGCAACAGCCGCGGCGATCCGGCCGCGGGCTCGCTCAAGCAGCAACTGCAGGAAGCGCGCTGGCTGATCAAGAACATCCAGCAGCGCTTCGAGACGATCCTGCGCGTCGCGCAAGCCATTGTCGAACGTCAGAAGAATTTCTTCGCGCACGGCGAAATCGCGATGCGCCCCTTGGTTTTGCGGGAAATTGCTGATACGCTGGGCCTACACGAGTCGACTGTCTCCCGTGTGACAACCGGCAAGTACATGCTCACCCCGTTCGGGACGCTGGAATTTAAGTACTTCTTCGGATCACACGTGTCGACCGACACCGGAGGCGCCGCCTCATCGACGGCCATCCGAGCACTCATCAAGCAACTGATAGGAGCCGAAGACACCAAATCGCCTCTTTCGGACAGCCGCATCGCCGAGCTGCTGGCAGAACAAGGTTTCGTGGTCGCGCGCCGCACGGTCGCGAAGTATCGCGAAGCCATCAAGATCCCGGCAGTCAATCTGCGAAAGTCTCTTTAGTCTGCTGCCCACGTCGGCGGCAGGCATGTTCCGGCCACCGTGCTGTTGACGGACAAGCCGGCCGATCTGTCCGCAATCGGCCGCATCAGGCGGCGAAGGCAAGTCGACCGGCGCATCCGCATCGAAGCGGTCAGGTGGCCATTAGCTTGGAGAAGCACTATGAACCTGAAGATCAGTGGACACCATCTCGAAGTCACGCCTGCAATTCGCGATTACGTGATCACCAAGCTGGACAGGGTGCTACGACATAGCGATCAGGTCGTCGATGGCACTGTGATCCTCTCGGTCGACAATCACAAGGAAAAGGACAAGCAGCAGCGCGCGGAAATCAATCTGCATCTGAAGGGCAAGGACATCTTCGTCGAAAGCGCGAACGGCAACCTGTACGCGGCGATCGACCTCCTGATCGACAAGCTCGACCGCCAAGTCGTCAAGCACATGGAGCGCCTGCAGACGCATGCGCACGACCCGATCAAGCTTCAACCCGCCGTTGAGCAGATCGAAATGCCACCGCAGTGATGCGTTCACGCCAAGCCACGCCGCCCGGTTAACCGGGCGGTTTTTTTATGCGCCGGCAAAGCCCGCCGGGCACCGCAACGGCAGCCGCCGCGCCGCCGTTTGCGGCCCCGGGCCGCGGCGCGCCATGCGCGCAGCTGTGTTCTATAATGCTCCGGTTATTGCCGGGGTGCGTTGGGCACGGGTCGCCGTGCCCTGCAGGTCTCCATCGCCTAACGCCTTGATATCGCCATCCATGGAAAATCAGTCTGCCGCCGCGAGGAGACCCCAGGCCGCCCATTCGCCTGCCAACATGAATCGCCTAGCCAAAATCCTGCCCCTAGAGAACGTCGTCATCGACCTCTCCGTCACCAGCAAGAAACGCGTCTTCGAACAAGCCGGGCTGATGTTCGAGAATCAGAACGGTGTCGCCCGCAGCACCGTCACCGACAACCTGTTCGCGCGTGAACGTCTCGGCTCGACCGGGCTGGGCGAAGGCGTCGCGATTCCGCACGGGCGCATCAAGGGTCTCAAGCATCCGCTCGCCGCGTTCGTGCGGCTCGCCGATCCGATTCCGTTCGAAGCGCCCGACGGCCAGCCGGTTTCCCTCCTGATTTTCCTGCTCGTGCCCGAGCAAGCCACCCAGCAGCATCTCGAAATCCTGTCGGAAATCGCGCAGCTGCTGTCCGACCGCGATGCACGTGAGCGTTTGCACACCGAAACGGATCGCACCGAGTTGCATCGCCTGCTCACTCAGTGGCAACCTTGAGTTGATCCGGGCGGTTAATTTCCCCGAGCGGGGCGGCAGGGGCCGCCCGCCGACGCCGCCCGCCGCCGGGGCCGCGCGGCGACGACTGTCGCGACGCACATGCACCGGCTCTTTGGAGTGACGGACTCATGGATACCTCCAGCATCAACGCCCAGAGCATCTTCGACGACAACGCCGCCACGCTGAAGCTCAGCTGGCTGACGGGGCATGAAGGCTGGGAACGCGGCTTCTCCGCGGACACCGTCGCCAACGCGACGTCGAGCGCCGACCTCGTCGGCCACCTCAACCTCATTCACCCGAACCGCATCCAGGTGCTGGGCGAAGCCGAGATCGACTATTACCAGCGGCAGACCGACGAAGACCGCTCGCGCCACATGGCCGAGCTGATCGCGCTCGAACCGCCGTTCCTGGTGGTCGCCGGCGGCGCCGCCGCGCCGCCCGAGCTGGTGCTCCGCTGCACGCGTTCGTCGACCCCGCTGTTTACGACGCCGATGTCCGCCGCCGCGGTGATCGACAGCCTGCGCCTATACATGTCGCGGATCCTCGCGCCACGCGCGACGCTGCACGGCGTGTTCATCGACATCCTCGGGATGGGCGTGCTGCTGACGGGCGACTCCGGCCTCGGCAAGAGCGAACTGGGCCTCGAGCTGATCAGCCGCGGCCACGGTCTCGTCGCCGACGACGCGGTCGATTTCGTCCGCCTCGGGCCCGATTTCGTCGAAGGCCGCTGCCCGCCGCTGCTGCAGAACCTGCTCGAAGTGCGCGGCCTCGGCCTGCTCGACATCAAGACGATCTTCGGTGAAACCGCGGTGCGGCGGAAAATGAAGCTGAAGCTGATCGTGCAGCTGGTGCGGCGCCCCGACGGCGAGTTCCAGCGGCTGCCGCTGGAAAGCCAGACGGTCGACGTGCTGGGCCTGCCGATCAGCAAGGTCACGATCCAGGTTGCGGCCGGCCGCAACCTGGCGGTGCTCGTCGAGGCCGCCGTTCGCAACACGATCCTGCAGCTGCGCGGCATCGACACGCTGCGCGACTTCATGGACCGTCAGCGGCTCGCGATGCAGGACCCCGACAGCCAGTTTCCCGGCAAGCTCGTATAGGGGAGCCGGGCCCCTGCCCCGCGCCGGCCGATCGCGCAGCCCGGGCGCGGCGCGCCGGTGCTATGATGAAACGTCCGGATTTTCTGCTCCCCATGCGCATTGTTCTCATCACCGGCATTTCCGGCTCCGGCAAGTCCGTTGCGTTGAACGCCCTGGAGGACGCAGGCTACTACTGCGTCGACAACCTGCCGCCGCACGTGCTGCCCGAGCTGACCCGCTACCTGACCGAGGAAGGCCAGCGCCGGCTCGCGGTCGCGATCGACGCGCGCTCGAGCGCGTCGCTCGACGAAATGCCCGGCCTGATCCGCACGCTGTCGGGCGAGCACGACGTGCGCGTGCTGTTCCTGAACGCGAGCACGCAGGCGCTGATCCAGCGTTTTTCCGAAACGCGCCGCCGCCATCCGCTGTCCGGCTCGCCGTCGCACGACGCCGACGTCGGCCTGCTGTCGTCGCTCGAGGAAGCGATCGAGCGCGAGCGCGAACTGGTCGCGCCACTCGCCGAGTTCGGCCATCAGATCGACACGAGCGACCTGCGCGCGAACGTGCTGCGCACCTGGGTCAAGTGCTTCATCGAGCAGAAGAACGACGACCTGATACTGATGTTCGAATCGTTCGGTTTCAAGCGCGGCGTGCCGCTCGACTCGGACTTCATGTTCGACGTCCGCGCGCTGCCGAATCCGTACTACGACCACGAATTGCGCCCGCTCACCGGGCTCGACCAGCCGGTCATCGCGTTTCTCGACGCACTGCCGATCGTCCACCAGATGATCGACGACATCCATGCGTTTCTGTTGAAATGGCTACCGCACTTCCACGAAGACAACCGCAGTTACCTGACCGTCGCAATCGGCTGCACCGGCGGCCAGCATCGCTCGGTCTTCATCGCGGAAACACTCGCCACGCGCCTCGCGCGGCAGGCGAACGTGATCGTGCGGCATCGTGATGCGCCGGTGGATGTCGGCGCGTCGTCGCGGCTCGTGACATAGGGTGAACAGCCCCTAGCGATTCCGCCTTCCATCAGCGTGCGCCATGCCATCTCTCTCGACTACCCTGCTCGAACTGCCGCTGTTTCCGCTGCATACGGTGTTGTTTCCAGGCGGCCGGCTGCCGCTCAAGGTGTTCGAGGCGCGCTATCTCGACATGGCGCGCGCGTGCCTGCGCGACGACGCGCCGTTCGGCGTGTGCCTGCTGAAAAGCGGGCCGGAGGTTGCGCAGGAAGGCGCAGTATCGGTGCCGGAGACGATCGGCTGCATGGCGCGCATCGTCGAATGCGACACCGGCGAATTCGGGATGCTCGTCGTGCAGGCGATCGGCACCCAGCGCTTCGAGCTGCTGTCGCACCGCGTCGAGGCGAACGGGCTGCTCGTCGGCATCGCCGAGCCGCTGCCCGAAGACATCCCGCTCGAAGGCGAACAGTCGCTCGCGCAATTCGGCGCGTGTGCCGAGGTACTCGAGCGCATCATCGAAGCGCTGCGCAAGACCGACGACGGCACGCTGCCGTTCGCTGAGCCATTCAGGCTCGACGATCCGTCCTGGGTGTCGAACCGCCTGTCCGAAGTGGTGCCGCTCGACCTGCGCGCCCGGCAGAAACTGATGGAGTTTCCCGACGTCAGCGCGCGGATCGACGCCGTGCACCACGTGCTGAACCGGCACGGCTGGCTCTGAACGTCACGGCTCGAGCCGCTCTTCCGGCCGCGCCGAAGCAGGCGCGTCACAGCAGCGGGCCGCTCAGCCGATCGAGCAGCTTGCGCACCGGTGCGGGCACGCCGTAGGCATCCAGTCTGCTCAGCGGCACCCATGCGGTCTGCGCGTCATGCGCGTGCCCGTCGCCGCGCGCGCACACCTCGTCCACCTCGCTCAGTCGTGGCTCGATCTCGAGCTTGAAATGCGTGAACGTATGCGTAAACGGCGCGAGCGGCACCGGGTGGCCGCCGCCGATGCCGCGCGCGCGCTCGGCGAGCGCGGCATCGCCGTCGGCCTCCGGCAGGCTCCAGAGGCCGCCCCAGATGCCCGTGGGCGGTCGCCGTTCGAGCAGCACCGCATCGCCGTCGCGCAGCACGAGCATCCACGTCTTCTTCGTCGGCACCGCCTTCTTCGGCCGCGCGGCCGGCAATTCGCGCTGGCGGCCCGTCGATTGCGCGACGCAGTCGCCCGCGAACGGGCAGCGCGCGCAATCGGGCTTGCCGCGCACGCACAGCGTCGCGCCGAGATCCATCAGCCCCTGCGTGTACGCGCTCACATCGGCCGCATCGGCGGCGACGGGCAACAGCGACTCGGCGAGCGCCCACATGTCGTTCTCGACGCGCTTCTCGCCCGGAAAGCCCTCGATGCCGAACACGCGCGCGAGCACGCGCTTCACGTTGCCGTCGAGAATCGTCGCGCGCGCGCCGAATGCGAACGACGCGATCGCCGCCGCGGTCGAGCGGCCGATGCCAGGCAGTTCGGCAAGCGCGTCCGGGGTATCCGGAAACGTGCCGCCGTGCCCGGTCGCCACCGCCTGCGCGCAGCGGTGCAGGTTGCGCGCGCGCGAGTAGTAGCCGAGGCCGGCCCACAGCGCCATCACGTCGTCGATCGGCGCAGCCGCGAGCGCGGCAACGTCCGGATAACGCTCGAGAAAGCGCGTGTAGTACGGCACGACGGTCGACACCTGGGTCTGCTGCAGCATGATTTCGGACAGCCAGATGCGATACGGGTCGCGCGTGTTCTGCCAGGGCAAGTCATGACGCCCGTGGGTGCGCTGCCACGCGATCAGGCGCGTGGCAAACGTGCGGTGCAGCGGCGTGACGGGAAACGGGGCGGGGGCGATACGAGGCGGCTTCAAGATTTCAACGCTGGCAAGTCGGACAATAATAGGTGGAGCGCTGGCCCTGCACGATCTGTCGGATCGGCGTGCCGCATACGCGGCAAGGCACGCCCGCGCGATCGTAGACGAAATATTCCTGCTGGAAATAGCCGCTTTCGCCATTGCTGCCGACGAAATCGCGCAATGTGCTGCCGCCCTTGTCGATCGCGGCCGCAAGTATTGCCCGCACCGCTTCGGCGAGCCGCTCGTAACGCGGCAGCGACACTTTTCCGGCGGCCGTGGTCGGACGGATGCCCGCGCGGAAGAGGCTCTCGGACGCATAGATGTTACCGACGCCGACGACGATGTCGCCCGCGAGCAGCGCCTGCTTCACCGAAACCGAGCGCCCGCGCGTGCGCGCATGCAGGAGCGCGCCGGTGAACGCCGGCGAGAACGGCTCGACGCCGAGGCCCGCGAGCAGCGGATGCGCATAGACGTCGCCAGCCTCGCGCGGGTGCCACAGCACCGCGCCGAAACGGCGCGGATCGCGAAAACGCAGCACGAACGCGTCGAAGATCCAGTCGATATGGTCGTGCTTCGCGGCGGCGGGCGGCGGGCCGTCGGTCGGCAGCACGCGCAGCGTGCCGGTCATGCCGAGATGCACGATGAACCAGCCCGCGTCGGTCTCGAACAGCAGGTACTTGCCGCGCCGCTCGACGCGCAGCACCTCGCGCTCACGCAACTGCTCGCCGAGCCCCGCGGGCACGGGCCAGCGCAGCATGGCGGTACGCACGTCGACGCGCGCGACGCGGCGCCCGGCGACAAAGGGCTCGATGCCCCGGCGCGTAACCTCGACTTCCGGCAACTCTGGCATTTTTTACGGGTCTCAGACTGGGTGATGACGATCGTGCGTGTATTGTAGCGAGCGCGTTACAATCAGCTGAAACATCGAACGGATTTCCATGACCCTGCCCTCGAAGCTGCTTCAGAAGCGCCCCGCCGCCCAGGTGCGCGGCCTGCGCGCTGCCCCGGTCCGCCGCGCGCTTGGTGCCGCGTTGATCGCCGCATGGACTTTCACCGCCCTTCCCGCGCACGCACAGGATCCGTCCCCGGATGGCGCGTCGCAGAGCGAGTTCGAGCCCACGCTTCCCGAAGAGAAAAAGGATCTCCCGAACCTGCCGCTGACGAGTCAAATTCTCTACCAGGTGCTCGCTGCCGAAGTCGCGCTGCAGCGCAACCAGCCCGCGCCGGCCTACCAGACCTATCTCGCGCTCGCGCGCGATACGCACGATCCGCGCATGGCACAACGCGCGACCGAGATCGCGCTCGCCGCGCAAAGCCCGGCCGATGCGCTGTCCGCGGCGAATCTGTGGCGCCAGTACGCGCCGGATTCTAACCGCGCGTCGCAAGTGGACGCCGCGCTGCTCGTGCTCTCCGGCAAGCCGGCCGACGCGCAGCCGATGCTCGCGCACGAACTGGCCCGTGCCCCGAGCGACGCGCGCGGCGCGGCGATCCTCGCGCTGCAGGCGCTGATGGCGCGCAGCCCGGATCGCGTCGGCAGTCTCGCGGTGCTGCAGGATCTGCTGAAGAACGACATGAGCCGCCCGGAAGCGCGGCTCGCGATCGCGCGCCAGCAACTCGCGACCGACGACAAGGCCGGCGCCGCACAGTCGCTCAGGCAGGCGCTGCAGATCCGCCCGGATTATCTGCCGGCCGCGCTGATGCTGTCGCAGATGGGTCCCGAGGAGCGCGCGGCGGGCATCGTGTCGTTCGAGAAATACCTGCGCCAGAATCCGAAGTCGCGCGACGCGCGACTCGCGCTGTCGCAGCTGTACCTCGCCGACGACCGCCTCGACGACGCGCAAAAGCAGTTCGAGACGATGCGCAAGCTCGACGCGAAGGATCCAACGCCGCTGATGGCGCTCGCGCTGATCAAGGTCCAGCAGAAGAAGCTCGACGAAGCGACCGGCTACCTGAAGCAGTACGTGCAGGTCGGCGAGAAGAATCCGTCCACCGACATCGGCCAGGGCTACGTCTATCTCGCGCAGATCGCGATCGAGCAGGACAACGACGCGCTCGCGTTGCAGTGGCTCGACAAGATCGACCAGACGAGCCAGCACTACCTTCCCGCGCAGGTCACGCGCGCGCAGCTGCTGCAGAAGCAGGGCAAGACCGACGAGGCGCGCAAGGTGCTCGACGATCTGCAGGTCACCGACCCGCGCGACGCGGCGGTCATCGCGCGCACCGACGCATCGATCCTGTTCACCGCGAAGCGCTACAGCGAAGCGGAAACGCGCCTGTCGCGGGCGGTCAACGATTTCCCCGACGATCCCGACCTGCGCTACGACTACGCGATGGCGGCCGAAAGAAACGCCCATTACGTAACGATGGAAGAGCAGTTGCGCGAGTTGATCCGCACGCAGCCCGACAACCCGCAGGCCTACAACGCGCTCGGCTATTCGCTGGCCGATCGCAACCAGCGCCTGCCCGAGGCGAGCAAGCTGATCGAGAAGGCGAGCGCGCTCGCGCCGAACGACGCGTTCATCATGGACAGCCTCGGCTGGGTGAAATACCGGATGGGCGACACCGCCGCCGCGACGCAGATCCTTCGGCACGCATACGATCTGCAGCCGAACGCCGAAATCGGCGCGCACCTCGGCGAAGTGCTGTGGAAGAGCGGCGCGCAGGAAGAAGCGCGCTCCGCGTGGCGGGCCGCGCAAAAGCTCGAGCCGGACAACGATACGCTCGTGCAAACGCTCAAGCGCTTCCAGGTGAACGGCCTCTGATGCGGATGTTCCATATGCTCCACCTGAGCTCGCGCACGGCGGCGCGCGGCATCGCGGCGGCAGCCGCGGCGCTGGCGCTCGCCGGCTGCGCGAGCACACCGCAGCCGGGCGCGGCGACCGCGTCGAGCGGCGTGCTGCAGACCGGCACGATGCACGCGTATCACGGCCGCTTCGCGGTGCAGTACAGCGACCAGCTCGGCAACCCGCGCAACGTGTACGGCAACTTCGACTGGCAGGAGCGCGGCGGCGACGTGTCGCTCGAACTGCGCAGCCCGCTCGGCCAGACGCTCGCCGTGGTCAAATCGTCGCCGCACGAAGCGTCGCTCGAGCTGCCGAACCGCCAGCCGCAATTCGCGGAGGACGTCGGCGAGCTGATGCAGAACACGCTCGGCTTCGCGCTGCCGCTCGAAGGGCTGCGCTACTGGCTGCAGCCGACGCCCGCCCCCGCGACGCCCGCGACGACGGTGCGCGATCCCGACGACGCGACGCGCATCAAGCAAATCCGTCAGGACGGCTGGACGATCGATTACGTCTCCTACGCCGATGCGCCGGCCACCGGGGTCAAGCGCATCAATCTGGCGCGTTCGACCCCGCCGCTCGATATCAAGCTCGTGCTCGACCAGTAAGCACGCGCGATTTGCCCGACACTCACCAGCATGACCGACACGACCCGCTCGCTGCGCAACTGCCTTGCGCCTGCGAAACTGAATCTGTTCCTGCACATCACCGGCCGCCGCGCGGACGGCTATCACAACCTGCAAAGCGTCTTCCAGTTGCTGAACTGGGGCGACACGCTGCACTTCACGCTGCGCGACGACGACCGGATCGTGCGCGTGACCGACGTGCCGGGCGTGCCCGAGGACAGCGATCTCGTCGTGCGCGCGGCGAAGCTGCTGAAAGCGCACACGGGTAGCGCCGCCGGCGTCGACATCGAGGTGGAAAAGCGCCTGCCGATGGGCGCCGGCCTCGGTGGCGGCAGCTCGGACGCGGCCACGACGCTGCTTGCGCTGAACCGCCTCTGGCAACTCGACCTGCCGCGCACGGAACTGCAGGCGCTGGCCGTGAAACTCGGCGCGGACGTGCCCTTTTTCGTTTTTGGAAAAAATGCGTTCGCAGAGGGTATCGGAGAAGAATTAGTTGGAGTAGAATTGCCGACTCGCTGGTTCTTGGTTGTGACGCCGCAGGTTCATGTCCCGACTGCTGAAATTTTTTCAGATAAGTTGTTGACAAGAGATTCGAAACCGATCACAATTATGGACTTTCTTGAACAGCGTAGCTGCGAAACAGGATGGCCAGACAGTTTCGGCCGGAATGACATGCAGCAAGTTGTAGCAAGTAAGTACGCGGAAGTTGCAAAGGTGATTAAATGGTTGTATGATTTGGCACCCGCGAGGATGACCGGCTCCGGAGCAAGCGTGTTTGCAGCGTTTCGCAGCAAGCAGGAGGCAGAAGCGGCGCAAGCCAGACTGCCCGCCGGTTGGAACGGCGCAGTTACCGAGAGTTTGAACGAGCATCCGCTCTTTGCTTTCGCGTCATAAGTTTTACTTTGTCGGATGACCTACCATCCGGCCGAGTTCAAAGTTAAGTGTAGGGGAGTCGCCAAGTTGGTCAAGGCACCGGATTTTGATTCCGGCATGCGAGGGTTCGAGTCCTTCCTCCCCTGCCAAAAATTTTCCCGCATTTTCCCGCCCAAGCTCGAAGCAGGTGCATGATGAGCAGCCACGCCCATGACGGCCTGATGGTCTTTACTGGTAACGCGAATCCCGCGCTTGCACAGGAAGTCGTCAATATTCTTGGTATTCCCCTCGGCAAGGCAATGGTCAGCCGTTTCTCCGACGGCGAAATCCAGGTCGAGATCCAGGAAAACGTGCGCGGCAAGGACGTCTTCGTCCTGCAATCGACGTGCGCGCCGACCAATGACAACCTGATGGAACTGATGATCATGGTCGATGCGCTCAAGCGCGCATCCGCAGGCCGGATCACCGCCGCCATCCCCTATTTCGGCTACGCCCGTCAGGATCGCCGCCCGCGTTCGGCGCGCGTCGCGATCTCGGCGAAGGTCATCGCGAACATGCTGGAAATCGCCGGCGTCGAGCGGATCATCACGATGGATCTGCACGCCGACCAGATTCAGGGCTTCTTCGATATTCCCGTCGACAACATCTACGCCACGCCGATCCTTCTGAACGACCTGCGCAAGCAGAACTACGCGGATCTGCTCGTCGTGTCGCCGGACGTCGGCGGCGTGGTGCGCGCCCGTGCGCTCGCGAAGCAGCTCAACTGCGATCTCGCGATCATCGACAAGCGTCGTCCGAAGGCGAACGTCGCCGAAGTGGTGAACATCATCGGTGAAGTCGAAGGCCGCA
>Ga0335069_10002643_pt1 | contig 27452 bp, 27 predicted proteins | sample Lox_Sample_11_FD_206714 | JGI IMG/M metagenome (GOLD analysis project Ga0335069, IMG submission 206714) | Soil microbial communities from Loxahatchee National Wildlife Refuge, Florida, United States - Lox_Sample_1.1 | ecosystem: Environmental > Terrestrial > Soil > Wetlands | place: USA...
CGAGATCGGTGAGCGGAATCCCCGCGCCGGACAGCTCTTTCAGGAGCTGCACGAGCGCTTCGGCGGCCCGGACGAACGTCTCGGCTTTCGTGATCTGGGAACCGATGTGGCTGTGGATCCCCGTCACTTCGATGCCGGGAAGCCCCGAGGCCCACCGGAGCGCCCGGGCGGCTTCCCGTGCGGGGATGCCGAACTTGTTCTGCTTGAGCGACGTGGAGACGTACGCGTGTCCGCCGGCGTCGATATCCAGGTTCACGCGCAGGAGAATGCGGGCCCGCTTCTTCTCCTCCACTGCGATCGCGCTCAGGACTTCGATTTCCTCGGTCGATTCCACGTTGTACGCATGAATCCCCGCGCGGAGCGCGGCACGGAGCTCATCGTCGCGCTTGCCGACCCCGCTGAACGTGATTTTGGCGGCGTGGATCCCCGCGGAGAGCGCGGCGTGGAGCTCGCCGACGGACCCGACGTCCGCGCCGAAGCCCTCGTCGCCGATGAGGCGCAGGAGCGCCCGGTTCGCGTTCGCCTTGACGGCGTAGTACGAGAGATGAGGATACCCGTCGAACGCCCGTTCGATGTTCCGGCAGTGGTCCAGCACGGACCGCTTGCTGTACACGTAGAGCGGCGTGCCGAACTCCTCCGCGACGTCGCGCAGGGGTGCGGATTCCGCCATCAGCGTGTTGCCTCTGTAGATGAACTCCTGCATGGCCCGCCCCGGGTTATGAGGCTTCGGAATGGACACGGCCCGCCGCCGGCGGCGATGCGAGCGAACAGTAGCGCGCAAAATCGACGTTGTATCCCCCGGCATGGAACGCGCCGCTGGCGGGATCCTGCACATACTTCCCCGTGTACGCCCCGCGGGCGACGCGCTCGAGCATCTCGGCGAGCGCGTCGATATCCTCCGTGGTGTTGTAGCAGCCGAGGCTCGCCCGGACCATTCCCGGCATGTTGGATTTGTTCCCCGACATGACCTCCGCGGTGAACTTCCTGTCCTCCTCGGGCCCCACATGAAGCAGCTCTTTGACATAGGGGTGCGCGCAGAAGCAGCCGTCGCGAACGCCGATCCCTCCTTCGACGCCGAGTATGGCCGCGACGAGCGAATGGTGCATCCCCTCGATGTTGAACGCCATCACGCCCACTTTCTCCTCGAGCCGGTCGGTGGGACCATAGAGCACGATCTTCGGTATCTTCTTCAGTCTTACGTATCCGTAGGAGAGCAGTTGCTGCTCGTGGGCGGCGATCTCGTTCATTCCCACGGTGCTCAGTATCCGGAGCGACGCCGCAAGCGCCACGCCTCCCAGGACATTCGGGCTTCCGGCCTCCTCCTTGTGCGGGGGATGATTCCAGACTGCGCGGTCGAGCGTCACGATGTCCACGACGCCGCCCCCCACGAGGTCGGGTTCCCCCTCCTCGAAGAACCGCCGGGGACCGATCAGCGCGCCGGTCCCGAAGGGCGCGTACATCTTGTGCGCCGAGAGGGCCAGGAAATCGATGTGGCCGGGATTGTCATCGGGCAGCATGTCGATTGCCCGGTGCGGGGCGAGCTGCGCCGCGTCGACAAAGATCAGCGCCCCCGCCTCGTGCGCCCAGGCGGCGATCTCGTGAATCGGCGCGCAGAGACCGGTGATGTTGGACGCGCCGCTCACGGCCACAAGCCGCAGGCGACCCTTTTCACGGGCGATCGCCGCGCGCATCGCCGGAAGATCAGGGTGCCCGTCGGCGGTGATCCCGATGTGCACGACGCGCGCATGCTTCCGCCAGGGAAGGTCGTTCGAGTGGTGCTCCATCATCGTGGTGACGACCACGTCCCCCGGGCGGAACGGAATCCTGTTCGCGAGCTTGTTGATGCACTCCGTGGTGTTCTTCGTGAAGATCACGGTGCTGGAGGCGGCGTCGGCCCCCACGAACGCGCCCACCTGGTCGTGCGCCGCATCGAAGACGCCCGTGGCCAGGATGGACTTGAACCCCGTGCCGCGGTGGACTCCCGAGTACCAGGGGAGAAACTCCTCCACGGCGCGCAGGACCCCCTTCAGCGCAGGCGTGCTGGCGGCATTGTCCAGGAAGACATACGGGCGCTCGGTGCCGTCAAGGAGCGGCACGCGGGTGTCGATGCCCACGATCTCATCCCTCAGGTCGCCCACGCAGAGCGGCCGCATTCCCGATTCCCGTGTGTGCATGGCGGATGCCTTCCTCCCGATTATCGCGGCACGCTGTCAGCCGCGCGGGTGAAACGTGCGGTGGACTTCCTTCAGATACTCCCGGTCGATGTGCGTGTAGATCTGCGTGGTGGAGATGTCGCTGTGCCCGAGCATCTCCTGCACCGCGCGGAGGTCCGCACCCCCTTCCAGGAGGTGCGTGGCAAACGAGTGGCGGAACGTGTGGGGGTGCACCTCCTTGCCGATCCCCGCCTTCCGCGTGTACGCCTGGACGATCTTCCAGATGGCCATACGAGTCATCGGGCGTCCGCGGGCGTTGAGGAAGAGCGCGTCCTGCGTCTCTCCTTTCTTTTCCAGCTCGCGGCGGCAGCCGTCCCTGTAGCGTGCGATCCAGCGCAGCGCGGACTTGCCTATGGGCACCAGCCGCTCCTTCGATCCCTTGCCGAACACCCGCACCGTCTCCTCCGACTCCAGGAGGTCACGCTGCTTCAGGATGATCAGCTCCGAGACCCGCATGCCGGTGGCGTACAGCACTTCGAGGATCGCCCTGTCCCTGAGCAGGAGGCGCTTCTTCCGTTCCGCCGCCCTCTCAATTTCGCCGTCGAACTGGTTGAGTATGGCCTCGACCTCCGCGGTGCTCAGCACGCCCGGGAGCGACCGCGCGAGCTTGGGAACGTCGATCCCCTCTATCGGATTGGCCTGCGTGACCCCTTCCCCGACGAGGAACTTGTGGAACCCGTTGAGGGAGGAGATGCAGCGCGTGATGGAGCGGGGGGAAAGACCGGCCGCGCGGAGCGAGGCAAGGAACTCCGCCGCCTGCGCCTCGGTGATGTCGGCGGGAGCAGTGACGCCTTTCTCCCCCAGGAACCGGAGATAGCGCCCGACGTCGAGCCGGTACGACGCAATCGTGTTGCGCGACGCGTTCTTCTCGAGTGCGAGAAAGTGAAGGTAGTCCTCGCCGTACTGCGTCATGATGCGCCGGCCTCCCTGGCGGCAGCGCCGCCGTTGTCGCCCGGAGGCTGCACCTGCGGGATCCGCTTCGTGGTGGTTTTCTTCCGTGGAGCCTCGGGGTACCTGACGCGCGTGTGGTAGATGCCGATGAGGACGCCGAGAAACGCCGAGCGGATTTTGGTCAGGTCCTTCACCGTCAGCGGGCACTCGTCCAGCTCCCCTTCCTCGAACCGCTTGCGGATCAGCTCGTCGATCGCCTGCTCAAGCCGCTGGGGGGTGGGATCCTCGATCGTGCGGACCGCGGCCTCGACCGCATCGGCCAGCATCATGATCCCCGTCTCCTTGGTCCGCGGGCGCGGCCCGGGGTAGCGGTAGTCCGCTTCCTTGATCTCGTCGATCTTGGTCTCGTCCGGGTCGTTGCGGGCCAGCTCCACCGCCTTGTTGTAGAAGAAATCCATTCTTGTCGTCCCGTGGTGCATCGGGATGAAATCGATGACCTCTTCCGGCAGCCCGTGCTCGCGCGCGAGCGCGATCCCGTCCTTGACGTGCGCCCCGATGATGAGCGAGCTCATGCGGGGAGCGAGCTTGTCGTGCCTGTTGCGGCTTCCCTTCTGGTTTTCCACGAAATACGTCGGCTTGACGACCTTCCCGACATCGTGGAAATACGCCCCGACGCGGCACAGGATCTCATTGGCCCCCACGGCCGCTGCGGCGGTCTCGGCAAGGCTGGCGAGCGTCATGCTGTGGTGATACGTGCCGGGAGCCTGCTCGGCAAGCTGACGCAGGAGCGGGTGGTTGAAGTGCACCAGCTCCATGAGCGTGAGGTCCGTCGTGACGCGGAACGATTTTTCCAGGAAAATGAGGAGGCCGTACGTCAGGACCGGGGAGATCACCGCGTTGATCAGGCTGTAGGCAAGCTGCTCGGAGACCAGCGCCACCGACTCGAACCGCTCGAGGCCCAGGGCGATCACGGCCAGCGCGTAGCCCAGGAAGATGAACCCGAGCGAGCGGAAGATCTGCGTGCGGTTCTTCATGTCGCGCACGGTGTAGACCGCCAGGGCACCGGCCACCACGGAGGCCAGCGCCACCGAGTAGTCGTTCCCGCGGATCCCGGCAACGATGAGTGAGATCAGGACCGTACCGTAGAAGCCGACCCGGGAATCGAAGATGATGGTCAGCAGCATCGATGCCACGGGGACAAGTATCAGGTACTCGACGGGGGCGTTCACGTCGATCTCGCGCGTCAGGTACGCGAACAGCCCCTCCATGAGGAAGAGGATCGCAATCAGCGCAAGCTTCCTGTTGCTCCCGGCGATCGCCTTGCGGAAGAGCCCCAGGTACAGGCCGTAGAGCATCACGATGATCGCGACGTGGATGATCGTCCCGATGATCTGCAGGGGGTTGTCTTCCCCCGGGCCGCGCTCGGCCCTCGCGCGGCGGAGAGACTCGAGCTTCAGCCGGGTTTCCTGCGTGATCCGCTCGTGCTTGCTGACGACGCGCTCGTTTTCCTGCACGTAACCGATCGTCCGCGGCACCTGGTCCGCGGCGGCGGCCAGCGCCTGGTTCGTGGCGGGCTCGTCGTAGCGGACGTTGGGGCGGATGTGCATGACGCCGATCTTGTACGCGACGCTCACCTCGTCGTTGTCCGTGCCGAACTTCCCGACCAGGTCGCGCTCCAGGAGCGCATGGAGGTCTCCCTCGTCCAGGAGCCGCGCGACCGGAATGATCTCCTCGCGCGTCCCGAGCCGCATGGCGATCTCGTCGCGCTCGATCGAGCTCCTGGACCTGTCGAGTATTCCCTTCTGGAGGTAGGAGCGGGCCATCCCCGCCATGACCGCGCGCATCTCCCGGAGGGCGCCGGTTGACGCCAGCCGCGAGAGTGTCCCCCACTCGGTGTCGGAAAACGGGATGTCAAGTGATGAGGCGAGCGATGCGAACTTCGCTGAATCCGCCGGGGTGTGCCTGCGGCCGCCGGCGCTCAGGCGAGCGCGCGCGGCGAGGGCTTCCTCCAGGCGCACAAAGAACACATCGAGGGCGGATCCGGTCGCAGACGTGTCGCGTGCGAAGACGTCGTACACCTTCTTCTTCGCCTCTTCGACGTCGTGCGCGTATTCCCGTTCGTCGCGGAAGACGGGGAATGAGAAGGGGGCAATGAGATCCTTCCTCGCCCAGACGGCGCCGACCTTGTAGTCGAGGTCGATGGACTCGCCCCGCGGGAACAGGAGGGCGAGCCCCCCGGTGAGCGCGACTGCAATGAGGGCCTTGATCAGCGCGCTCTGTGAGAACCACTCAGCCCGGAAGTATTTCCCCAGATCCAGCCTGGATTTCTCTTCGAGCATCAAAAAATGGAAGCAGATTATGTAAACAAATATCGGGAGAATCCCATTGAGAATCAAACCACGGGATTGAAACAAAACCGCCCCGCACTCTGGGGCGCGGGGCGGTCAATCAACCCATGATATTCAGGGGGATCAGTTGTTTTTTGCCCCCTGGTTGATCCATTCCGCAATTGCTTTCACATCATCATCGCTCAGATATTTCGCCTTCCCTTCCCTGATCGCTTCCTTCTTGTTGAGCGGCATCCTCTCGCCAAATGGGGGTTTCTCCCCCAGCTTTTTCAGCAGCATGCTCTCGGCGGCTTTCCCCGGCACGACCGGGACGCCGTTTTTCCCACCCTGCATCAGGTCCTCGTACGAATCCAGCGAAAGGTCGCTCGGATTGAAGTTATCCTCCGCGTGGCAGGGGAGGCACCGGCTCTTGATCACCGGGAAGATATCGCTCTTGAACGAGATTTCCTTCCCTTTTCCCTGAGCCTGGGCCCCGGCAATCCCCAGCACACACAGCACCGCAACGATTCCTGCACGACGCATCATCCCGTCACCTTCCGTTGTTATTCTTGTAGTTCTAGATATACAGGTGGAGCATCAGATCGAATTCGCTCATCGTCCCTGTGTCGGGGTCCTGCTGCCTGAGAAGCCTGAAGAGCGGGCGCACCTCCACCCCGCTCACCGGGAAGAACTCGAGGCCGAACGTGTAGCGCGATTTTGCGCCGGTCCTGTAGTCGATGTCCTGGTCATAGAAATCGTATGCGATTTTCAGATCCACCCCCTGGAGGAGCAAGTAGTCCGCTTCGAGATACGTGACCAGCCCCGTGGTGGTGTTCCCCGAAACGGCGTTTGCGGAGGAGGAAAGGCGGAGCCAGTCGGCCTCGCCAAATATGGTGAAACTGCCGGCGCTGAACGAGCCGAACCCGCCGTAGTATGTGTTCCGGACCCCCTGCACGCTGCTCGTGAAGACGTTCCCCCCGAGGCCGAGAGACACCTTCTCCGCCAGGCGAAACATCCCTTCCCCCCTCCCCAGGTACGCTTTGCTGTTGGATGAGGGAATTGCGCCCCCTTCATCGGCGTTATAGATACCGCCGACGACCGTGAACGCCCCCGGGGAGACCGCCGCTTCGGCGCCCGTCCGTTCGGGGAGATCGTATTCGGGGCTGAGCCGCGTGTACTGCCTGATATAGGCGGTGTGGTCATCGACGTTGGTTCCATAGTCGGGGATGAACCGGCCCACCTTGATATGCCCGGAGGCCGGCAGAACGTTCATGAGGGCGAACGCGTCGAACCCGGATGTGACCCCCTTGTTCAGGTTGAGGTAGAGAAAGACCTTTTGCGTCACACGCAGGTTGACGTACAGGTCCCCCTGCATCTGGAAGAACCCGTTCGTCCTCGAGGAATCGGAAAGCTGGCGGGAGTAGTAGAGCGTGCGGAAGTCGGCTCCCACGCCGAGGATGTTCGTGATGACGTTCGAGAAATCCGTCGCGTCCCCCTCTTTCGACCAGGCAGGCACCGGCAGTTCCTCCCTCCCGTACTGAACACCGAACGCCTGCCGCATTTCTCCCCCGGAAGGGTCGACATGGCAGGACTGGCACTTCGCCCCAGTGCGGCTGGCGAACCGGGGAAGCGAAAAGGAAGATGCTGAAATCAGGAGGGTTGCAAGCGTTATCTGGAGGAGTATCGAGCGATTCATGTGTCCTCTCCCGGTTGTGCGGAACGGGGCCAACGTGTGGCCAATATACTCACGCCCGCGCTGTGGCGCAACGCGGCGGGTTTGAATCTCCTTCGGTCTTTCTCTATATTGCACAAATGGAGCTGAGCAAGGCCACGTCTGACCTTCTTCTGGAACTGGACACGCTGTCAGGCGGGGCGATCACCAGGCGCGCCGATCTCGGCATACTCCTGGAATGCGGCCGCGCGGAGCCGGGCCGGGGCGTCCTGGACGAGCTAAGCTTCTTCGCCAAGTTCCTCCACCGCACACACGGCATCATGACCCGCATCGGCCGCGGCGGTGAGGGGTATGACCGGCTGCTCACAGAGTTCACGGACGCAACCACCAGAGTCAGGGCGCTCCTCTCCGGGCTGATCACGGAATTGCCCGGAGATGTGCGGCAGCGCCTGATTTCCACATATCTCGAGATGACACCCGGGGCTTTCGACAACCTGCTCTCGCTCTGCCGCGATCTGAGCTGGTACAAAAACCGCCTGATCGACACCCGCACGGGGCGGAAGGGAGACGCATGAGCCGTCACCTCGTCCCGGTGTGGCGTGTCTCGCTCCTGGTGCTCGTCATCGCCTCGATCTTCTGGCTCGGCGCGGTCAATATCCGGGCGATGATCGGCAACGACATGCTCAAGACCGGCACGCTGGAATTTGAGCAGTACATCGATCCCGAGGCGGAACGGGAGATCTTCCGGCTCCTCTCGTTCGCCTCCGTGGTGGTCATGATCAGCTACGCCGTCGTCCTGATCAGCGGCACCGTGTTCCTCGTGACCTCCCCCTTCCGGCTCCGGGAAAACGGCTGGCTGATGATGAGCGCCATCCTGTTTTACATGTTCGTCCCCGTCGAGGCCTTCACGTTCTACCTCGACGGCAAGATGGCCTACAGGGAGTTCTTCACGACGGAAGGAAACGCGGTGTTCCGCGAGCTGTTCCTCGCCCGCGTGGGGGCGCTCGCGGGGGCTCCGCTGGTCGCCCTCCTCTGCTATTATACAATTATCGGGCTCGCGGTGTTCCGCCCGTTCACCAAATCGTCACGCCCCGCAGATGAAGCATGAGGCCCTCATAGAAGAGCTGCACGACGTGGCCAAACAGCTCGGCGTCACGATCCGCTATGAACGGGGGGATTTCGAGGGGGGGTACTGCGTGCTGCGCGAAGAAAAGCTCCTCCTGGTCAACCGCAGGCTCCTCCCCGCCAGGAAGGCCTCCGTCCTGGCGCTTGCCATGAACGAGATCGGCCTCGAAGAGATGTACCTGAAGCCCGTTGTGCGCGAATTCATCGAGGATGAAGTCGCAAAGGCCGCACGCAGCACCCACTGAACAGCCGGACGGTGAGCATGATCAAGGCGGTGATCTTCGACCTGGACAACACCCTCGTCGACTTCATGCGGATGAAGCGGCTCGCGGTGAGCGCCGCCATCGATTCCATGATCGACGCCGGACTGCGCCTGACCCCCGCGGAGGCCCAGGAGCGCATTGATCTCATCTACAAGGAAAAGGGAATCGAATTCCAGAGCGTGTTCGACCAGCTCCTGTACGACGTGTTCCAGAAGGTCGACTACAAGATCCTCTCGGCCGGGGTGATCGCCTACCGGAGAGCCCGCGAGGCCGCGCTTGTCCCCTACCCCCACGTGAACATGACCCTCGTGGCGCTGACCAAGCGGGGGATCAAGCTTGCCGTCGTTTCCGATGCACCCTCACGGGAGGCGTGGCTCCGCCTCACGTACCTGAACTTCCATCACCTGTTCGACGCGGTCGTCACCTTTGAGGATACCGGCGAGCGAAAGCCGAGTCCGGCGCCGTTCCGCCGCGCGCTGGACCTCCTCGGCGTGAAACCGCACGAGACGGTGATGGTGGGCGACTGGGCCGAACGCGACGTGGTCGGAGCGGCCAACCTCGGCATTACGACCGCGTTCGCCCGCTACGGCGACACGTTCGGCACCGTCCAGTCCCACGCCGACTACGATCTCAACGACGCCTCCGAGCTGCTGGAGGTGATCGACGCCGAGAACGCGAAGAAGCGCGGGCACTGACATGGTCAGGGGGATCGGTGTCGACATCATCGAGATCGACCGCATCCGGCGGAGCATCGAGACCACCGGGAAGAGCTTCCTCGAGAAGGTCTACACGGACGGCGAGATCGCATACTGCGACGCGAAGGCCCACCGGTACCAGCACTACGCCGCGCGCTTTGCGGCCAAGGAGGCGCTGAGCAAGGCGCTCTCCACCGGCTGGGCGGGCGAGTTCCGCTGGAAAGACGTGGAGGTCATGAACGAGCCGTCGGGGCAGCCGCGCTTCACGCTGCACGGCTCACTCGGCGCCCGGCTGGCGGCCACGGATATCATGCTGTCGATGTCCCACTCCGAGAGTCATGTGGTGGCGATGGTGATCATCCAGGAGGGGCGGTCGTGAAGCTCACCATCTACCGGAAGCTGATGATCGGCTTCGGGCTTGTGATCTTCTTCATGGCGATCGCGACCGCGTACGTGCTGCTGCAGCTGCACCGGGTGACCGGCACCTCGCGGACCGCTCTGACGGTGGACGTGCAGGCCATCGATCTCGAAAAGGAGTTGCGCAACATCCTGTATGAAGAGGAGCGCTACTCCGACAGGTTCTTCATGGCGGGGGACACCGCGTACCGGAACATCTTCATGGACTACAACCGCCTCTTCGTCCGCCACGTGGACTCCCTGTCCGTCATCCTGACGGACCCCCGGGAACGCCAGACGCTCAATCTTGCGAGCCAGATCCACGACTGGCACTTCACATCCGTGGTGAGCGCCGATGCTTCCATCTCCGCCCTCACCATGCGGGCGGATGCCATGGACAAAATCCGGAAGTCCCTGGACGAGCTGATTGGAAGCCGCCAGCGGGCGGTGGACTCCTCGGTGCAGAGCATCGACCGCGCCACGGAGCGATCGCTTCGCGTGGCACTCCTGATCGCCATCGGGACGCTCCTGGCCGCAATCGTGACGGCGCTGGTCATCACCGGGACGATCACCCGCCCCATCGGAACGCTTGTCGCCGGCACGAAAGTGATCGCCGGGGGATCGTTTACGCGCATCCGCATTCCCTCGCACGACGAGATCGCCGACCTTGCCCGCGCGTTCAACGCCATGAGCAAGAGCCTGGACGAGTTGAACAAGTTCCGGGCCGAGATGATGCAGCATATTTCGCACGAACTCCGGATGCCGCTGCAATCAATCCTCTCGGCCCACTACCTCCTCACGCGGCGGGCGGAAAACCCCCCGACGGACAACCAGGTCAAGCTGCTGAACGGCATACGGGACAACGTGCAGAAGATCGCCAACTTCAGCAACCAGTTCCTGGACCTCTCGAAAGTCGAGGCGGGGATGATGCAGTACAACGTAGCGCCGGTCGACCTGGCGGCCATCGTGAAGCCCCTGGTGGACGACGCGGCGCTCGTGGCGCAGGGGAAGGAGATCGCCATGACGTTCGTGGCGCAGGACTGCCCTCCCGTGCGGATCGATGCGGACAGAAGCCGGGAGATCTTCAACAATCTGATCAGCAACGCATTGAAGTACACCGGCAGCGGCGGGACGATCGAAGTCAGCGTGCGCCCCTGCCCGTTCGGCGCGCAGGTGGCCGTGCGCGACAGCGGCCCGGGGATCCCCCGGGAGGACCTCCACAAGATATTCCGGAAGTTCTACAGGACAAACGCCGCGGTGTCAGGCGGCCACAGGGGAACCGGCATCGGGCTTGCCTTCGTTAAGGCAATGGTCGAGGGGCAGGGTGGGCGGGTATACGTCAACAGCACCGTGGGCGTCGGGTCCACGTTCGTCGTGGAATTCCCGGCGCACACACTCCAGATGACAGGATCATGATGAAGACGACGGTGCTTGTGCTGCTGGCGGCGGGTTTCATCCTCACGGGCTGCGGCGGGTTTTCCGACACGCGGAGCCCGTCTTCCTACGCCGCCCGCCGCATGCAGATCGCGGACAGCCTCGAGCAGGAGGGGCTTCTCCTGCAGGCGGCTGACGTGTACGGACAGGTCGCAACCCGTTTTCCCCGGAGCCCACAGTACCCGACCGCAGTGCGCCGGGCCGCTCTCCTCTACTCGATGGGTCCCCCGACGATCGCCAACGACAGCACGGCCTACCGCTGGTATCAGGCGTATCTCGCACTTCCCATTGAGAAGGCCGAACGGGAGGACGCGCGGATTTCGCTCGAGCTGCTGAGGCGGATTCTCACGCTGGACGCTCAGCTCGCTCAGATGTACAGCGCCGCTGACAGCCTCACCGTGCTCACCAAACGACAGGCCGCCCTGATGTCCGCAGACGCACACAGAATGCAGGAGATCGAGCAGCAGCTGCAGCAGGCCCAGTCGGAACTGGCTAAAATCAAGGAAATCGACCTCCGCCTTTCCAAGTCCCGTAACCGCTAGCAGCCCGGTTGATTCTCAGGGGGGAGTTGCGTACTTTTACCGAGGAGAAGCGTTCCTCGCACAACTCCCGGCGGGCATGAAATCCCTCGGCATCAAGAAGCTTTACTACTCGATCAGCGAGGTCGCGAAGATTACCGACCTCGAGCAATACGTGCTGCGGTACTGGGAGTCGGAATTCGAGCAGCTCAAGCCGGCGAAGAACCGCGCCGGCAACCGGATCTACACGAACCGGGATATCAAGCTGATACTGTACATCAAGAAGCTGCTGCGGGACGAGCGGTACACGATCGAGGGGGCGAAGCAGGTCCTCAAGAGCTACACGCCCGAGATCGACACCGGCGAGCAGCTCGAGCTGATCGACGCGCCGAAGTCGCGGACGAAGATCAAGGACGAGCAGCTCCGCGCGGACGTCACCGAGACAAAGGAGTTCCTGGAGGATCTCCTGAAGAAATTGTAGATGTTGCTGTACCGGAGTACGGAGCGTAGCGCAGCCCGGTAGCGCACCTGAATGGGGTTCAGGGGGTCAGGGGTTCAAATCCCCTCGCTCCGACGAGATTTCGAGCAAAATCCCGCCGCTTCCCTTCCCTGTGGGCACTCAAGTGGGCACTGGTCGCCTCGATAACGGAGGCCATCGTGTTCATTTCGAAGCGCTCCAACCATTACTACTACCTGTTTTACTTCGACGAGCTCGGCAAGCGTTACAAGGTCTCTACTGGCTCGAAGACCAAGTCCGAAGCGCTGAGGTTCCTCCGCGTCTTTAATGCCAAGACAACCGTCAAGCAACCGGTCCTCCCCCGTGTGACCCTGGAGGAGTTCTCCAAGCAGTACCTCGCGTTTTCCGCGGCCAGGCATTCCGCGAAATACCAGGAAAGCATTAAGACAAGCCTCAGGTGCCTACAGGCAGCCACGGGCAATATGCCCCTCGACAAGATAGGCGTTCGAGAAATCGAGAGGTTTGTCGAAGCGGTTTCCCACGGCCATTCTGATAGGACCGTGCGAGCCTATTTCGTTACCTGCGCAAGTGCATTCGAGACCGCTAGGCGCTGGGGACATATTGAGATTAATCCCTTCAGACTGGTCCCTCGGCCACGTCTGAGGGAGCTGACCCCAGCACACTTCACGCCCACGGATTTCATTGAAATCCTACGGGCGGAAGGCGACCAAGATCTGCGCGAATTGTATCTCTGTGCAGTCCATACCGGCATGCGCCTAGGCGAATTAACCGCGCTCGACTGGCGGGAAGTGGACTTGGTGAACCGAGTTATTCATGTTAGAAACACAGAATACTTCACTACCAAGAGCCGCAAAAACCGTTCGATCCCCATGACGTCCCAGCTTTGTGCCGTGCTTGCAGAAAGGAAGAAGTCCTCGGCCACGCCGCATGTCTTTGCTTACCAGGGGAGAAGACTTACCAAGGATATTGTCTCGCGTAACTTCAAGCAGTGTGTGACAAAGACAGGACTCAATCCCGCTCTTCATTTTCATAGCACGAGGCACTCATTTGCGACGTGGTTGGTGCAGTCCGGTGTCTCCATTTACTCGGTACAGCGACTTCTTGGCCACAGCAACATAGCCATGACACAAGTGTATGCCCACCTTGCCCCAAGCGATCTGCATAATGCCGTCAGCGCGATTTCAATTTCTGTTCCGCAATGATCAGAAAGGTCGCGCGAACACAGTCAACGAGACCTACTCCCACCTCCAGGCCGAGCACCTTCACGGCACGGTCAACAGGATCACACTGCCCACGAACTACAAAATTGACAGGATTTTTCCGGCTTGCAGTGAGGTGTGACGCCATTCCTTGACACTCGTATGGTGGCGGTGTACTTTGCGCTTGTGCTCTTTGAAGGTCGGCGCTGTCCATAGGATGGTGGCCGACATTCTTGTCTACACTCTCAGTGCGCCACGTTGTACCAGTTGTTTCGGTTTGTGATATCGGATCATACCCAGGGGATGTCCACTATGAGGACCTTAGGAGTTAGTGCTCTTGTAGTCATTCTCCTCGTTTTCACCGTTCACTCCCAATCTCAGGCGCAATGGGTGCAGACCAGCTCCGGCTTGACTCGCAAGGCTTACGAGGTTTCCTGTCTTGCCGTCTCCGGTACGAACCTCTACGTCGGGACTTATGACGGGGTCTTTCGGTCTACTGATAACGGCGTAAACTGGAGTGAAGTCAATACCGGCATGACATACATTGACCCCTCAGGTTTCACCTTCAATCCGTGGATTAGCTCCCTCGCCGTGTCCGGCACGAATCTGTTTGCTGGGATGAATGGCAATGGTATCTATCGTTCCACAGACAGCGGCAGCACCTGGACAGAAGTCGATTCCGGTCTGACACGCGCGAACGGGGGACTCTGGGTGAGCAGTATCACTACCTCCGGCATCTATCTTTTTGCGGGGACTACTGGCGCTGGGGTCTTTCGTTCGAGTAACAATGGCATGAGCTGGAATGCCGTTGAAAGCGGGTTGACGCGTCTAGATATATGGTCTATTGCTGCCTCAGGAATGAGCCTGTACGCAGGGTCGGATAGTGTCATCTTTATCTCTACTGACAATGGCACGAGCTGGCGCGGAGTAAGCAATGGCTTGCCTGCATCCGATGTCTGGGATATTGCTTTTTCCGACACGAATCTCTACGTGTCGACATATGGAGGGGGTATCTTTTGTTCGACCAACAACGGCACGAGCTGGAGCGAGATCGATACCGGCATTCCCGATGATAGTGCTTACTATATCAGTGGGCATATAACCCGGTATATTCCCTGTCTTGCCACTTACGGGACGCGTGTAATTGCTGGCTTGTTCGGGTCCTACGCAGGGGATGGCGGTGGGATCTGGCTTTTAAACGACGTTGGCAGTAGCTGGAAATGGTACAACACCGGCTTGCCTGGCAATGCTTTTGATGTTACTTCCCTTGCCGTCTCCGGCCCCTACCTTTTTTCCGGAACCTGGGGGTCTGGAATATGGCGGCGAGCTTCGTCGGATTTGACGTCGGTAAACACACGTGCCGCCGATAATCCTGCCCTCTTCGTTCTGGAGCAGAACTACCCCAACCCCTTCAACCCGACGACCACGATACGGTATGCAATTCCGCAGCGCTCACACGTGATGCTGACCGTGTTCAATACCCTCGGGCAGCAAGCCGCCACACTGGTGGACGAGACCCAGGAAGCAGGGTATCACAACGTGCGGTTTGATGGCACTGGGCTCGCGAGTGGGGTGTACATCTACCGCTTGCAGGCGGGGAGCTTCGTCCAGAGCCGCAAGCTGGTATTGCTGAGGTGACGGCAGACGGCCTCCTCGCGCACACCAAGCTCGAGCTGCGGATGAACCTCTCGCTTCTGGAGATGCTGAAGGGGAACACGTCCCTGGAGGATTTGGCGAACCTGCGGGCGCGGTGGGTAGAACCGCTTGAGCGACTAATGGCCCAGCTACAACAGGAAGGGTGACCGAAATGAAACCTCGCGAGAAGTGGATTCTTGTCCTGGCGGCCATCTCGTTGCTTGCGGTGGCTGGGGCATATGCCGCAAAGTTCTGGACACTTCCCGTATCATCTGCCGCATCTGACTGGGCCGCGCTGGGGGGATACTTTGGCGGGCTCGTGGGTCCGATACTTTCCTTTGTCCTCGTGTGGCTGGTAATCAACGAAGCGGCCGAGTCAAGGCAGAACTTTCTCGCCTCGAAGAGTCTCCAGGTGAAGTCCCAGGACCAAGTCAACGAGCAGATCGACCTTCTCACTCCAAGACCAGAGCTGGTATACTACCCACTGCAAGTGGGAACTTGGGTTTACGCGGTTGTTGAGAACATAGGAAATGCAACCGCCTACAATATCGGCATCACGGCAAGGCCCGATCGCAATCCCGAGGACTTTAACACGGCTACGTTCGAGAGTATGAGCAATCCACACTATTTGCCGCCTCGGTGCCGCCTCTCTGCACGGGCTGGGGCCCGCACGCTCGACAATGCTATCCATGGCCTGCCACCGCACTCGGTCACCCTGCGATATTCCAGAGCGATAGACACTGCGATAGACCAGTCCAAGGTCTACGTTGTTGACGATTACATGCTCGCATGCCTGCACAGCGAGCCCGACTACACCAGCACCCTCCAGAAGATCGCGGGGGAGCTTCAACGCCTTGGGCAGCGGAGATAGGTTCCGTGTGACTGGCCTGACAAGATAGCACTTAACGCTCCACTGGGGGAGCGAGGATTCGTGTTCCAATAGAAATCTGTGTGCCACTGCGACAGAGCATTCAGTCTCGCGTGAACCTTCAAGCCAATTCCGACTATGCCTAAGACGAAGACAGCCAGCGATGCCTACGTTCGGGCTGTTGCTATCCACCGCCAAATGGCCGACTCTTACCGACCTCTTGTTTACGAGAATTTCACGAAGGCCCTCAAGGGTCATGATGGCGATCGGTCGACCAATATTTCGCTTCAGAGTGAGGCAACAATGAACGAAATGACCTCAACGTACTGCCGCACCTTCCGTCCAACACATCCTCGCCCCCCGCGTCAGTTATGCATCGCATCCCTCATCGTGTTTTTCGCATGCGCAGTGGTTGGGAACGCGGACGCCCAAGATCTGGGCTGGCAACCGCGCAACGGCCAGTGGGTTGGTGATGTCAGAGCTCTCTGCCAGGCCGGCGACGGTTCTCTCCTTGCGGGGGGAGAGGGCATAAACAGGACAACGGACGGGGGGACTACATGGACAAAAGGCGGCGGCAGCATAGGCATCAACCCTGTGGTTTCACTCCAATCCATCGATGATCATCTCATACTTGCCGGAACGTACAGTGGAGGAGTTTTTGCTTCGACGGATTTCGGCAACACATGGGCAGCACGTAACCAGGGCCTGCAATCCCTGACTATTAACGCTCTTGCGTATCTGCCGCCAGTGACGGTGCTCGCCGCAACGGAGAGCGGCCTTTTCCTCTCCAAAGACAGCGGAGCTACATGGCACCCGGACACCGCCATCGGAATGCAAAGGATCCTCCTGGTGAGTACGACAAAGGGGGGGCTCATATTTAGTGCGAGCCAAAAGAATGGAATTTACTGGAGCAGTGATACTGGCGCGCACTGGACGAATATCGGCGCAGATGTCACGGGCATAGACATCTCCTCTCTCGTCGCAGTCAACGACTCCCTGTTGATTGTCTGCTCGGATCCCCTCGGAATCGGCGCCTGGGTCCTCAGTCTGATAGTTCGCGGCGATCACTGGGGCCGGCGGGGCGTCGCTATGGTTGGGGAGGGCTATCGTCCTCCACCGGTTTCCGGGATGATTCTCTGCACGGACGGGACTCTCCTGGCTGCAACGCAGGGTGGAATCTGGAAATCAACAGACAAAGGTGAAAACTGGTCATACCCCAGCAACGAGGCAACCCTGCACACAGCATGGGTGGTGATTCAGCGTACGGATGGTTCTTTCGTCGAGGGTTCGCCTAACTGCGTCCTGGTATCGACGGACACAGCACGCTCATGGAAACAGATCACTCACGGACTCGTGCTACAGAATTACATAACCCCCCCGTTTGCCACGGATAAGGCCCTTCGGGTCTACATAGCCTCTAAAGGCGGCATCTACCGGACAACCGACGGCGGACTGACGTGGGATTTCTTTTGGGTAAGCGAAGAAAACCCCGTGGTCTCAGCGCTTGCTATCAGTCCGGCAGGGGCACTTTTTGCTGCTACACCTTCGTCGGGAATCTACAGGTCATCTGATCATGGAGAGACGTGGAAACACCTCACAAACGGGCTCCTCGACGACAACATTCTCTCTCTCGCCATGTCCACGACTGAAGACATGTATGCCGGAAGTACCATCGGCATTTTCCAGTCCACCGATGGCGGGGACAACTGGATTCTTGCTAACCAGATGCAGCCTTGGGGGATGGTAACATCGCTTCTTGTCTCCTCGTCGGGTTCCGTCATCGCCCTCAGCAGCCCCGACAAAATGCTGCGATCGTCGGATAGAGGAGCGACATGGTCTCTTGTCCCGCATGACCCCTTCCCCGACAACGGGTTGTGGCAGGAGGATCGTGTGGCGGAGGGGATTCTGGGGCACCTCTACGCAGATGTCGAGGGGACAATTTTTCGTTCGACAGATGATGGCTTGACGTGGGCCGCCTTCCAAATAGGTCTCACATATCCGGTACTGCCCACGTTAGTCATCAACCAGCTCGGGGAGCTCTACGGTTCGAACGGCACCTTGTGGCGCCTGCGCGAAAAAGACGGACGGTGGTACGATCTCGGCGTCAGGGCTGGATATCTCCTCGGGGTCGATTCTGCCGGTTTTCTCTGGAGCAGCAGCAATTCCGGAAATTCCCCACAGGACATATTACGGAGCACTGGCCCGAGCACGGTTGTTCAGAATCCCGGGCTTGCAGTGATTTCGGCAGGGTTTAGCCTCGAGCAGAATTTCCCGAATCCGTTCAACCCCACCACGACCATTCGCTATGCCCTCTCAGAGCGATCACATGTTGTCTTGTCCGTCTTCAGTACCCTCGGCCAGCACGTGGCAACTTTGATAGACGGTACCCAGGACGCAGGCTACCACGAAACGAAATTCGACGGCACGAATCTTGCGAGCGGAGTATACTTCTATCGCATTCAGGCGGGGAGCTTTGTTCAGATGAAAAAACTCCTTATGGTCCGCTGATCCTTGGCTTCCATTGAGGCAAAGAAAATGGCCCGAAGTTCTGGGCCGTTTCTGTATTAATTCAACCTCGCCCTCTGTTGTCCTTCCACCCGTTGGCGTAGGCTCGCCGATCCTCAAGCTCTCCTGAAATCTGGAATAAGAGAGGGTAAATCACTTACCCCTTCCCGATCCAGAGGAGAGCACCCGCGTCCATTGTCCTGGGAGGGGCTGGAAGAGGTTGAGAACATACACCATCTACTCCGATCCAAGGTGTTCAGACATAAAGAGAGCCTAACCCTTGCGGATCAGGCTCCTGTATGCAAGGAGGTCAAGTGGGCACCACCAGATGAATGTCACCGTCGAAAGCAAGACAGCAACATTCGGATCACGGTCGTTACTCTTTCCTCCCAACCACGCACCATTTACTTGCTAATATCGACCCCACCCGATGTGTGAGTCGCAGCCGAATCATAACGATATTCACTCCTAAAAGATTCTCCGATAAGATATCCAAACCCTCCCACCGCGATCCCGGTAATCACTATACTATACCTTCCACTGTAATCAGGTGAGTGCTGGGTGACGCCATGTCCTACATAAGGCTCCCACCCTCCATTGAGGAGCAGCGGCCCAACCCAGAGTGCAGCAGCGATGGGTGCACATACCCATCCCAGATGTCGCGATATCTCCAGATGATCAATCTGAGAGGTCGAGAGTCTGTGACATTCTCCGGTGGCCGATTCACTCCACGCCAGGCTGTCGGCAGATACCTGGAAGAGCGTCCCCTTTGAGCAGCTGCCGTCCATCAAGACGATGGAGACGGTCTCTCCCTCAGCCATGGATTTGAGCTCCTCGAATGACGCATATTGAGTCTCCCAGGGATATGTTTGCCGCGCACGAGAAGTCAGGACATATGGAGTCGCACATGCTTGGAGGGAGAATGCAAAGACCGTCGCAACAATAGTCAGATGGGCTTTCAAGTCGATTTACCTTCTCAACGCGGGTGACTCAGTGTGGGAATGGTTTCTGACCGTCCCGCAACTCCCACCAAAACGACTATCGTTCGAAACATCTCACGCTCCATTGTCCGGCATCAACCTGGCGCCTGGCAATTCATCTACGGCTCCTACACTCCCGACATCACCGCTCGGCCGTCGGGATCGGGGGATTGTCCATACCCACCCGTGGCGCGAGAATAGTCATTCAGGCAATGACTTTGCACGCTCAAGGATCTGTTCCGGCATACAACCAAAGTTTTCTGCAATATCAGGTGCCGATATGGCATCGTGCAACGCCTCGCCCATCAATGCGATGACATCTATGTATTCTTCAGGCAATTCACTCCACGGATGCGCCCAATGATCGTCGATCATCACGAACGAATCCACTTGATTACAATTTGCATTCGTTCTTCCCTCCTTCGTTGCTAGGAAGGAGAGCAAGCGGATCAATGCCACTTTGAGCTCGCATCGTTTTGGAGGCCGTTCTACTGCCCTTGTATAGAACTCCTCAAGCAGGCCCCGTAGAGCTGGTGAAACCGGCTCCCTGTCAATAGGTTGCATGAAGCGATCGACAATTTCGCTTACAGATTGCATTCAGCTGTATCCTCCATTGGTATTAATTACCTGCTCCCACGTCCGGATTTCACCGCTTCGCCCTGGTTGGGATCCAATAGCTGATGCGGCTCACCCGCTCCGTCAACGTCACCTCGAGGCCCGCTCGGGATTGAAAAACCAATGCGCTTCATCCGCTCTCCGGTCACAAATGCCATCGCGGGAGTGGAACTTGGAGTCAGATGTAGCACACATGCGAATGAAGTATGCAACACGGCCACAGGATCATTGTCCCGGACGGGATCGCATCCAGAAAAGGGCGAATAGCGCGAGCGGGAGCATGTAGAACGCAACCTGTTCGACGTTCGGTTGGAGTGCACGATATGCCTCCCGCGGAATGCGATTCCCGAAGTTCGCTGTTGCCACCTGGGTGGAATCGGATTGGCGATAGTCCAGCGTGTAGTAGCTGGTATCCGTTGGCTGAACCTTCAGGATGTCCATGACGGCATTCGTGCCAAAGGCACTCACCTGTATTCCGCGTTCCATCAAGTCATTGACGTGAACGTCCAGCCCGTACATGAGCATACAGACAATGACCGCAAGAGCGCAAACCTGATCTTTGAAACGCTCAATATTCCCGATCCAACTCGGCAGCTGGTTGGTACCGTCCGTGATTCCCTTCGAAAACACGAACGAAATCAAACCAACCAAAATCAGGACATGCACGTTGCGCGTCTGACTGCGGAAATCGTCCCGATGGGTTTGAAGGGTGACTTCTGCGGCACCTCCCTGCTGAATAATTGACGTCAGATACTGCAAGCGGGCGCTCTGCTGTTCAATGGGGATCGTCAGCGTATCGCGTCAGAGCAAACTCCCCGATCCGGGATATTGCCGATTCTGATTCATGCAGAAGCCGAAGCCGGTTACAAGCAGCACAGCAACCAAGAGGATTGATCCCAGTGCATTCCATATTCGGGGTTTCATGGTTGGCTCCGAGTTTGTGATTGCCGCTACTGTCGGCAATAATGCCGGCGTTCAGGTGGATATGAATTGCGGCTAGAAGTAAGTCCCCCACCTTCCTATTTGGGGAGAAAACGAAACGTACAGTGCTTTTCCAACAATATTGTTGAAGTCAACAAATCCCCACTGGCGGCTATCCAGGCCATTGGCCACGTTATCAGCCACAACAAAAACAGCGCTCGGTGGAACCGTCACAGGGCCGTAGTTATCTGAATTTCCTGCTCCTGGCGGCATTATGTTTGGGTCGTGATACTCAGCAGGCTGGATGTGTATCTCACGGCCTAGAGAGTAGCCAGATAGCGCCCACGTCTTGCCGTCAACGATCAAGTTCCTATCTCGAAATTGGACAACTTGTCCCGGAAGGGCGACACACCGGCGAATGTATGAATGGCTGGAATCACGGCTAAACCGAACCACCATGATGTCACCTGGATGTACGGACTGCGACCGGTAGTACTCTCTATCGGCAATCAAAACGTCCCCCGGAATGATGCTGGGCTCCATAGAGCTGGTCGGCTGTTGGTACGATTGATACCGAGATGATTTGATCAATGTCCAGATCGAAAAAAGCAATGCGTATGATACAACCATCCAAATGGCATAGACGTACCAACGGTTGTAGGAATGCAGCGTCTGCCTCCTGGTCCTAACCGCCAGTAGGATCGCATCAAGTATTCCGAAGAGCATCGCTCCCACAATTAGCATCAACGATATTACGAAGCCGTAGAAATGTGACCACCATGGTAGCGCGAGCGTCATCATGGAGACCCAGAGAGCGATCGCAACGGCAATACCCCTCTTGAGGCGCCCGTTGTACACCTGTCCGAGACCCGGGAAAATGAAAGCGAGTTGAAAAGCGTCAAACGGCTTGCGGAGTTTTTCTTGTGTCGGATGATCCGTCATTAGCGCTCCGAATGATCATTCTTCACTCCCCATCGATATTCCCCCATCATCTGCAGAGACCCTCTTAGCTCCATTCTCAGCAATCTATCTTTCCTATCGCCCACAGTCAATCGCATGTGCCGCGCATCAAATTGTCTGGAGAAACACCTGTCAATCGCCATTCACTCAGACGGGCATTCGGGCACGAGATGAACCAGAGCGAGTTTCGCCGACATGCAATCACATGCTCGTGTGCGGCGTCACGATCATCCGTGCGAGCTCGAGGAATATCTGTCATTCCGTTGAAGTGATCTCTCTTCTCCTCCAGTGTCGTTGACTATCGCAGGGGGGCGGGGTATCTTCGAGTATGTTCTTTCGGGCTTCTTCTCGCAGTAGGAATGCGAGCCACCTTATCCAACTTAGTGTTCTGATCCAGTACCTTCAGGCGCCCCGGACGGTGTGCGGCATGATAAGCTCATCCGTAGACTGGAGCCGACTCAACACATTGACACTCTCGATCAATAGACGGCGATGAGAAACTCATTCTGGGTTTTGATTGCAGTGATTGCAGCCTATCTAGCCCTAGTCCAAGGTTGCTCCAAGAAACCAGATCAAACAAACGCCGTGCCTGCTAAGAACTCTATTGCGGGAGAATGGTTTTTGAACAAGTGGACTTTCTATACAAGGCTTTCTTTCTACGGTGATTCGACGGCCGCAATTGATAATCATATCGATACGATCTACTGGGTAAGGTATGCCGTGGAAGGAGACACTTTGGTCCTAACCTCAAACGATACCGTTATCTCGACGTCTAAAATCATGTACCTGAGCGCTGATTCCCTGGTTTTGTAGCATTTCATGAAATCTGATTCGGTACTGTGTTATTCGAGGGTGAAGCGTGAGTATCCGATAATATACCACAGGTGAGCGCCCCAGACGGTGTTGCGGTTTCGAGGTTGAACATCCGATTGCCATAGCAGCCGAGCTATCTTTGAATATCGATACTCCTTCCGGAGGACTGATAATGACTGACGAAACACTGAATGACGAATCCTGGAACCACATACAAATTCAATTGATGGAGGATAGATCACGCAGATGGAAACTAGTACCATTCGCACCGAGTGATGCGGTTCAGTTATCGAATGGCGGTCAGACCATTATCGGCCCAATGATCAATTTCGACGAATTGCCAGAGGATGCGAGGATTATCAAGGACGGTTGGGATCATGAGCATTGTTCTCTTTGCTGGAAGAAGATCTCTCTGATTGAGGGTTACGAGCAGATGGCCTACACCGATGGGAAGGATTGGTTGTGTTCTGAATGCTATGAAAAGTATGTACTTCCGCGCGAACAACGGACGCACTGAACCTTGCTTAATGGTTCGATTTATGTGCACTCAACATGCCCCGTCAGTATAATGATAGGCGCTCAAGGACGGTGAGCGGCCTAGACTACTATGGACAAGAGGAAGGATTATGAGAGTGAAATTCATTCTGATCGCTGCGATTCTGGTAGGTGCCAGGATATTGCACTCTCAGGATCTTCCGGCGTCCGCTCGTCATGCGCTTAACCAGCGCTTCTCGGACTGGGCTTTTCGACCGAATCATATTCCCAACCCTTGCGATCAGTATGGCAGCGATCAAACCTCATTTCCAGCTGTCCAAAAGTGCAATCTCAATGGCGATGGGATTCCAGACTATGCGGTCGTCGTAACAAGGGGGCACGATTCGGCCTCGGTAGAGTACTTTCTCGCGTTGGTCTCTAAGGGGCGCAATTACGAATTGAATGTACTTGACACGGTCAGGCACTATGAAGGAGGGGGAGAAAAACTCTTGGCAGTGGTTGCGGCAGGCACAGAAGTGGCCTTCTTCTCAAACGCGGATATCATCACGGCACATGGGAGGATGGCATCGGAGGATACTATAATACTGCCAACGGACGTGATTCAGATTTACCCGGCGTGCGAGTCCCATTGGAAGGAGGTCGAGGCCTGCGGGTATGTCTTCATTGATGGGAAGATTGTGACGTTTAACGCGGCGGATTGAAGTATTGTTATGCGAACGAAGCGCGCCCCAGGACGGTGTGCGGTTTGGGGGAACACACATACCAGCTAATTGACCATGAAATACGAATGCCCATTCTGCAGCGCGACGATTGAGGTCAATCACCCGAAGATAATCCATTCGGGCTTTAGTGACTGCGGATTCCTCTATTGCAACAAGTGTGGAGACTTGCTGACGTGGAATATGTACGATGTTGGCTACCGGGCACTCATGCAGGACAAGGCGCCTTGGGTATTGACTGAAGAAGACAAGCACAAGGTCGAGTCTTCTGTCATTGGTTGCCCGTGCGGTGGAAGGTTCACGTTTGTCGCGAAACCGCGATGCCCCAACTGCAACACTGAGATCCCCGGGATACTTCCCGATAAGATGCACTGGGTTCAATTGAAGAATCTGATCGACGGGGAGAAGGTGAATATCTGGAGAACCCAGTGACGAGACAGTCCGCAATATGAACCACCAGGCGCCCAGGACGGTGTACGGGTCCCAATTCATGGCGGGCTGTTTGATGAAATCAGTGGGCTGTATCGACACTCGATAGAAAGAGAAGAATGCTCTGTCCGGATTCAGCGAAATCAGATAGAGTATTGTGCTGCCCGCCTTTGACGGTAACAATGTACTTTTTTCCCTTGTACGCATCATATAATTCTATGCCATGCCTCGGTGGAATTATCTCGTCATTGTCCCCCTGTAGGACCAATAGGGGGATTTCCATTTTGCGTATTTTTGACGGATTATCAAACTTGTAGGCCAAGAGAAATGTAGGTATCGGAACCAAAGGGATTTTCTCATTCACCAATCTTCCAAAGTCATAGAACGGGCTTTCAAGAATGACCGAGTTGACCGTGCTTTTGCTTGCAAGATCAACTGCAACAGCAGTCCCGATCGACCGCCCATAAATCACGACATCGGTACTCATAAACCCTTGTCTCAGCAAATAGTCAAACGCTGTCTTCGCGTCACCGTAGAGACCTTCCTCAGAAATCCCTCCAGTGCTTTTGCCAAATCCCCGATAGTCGATTATCAAAAGGCTAATGTGTAAGCTCTGCAGATCTTTGAATGCATACTGCCAAGAAGAGAGGCTACCCGCATTCCCGTGGAGATATAGAATGACCTTCGTAGTAGGCAAACGGAAGAAAAGGCCGTTGATGGTTTGATCGTCTTCCGTCCGCAAAAAGACCTCTTCAGGGTGCTGTGTGGAATCGAATCTAAATTCGGGAGATAGTTTCTCTGGATAGAAGAGTAAGCTAGTTTGCACGCGGGGAATCATCAAAACTCCAAGCAAAATCACCGGCATCAACAACACAACAATCGCCATCACCTTAAATCGTCTTCTCATCGTAATGATCTATGGGTCGTCGTTCGCATAATTCCAATATAGATGAATAGGCCAACGGACACAAATACAGAACAGTACAGGAAGCCAGTAATTGCCGATAGGAGCTGTTCACCGTCCATTCAGACTCGGCGCCAGGCTCTCCATGGCCCCTTCGTGATCGTCGACCAGCTCGTCCTTTTCCACCGCCTCATCTGTTGCCCCTTCCTCACAACCACGAGGGGGGCAATGCACATCCCAAAGCGATCTAACGGCATCTACTACATCTGGTTCACCGACGAACAAGGGCGTAAGCAGAAGATCTCCACTCGAAGTTCCTCGAAGTCCAAAGCCCTCAATTTCTTTCGGAATTTCACCCGACCATCGCAAGACAAGCCCCAGCGACAGCCCTCTCCTTCTGCGCTCTCTTCCATCCCGGCAACTCATATCGATTACGCCAAAGGCCGATACTCACGGTCACGATGAACGAGTTGGGTTCGGACGAGGAACGCCCCTAGACCTTTGAAATTGATAGGTTTTGAGGAAGCATCTTCTGGGAACCTCACAAATTCACAGAAGGGAGTTGAACACTGCCAAGCGAACGAGTAAATTCTCTCGGCAGCCTGCTGACTCTTACAGGCTCTGAGTGGCTACCTCCCCTTGATCGTATGTACATATAGGGAAGAGTTCTTCTCGTCGTTGCCCCAAATTGACGTATCCCGCTTCCCGCAGAGGTCGACATGGCTGTGCGTCCGACTCTCGTTAGCCTCCCTTTGATACTCCAGCTCTCTTGCTCCAGCTACGAAGCCGAAAAGACAGCCTTCACATATCAGCAGACGGACCAAATCACTGCTAGGGCTGACTCACTCCTTAGGATCGGCAACGCCGACAGTGCGGGTTTGCTGTACAGATCTGTCTCATCTGTGGAGCCTGCCAACCTTCGCGCGCTTATCGGTCTCGGCAAGTCCGCACTTGTCGTGGGTGACTGGGATCAAGCCGTCGACGTTGGAGAAAAGATCTGTGAGATCGACCCTTCGAGCCTCGCCGGCCGGTACGTTGAGGCCGTAGCCCGCAGGGAAAAGGGAGCGTTTGCATTCCGGGAGCCTGGCTATCATGGTCCGTCGATCGCCGGTGACTGGGGACGTGCCCGGAGGTTGTTCACATGGATTGCTACTCGGGACTCAACGTTTGAGGATGTTCTCTACCAGTTTGCGCTGTTGAACAGGTACGAAGGGAACAAAGAGGGCGCGCTTGATCTTGTCGCTCGTGAGGCAGCACTACGCCCGGATCTCGTTGGGCCCAGGATAGGCAAGTACAGACTGTTTGAGTACTGGATCCGCACCGAGGATTCTGCTGAAATCGTCAGTTGGCTCGGAAATCTCCCGGGCTCGCTCCCGCGGTACTACGTGGGAGAGATCTGCAGGCGGAACGGCAACCTCAGCCAGGCAGACTCAGTTTTCCAGGGCCTTCTGGCTCACACAGGGGATGTTTCTCCCCAGGCGGTCAGGCTTTCGCTCGCGCGTTTGAGGATGCGACAGGGCGATGAGGCGGCCGCTGAACATATGTACTGGAAAGCCGTCGCGGAGCTTGCAGACCTCCTCGGCTCCGCTGTCCTCTTTGAAGACCTGAAGTACATCGTATCAGATCAGGAACTCTATCTCTTCAACAGCCTCGATTCTGTCAGCGCAAAGCGCGATTTCTTCAGGAGCTTTTGGAATTTCCGGAATCCCTCACTGGCGCTCAAAGTCAACCCCCGCCTCCGAGAACACATCGGGAGATACGTCACTGCCGAGAAGCGGTACGAGTTCTACGGCGCGAGGACACGCTTTAGCAACCCTGATAGATTGAATCAGCTCAAATTCCCCGTTGCGTTCTCCCTCAACGAGAAGTTTAATGATATGGGGCTGATCTTCCTCAGGCACGGGCATCCGGACGATATTGTCCGGCACGAAAGCACAGAGGCCGCAAATGACACGACGGACGATCCAAGGGTGGCCGGCAGAGCCATGACTCACGATGCCGAAGAGTGGCTGAAGGAAATCCGTCAGCGCCACAAAGACCAGCATTTCTATCTTTCTGGCCCCAATGATTCATTCGAGTCCTGGCTCTATGACGCTACGCCGGAATCACCCCGGATGATATTTCACTTCCAGAAGCACAACACGGTCGGCAACAACTGGCGGCTCACGCCGCTTCCCGACAGCGACCCGATGCTGGGAGAGCTTGCCGGGTGGGATTCAAGATTCTACAGGATGTACTGGGGGCGAGAGGATGATCGTGTTCCCCTGCAGACACAGATCACCGCCGATTCCCGTGATCTCGTCAATCACGCTCTCTCGACGGAAAATATATCCAGGGAAAAGAAGGTCGAAACGTTCAAGTTCCCGTATGCAATCGATATTTTCCGTGCTCCCGGCG
>Ga0335069_10002644_pt1 | contig 27447 bp, 23 predicted proteins | sample Lox_Sample_11_FD_206714 | JGI IMG/M metagenome (GOLD analysis project Ga0335069, IMG submission 206714) | Soil microbial communities from Loxahatchee National Wildlife Refuge, Florida, United States - Lox_Sample_1.1 | ecosystem: Environmental > Terrestrial > Soil > Wetlands | place: USA...
TCATATAACTCGCTACCCGCGTGATGAGCCTTACGTATTCCACCTTGTTGCTGACATGTGGCACGACTATCAAGGCAATGACGATAGCGCCGGCCGCCGCCATGGAGCCTGCTGCCGCGATCAGTGCGCGCCGACCGTTGCGTTGTTCCGCGAGCCACAGAAGCGCGATGCTCATGCTCGGCATCGACAGGAGTATGTAGCGCGTCTGCACGACGGTGTGATTCAGCAGATAGAAGGCGACGCACGCCAGCGGCCAAAGGAGCAGCACGGCCATCGCGAGAGGAATTCGCCGGCGCAGCAATCCGGGTATTGCCAGCGCCAACAGCGCAAGGGTCAGAGGAAATCCCACGCCATAGACCGTCGCCATGCGGGGTATGAGCTCCCGCAAGCCGCCACCCCGCTTGGCCAGATTCGTATTGGGGACAATCGCTCCGAACGTGTCGAGCGCATACACCGACCAGATCATCAGGGGCGCAGCCATGAGCACCGCGAATACCGCGCAAGCGGCGATCCTTTGTGGCGTTGGCCGGGCGCTCAGATGCTGCCACAGTCGCCAGAGCAATATCGGCGCCACGATCGCATCCAGCAGAAGGAACTCAGGCCGCAGCAATGGGGCGAGTGCCACCAGGCTCGCCCCGGCGAGCAGGCGTTTCACGCTGGGAATACCCAGGACGCCCAGCACGACGATCCAGAAGCTGACGCCCAGCGCAGCAATGGTTTCCATTCCGGAAAACGACCAGTGCACGAAGTAGGGATTCAACAGCGTGACGAGCACGGCGAGAATGGCCAGGTGGCGCGAGAGGAGCTCCTGCCCCAGCTTCCACGCTCCGGATACGGCGAGGCAGACACCCGCGGCGCAGGCGAGCTTCGCGCTGGCAATCCACCCCAGACCCAGGCCGTGGATCGCAATCAGGATGAACACCCACAGCGGCGCGGTGTCGCCGTACACCACATGCCCGTTGAACGAGAAGCCTCTGCCCTCGGCCACGCTGCGCGCGAATTCGAGATGGATGTAGGCATCGTCCTCGATGTAGCCGTAGCTGAAGACGAACCACACGGCGACGGCTACGAGGACGAGGCCAACGACCAGCATGCTGAGCCACTGGCCGGTCCGCGCGGTCGCCAGGCCGATTTCATTCGTGGATGCGGTGCTCATGCCATTCATGCGATGTCGCCTGCCGGTGCGCGCAACTTCCCGGCGCCGCACATGTCTCTGGTATGAATCCGTTGCAGATGTTGCTGGGAATCATCCGCCACCCACTCAATCGGGGTCGGCCGCTGTCGGCACTCGCACGCTTCGCGCGCTGGCAGATCGGCTCACGTCTGCTTGGCGGCCCAGTGGCCGTGCCGTTCGCAGGCAACACACGCCTGCTGGTGGCGCGCGGCATGACCGGCGCCACGGGCAACATATACTGCGGGTTGCATGAATTCGAAGACATGGCGTTTGTGTTACACGCGCTGCGGGGCGACGACCTGTTCGTCGACGTCGGCGCCAACATCGGCTCTTACACGGTTCTTGCCGCCGGTGCCGTCGGCTGCCGTTGTGTATCCATCGAACCAGTTCCGGTGACCTACCGCCGCCTGCAGGACAATCTGGCGCTGAACTCGGTGCTCGACCGTGTCGATGCGCGCAATCTTGCTGTGGGCAGCTGCGCGGGCACGGTACGGTTCACGGCCGACCTGGACACCGTGAACCACGCACTCGCCGCTGGCGAAGCCGCGGACTCGCAGATAACGGTTCCCGTGGATACGCTGGACGCCGTGATGGCGGGCCGCCTGCCCGCGGTCATCAAGATCGACGTCGAGGGCTTTGAGACCGCCGTGATCGAAGGCGCCTCCGCCACTTTGGGCTCGCCCTCGTTGCGGGCGGTACTCCTGGAACTCAACGGAAGTGGCGATCGCTACGGGTACAGCGACTTCTCCATCCATGAGCGCATGCGGTCCCTGGGCTTTGCGGCCATGCACTACGATCCGTCGCACCGTCGGCTGTCCGAGATCGGCAATCCGGCCTCCGCGGGGAATACACTGTACGTGCGCAACGCGCCGGACCTGCAGCTCCGGCTGACTCAGGCACCGAGATTCCCGGTGCTGGACACATCGATCTGATGACATGGCGGGTCCGGGTGCGCTCAGCGCATCAGGTTGGGAAAGCGGGGCGGCGAATCAGCGTTGGCCGTGCGCCGGCCGAAGGCCGGTTCGGATGGATGGCGTGAGGGTTTCGACGGTTCGCGTGAGGGTTCACGGGACGGTCCGCCGTCCATGGCCGGCCGGGGCCTGGCGAATACCACGTGAAGCAGGGCGATCGCACCGAGCGAGCGCAGCCACACGATGTAGGCGATGGCGATGCTGCCCTCGAATCCAAGGCAGACGTATTTGACCGTGGCGAGCAGCACCATCAGTCGGGTCACGGACTGGGCCTCCGCCATGTTGCATTTCGCGGCGATGCAGCCGAGCAGGGTACCGATGAAGGTCATGCCCAGCAGGATGCCGGGCCAGCCGAAGTTCCAGTACAGCTCGCCCAGGTGCGATGGCGAAATGTAGGTATCCGGGTCACCCGCGCGGAAGAATTCCTTGTTGAAGAGCTGCCCGACGGCCACGTCCGGCTTGTCGGGCCAGATCAGGCGGGGGATGAAGGCCACGAGCAGGCCGACCAGCGTGTCGCCTTCGCGGAACGGCGTATCGATGCCCGTGTGCTCGAAGGCCAGCTCCACATTGCCCTTGAGCGAGGCCCGCTCGAAGAACGTCTGCGACCGCTCGTCCCCGGGCCGCTCCGTGACCTTCTCGCGGTTCGCCAGCACCACCTCGAGAACCTTGTCGAGGCTCATCAGCGCCTGGATGTGGTTCAGCCCGCGGGCGCCCGATACATCGGCCCGATAGGCCTGGAAGAGCGGAAAGGAGAACAGCAGCATCAGGGCGCCGCCGAGCATCCATCCCTTGGGCAGGCGGTTGTCCACCAGCAGCCGGGCCAGGATGACCAGAATGCCGGCGAGCATGGCGACGGCCTTGATGTCCGAGACGAAGCCCACGGCAATCTGCGCGACCACCACGATCAGGATGAGCACCAGCCACGGCATACTGCGGTAGCGCGCATAACCGTAGGCCAGAATGACCAGCCCCATGGGTTCGATCATCTGGCCCAGCATCACGACAAACGTGAGTGCCGGGCCCAATGCCGCAAGTCCGCGCGCCGTCGCGATGTTGGTTTTCTCGGGGACGACGAAAACCTGGAAATAGGCAATGGCGGCCAGTCCGGTCAGCCACACCAGCATGCCGACGGTGAAGACGGTCGCTGGCCGCCAGTCATGAACGATCCTCGCCGGGGAAACCGGGCGGATCAGCGCCAGTCCGATCCGGTACCCGAGCAGCGCAGCCGCCGCGCCGCACAGGATGCCGAACTCCGCCTCACTGAGGAAGCTGTCGCCGTGGCCCGCTGCGGCCGGACCGCCGAGTACGAGCGCCGTGGCATCCAGTGCGCCGAAGAACACGAAATACATCGCGGTGAAGATGCCCAGCAGCGCGAACCGGCCATTCAGCCGGTCCAGCATCACGACGGGCGATGTGCAGAGCGCGAACAGCGCGATGAGGTAAATCAGCGTACCGGTCGAGCCGCCTCGGGACATCGAAGCGACGACGGCTGTCAGCAGGAATGCGCCGTTGAGCGCAAGGTAGATCATGACCCGCTGTTGCAGCGTGGCGGCCGCGGATTGACTCGTGACCGTGGACTGCCCAGTGGCCGCGGACTGTTCCGCGGAGGTGGATCGCGGTGCGGGCCGCCTGGCGCCATGAATTGGTGGCTCTGACATGGGGTCTCCGCTTCCGCCGTCAGGCCCGGCTGGCCAACGGGTGATCCAGGCCAGCAGACTCGGGTCGGACGTTCACCTCGCGAAGCGTGCGCCGGGCCAGCACCACTGCAACCAGACACTGCACCGTGAAATACACCGGTACCGCCATGGCCGCACCCTTCAGGCCAGCGAGCAGGACTCCCGCCGGCGTCGCCACCACGGTGGCCGCCACGGCCCAGAGCTGGGTCACCAGAACGCGGTGCGTCCGGGCGTAGGCGTAGGAGACTCTTTCAAACACGTAGGACACCGAACGGATCGCGTATCCGAGACCGATCCACGGCATCAGTCCCGAAGCCTGTCGATACGCTGCACCCACGCAAACGGCTGCGACCTCGCGATGACCGACGGCGAGCACCAGCACACCCAGCCCGCATACCGCACTGACCGCGGTCACCCACGCCCGCAGGATGAAGTTCGCCCGCGCCTGGTTGCCGGCGGCGACGGCGGTCTGGTGAATGGGTCGCAGCGCCAGCTCGACAGTCCCGCCGACCATCATGAAGGGCGCGCTCGCCAGTCCATAGACCGCTGCATACAGACCGGCATCAGCCACACTCAACACACCGGCAATGACGTATCGATCGCCCAGGTTGCTCGCCCAACCGATCACACCCAGCGGGATCAGGGGCAGCGCGTAACTCCACATCCGAGCGTCGAGCGGATTCGGCAGATCGGCAGAGTTACCGTACGGTGCGCCGGTCGCTGGCGTGCGGGTAGCATTCGCCGTTGCGGGCCACAGTCCAATACTGAACGCCAGAAGCAGCGTGACGGAAACGATCACGTACGCGGCGAGCACGGCGGTGACGGAGGGCCCCACCGCGAATACTGCCGCCGCTCCCGCCAGCGGCCGACCCCACGCATCCAGGAAAGTCCACGCCACATAGCGTCGATGGCGGCGCGCGGCATTCAGCAGGCTCAAGTTCGCCGCGCGCCAGCAATCCGCCGCCAGCAGTGCCGTGGCCAGCGCGGTCAGCGTGAGCGTGCCCCCGCCCCACTCCATGTATATGAGGGCGGCAAGCAGGCCACCGGCCAGGATCCAGGGCGCCATGCGGATCGTGCAGCGCAGCAATGACTGCAGGATCAGCCGCGGCGAGCCATCGGTCGCCACGGATGGATAGAAATGGATGGCGGCCTGCGTGAGGGGCGTGGACACGAGACTGATCGCCAGTACGGACACCCCCATGATCAGCGACAGCGCGCCATAGCCGCTCGGAGGGAGGAACTGAGTCAGGACTCGGACACCCACCAGAGTGCCCAACGCGGTCACTGAAGTGCCCAGCGCCAATCCCACCGCTTCCCTGAGGGAGCGCTTCATGAGACCGCCTCGGCGGCTTCCTCGAGGACACGCTTCATTCGCCTGCCTCGGTAGCTTGTGGGTATGGGCCCCTCACGCGATCGCCCCGGCCGGAACACGTTGGGTAATCAACCGCCTGTAGCCCTCTTCCATCTGCACAGCGATACCGTCCCACGACAACCGCCGAAGAACCGCCTGCTGTCCGCGGCGACCCAACTCCAGGCGCGCCGCCGGATCGCTGCGCAATCGTCCGATCGCTGCCGCCAGGGAGCGCGGCTCACACTGCGTCACGATCCCGGCGCATTCCTCCGCTACCAGGGAGGCGATGCCCACCTCGGGAGACACGATCACCGGACAGGCCATCGCCAGGGCTTCGGCCACGACATTGCCGAAATTCTCCGAATAGGACGGCAGTACGAAGAACTCGGCGGATTCGTAGAGCGCCCATTTGTGCTCGTCGCTGACCGCGCCGACGTAACTGACGCGCTCGTCCAACCCCAGGGACCGCTTCAGGTCCTCGAGGATCGGCCAATAGTGCTCGTCATCGTTGCCTGCGATCACGAGGTGCAAGTCAGGCACGTCGCGCCATGCACGCAGAAGACGATCCAGCCCCTTCTTCCAGCTGATGCGACTCAGAAACAGGGCATACGGCCGAGGCAACGAGGCAAACGGTGTGGCGGACAGGGGCAGGTGTTCCGACGGCCATTCGACGCCGTTGGGAACCTGCACGACCGGCGGAAGGGAGGCACCGAACAGGGCACGCAGTTCCTGCGCCTCGAGCTCCGCGGTGGCATGCAAACCGGCCGCCCGAGCAACGGTCAGCCGCTCGACCCAGGCGATCCACAGTTTCTTGATCCATGGATTACGACGCCGGATCATGTCTCGCACCAGCATCCCGCGTGGCGCAAGCACATAGGGGACGCCAGCCTCCGCTGCTGCGCGCGCCGCTGCGCGTGTTGGAAGCAGGAAGACGGAGTGCAGATGAACGACATCGAAGGACGAGACCGTTCTCGACACCTCCCTCTCCAGATCCGGCGCCCAGCACAGACGGCGCAATCGTGGCACGTTGAAGTACTTCACCTGCACTCCGTCAAGCTCAACCGCTCGATCGAGCGGCACGTCGAGATCCGTATCGCCGTCCATGTTGGTCGTGTAAACATGGACGTCGTGGCCGAGGCGCGCCAGGGCAGCGGCAAGGCCATGTACCGAGCGGATTGGCCCCCCGTATCGCACTGCCGGATAGTAGGTCGGCACGACATGAAGGATCCGCAGGCGCCCCGCCACGGTTGGATGCGAGCCAGAGACGCTCATGCGTGTGCGGTCCGGGGCTATCCGGCCGCCAGGGAGGGGGACGCCCCTTGCGCCCCGACACGCAACGGCAGCAGACCACCGGCCACACGGTCACGTACCACCAGCTCGACGAGCTCGGCGTCGATCTGCGGCCTTTGGTCGGAGTACCCGTAGACCAGCGCCGCGTCGCAGATGATGTTCACGAGGCGCGGAATGCCACCGGTACTGTCGTGCACCAGATCGACTGCGTCCTCAGCGAACAGATCCTCGGGTCCTTGCGCAACACCGACGCGGTGTCTGACATAGCGATGCGTCTCATCCCGCTGCAAGGGCTCGATGTGATGCTCGATCGCGATCCGTTGCGCGAACTGCCGCAGGCTCTGCAGACGCAGCATGTCCCGCAACTCGGGCTGACCGATCAGGATGGTCTGCAGGATCATGTCCTTGCCCGCATTCAGGTTGGACAGCACCCGCAGCTCTTCCAGTCCGTCAACACCGAGGTTCTGGGCCTCGTCGATGACCACGACGATGCGCTGGCCGTCATCGAATTCGCATTGGGCATGGCGGGCGAAGCGCCGGTACAGCTCGCTCGGTGACAGCTTGCCGGCCTCGAGCCCCAGTGCCTCCACGATCCAGGGCAACAGCGGGCCCATGCCGCCGTGAGTATCGGTCAGGAGTGCGATGGTGAATCGGCGGTCGAGTCGCTCGAGAAAGTGGCGTACGACAGTAGTCTTGCCGCAGCCGACTTCCCCGGTGATCAGCGCGAACCCGGATGCCTCGGAAAGCACGTACTCGAGCAGGGTAAGCGCGTGCCTGTGCCGCTTGGCCATGTAGAGGAAAGCGGGATCCGGTACGAGTGAGAACGGCTTCTCGCGCAATCTGTAGAACTGTTCGTACATGACATCAGTACGCTCGCCGCTCGGACTCCGACGACTGGTTGAGCACCGTACCGACGACGCGGGTATTGCCCAGCAGCTCCAGTACCCGGGCGACATCTTCCCGGCGCGTGCGCCGCTCGTTGACGACCAGGACCACGGCATCCAGTAACGGAGCCACCATCAGGGCGTCATCGCTCAGCAGCACCGGAGGCAGATCGATGATCAGCAGCCGGCCTGCATCGCGACTCTTGAGTTCGTTGATCAGCCGGCGCGTGCCCAGTCCGGCGAGGGTTTCGGAGCTGGAAGCAATCGGTGAGAGCGTGGGCAGCACCAGCAGACGCGGCACGTCCTCGATGGCGTAGCAGACCGTCCGGGTCGGATCGTCACCGGCGAACCAGGTCTCAAGTCCTCTTGCGACGGACAGCCCGAGAGTGTGGGCCACCGCCGGACGGCGCAGATCCAGGTCGATGAGCAGCACCGTCTGATTGGGTTCGGCGGCGAGACTCAGCGCCAGATTGATGGCGGTCAGGGTCTTGCCTTCGCCGTTGACGGCGCTGACCACGCCCAGCGTATTGAGGCCGTGGGCACGCGCCCGTTGCAGGACCTGCGTGCGCAGCATGCGATACGCATGCCCGGCGGGGTGAACATCCGCCGCGGTCACGATTCGGCGTTCACGCAGAGCGCTCCAGTCGAGCGTCACGCGTGAATTGAATTCAACGGCCGGCAGGGAGAATTCCCGGCTGATGGCCGCGCGCTCCACCCGCGGGTCCTCGCTAGCAGAAGCTCCACGTTGGGATTTGGCGAGGTCGAGCGCGCGCTGAATTCGTTCCATGGTCGGATAGCCTAGAAACCCATGCGGTGGGCAAACGAGAACCACAGGACATCGAGTGGGCGATAGAAGTAATGAGTCAGCGCCACGCCGACACACAATGCCGCCATGGCGCTGCCGATGGCGAGTTGCGTGCGCCGGCGACTCGCCCTGCGCTCGGCCGCGGTGTCGATATGCGGCACCAGCGCAAGTGGCGCGATCCCGGTCAGCTTGAGCAGATCGAGGCGACCGCGGACACTGGTGTCGGCATTCTCGAGCAGCCACAACAATCCGAAGGCGGCACCGAGAGTCAGCACGATGCCCATCATGGCGATCAACCAGCGATTCGGGCTGACCGGTTCCTCGGGTGGCAGTGGCGGATCGATGAGCGTGAAACGCTCGCCCTTGCGGTCCGCTTCGAGGTTCTGCGCGGTCTTGGCCTCGGCCTGCTTGGAGCGCAGCTCCTGGTACTTGATGCGTGTGTTCTCGTAGTCGCGTGCCAGCTCGCGATATTGCTGCTCGACTTGCGGTCCGAGGCTCACATCGCGCTGATACGAGTTGGACTGTGCCCGCAGCTTGTCGGCCTGGTCCTTCGCGGCCGCCAGATCGTTGATGGTGGCCGAGAGTTGCGCCTGGATCTGTACGTAGGCGGGATTGTCCGCATCGTGCGTCGGTGTCACAGGTAGCGCTGAGGAGACTGCCGGGGCGGCGGGGGCTTGTCGGATGGCGGCTTGAGGGGTGGCGGCGGTCTGGGCGGCGGCTGCTACCTGTGCCTCCAGTTCTGTGACCTCCCGCTCCAGGCGCACGCGGTCCGGATGATCAGGACCATAGCGCTCGGACGCCTGCGCCAGCTCGGCGCGGGCGCGCTCCAGATCCCGATTCAGGTCATTGTTCGTATCCGCGGCATCGGTCGGGTCCGCCGTCGCCGCCACGCCCGGGTCCTTCTCCAGGCCGGCCACTTGGCGCTCGAGGCTGGCGATGTCGGGATGGTCTGGAGTGTAGCGCGCCTTGGCCGCGGCCAGCTGCGACTTGAGCATCTTCAGCCGGTCGGCCGTGGAGAGAATGCGCTCGCCCGTATCGGAAAACACGGCCGAGTGGGGCTTGAGCTGCGCCAGCTGCGCCTCGAGAAACACCTTCTGCTGCTCGAGCGACGCCACGCGCGCCTCCTGCCCGCGCAGTTCCTCGTCGGTGCGGTCCAGCAGCTGCATGTTGAGCTGCGTGAGCTCGGGCAGCTGCTTGTAATGCTTGGCCTTGAAGTCCGCCAACTGCGCTTCCAGCTCGCCGATGCGGCGGTTGAGGCGATCGCCCTCGGCTTCGAGGAAAGTGGCCGCATCGCGCGCCAGCTGCGTCCGGTTGTTGAGATTCTCGTTGAGGTACAGGGTGGTCAGCTCGTTCGCCACGCGTGCCGCGAGATCCGGCGAGACACTCGTGTAGGACACCTCGAAGGCAATGGTGGCCGAGGTGGGGTGGCCACTGCGCGGATCGATGACATCGGCGCTGATCATCTTCAGGCCGATGTCCTTGCGCATGCGCCCGAGCAGGGCCTCGCGCGTGTCCTTGGCGCGCTGCACGGGATAGAGGTCGTAGCGCCGGATGATGTTCAGCAGTGTTTCCGTCGTCATGACGCGCTTGCTGATGACCTGGACGCGTTCATCGGCGTACGAGGTGACTGTCGATCGAACCAGCTCCTGCGGCATCTCCTGCTGCTCGATCAGGATGGTACCGGCCGACCGGAAATGCGGCGGCAGCAGAACAGCCAGCAACGCAGTGGCGAGCAACCCGACGGCAAGCGTCCCGATGAGCCAGCCGCGCCGATGCTTCAGGGCGGCCAGGTACTCCGGAAGGCGCGACTGGGGCTCTGCGACGGCGTTCATCGTTACCACGACCGCTGTCGCGGCAGAGGCGCCCAGATCAGCGTCACGGCGGTGCGCCACTGATGCACGGTCTGGTCGGCCAGCCCGGGCTGTTGGGAGCGTACGGCGGCCACCTGGCCGCTGAGACTCCAGGTGGGTGTCAGGCGCCAGCTCAGATTGGCCGTGACGCTGTCGTAGCTGCGGCGATCGATTCCCAGCAGTACGGCCAGCTCGTTGTTCCTGATCCGCGTCACAGCGATCGAGGCATCCAGGTTCGTCGTCAGTGAGTGCGAAGCGAGCGCGTTGAGCTGCTCCCGTTCGACCAGGAATCCCACCCCGTAAGGCACGAGACTGCGAGTGAAGCTGGCGGACAGGATGCCGCGCTCGAGATCGCGTGTCAGCGTGATGCTGGTATCGGTGCCGTGGCTGCTCGTACCCGCCAGCACGCGGGAGCTCTGTCCGATCGAACCGTCGAGATGAACCCGTTCGGTGAACGAATAGGTCAGTTGCGCCTGGACGCCGTACTCGTGGCTGGAGTTGCCCGGACTGTCGCTCTCCAGCTTGCTGCCGAAGAGACTGACCGTCACGCTGCCGCGTTCGGAGAAATTGAAGCGCTCGCCGAGGGAACCGGATGGATACCGGTATCCCGGCAACAGCGACTCGTTCTGCCCGTGGTACTTGACGTCGTCCAAGGCGATCTGCGTGATGAGCTGCCGACGCTCGGTCTGGGTCCAGGTCCAGCTGGCGCTGCCATGCGCGAGACGGCGATGAGTGTTGCCGTTGACGATGCCGGTCTCCTGCAATTCGGTCAGGAGCGTGCTCTGGTCCCACACCGAGGCAGTGACATTCAGGGTCGTACGCTCCTGCAGCCAGTCAAACCCGGCATACAGGCTGCGGTCATCGCCATTGCCCAGCGAACCATCGCTGAATCGCCGAAATGAATATCGCGGCTCGATATAGATGTCACCGTCTTCGACCGCCCGACGGAAACTCAGGTCCGCCGTCACGACGGCCGACTCACTTCCGGACTGGTCGAGTTCCAGCCGGCGATTACTGTCGTAGTCCACGGAGGAGGAGAACAGCGGGGTCAGAGTCCATTGCGCTCCCCATGCCGGTGCAGCGTGGCCCAGCAGGCAGCCACAGCTCACTGCGGCGGGATAGGCGAACTCTTTCATGCGCCGCAAGCCTTGCCCGAGCAGACCCATCGTTCACGGAACGACCACGGTGTCGCCGCTCTGCAGCTCGATGTTCTGGGACAGGTCCCGGCCACGCGCGACATCCGAATAGTGAAAAGGAAAGGCCTGCTGCTGACCATTCTGACGCCGCAGGATGACGATATCGTTGAGCGCGGCGAAGGGCGTCGTTCCACCGGCGAGGCTGAGTGCCTGCATGACATCGACGGAGCGGGCGATCGGAAACTCGCCCGCCTTATTGACCTTGCCGAGCACGTAGATGCGGTTGCCGCCGATGGACTTCAAAGCGACGGTCACCACTGGCATGGGGACATAACGCTTGAGCCGTTCGGCCAGGATGGAACGGACGTCTTCGACCGTCTTGCCGGTGGTGTCGATCTCGCCGGCGAGTGGGAAATTGAGCCCGCCATCGGGACGGATCAGCATTTCATGCTGCAGATCCTGTTCCTTCCACACCGAGATATCGATGACATCACCGGGTTGCAGACGGTAGCCGGGCTCCGCGACCGCAGTCGCCTCGTCCGCCAGCACCGAGCCCGTCAACAGCGCCAGCAACAGTGCGAGGATGATCCTGGGCAAGCCCATTTTAATTCTTTGCCTGAAATGAAGGGGGCGCGATGCCGCGCCCCGGTTGGACAATTGTCATACTAAGCGCCATACATGACGCTTTCGTTGCCGACCGCCGCGGGACGGCGGCCGGCGCTCCGGCCCACTATCAGCCGGCCGTGCTCGCGGGCCGCTCGAACCCGTCGTGCGGTCCCGGATTGCGCAATGTGCGGATCAGACCGAACAACACGAGCAGGCCCGTGAGAAGCATCCAGCTGCTGGCCGAAAGGGGTACGGCAGACGGCGTGAATGTCAGCATCAGTGAATACAGACCGAGGTCGAGCGAGCCGCCGGCGGTCGCCATGACATGGGCGAAGTAGGTCCCCGACCCGACCTGGAACGATTCCACTTCGCCGCTGCCGGCGGCGCCGGGTGCCGACCAGGAATCGAGCACGCTCGTCGCGGTGGTGGCGCTGAAGCTGAGCGCGCTGAGTGGCACCGGCCAGGCCAGATTGGACAGCTGCACGGTCACGGTGCCCGGCGAAGGTGCCTCGAACGAGAACGTGTCTGCCGTCGAGCCGCTCACGAGATTGGTCGTGGCCAGCAGCATCGTATCGGCCCAGGCCTGCGGCGCCAGCAGCAGTGCGAATACGCCCATGAGGCCGAGCAGGCCCGAACGCGCGGTAGTCAGGATCAGCGTTTTCATCCTCGTCCTCCTTCAAGTACCTCAGGTTGTTCGGACGCCACGGCGGCCAGCCGCGCCGCCTCCGGGCTCTCGGATTCGGCCGTGGGACGGTAGACATACTTGGCGTACAGGTACTGGCGCAGCGACTCGGAGAGTTCCGCGGAGCTCTGCCGACGGCGCTCGGTCCGGTCGAGTTCACTCAGCTTCAGTGCCGCGTACGGCTCCTGACTGCCGGTGAGCGCCAGCAGTGCGATGTCGTCGCGCTCGACGCGGCGGTCGCTCTCGACGCCGTTGTTGATGATGGACTCCAGCCTGGAGGCGTCGATCTCGAAGAAGCGCAGCAGCTCGGCGCCCGACTCGACGAACACGGGCACGAGATTGCGGCCGTGCACCTCCGGGTCATAGAGCGGCCCCAGTCGGGCCAGCATGTTCTTCACCGCGAAGCGGATGACGTCGGAGTCGCGCACGCCGAGCCGGCTGGCGAGCTTCTTCACCTTCCTGACGTCTGCAGCATTCATCCGAATCGATACGGCCTGTTTGCGACCTTCAACCACGGTTAGCCCACCCTCGTGTGCAGATTGTTGTGCGGCGTTACATAAGACAGTAGGTTCTCTGTGTTGCAAAGACTTGTCGCTTAGATGACGTTCGCGCCGCTTCTGTCGGCCCGACGCACGGCGATTCGCAGTGCGAGGCATTGCAGGCGTCAGCGAGGGGATTCCGCGAAACGTCACGAGGCGGAAATGGCCGGCATGTTAGATGCGATGCATGCATTGCCTTCTTCGGCGCACACGCGGGCCTCGCAGCCCGGCCTCGGGCACCCTGTGCCTGCTGGCGCTGAGCTCTTTCGCTCCGGGTGCCTTCGCGCTGATGGCGGGCGAGTCACCCGATTCGCCGGCCGCCAGAGTGGATCGGGATACGGCCAGCTCGCAGTACTCGGGCGTCGGATCGGTGGTCGTGAACGGCTCGGCTCTCTCGGGGGTCGTGATCGCAAGTCAGTACGTGCTCACCGCGGGGCACGACGTGAGCGGCGAACCGCTCACGGCGCTCCAGTTCGTCCTGAATCTCGGCGGCAGTGCCTGGACCACCGCCATCGAGTCCGTGACGATCTATCCGACGTTCAGCTTTCCGTACGACGACCTGGCGGTGCTGAAGCTGGTCAATCCGGTGCCGATCGGAGTGCCGGCCTATCCCATGTACTCGGGTCCGATCGCGACCGGACTCACGATCACTCTGGTGGGGTACGGAGGGTCGGGCAACGGCAATGTGGGAGTGACCCTCGGAGCTTCCTCCACGGTCAAGCGAGTGGGCGAAAATGCAGTCGATCAGCTCCCCACGAGCCTGGATACCAGCGGTCTGACGAGTCGCTTCTTCGTCTACGATTTCGACGGGCCCGGTGGAAATGGTGCGCTGGGAGGGCCGACACTGGGCAACTCGCTCGAGACGGTCGTCGCGGTCGGCGACTCAGGCAGTCCGGCTTTCGTCCACAACGGCAATTCGCTGCAGCTCTTCGGCATCAATACCTTCGTGAGCTCACCCGTCTCGGGCCAGGACGTGAACTACGAATTCGGCACGCTGGGCGGCGGTATCGTCGCAGCCGATCCGCGCTTCGCCTCCTGGCTCAAGACCGCGACCAACGGCACCCTCGGCGTCAGCTCCTCGGGCGATGTCCCGTTGCCGCTGTGGTCACAGGGACTGCTGGCAATGGGTCTGGTGTGGCTGGTGGCGCGGCGCCCGCGCGCTCTGCGGAGCCTGAGGCCGCCAGCACGATCCCCAGCACGGCCGCCAGGACCATCTGACCGCCCCCCAGCAACAGATCCCGCCAGATCAGCAACGCGCTGACATGAGCGGGATCGGCGACCTGGTAGATGAATCCCCAGATGCCCGCCAGCAACACCAGGGGCACGGTCAGGCCAGTCAGCAGCGCCAGCGCGACGGGCAACAGCAGGACCCGCCACGCCAGGCCGGACACGGATCTCAACGGCCACGCGAGCGCGGTCGCCGCGAGAAGCACGGCTGGCAGGATGCCATTGTCGAGCAGCGTTGAGCTCACCGCCCTGCCACGCGAATCGGGCTCGAAGGTTCTGCCCCGCAGTGTCAGTGGCTTGTCGAGGGCCACTTCGAGCCGGATCACCGGATCACCGCCCTCCCGGGCCAGTGACAGGTCGGTCACGCGCAGCGTGGCATCCAGGAAGCCGATCTCGGTCCCGATGAGCGGCAGCAGACAGCTTCCCGCCTGGCTCTCCAGACTGGCAGCCAGCAGTCCCAGGGCCACGCTCAACAGGGCGAAGCGCAACACGAAGCTGCCGAAAGGCCGCGCGCCGCCACGCGCCCCAACCCGAGTCCGGCTCACACGTCCTCTCCGGATGTTCGGCAGTTATCCCAGCGCAGCAAAAGCACGAAGAAACCCAGCAGGCACAGGACCAGCGCCAGCGGGGTCACCAGACCGTGCAATCGGCCGAAGAGCAGCGGGTCGTCGCGGTAACTGTAGAACAGCGCGAGCAGGCGCAGCTGGTTGAGGACGAATACCAGCGCGGTGGCCACGACCGTGCCGACCAGGCGAGCGCGCAGGCTGAATCGGCACACCCACAGTGCGGCGAGCACGGGAAAGAGCAGCTCGGTCCCCTCGCAGCCGCTGCGAATGGTGATTCCGCCGCCCGCGGCTGCGATGCTGGCAGCGCTGGCACGGGCCACGACGCGCGGAGTGAGCAGATTGATCAGCAGGACGCTGGTCTTGACGGTCATCCCATCGATGATCCAGCGCTCCAGTGCGGTACCTCGCGCGACTTGCCAGCCGCACTGCAATAGCACCCACAGCAGCAGGAACACGACCGCCATCCGCCAGTCTGGGCGCGCGCCGGACCCGCGGAGAGCGGCGCCTTGCATGTTGTCAGGGAGCGTGCGGGGCCGATGAGGGCGCGGCGGACGTCTTGATCTGCTGACTGTCGAACTTCTCCCGGTATTCCTCTACCACGTTCTGCACGCCGACCTCGCCGATTCCCAGCACGGGTTCCTTCTGCGACAGGGCGGCCCATACGCCCTTCTTCTGGTAGCGCTGCACCAGATCCTGGGAGTACTCGTAGAGCTTGAGATTCTTCGCCTCGCAGCTCGAAGTGGCCGCGCGGCTGCTGGCCAGGTCCTGCTGGGTCTCCTTGAGCTGCGCCTCGCGTGCTGCCAGCTGAGTGGCCGTCTCCTGCTGGCGGGCGCCGAGAGCGGCAAGCTGGCGATGCGCTTCGTCGAGCTGGCGCGTCAGGTCGGCCTGGGTGGTGGCGGCCGCCTGCGACTGGGTGCGCAGCGCGGCCTGGGCGGATTTCGAGGCGTTGCGCGCGGCCTCGATCTGATCCTGGGCGTCCTTCAGCTTGCGTTCGGCTTCGGCCTTGCGTTGCTCCAGATCCGAATTGTCCGCCTGACTCTGCCGGAGTGCCTCCTGGGCCCGACGCAGCATCTCGCGTTCGCGCGAGTTCTTTGCGTCCGTGTCCGCGGTCGCACCCGTCGGGACCATACAGGACAGCACGACCATCAATGTCAGCCCCGCGGTCATCCAGTTCTGTCTGCGCATGGGTGTGCCTCCTCAGAATGTCGCGATCACATCGAGCTGCAGGACATCGATCGCCAGCGGCAATCCGTCGATCTGCTTGGCGCTGAACCAACGCACCTGCAGGATGCTGTTGGGCTCGAAGGCATAGCGCCCGCCCAGGTAGTAGCCCGTTGCGTTCGTGCCGCCGAGGTGGAAATCGGCGTCCGTGAAGGCATCCACGACCGCGTCGCTCTGCACCCGGCGGTAACCGATGTAGGCCTGCCAGGCATGCCGGCGGGCAAACGAGGTATCACCGAAGGTCAGCCGCTCCTGGGTGCCGGTGGTCAGCGGACGCAGATCGAGTCCCGTGCGCGCCAGGATCTCACCGTGGTTGAAGCCGATGTTGCGGACCCAATCCGCATCCAGAACCAGATGCTTGGTGCCGAAAGTGGTGAGATCGAACGAAACGGACGCGTTGGCCTCGCGGAATTTCGAGGCCAGTCCGATGAGGTAGTTCTGCGTGCCCTGTACGGTGTTGAGCAAGGCGTCGATGTCGAACACGCTGTTGCCCTTCTGGCGGAAGGGCGCCGCGGTCGAGTTGTACTGGATGGAGACGAGGGTGGGATTGGGAATGCCCTCGAGGTGCCGATAGTCGTACAGAGCCCCGGCTACCTTCAGGGAGGCGGCTTCGGTCATCTGCCACTGCAGGCCGGACTGATAGCCGTAAAGCCACTTGCTGCGCGCGCTGTTGAGCGGCGTGGGCTCGATGTCCTGGATGGGAAACGCCCCAGCCACCGCGAACGGCCGGAACGAACCGAAGGTCGGCGTCACACCGACAATCACGCCCTGCAGGCTCAAGTCGTCGCCCCACACCAGGGTCGTCGGCGACAGGAATGGATTGCCGAGACGCCCGCCCGTGGCGTAAAGCCAGCTCGTCGGCCGATAGGTAATGTAAGCGCGGTCGAATCCGACCGTGGCGCGGGTGTTGTAGTTGCCGAGATTTTCGTTCTCGGTGCTGGGGTCGCCACCCTGACCCGTGCTGCCGGTCGTCAGCCGGATGCCGGCGGTGACCGAATCGGAGACACGGGCCTCTGCGCCGAAGCGGACCCGAAGTCGCAGCCGGTTGCGCGGATCGGACGTGTTGTTGATGTTGTAGGCGCCGAATTCCGGCAGCTGCAGCTGCTGCGGCAGCGCGTTGGGCACATTGTCGGTCGGGAAGCGGTCGGCCTGACCGCGCAGGCGGATGTCACCCGCGAACGAGATGCGGCCCAACCACTGTGGCAAGGCGCCCGGCTCACCCCAACGTTCCTCCTTGGCCTGCGCGAGTACCTCCTGCTTGACCTCATCGCGGATCTGCTGCTTCACTGACTCAGGGACATAGGGCACACGCACGACGGGCGGAGCGGCCGAGCCGCCCTGTGCGGCAGCTCCGGCAGCGGCGCTGGCCGCGGCACCGGCGGCAGGCGTAGCACCTGCGGCTCTCGGGGCACCAGCGGCTGCCTGCGCGCCGGCGCCCGGCGGTGCACCCGCAACCGTTCCCGCAGGCGCGGCATGCTGCTGGCCTGCCTGCTCGGCCTTGCGGATCAGCTCGTCCGCCTTCTCTCGAGTGAGCACACCCTGCTGCACGAGCAGATTGACCAGCGCGATGGTGGTGTCGCGCAGGCTGCGCAATTCGTCCGCTTCGTCCGCCAGCGCCGGTGTTCCGGCTGCCGTGGCCATCAGCGCACACACGATCCATTGGCACCATCGATTCTTCATTGGCAAACCCATCTTGATGTTCTGAATGTCGGCTCAGGTCACGGGCGCGCGGTTGACGCGCCCGCAACTTGCGCCCTGTCATCGTTGGCCGCAGTCGCGAGGAATCAGCGCTCGCTGATCTCCAGACCCATCGGCATCGGCATGTCCAGCGGAGGCCCCTCCGGAACGCGTGTGAGGTCGGCCATGGCCGTGCGCAACTGGCGCTCGGAATCCGGCGCGGCTCCCCTGATCTCGTATCGTTGTACGGCACCGTCGGTGCCCAGCCACAGGAGCACGCGGGCGTTGGCGATCTTCAGCTTGCGCCGGGTCAGTTCATCCTGAATGAGCTGCGCAACCCGCCCGACGTAGCCGGCGAAGCGCGCGCCATTGCCGATATCGCCACCGATGTAGTCGTTCTTGACCTCACCCGCCGCGAACGGGCTCGGGCCCTCACCCGCCTGGCCTTCCATCTTCAGCTGCTCGGGGGCGGGCGGAGTCTCCTGGCGCGGTTTTTCGATCTGCTGCTTGATTTCGTTGCGCGGTTCGACCTTCGGCTTCTCCGGAGGCGGCGGCGGCGGAGGTGGCGGGGTATCCGGCAACAAGGCGATCTTCGCTATCTGGTGCGCGCGCTTCGAGGGTCCGTGGCTGAGGTTCAGGCCTGCCCAGGCGACGAGCGCAACGAAGCTGGACATACCCACGAACGCCACCAGGCGCCGCGTCCAGATCTGGCTGCGGGAGCGCCCCTGTGATGCATCGACCAGACTGCTCATAAGCCGGATTTCCTGTGTTGACCTTCGGGTAGCACGCCGCGTCCCGTCAGGTACCGATGCGACTGGTCACGAGTCCCATGTTGACCCTGAGCCGGTTGCACAGATCGATGACGGAGATCACCTTCTCGTACTGCGCGGTCGGATCCCCCTTGATGGCCACGCTCATCTTCGGATCGCGGGCCTGAACGGCTTTCAGCTGTGACTCCAGTTCAGCGAGGCTGATGCCCACGCCGTTCAGCAGAATGGCGCCGGTTGACGTCACCTGGATGACTTTCAGCTCGTGCTGCTCGGTCGAGGGTTTGTTCGACGGCTTGGGCATCGAGATGTTCAGGCCCTGGATCGACGCGGTCGTCATCAGGATGAAGACCACGAGCAGCACGTACGCAAGATCCAACATTGGCGTCACGTTGATCGTGTCGTAGGGCTTGGCGTCGTTGTGAACTTGCATGAGGGGTTACCCGTTTGCGCGGTGCCGAACTGCCCACCTTCAGGGGGTGGCCCGCTTGGTGACCAGGCCGACTTCCGTGATGTCGAGCCCCTTGACCAGATCCAGCACCTCCATGACTTTCTGGTACTGCGCGGCTGCGTCGGCCTTGAGCACCACGGGAAGGTTGGGATTGGCCGCCTTGTATTGAGCCAGTGTCGCTCGCAGCTGATCGAGCGATACGGGGTAGGCGTCCAGGAAGATCGCGCCATCGCTGGTGATCGTGATGGCGCGCGTCTGTGGCTTGCCGAGGTTCTCGGCAGCCTGCGTGACCGGAGAATGCACGCGCACACCCTGCACGGCAGCCGTTGTCAGGATTATGAAGGTGACGAGCAGCACGTACGCCAGATCGAGCATCGGCGTGATGTTGATGTCGTCGTATAGCTCATTTCCCTCTTTGGTTTCAGCGGACATCGGTGGTCTCTCCCGGGCGTCTCACGGCGCGCGCTCAGCGCGCGCCATAGGCCTCGGCGACGCGGGTGACGAACTCGTCGACGAAGATCTGCATGTCCGAGGTGATGGTCTTGATGCGCGAAGCAAGATAGTTGTAGCCAAACAGAGCGGGTATCGCGACGCTCAGTCCAGCGACTGTTGCGAGCAGAGCGGCCGCAATGCCCGGCGCGATTGCGTTCACGTTGACGTCGCCAGCCGCTGCGATGGATGCGAAGGTGATCATCACGCCGATGACGGTTCCCAGCAGTCCGAGGAACGGGCCACCGGAGATGGCGATGGTCAGCAGCACCATCTGCGCATTCAGCTTGTAAGCCTCGCGCACCGAATCCGCGTCCACCGCGGCTTTGACGGCATCGAGAGAGGCTCCCGACAATGTCTGCCCCTCCCGGCCCACATCGCGCTTGGTGAGCTCGATCAGCCCGGCGCGATACAGGCGATAGAGCGACGAGTCGTCGAAACCAGCGGCACCGGCACCGAGCTGCAGTACATCGCCGGTTTCGCGGAAGTGGGTGAGGAACCGCCGGTTGGCGGTTTCCGTCCGGTTCACGTACAGCGCCTTGCCGATCATCACGGCGACGGCGATCAGGAACATCACCGCCAGGATGGCGATGACGACCCACGCGTCGGGCGTGAGGCTCTTGAACAGAATGCCGAAGTAGCCGCCGCCGGAGTCCTGGCTGCCACTATCGGACGTTTCGGTGCGGGAGGCGAGCAGATGGGCATCGGCGCTCTGCGCGGCATAGGCGAGCTTGATCCATTCCGCGCTGCGTGCCGCGGTGGCGATCTCGATCTCATCGATCAGGCCCTGATAGCCCTCGCCGGCATGGATCTCCCCTTCCAGTGCCGGGACGCTGGCCAGATCCGCCTGGCCGGTCTGCGCACCATTGACGTAGAGGGTGGCCTTGCCACCACCCAATGCGACCACAACCTGGGACCAGGTCGCCGGAGTGAGCTGTCCCCCGGGGACGTTGACGCCGCCGACGTCCGCGGATATGGCACCGTTGACGAGCGAGAGCTTCACCGGCCCCATCGAGAACAGGGTGCCCGCTACGGCCTCGGGCTTGGCCCACAGACTGAGGGTGACAGTCCCGCCCGCCGGGACCTTGATCCGATCGCTGGCCGGCCAGATGGCCGCGGTTCCGGTGATGTGCGCGCTCGGACCGATGAGGCCGTTGACCTCCACTGCGACCGGGGCCGATGCCTTCACGGAGCCGCTCTGATCGGCAGCACTGCCGTCTTTCTCCGAGAAGTGGAAGACAGCCAGAGTGGCAGCATCGAACACCGCGGGGTCGGGTGCCTGCGCCGGAGCGTTCTCCGCTCCCGCGTACACGTAGAACGTGTTCTTGTCGCTACCCGGCGTGATGGCCGGAACCTGCACCCACAGAACGCCCAGTTCGTTCAACGTGTCGAAGCGTTCGATCCAGAATTTCAGCGGTGTCTTGTCATCGCCCGCGATCACGCGCAGGTCGCTGCCATCGGCCTTGGCGCTGAGGAAATCGAAATTCCCGGAGTGCAGCCGCACCGGTACGGTCATTCCGGTCGCTGCCTGCTGCGTGGGTACTCCGCCCGCAGTGGTGTTCAGCGTGATGGTGGTGCGTTGTTTCCAGTCCTTGTTCCACCAGGCCTGCGCGAGTCCGGGCAGCATCAGGAGCAACAGGGGAATCAGTCTGACGAGCTTCATAGGGATGCGTTCCAGGTGCGACCGCCGGGTGCGGACTTCGATCTCAGTGTGAGTAAGTGACCTTGAACAGGCCGCGGTAGCGGCCCGCCCGGGTCACCGCGCCATCGGTCAGGATGCGCGCTCCATCCAGCGCCACGTAGAACCCGCCTGTCTTGAAGCGCAGTCCGACACCGGCGCTCGACAGCGAGAAGTAATCCTCCTGCGCGGGCAATGGCTCGAGCACCCGCAGACGCGCTCCATCCACGAACAGGAACAGGTAGGACTGGTCGAAATGCCAGGAGCGCGTCTGGAACAGCTGCGGCGTACGCAGCTCGAGCGAGCCGTGCAGGGCCTCGTCGCCCAGGCGCTCCGCCTCGACATACCCACGGACACTGTCGGCGCCACCGGCGGCGAATTGTTCGTTGTTGATCAGGGGACCGCTGGCGATCTGGCCATCCACGCGCAGTACGGCGCTCCACTGGCCCGGCAGAACCTGCTCGCGCGTCACGCTGGGATGCAGATAGGCGTAGGAAGCACTGGCATGCGCGCGCTTGTTGGCGAACTCGCGCCAGTTGGTGCCCAGGCCCTGCACGAGGAATTCCAGAGTGACATCGAGAGTGGTGCTGCTGCGCGAGCCGCCGATCGCGGCCCGGCCCGCGCCCTGTGCGGGCGCGGGGCCCAGCCAGGTGCCGGTGTATTCCACAGTGAACGGTGGGTAGCTCACCGGCGACTGGATGTCGCTGGTCGCGCCCTCGAGCACCACCGTCTGCTTGAAATCCTTCCAGTCCACGCCCAGCGTCAGGCTGTTGTAGAAATCGCGGCTCGAGGTCGGCAGCGGATCGATGAAGCGCAGGCCGAAGATGTTGCCCTTGCCGATCACGTTGAGATTGCCCACCGCGGCCACGTTGCTGTCGGAATAGACCGCGTACAGCGCCCACACGGGGCCGCTTTCCGTCGGAATCACGTAGGACAGCGAGCCCACCTTGGCATCCGAGGTGCGCAGGGGGGCGGTCTGGTACTGCAGGCTCAGACTCTGATTGCTCTGGAAGAGATTGTCGTAATGCACTTCGCCGATGACACGCGGATGCGTGGTGTTGGCGCTGTAGCGGTTATCCACCTCCACCAGTGCGTGCAGCGGCAGATGGTCTTCGACCTGCAGATCCACATCGACGTGGCCAGGCGTCTCGGAGGCCTTCAACACAGGCGTGACGCGCAGGTCGGCGGAACGATTCACGTCGCCGAGTTCTTTCTGCACCTCGTTGAAATTCGGCACGCTGCCCGGATCGAGCTGCTGCATCTTGTCACGCATCACCTCGAGCGAGTGGTAGCGCGAGCCCTTGATGCTCAGCTTGCCGACCGGTGCCTCCAGCACCCGGAGCCTGACGACTCCATCCGCGATCTGCTGCTGCGGAATGTCGACCAGCACGGTCTTGTAGCCACGATCGTGATAGATGCGCTCGAGTCGGCCGCGGGCGCCCTCGATGTCCTTGATCGACCGGCCCGGACCGAGAAACGGTGTCACGGCTTTCTCGATCTCGATGACCGGCAGCAACGTGTTGCCTTCGACGTCGTACTCGAGGATGTCGAAAGGCTTCGGCGCGGAGTTCGGCGAGGTCGGGGCTGATGCCGCGCCCTGCGCGGCAGCGGGCGGTGAAGCGGTCGGTGCAGCGCTCTGCGTCACTCCGGGCGGTGTTGCGGCCGGCGGCGCGGACGGCGCCGGGGGTTCCGCAGCTCGGGCGGCAAGTGGATGACACAGCATCACCATGACTCCCCACAACCGTCGCGACACACGCTCGCCATACCGTGTCCGCTGCTTCGCGAGACCTCCCAGAGACATTCGTTCCCCAAACCGGCCCTGCGGTTCGGGGACCGCCGGCACGTTAGCTTCTGTATGTTTCTCTCAGTTCTGCCGCGCGGTCAGCCGCGGCGTCCGCCTGTCCCGACGTTCAGTCCGGGGCCGCGAACGGGGACTCGGGCCGTCGCAGGGTCGAATGCCTGCACGGGCTATGCTGACGGACGAAGGTGTCGTTTTCGTGACGCCGTCTTCACCAATCCGCAACACGCACAGGGAATAGTCGCAGCACGCTCCCCGAGCCGGCAGTCTCGATGCACTCCGAAGTTCTCCCCTCTGTGTCACCGTCGTCCGGTCCGCCACGGATCGCTCCCCCGAAGCGCGCCGCGGCCCCGCTCGGCCCGGGACCAGCCAGCCTTTCGGAGTGGATCGCCGCAGGTGATTCGTTGCGGGCCCGGGGCAGGATCGGGGAGGCCCTGTCAGCTTACGAGCAGGCGCGGGCGCTCGTGCCCGGCCATGCGCTGCCGTTCACCCGCGACGCATGCCTGCGTCTGGAGGAGTTGCTCGGTCCGGCCCCCTCACCGGTGGCCACCGCGCCCTCGAGCGCGCGAGTCCAGATGAGCAACCTCGGCGCCAACGGACGGTACGGCAATCAGCTGCTGCAATACGCCTTCCTGATCCTGTATGCGCGGCGCCACGGGCTGATTGCGGAGGTCCCGGACTGGATCGGCCGCCATGTGTTCGGATTTGCCGATCCCCTGCCCTCCCGAACCCGGCCCGTCATCAGCGAGAACGACCTGGATCTGCTCGGCGCCCTGCGGGGTGAGGTCGTACCCGCACCGCGGGACTGCGATCTGAGCGGATACTTCTGTGCCGACACCCGCCTGTGGGGCCCCGTCGCCACCGACTTCCGCCGCTTGTTTGCCGAGCCGGTTGCACAGATCCGGCGCCGGCTGGAGTCGGCGCTCGCGCACTTGCACGCGCGTGGCCGCACTCTGGTCGCCGTCCATCTGCGGCGCGGTGATTTCGGCTACGGCCGATTCTGGATCGCACCCGCTGGCTGGTACCTGGACTGGTTGCGCCGTCTGTGGCGCGACCTCCCGGATCCGGTGCTGTACGTCGCGACCGATGACCCCCAGGCAGCCGAGCCGTTCCGGGAGTTCCAACCGCTGCTGAGCAGGGACTTCGATGCCGGCCCTGATCCCCTGCCTCTGCTGCTCGACCACTTCCTGCTGGCACGAGCGAGTCATCTGGCGATCTCCAACAGCTCCTTTTCCTTTACCGCCGCGATGCTGAACGACAACCTGAAGGTCGCAGTCAGACCTCATCCGGATGCGCGTCAGCTTGTGGCGTTCGATCCCTGGGCGTCTCCCGTACTACTGGATGCTGCGCGTGTCAGTCCGTGGATTGCGGGCACGGATCGCGCAAGCACTGGGGCCATGGGCCCCGACCAGTGCGTCGTTCACTACGGATCCCACTGTGCCGGCTGGACGCATCAGGTGCGGGCGCACTTCCCCACTCTTCGCGTTCACGAACTCAGCGAGGGTGAATCACTGGATGACTGGCGAGCGGCCCAGGGTGTAGACATCATTCATCACCTCGGCCTCGGGGACGAGGTCAGCTTCGCGACGTTCGTCGCATCCGCGCGAGAGTCCCTGGCAAGTGCGTCGATCGAGATGTTGCATCTGGGTTCGTCGCGCGCGGATGTGGCCGAGCAGGCGGCGGGTTGTGGCTTCGCCGTCCACGCCGTGCACGCCAATGGGGCGGTCAGGCTCGCTGTCGCGACGCCCCGAACCCGCGTGACCGGGATAAAGCCGGATGCGGTGTTCTCCGACCGCCCTGCTTTGAGCAACACGCGGACCGGCGAGCGCCCCGCGTTTCTCGTCGCAAGTCTGTTTACGCCCAGCCACCGTGCTCTGGCCGAACGACTCGCCGGCTCCCTGAGCGCGTTTGGCGTGCCTTTCGCGCTGTTCGAGGTTCCCACCGTACATGACTCGATCAGCCCGCGTGGCACGCCGGATCCCGCTTTCACCAAAGCCAGCTTCGTGCGTTGCATGCTCGATCGACACCACATTCCGGTTCTCTACGTGGACTGTGACTGCGTGCTGCGTTCGGAACCGCGGTTGCTGCGCAGTCTTGTCGACTCGGGATGCGAATTTGCCGTGTACAACTGGCTCGCGGATCCCTATACGGATGGGTTTGCACCGGTCGCCATGACAGGCGCGGACGGCAGGATCGTCACGCCCACCAATCGGTTCTACCGCTACGCGGTAGGTATCGACGCCTTCGCACCGACGCAGCTCATCTGCAGCGGTGCCACACAGTTCTACGCGGACACGGCCGCCGCGCGCGGCCTCCTTGATACCTGGTCGGCCGTCATCTCGGAGCATCCCGGCGTACCGGATGACCCGTGCCTGGATGTTGCCTTCAACTTCCGCACGCCCAGTGCGCAGCTACCGCGCTACTCGTGGCTGGACAAGGCCTATGCCCGGTATCTGTACTGGATCTACGCGCGACCCGTCATCGATCATCCGCAGATGCCGGCTGGCCCGAGGCAGCAGAGCGAGGCGGCGCGGGAGTTCTCCCGCCGGCCGCGCTACCGCACGGAGCTTGCGGAAATTCGCAGTGAGCCGCGGTTGCTGCCGCGCGATTGCATCATCGATACCCAGGAGCGGCGCCTGCTGCGGCTCACCTCGACTCCGGGTGAGTCCCGCATCCAGGCCGCCGACGCGGGACCCCTCCTGCACGAGCTGTTCCTCGATCAGTGAAACATCCCATCGTGACCTCGCAACACAAGCCGGCAGGTTCGCCGCAGGACCCCTTCCTCATGCAGCACGCTCCAGGCACCGGCCAGTCCAGTCGTAACACGCCGTGTCCGTGCGGCAGCGGCCGCAAATACAAACGCTGCTGCGGAGCTTCGGCGGACTCGCCTGATCCAGCCTCCGCACAGCGTTGCTGCGAGACAGCCACACGCCTGCTGAATGCAGGCCGGCTCGATGAGGCGATCGCCTGGTATCGCCAGGCGTTGATCGAGGACGCCCACCTGGCGCCAGCGCACGCCAATCTCGGAGTCGCCCTCCAGGCGCGGGGACTGCCGCTCGAAGCGCTGGCGAGTTTGCAGGCGGCAATGGGACACGGCCGCGGCACAGCGGTGGGTCTTGCGGCAACGGCCAACCACCTGGCCTGCGTCAACGCGTACCAGGGTCAGCTGTTCCAGCTCTTGCGCAGCGGCGCATGCTCCGCGGCGGAGATTGCTCGGCTAACCAGACTGCTGGGGCGTCTCGTCGAAGACGGTATCGGACGGATCGCGCCGCATACCAACTCACCCGATCCCGATCGCCGCCTGCGTATTGCCTACCTGTCGCCGGATCTGCGGCGCCACTCCGTGGCGTATTTCGTGGATGCCCTCATCGCGAACCACGATCGTGGCCAGGTCGAGGTGTACTGTTACTATTGCGGCCCGGATCCGGATCCCGTCACGGAGCGCTTCCGCGGTGCAGCGGATCACTGGCTGGATTGCGCCGGTCAGACCCCCGATGCGCTGGCGACACGAATCCGCGCTGACGGCATCGACATCCTCATCGATCTCGCCGGACACACTGCTGGCAATCAGCTGCTGACACTGGCGCGCAAGCCGGCGCCCATCCAGATCTCCTATCTGGGCTACCCGGCAACGACGGGTCTGCACGCGATGGATTTCCGTATCACCGACCCGCATGCCGACCCGGCGGGACTCGCCGATGCTCTCTTCACCGAGAAGCCACTGAGACTGCCGCGCACCATGCTGCTCTACCGGCCGCCATTCGGCCCGGGTGGTCTGCTCGGGACAGGCGAACTGGCCGTGCGCTCACGCGTCCAGCAGGAAGGCGTGACCTTTGGCTGTTTCAACAGCCTGTCGAAATGGAGCGCGGCAACGTTCAGGGCCTGGGCACAACTGCTGACCGTCGTACCCCGCAGCAGGCTGGTGCTCAAATCACCCGAGCTGGACGATCCGGCCTGCGCGGATCGGGTGCGCGCCCAGCTGCGCGGCGTGGCTGGAGTTCATGACCGCCTGGTCCTGCTGGGCAGGGACCAGGACTCGGCGGCGCACCTGCGCCGCTATGACGACATCGATGTTGCCCTGGACACCTTTCCGTACAACGGCGTCACCACATCTCTCGAGGCCATCTGGATGGGCGTGCCCTTCGTCACCCTGGCCGGAACGACGCTGGCGGGCAGAATGGGAGTCAGCATCGCGACCAACGTCGGGCACCCGGAATGGATTGCCGCTTCGGCACAGGATTATGTGACGGCGGCGGCCGCTCTGGCGGCGCATCGGGGCCGGCTCACGGAACTGCGCTCCAGTCTGCGCCAGCAGCTCGAGGCCTCCGCGCTCAGGGACGGAGCCGGATTTGCCAGCGAGCTGGAGGAACTCTACCGGCAAAGCTGGCGTTATTGGTGTGAGCGGCGAGGCCCCGGCACCGGCGATCATCGATCGCGCCTCTGAGTGCACCGGCGCGGCCGCGGCAATCGAGTGTCACAGGGGCCTGCCATGCACATCGCTTCCGCGGGTATCGAGCGGGCTCGACGTCTGTTGCAACAGGAGAACTACGGCGCGGCCGTCGATATCCTGGAGCAGCTGGTGCACTGCGAGCCTGCCCAGGCACATACG
>Ga0335069_10002645_pt1 | contig 27433 bp, 25 predicted proteins | sample Lox_Sample_11_FD_206714 | JGI IMG/M metagenome (GOLD analysis project Ga0335069, IMG submission 206714) | Soil microbial communities from Loxahatchee National Wildlife Refuge, Florida, United States - Lox_Sample_1.1 | ecosystem: Environmental > Terrestrial > Soil > Wetlands | place: USA...
AACAGTCCGATGGAACTGGTGCTGATTGGGCTGTGTTCGTGTACGGCAGTCGATGTCGTGAGCATCTTACGGAAGAAGCGTGAGTCGTTCACGAGCGTTGAGGTGTCTGCCAAGAGCGAGCGCGCTTCGGAGCCGCCCAAGGTCTACAAGAAGATCAAACTGGTGTATCACATCGGCGGGAAGGTGAATCGCAAGTCGGTGGAGGATGCGATTCGGCTGTCGATGGAGAAGTACTGTTCCGTGGAAGCGATGCTGAAAAAGACAGCGGAAATCAGCTTCGAAATTGTGATGGATTAAAATACTGTGACCATCGCTGACCGGGCGATTCGAACAAACATGGCGAAAACCGTAATCCTGTTTACCCAACCTGGCTGACCTCCGTGCTATTGGGCCAAAAGCCACCTTTCGGAGAAAGGGATCGCATTCGAAGAGCGTGACGTCAGCCGAGATCCGCAGGCAGTGGAGGATCTCATACACACCTACCAGAGCCGCACGACACCCACGCTGGTGATCGGCGAAGAAGTGATGATTGGATTTGACCCCGAGCGCCTCGACCAGCTTCTCGCCGAATAGGCATCCCATCCGCGGCTATTTGTTTATCGCCTCGGCGACGCTGTGCTGGGGTATCTCCGCAACGCTCGGGCGCGCCGTATTCACGGGACGCCTGTTTGCTTCAGGCGGCGCGCTTCCGCCCATCGATCCGTTGATGCTGTCGCAGAGCCGCACGACGTTCTCACTGCTGGTGCTGGCACCAATTCTGCTGGCAGTTCGCGGCAGGACTGGAATGATGCTCCCGAAGCGTGATTTCTGGCGCGCGATGGTGATCGGCGTTGTCGGCGTTGCAGCGTCGAACTACTTCTATTACCTGGCAATCCAGAAGACGAATGTGGCGACCGCAATCATCCTGCAATACACGGCGCCTGTGTGGGTGCTGCTGTACATGGTGGCGCGACGCTTGCAACGCGCGACCGCGCAGCGGGTTATCGCAATAGCGGTGGCGCTGTTTGGAATTGCGCTGGTGATCAACATATTTGGTGGCGGAGGGCTGCGGTTGGACCGTGTTGGCGTGCTGGCTGCGCTGGGAGCATCGTTCTCTTTTGCGTGCTACAACGTCTTCGGCGGACAGTTGGTTCAGGAACACGATCGCTGGAAGGCGCTGGTTTACGTGCTGCTGGGAGCCGTGGTGTTCTGGCTCATCTTGAACCCGCCGTGGCGGGTGGTGGCGACACACTATTCCGGTCGACAATGGGTGTTCTTATTTGTCTTTGCGGTCACTTCGGTGCTGCTGCCGTTTTCGCTTTATTTCTCGGGATTGCATCATCTTGATCCAACACGCGCCATTGTCACTAGCTGCCTGGAGCCGGTGTTCTCAATTGCCATCGCGGCGATAGCACTGGGCGAATTAGTTGGTCCGGTTCAGATCGTGGGAATGGTGCTGGTTCTGGCGGCAACACTAATGGTGCAGATGCCGGAACGCGGCGAGCGGTCAATGGTTGTGGAACCGATGGAATAAAACATAGATCCTTCGTCGCACTCACGTGCTTCTCAGGATGACCTGGTGCCTAGTTCCACATTGTCTTGAGTTTCTTGAGCGCGACGGCGGCGACTTTGTAGTCAGGGCTTTCTTCCAATGCGCGCGCATAGCAGTGACGGGCCTTATCCCACTCGTAACGCTTCTCGTACACGCGGCCGAGGTTGAACCACGGGAAGCAGTACGATTCGTAACGGGTCGCGTTGGTCGCTTTCTCGAGCCATGGAACGGCTTCCATCAGCTTGCCTTGTTCGATCAGGTAGGCGCCGATGTCGTTGTAAGGATTGCCGAACTCAGGATCGACCTTTATGGCCTGTTTACACTCGGCGATGGCCCGGTCGTAATCTCCCAGGAAGGAATAGGACCAGCCACGGAACGTATAGGCCTCGGCGGTGGGGAAGGCCTCAATGGAACGCGTGTAGAGCTCGATGGCCTGTTGGTATTCGCCCTGCATCTGGAGGGCGTACGCCTGCCGAAAGTACTGGACTGCGGTGTCGCGCTGGTCGGAACCCTGCATACAGGAGATAGCGTCATCTTAGCGAGGGTCGCGCGGGTTCGCAAGCGCGTCGAAATGACAGTCGTAACCTGCGTGTGTCATGCTGATAGTGACCGTGAAAACTTTACGCGTTCTTCTCTTTTTTCTGATCTCGACGGCACTGGTGCTGGGGCAAACTCAGGCGCCGCAGCCGTCACAGGAGCAGCCAGCCCCGCCTTCGCAGACCCAGCAGCCGCAGGTTGGTCAGCAGCCTGAAGCCAATCCCGACCAACCCGAGCACCACATCAGCCAGGCCGAAGCGGATGAACTCTTCCGGGCGGTGGACCAGATCCTGGATTTTGACAGCAAGGCTTCGGGGTTGCCGATCAAGCATCCCGTGAAGCGCAAGCTGGTGAGCCGCAAAGCCGTCGAGAAGTACTTTGTGGACAGCTTCAAAGACGACAAGTCGGCGAAGCGTATGACGCAAGCCGAGGTGGTGCTGAAGAAGTTCGGGCTGATCCCGCGCGACTCCTCGCTGGAAGGCATCTTGCTGGCTCTGTACACCGACGCGGTGGCCGGATACTACGATCCGAAGACGAAGACGGTATATCTGCTCGACTGGTTAGAGCCGGATGCACAGAAGCCAGTTCTGGCGCACGAGTTGACCCATGCTTTGCAGGACCAGAACTTCAACCTGACAAAGTTCATGAAGGAAGGGCAACAGAAGAAGGTCGGGAAGTATGACGTGCTGACCAGCGAGGTGATGTCGGCGCGCGTTGCCCTTATGGAGGGGCAGGCTGCGGCGGTGATGATCGATTACATGCTTGCACCGGGAGGGCAGACGATCGAAAGCAATCCCGACCTGGCGAGGGCGCTGCAGTCGGGAATGCTGAGCGACGATGGCTCGAAGATCATGCAGAAGGCTCCGCTGTATCTGAAGGAAGACCTGAAATTCCCGTACACGTTCGGCTTGAACTTTGTGCTGGACCTGCTGAAAGTCTCGAAGCAGAAGGCATTTGCGGATGCGTTTGAGACTCCGCCGGCGGATACGAGACAGATCATGCAGCCAAAGACGTACTTGCAGGGTCAGCATGTGTCGGCGTTGCCGATGCCGGATTTCGAACATCTGCTCGGCCACGGCTGGCAGCGGTTTGACGTGGACAGCGTCGGCGAGTTCGATATCTCGGTGCTGGCGCGGGAGTACGGTGCTCCGATCATTGAGGCGGACAAGATGGCCCGTGACTGGCGATTCCAGTATTACTACGCGGCAGCAAAAAAGGGTGTCAAGCCGCAGAAACCCGGAGACGTTTCGTTGATCTACGTTTCGCGGTGGAGTTCTCCGGAGGCGGCCACCGCGTTTGCCAGACTCGACGGCGATTCGTTGAAGAAGCGGTACAAGAATCCGCAGCCGGTCGTCGGCGAGTCAGGACATTGGACGACCGAAGAAGGCGATGTTTTCATTCAACAGCAGGGCGACCTGGTGCTGGTGACGGAAGGGTTTGATGTGGGTTCGTCGAGCAAACTTCGAAATGGAGCGATCGAGGCGATTAAGAAAAGCGGACAGTGAACCGTGATTGAGGCGGCAGTTCTACAATAGTTCTTTCACATGGCAGAAGAAACCAAACAAGAGCGCGGCCTTCAGTACTGGATGGAGCGTGTAATCCAGGAGGCCGACAAGGCACGAGCTGGATTCGAGGCTGATCCGGTACATGATCTGCGTGTGGCCATTCGGCGCTGCCGGTCGATGGCAGACGGATTTCGCATGCTTGATCCCAATCCGGCGTGGCAGAAGATGCGTAAGGCGGGCAAGGCCGTGTTTTCGGCCCTCGGTGAGTTGCGTGATGTGCAGGTTCAGATGGAATGGCTGGAGAAGCTGTCGCAGGCGGGCGATCCGGTTCACGACAAGCTGATGGCGTACTTCCAGCAGCGCGAGGCAGAATTGAAGCAAGCGGCAGCGACCGCACTGACGAATTTCGATACCGCGCAATGGCTGCAATGGGCGAACGAATTGGGAGAGGCTGCGGCTCGCATTCCGGTCGGCGGAGAAGTCTTTCAAGTCATCGCATTGGAGCGATGGATTGCCGCCCGCGAACTGCACCGCATCGCCATGCGTAATCGCAGCAAAGTGGCCCTACACCAGGTGCGGATCGGGCTCAAGAAGTTCCGCTACATCGTCGAGAGCTTCCTGCCGGAACTGCACGAGGCGTGGATCAAAGACCTGAAGGACATGCAGGATCTGCTAGGTGAGATTCACGACTTGGATGTGCTGACGGAAACAGCGTTGCGAATTCATGCGTATTCTGACCTGGAGGAGAGGACACGTTGGCGGAATGTGATTGTTGCGGAGCGCAGTAAACGCCTGGAGAAATATCGCGCCAAAATGATCGGTAAAGAATCGCTCTGGATGAAGTGGCGCGAAGGACTGCCCAGCGGCGAAGCGTTGTGCGATGCGATCCTTAAGAAGTTCGAGCTGTGGTCGGTGCTGCGCGATCCGGACCGGTTGCACACCGAAGCGGTGCTGGAGTTGAGCTTGCGTTTGTTTGATTTTTTCGTTTCCGAAAGATTGCTGAAGCCGGGTGATATTCAAGGAGTTCCGCAGCGGGACCTGTTGACCGTGGCGGTGTTGGGACATGAGGCCGGTCGTTTGAAGCCTGGATCGCACCACAAAAAAGTGGTGAAGGTCTTTGATCAGTTAGATGTTCCTCCGGGGTGGTCGCCGCTGCACTTGCATCTGGCGGGCATGATCGCGCGCTATCATCGGGGCGCACCGCCGAATGAAGGGCAGAAGAAGTATGCTGGCCTGCAAAAGCCTGTCCGCAGCGTGCTGGATCGACTTGCAGGCGTGATTCGGCTGGCCGATTCGATCGAACGGCAGCGTGATATGGCCGCACGCGACGTGAACGTCGCACGAAACAACGGGAACATCGTGATTACCGCTGCCGGGGTTCACGACCGCACTTCGCAGGCCGAGCGCATCGCCGCGGCGCGACACGTACTGGAAAGCGTCTGCGGGATGCCAATTCTCGTCAGGCCGGCATGACTGCTGTGTTATTTTGATCACGTCTTACCAGCAACAAGCGAAAGAACAATGAAGACTGAAAAAGCGAAGGCAAAAAAGCTATCTAACGCGAGAGTTGCGATCCTGGGCGCAGGGAAAATCGGGACCATCCTGATGCAGGCGATGGTGCAGAAAGGCCTATTATCGAAGGCGCTGATCCATGCAACGGTGCAGCACGAAGAGAAGGCCGAGATCCTGAATAACGATTTGGGTATTGAGGTTGGTACCGACAATGCCGAGGCGGTGAAGAATTCGCAGATCGTGCTGGTGTGCGTGAAACCGCAGACCGTGGCACAGGTGATGGAGGAGATCGCGCCTGTTACCACTCCTGACAAACTCGTTATTTCGGTTGCAGCGTCGGTTCCGACCGATTACATGGAGAAGAGACTGACTGCGAACGTGCCGGTGATCCGCGCCATGCCAAATACTCCAGCGACCTTGGGCGCGGGGATGACCGCAATCTGTGCCGGCAAGTATGCCTCGCAGGAAGACCTGGATCTCGCCAAAGCGCTGTTTGATACCGTGGGCCGCACCGTGCTGGTTGATGAGAAGCACATGGATGCGATCACCGGACTTTCGGCGAGTGGTCCGGCGTTCATCTACATCATTCTCGAGTCTCTGGCAGAGGCGGGCGTGAAGGTCGGGCTGCCGCGCGATCTTGCGACACAACTGGCGGCGCAGACGGCGCTGGGCGCGTCGAAGATGGTGCTGGAGACGGGACATCATCCGGCGTTGCTGAAAGACGCGGTGACGACGCCGGCAGGGTGCACGATCGACGGCATCCTGGAACTCGAGGAAGGGAAGCTGCGGGTGACGCTGATCAAGGCGGTTGTGAAAGCGGCGCAGCGGGCGAAGGAGTTGGTGTTTAGCTGAGGTTTCATGGAGGGCTCTTCTCTTTCAGCTGCAGCAACCGGAGTTCCCTTATCGCCGGAGGAACAATTCTCTGAGCATCCACCCTTTTCACCATCGCGATGGTGGCGAATTGCGGACCTCTACTGTTTTGCAGTATGGCTGGCAGTGGTTGCCGGTATCGAGGCTCGCCATGAACCTTGGGCTGACGAATCTCAGGCTTGGCTGCTTGCTCGCGATCTCAACCTAAAGACGCTGTGGTTTAAGGAGCTTCGATATGAGGGAACTCCGGGCTTGTGGCACACGATTCTCTGGGTCGCGCAGCACTGGTTCCATGCTCCATACAGTGCATTAGGAATCGTCGGTTACCTGTGTTCTGCCTTGGGTGTCGTCTTTATTCTGTGGAAGTCCCCATTTCCGAGGCCGCTGACCTACCTTTTGCTCTTTTCCTACTTTATTGCGTACCAGTACGCAGTGGTCGCGAGGTCCTATAACTTGCTGCTGCTCTTTGTTTTTGTAGCCGCATATCTGTACGGAAAACGCGAGCGACCATTGGCCATGATGCTGGTCCTGATGATGATGGCCAACACATCTGTACATGGGATGTTGCTAGCGGCGTCTTTAGGCGTTTGTTACTTGATCGAAGCTTATCGCGAAAGATCGCAGATGAGTGTTTCGGTGCGCCGGGGGTACTTGGCCGCAGTGATCATTTTTATTACCGACTTTGCGTTCCTAATTTTCGTGCTGAGACCGACTCCGGATGTGAGCGAATTCGCAGTGCACAATCCAGCGACGGCCTCGAACTCACATTGGGTGGGCCAATTGAGCGAGATCGTGTGCTTCGCCTTCTTCGATAACGCGGTTGCGTCTGCGCTGTTCCTGCTGGTAGCTGCTGTCTGGTGTTTGCAGCGGAGAAAATTTTTGTCGTTCGTTCTACCTGTTTCCTTACTGCTGGCGTTTTATGTATTTGTGCATGGGCGGCCACACCACCACGGATTGGCTTTTCTAGCGGCTATCGCAGGGATTTGGATTGCTTATCCAACACCCGAGGAAAGAAGTGCGTTTACCAACAGGGCCAGGCTGCTTACGTTGGGCATGGTGTGCCTACTCGCATGTTTGTTCAGCCTCAATGTTTGGGATGCGGCCGTCGCCATGCGGAAAGATTATCTGTATCCGTATAGCGGTTCAGAAGATGCGGCGAGTTTCGTCAAGAAAGTCGGCGCGGACAAGGCTCGAACATTCGGCTACAAATACGGAATTTCAGCGGTGCAGGCCTATTTTGATCACAACATCCTTCAGAACATTCCGACAACCTACTACCATGAGGGTGTGCCGCTCTATGGCGGCCAGTTGGATCTGAATGAGATAGGGCGCGAGCGCCCGGATTATCTAATCCTCTTTAGCAACTCCAGTGCGACGGACTTTTCGATCTTTGATCCTCCCCTGCGGCAAGCGGGTTATCGGCTGGTCCACTTTTCGGATGGGCATATTTTTTATAAACGAACCTTTTTTGATACTGCGAGCTACTTTATTTATCGTCACGAAATCACAGGAGTGGCACAAAATCAGGGGGTTAGACCGAACTCGGCGCCAGAATGACACCCCATGTTGTGACGCAACTCCGAGACAGGACATTTTCTTCAGCTATAATCCCTGCGACTCGCCATGGACTTCGATCAACTCACAACCTTTCTCGAAGTCGTTAAACTCGGGAACTTTTCACGCGCCGGGCAGAAGGTGCTGCGGTCGCAATCCGCCGTGAGCGCGCAAATTCGCCAGATTGAAGAAGAATACGGTGAGCGCCTGCTCGATCGCTCGGGCAAAGTGGTGCGCCTGACCCCCGCGGGCGAGGTTTTCTTCGAATATGTGCAGCGCATGCTGACGCTGTATCACGAGTCGAAGCGTGCGGTGGCCGATCAAGGCAACCAGCCACGTGGAGTGCTGGCGATTGGCGCGAACGAGGCAACCTGCCTTTATGTGCTGCCGGATGTCTTCGCTCATTATTCGCAGCTTTATCCTGATGTACAGATCAGCATCTATCGCAACTTCAGCCGGAAGATTCTTGAGCGCGTCAACGACGGATCGATCGATGTGGGGGTAGTAACGCTGCCGGTGAAGTCGCCGGGTCTGAAGGTGCGGGCGATCCATCGCGATAAGCTGATGCTGATGGTCAGCGCGAAGAGCCCGCTGGCGAAGTTGAAGTCGGTTTCCGTCGCGGTAGCGGCCGAGCAGCCGCAGTTGTATCCGAAGACGGGATATACACGGCAGTTGCTCGACAAGCTGTTCCGTCCCTATCAAAGCGAGTTGAAGATTCGCATGGAGCTGCCGAGCGTGGGGATGATCAAGAGCTTCGTGGCGGCGGGGCTGGGCGTTTCGCTGATCAGCTCGCGTTACGCAGCGGACGAGGTACGAGCGGGTACGGCGAAGCTGGTGGAACTTGAAGGTGAGGATTTGTGGCGGGAGTTGGGGGTGGTGTATCAGAGCAACCGCACTCTGCCGCAATCGGCGAAGGCATTCGTCGATCTGATCTTGCATGAGGCAACACTTTCCGGAAACAAGTCCATCCAGCGATAATCTCTTTCAACAACGTGAGGATGATTCCAAGAGTGAGAAGAGTACGTGTCTCTCTGAAGCTATTTGCTTTTGTGCTCATAGTGGGCGCGATGGCGGCGCAAACGGTTCCCCAGCAGTTTCTTGATGGCCTGCACTGGCGACTGATCGGCCCCCTTCGTGGCGGACGCACGGTGGCCGGGGCGGGCGTGCCGGGTGATCCGAATACGTTTTACTTTGGCAGCGTGGAAGGCGGAGTGTGGAAAACCACCAACGCGGGCGTAACGTGGGTTCCGATCTTCGACAGCCAGCCGATTGCGTCGATTGGCGCGCTGGCGGTGGCACCTTCCGACGCGAACATCATTTATGTGGGAACGGGCGAGCCGGATATTCGGTCCACGCTGTCGTCGGGAGATGGAGTATATCGGTCAGACGACGCAGGCAAGACCTGGAAGAATGTCGGGCTGCGAGATACGCGGCAGATTAGTAAGATTGTGGTGGATCCGCACGATCCGAATGTGGCCTATGTGGCAGCGCTGGGGCATGTTTATGGACCGAATCAGGAACGCGGCATTTTCAAGACTACAGATGGCGGGCAGACTTGGAAACAGGTGCTGAGCAAAGGTTTGGAGATTGGTGCAGCGGATCTGGCCATGGCGGCGGGAAATCCGAATGTTCTGTTCGCGGCGATGTGGCGGACGTGGCGTCCACCGTGGAGCACGTATGCTCCCATTAATGGTCCGGGAAGCGGCTTGTATCGCAGCTTGGATGGTGGCGAGAACTGGACGGAACTAAAAGAAGATGGCCTGCCCGGAGGCGATTGGGGCCGGGTCGGTGTGGGAGTTTCGCCGGACGGCAAACGCGTTTATGCGCTGATCGACGTGAAGCCTGGAGCGGGATTGTATCGCTCGGATGATGGCGGTAATACGTGGACCCAGGCGAACGGCGATTCGCGCCTGACGAGTCGGGCGTGGTACTTCAACTGGCTGACGGTTGATCCGACGAACCCGGATGTAGTTTACGTAGTCAACGTGGCTCTGTATCGATCGGAAGATGGCGGCAAGACGATCACTGTTTTGAAGGGTGAGCCGGGCGGCGACGACTACCACAATATCTGGATCGATCCGAAGGACACCTCGCGGCTTTTTCTGGTCAGCGATCAGGGTGCGAACGTTTCGGTCGACCGCGGTGCGACCTGGAGCTCCTGGTACAACCAGCCGACGGCGCAGTTGTATCGCCTTGCGACTGACAACAGTTTCCCGTATTGGGTGCTGGCTTCGCAGCAGGATAGCGGAGCGATCGGGGTGCACAGCCGCAGTGATCATGGATTGCTTTCCGCGCAGGACATGATACCGATCGGCGGCAGCGAGAGCGGCGCCATCGCGGTCGATCCCAACGACAACAACATCTTCTACATCACCAGTTCTTACGGCGGGATCAGCCGCATGGACCGGCGGACTTCATTCAGCCAGGACATCGCGCCCTGGCCGATGCCCATGTGGGGTAGCGAAATCAACGAGCGCAAATATCGCGCGCCGTGGACGCCGCCGTTGGTTTTCTCGCCTGTGGACAAGAAGGCGCTCTACATGGGGACACAATACCTGTTGAAGACCACCGACGGTGGGCTGCACTGGGCGCCGATCAGTCCGGATCTCACCGGAGCGAAGCCACAGACCAGCGACTCGAAAGTGAAGCCGACGGTCGAGAACTCGGTGGCGCTTGGTTATGGCGTGATTTACACCATTGCTCCGTCACCGCTTAACGCAAACGTGATCTGGGCGGGGAGCGACACGGGGTTGATCCATCTGACTCGGGACGGAGGAAAGACTTGGCAAAACGTCACGCCGCCGGGATTGAGCGAGTGGAGCAAGATTTCGACAATCGAAGCTTCGCGCTTCGATCTGGCAGAAGCGTTTGCTGCTGTCGATCGGCACAGGCTCGACGATCAGAAGCCCTACCTTTTCCGCACGCGCGACTTCGGCAAGACCTGGCAGCCTGTTACTGCAGGCATTGGCGAGACGGCGTTCCTTCGGGTGGTTCGCGAGGACAGCCGCAGGAAAGGGTTGCTCTTCGCAGGAACAGAGCTGGGCGTTTACGTTTCGTTCGACGATGGGGATCACTGGCAGCCGCTGCAACTCAATCTGCCGGTCGCGTCGGTGCAGGACATGCAGGTAAAAGACGATGACCTGGTGATCGCGACGCATGGGCGTTCGATGTGGATTCTCGATGACATCTCGCCCTTACGGCAGATGGATGCGCGGGTCACTTCGGCCAGTACGTTTCTCTTCGAGCCTGCCCTGGCGTATCGCGTGGACAACGATTCTTTCCTCGGAACGCCAATACCTCCAGAAGAGCCTCAGGCGAAGAACCCGCCTGATGGAGCGAACTTCGATTATTACCTAACGTCCGCTGCGACCGATCTGAAGCTGGAAGTGCTGGACGCCAGCGGCAAGGTCGTGCGTCGATACACCAATCGCGAGAAGCCGCACAAGCATATGGACCTGCCGATTGCAGAGAGATGGTTCCCGGAACCGATTCGGCTGGAGAGCAGTGCTGGAATGCATCGCTTTGTGTGGGATCTGCGCTATGCAAGTTCAGGCGATAGCGATGCGGAAGATTCAAATGATGAGGTGGGTGCGCCAAGAGGGCCGCGCGTGGTGCCCGGAACGTATCAGGTTAAGTTGACGATCGATGGTCGAATGCTAACGCAGAAGCTGGTTGTGAGGATGGATCCGCGCTCGCCGGCAACGTCACAGGAGTTGGCTCAACAGTACGAAACCGGACGCCAGATATACTCTTCGACGTTGCTGAGCCGAAAAGCTCTCGCCGAGATTAAGTCGGTTCAGAGCCAACTGGACGACATGACGAAACAAGTGGCCGCGAAGCCTGAGTTGCAGACTCAACTGGTAGCCGTGCAGGCTTCGATTAAGAAGTTGCTCAAAGGAGAAGACCGAGCACTGGGACTGGAAGCGGCTAATAGCGGCCTCGGAGGCGCACTGAGAGTCGTCAATAGCAGTCATCGTTCTATCCCTTCGCAGGCGCTCGAACTTTACAAGCAGTGTGACAGCGCGGTCCGAATACGTTCGGACGAGTGGCGGCAGTTAAAGTCCGGCGATTTGGCGAAACTTAACAGCGAGCTTGAGAAATCCGGACTTGCCCCGGTAAAGATCGCGGAGATCGAAGAAGAGGTCGAGTACCTGATGACGAGATAAGCAGATACTCCGGAATTCGTGAGCTGCTCCCGCGTGCGGAGGCGCCACTTGCATCTCACGATGGGAGGAGTGAACCAATGTTGGAACGTTCTGATGAAATCGATACCGTTCGTGACCTGATTGATACCTGTCGCGACGGAGAGAAGGGATTCCAGGAAGCCGCGGATCATGCCAACCGGCCTGACCTGAAGAGTATGTTTCTGGAAGTGAGCCGTCAGCGTGCCGAATTCGCTCGTACGCTGGAATCGGAGTTGGCGACTCTAGCTCCGGACAAAGGCGAAACCCACGAGGGGCACGTCGTCGGCGCTTTGCATCGCGCGTGGATTGACACCAAAACAGCGCTCGGCGCCGGCGATCAGGCCATCCTGGAATGGCTGGAGCAAGGTGAGGATTACGCGAAAGGAAAGTACGAGAGAGCGCTCAGCACGGGTTTGCCGGCTCCGCTGCTGGCCACGGTTCGCAACCAGGCGCAATCAATCATTTCAACGCATGATCGCGTGAAGGCGATGCGCGACGCGAAAGCCGCTTAAACTGAAGGTGATCGGGTGCAGGACGAGTCAACGTCCTGCACTACTATCTTTGCCACTAGGCCGTCGCCGGTTCCACGAGCCCAGTCGGTTCGGGATTGAGATCCTCGTGTGGCTTCGCCGGCCAGTTTGTCCGCTCGACAAAAGTTGGCGGTTCATAAGTAAGGCCAGCCGACAGACGCTCCTCTTCGCGCTCCGCACTCCACAACATGACAGGACCCAGAGCTGCGGCTACGATCCGCGAAGTGAACCCAAATTCCTTCTCAATGTCCTTCCGGAGCGCATGGATCTGCTTGGCGACCTCGGGGTTCACGGAGCGGAACTTCTTCTCCATCGCCCACAGAGCGGCGTTGTAGCCGAAGCGAAGCGATGTCATCTCATTGGCAAAGCGGCGGCGTACGCGCGCGTCGGGGAAGTTCTTATAACGCTTCCACCCTTGAAGCATGGTGCGGCACATGCGGAAGAGGCTAGGACCGTTGCGCTCGAAATCACGCCAGAACGCCCAGTCAAGGAAGCGTTTGGAGTCCTCGCGCGAGAGCGCGGCGTGCTTGAAATTGAACTTGAATTGGCCGTGGATGTCGGCGAGATCGATGTCGTCGAGCATCCGGCCTTCTTCTGACATCTGTTTGAACAGCGGCGTTCCGGGTACTGGCGTGTAGAGCATGAATTGGTGAAAATCGGTATTGTGCTCGACTGCGTGTTCGATTTCGCCAATGATGTTTTCTCGGGTGTGATGCTCGAGGCCGATGATCGTCGATCCTTGCACGCGAATTCCATGCTGCGCTAGTTCACGCGTGAGTTCTCGGCTATCGGTGCCATCAAGCTTCGTGTAGGTGGAGTTCGGTGATTCCAGGCCCATCCAGACCCAGGAGATACCAAGCTCAGCGAGTTCCTGCATGGTGTACTGCTTGAGCGCATTGGCGGAGGAGAACACTGCCAGTCCCCAACTCTTATTACCTTCGCGCATGCGCTTCAGCAGTTGCAGGGCACGCTTGCGGTGCAACAGGAAGTTTTCATCCATCACGAAGAAGGTCGAAACCTTCATCGACTTCTCGAGACGTTCCATGACTTCATAAAGCTCATCGCCGGTGTTGTAGAAGTTGAAGAACTTGCCTTTGCCCCCGAAGAACGACGACGTTGTGCAGAAGTTACAGCCCATCGGGCAGCCGACCGACGGAATCACGGTCGCTGCGGTGTTGCCTTTGAATTCGGGCGTGCGGATGCCCATCACCCGCGTGCGGAAGCCCGAAACGATCTCGGGATGGCGGATCGGCGCATCAACATCTTCACCGAGATAGCGGCGCATCCAACGGATACCTTCGCCCTTCACAATGTGATCGGCCTCGATCATCTTCTCGATTCCGGGAGTGGCGGTCACGTGGCCGCCGATAACAATTTGCGATCCCGGTGAGAACTCGCGGACCATGCGGCACATCTCGCGGACTTTGCCGACGTTCACGATGATGGAAGTGATCCCGACGACGTCATATTGGTTTTCGGTCAGCTCGCGCTGAAAGTCTTCACGAGTAGGGAAGTCGAGCACAGTACACGGCGCCGAAATGTTCGCCTGGATCATCATGATGCCCCAGGAGCGGTGGAACATGCGCAGCGAGAAGGTTCCCTGGGCGCGAGTGACCTGGTTGTGATAGAGCTCCATCGGATTGATAGCGCGACTACCGAACTCGTCGTCTTGCGCGTAAGGCCCAAAAACCGAGGCCAAGAGGATGCGGGCGCGCTTGCCCTTCGGATGAACTTCATAGGTTTCCGCTGGAGCGGGTTGCACTTGGATGACCACCACCACCTCCCAAGCTTCGAGCGTAAGCATCGGGACCGGGCGCTGGCTGTGACGGATGGGGAGTCTTACAAAAACATTACATTCCCGGTGCTTCGATCGTGAACATTTGCGAAATTGAGCGCCCACGTGGCACAGTGTTGGACTCGAGTAGGGCAATATTTGGCGAGCCATCCGATTCCCGAGAACAAACGTACCTCTAAAGAGGGAAAGGGGGAGTCGTCCGCCAACTCGACCATGGGTCAGCGAGAAGACGATTCCGTCCTGGTGATGCGCACGCGAAGAGGCGAGCGAGAAGCGTTTGCCGTGCTCTACGACCGCTATTCACGGCTGGTGTATTCAGTGGCGTTGCGGGTAGTGCGCAACGCGAGTACGGCCGAGGACATCCTGCACGACGTGTTCCTGCAACTGTGGCAAGCCCCAGAGAGGTTTGATTCGTCGCGGGGAAACCTGCCGGCATGGATGGCCGTGATAACTCGCAACCGCGCCATCGACCGCATCCGGCAGCAGCGCGTGACCGTCGACCCCGAAGAAACCGTGTTGTACTCATCGGTCGACCTGGGATCGGAAGTGGAACGCACGACCCTGCTCGGACGGGTGCGCGAGATTCTGAAGACAATGCCGGAGTCACAGCGCAGAGCCCTTGAGCTGGCGTTTTTCGAGGGTAAAACGCATGCGGAAATCGCGACAGAGATGAAGGAGCCTTTAGGAACGGTAAAGACCAGAATCCGGTCGGCGCTGATCGCCATCCGGAAGGCATTCGAACCATGACGAACGAGGGTCAACAACACGAAGTTCATGCCGAAGACCTGACGCTCTACGCGCTGGGAGCGTTAGAAGCGACGGAACTCGCCCGTGTGCGGAAGCACCTGGAAAGTTGTGCCTCGTGTCGGCTGGAACTGCAAAAGCTGAATGCCGATATGGGTGCCTTGGCGATGGCCACAGCGCCCGAGTCCATGCCGCCGAGCCGCGTGAAAGATCGACTGATGAAGGAAACCGATCGCGAAGCAGCAGGTGCGAAGCGGGCTTGGAATTGGTCCTGGGCGTTTCGTATGGCGTTGGCTCTGATCTTGCTGGTGGCGGTCATCTTCCAGTGGCGGAACACCAGGGTACTCGAGGCGCGGAATCAGCAACTACTGCATGAACTGGATCGAGAGCGAACAGAATCGGCGCAAGCCCGAGCCATTGCCGAGTTGATGAAGGATCCGGGAGCGATGCGGATCACCCTGATGTCGACGAACTCGCATCCGCAGCCCATGGCTCATGTGATCTGCACCCCCAAGAATGGACGTGTGCTCTTAATGGCGCACGATTTGGAACCGCTTGGGCCGGGAAAGATGTACGAACTGTGGCTGCTACCGATGTCGGGAAAACCCGTGCCGGCGGGTATGTTCAACTCTGATGCCAAATGGACCGCGGAGATGTACCACAGCGGAATGCCCGAGTATGTTGAAGCTAAAGGATTCGCTATTACGATCGAACCAGCCGAAGGTTCTGCTGCGCCGACCAGCGCGCCGATTCTGATGGGGAACTCCCAAAGTTAATCGCTAGAGAAAGTTCGAGCCTTCGGTGGCCCTAAATCTGCTGTTACAATCGAGTAGTGACTCAGTTGTAACTGTTACGATTAGCAGTTTATAACGAATTTCCCGCCAATAAGTCGGAGATCGTTCACTAGGCGAACTCGGCTACCACAACGTTAACGTTTGTTCACAGTCGTTTTACCTGACTGTAATAAACAGCCCCTAATATCCACGCAACAACGTAGTTGAGCGCATTCTCTGTTTTCTATGACAAGGAGCAAGGAGAGTCGATGAAGCGAGTTACAGCCCTGCTTTTGGCAGTATTGATGTCGGCAAGCGCTTTTGCGGGAAACCAGGAACCAGCCCAGAGTGATACCGGGGCGGCACCGAAATCTCACAAAACCGCAAAGGCGAAAAAGAGCAGCGTCTCGGAAGAACTCGACGAGATGAAAGCTCTGCTGCAACAACAACAGCAACAGATCAACGAACTCAAAAACCAAATACAACAGCGAGATCAAGCGCTAAACCAGGCGCAACAGCAAGCTTCCCAGGCACAGAGCGCAGCATCCGCCGCGTCCAGCAAGGCTGATAGCGCGAGTGCGGCCGCGAACCAGGCTAACGACAATATCAACGCGATGAAGGGCGACGTTACCGACCTAAAATCGAACGCGACAGCTACGGCGTTGAGCATCCAGGAAGACCAGAAGAAAATGAACGAGGCGATTGAGAGCCCACTGTCGATTCACTACAAGGGCATCACGATCACTCCGGGAGGCTTCCTGGCGGCTGAAACTGTAACGCGTCAACGCGCGATGGCTAGCGACGTGAACACACCTTTCAACTCCATCCCATTCCCAGCGGCTGGTCCCGGACACACAACCGAATTCTTCGGTTCTGGCAGACAGTCCAGAATCAGCATCCTTGGTGAAGGAAAAATCTCCACCGCCAAGCTGACTGGCTACTACGAAATGGACTGGCTCTCTGCCGGTGTGACCTCCAACAACAACCAAAGCAACAGCTATACCAACCGCATGCGTCAGTTGTGGGGTCAGGTTGCGTTTAACAATGGCGTTGCGCTCACCGGCGGCCAACAGTGGAGCTTGGTGACGGAAACTCGCAAGGGACTCGACAACCGCACCGAAACCCTGCCGATGTCGATCGACGCACAGTACGTCGTAGGCTTCAGTTGGGCGCGTCAGTTCAGCATGCGTGTAACCAAGAACTTCAATAACAAGCTCTGGCTAGGCTTCTCGGTCGAAGATTCCCAGGTTAACTCCGTGGCCGGCAACAACCTGCCCAGCAACTACTTCGTGGGTGCTCCCGGAAACGGCGGTGGGTTGTATCCTTCCACGGCCAACTATGCCTTCAACTCCATGCCGGATCTGGTCTTCAAGGCGGCTTTTGAGCCGACGGCCAACACCCATTTCGAAGTCTTCGGAGTGGTGAGCCGTTTCCGTGATCGTTACTATCCTACCCTCACCGGCACGAACACTACTTGCTTGCAGCAGACGGGAGCTGCCGTTTGCGGTACCAACGCGGCGAAGACGGTTGGCGGTATCGGTGCGAACGCCAGAGGCTATTTGGCTCATAGGAAGGTCGAGTTGGCCCTCCACGGGTTCGGTGGCCAGGGCGTCGGGCGTTACAACGATGCCGGACTACCCGACTTGACCGTTCATCCGAACGGATCTCTGGCTCCGCTGCACTCGTATGGCAGCATCGCTGAAATCGATCTGCATCCGAAGAAGTGGGACTGGTACTTTAACGCCGGCGGCGAATACGTTGCCCGCGCGTTTTATCCGAACGCTACTGGTACAACGCTGGTCGGCTACGGTGTTCCGGGTGCTGGCAACAACAACACCGGATGCGGCATTGAAGCTGCAAACCCCGGCGCGGGTGGGTTCTTACCTCCGGGCACCGGAAGCTGCACGGGCAACACGCGTGCGATCTTCGAAGGCACGTTCGGTTTCTGGTACAAGCCTTATAACGGACCCAAGGGCCGCGTTCAGTTTGGTGCGCAGTACGAGAACATCGTGCGCAACACCTGGCGCGGTGTGGGTGGTGATCCGAACGCCAACAACAATGTGTGGCTGACTTCGTTCCGTTATTACCTGCCGTAACTTGGCCAGACACAGAAACGTTACGCCCCGGTGCTCAGGCATCGGGGCGTGTTCTTTCCAGTACTAATGCGCGATCAGGCGGCAATCGCTCGCAGTTCGCTTAGTAATCGCTCAATTTCTTCTTCGGTGTTGTAATGCAGCACCCCGATTCTCAATAACCCGCCGCTGCTTTCCACGCCGAGGCGCTCCGTCAAGTCGAGCGCGTAGAAGTTGCCGTCCCAGACGAACAGCCCTTTATCTCCCAGACGCTTGGCTGCATTGTGCGGGGAAACACCTTTGATTCGAATCGACACCGTGCCGACGCGCTGGTCAAACTGATTGGGATCGCGGATACCGTATAGCGTGATGTTAGGGATTTGGCCTAATCCCGCAATAAGCTTCTTTGCGAGTTCGCGCTCGTAACTGTGGATTTCAGCGTAGGCCTTGACCAAAGCAGAGCGGCGATCCAGTTTTTGCGCCGAAGCCCGCTGCCCTATTGAAGCAATGTAATCGACGGCCGCTATGACCCCGGCCATGCATTCGTGATTCTGCGTTCCTGTTTCCCAGGCATCGGGCAGTTCGTTGGATGCAGGGCGAACCTTGTAAGGCTTCAGTGCCTTCAGGTGTTCACGCTTGCCGTAGAGCACACCTGAATGTGGTCCAAAGAACTTGTAGGGCGAGCAGGCGAGAAAATCGCATTCGATTTTGTGGACATCGATCAGGCCGTGCGGTGCGTAATGGACCGCGTCCACGAAAGTCCAAGCGCCAACGTGGTAGGCGAGTCTCGCAATCTCCGCGACAGGATTGATGGTGCCTACCGCATTCGACGCATAGCCGGCGGCAACCAGCTTTGTGCGCTCATTGAGCTTGGATTTGAGATCGTCGAGATTGAGGGTGCAGTCGTCGGGATTGATATCGACTCGCAGGATCTTCACGCCGAGTTCTTCCAGCGCGACCCATGGTGACACGTTCGCGCTGTGATCGAGGCGGGTAACGATGATTTCGTCGCCAGCTTTGAGTTTGCGCCCGATGGCGCGGCTCAAGGCAAGCGTTAGTGTTGTCATGTTCGGTCCAAACGCGACCTCGTCGGTATCACAGTTCAGGAAGTTGGCCATCGCCTGGTGCGCTTCCGCGATAACACCATCGGACTCGCGGCTGGTGGCATACTGGCCGTGCGTGTTGGCGTTACAGCGAATCAGGTAGTCGGAAATCGCCTCGATCACCCGCTGCGGTACCTGCGTGCCGCCCGGTCCGTCGAGAAAAGCGGCGGCATGTCCGTTCACGACCCGCTGGAATGCGGGGAAATGTTCGCGAACCCAAGTGATATCGAATGAAGATTCAGTCGGGGTTGTTGTAGGAGTGCTCATCGAGGGTCCTCAGGATTTACAGCAGTGATGAAGTCGGTCAGCAGGCCGTAAGCGGTTGCTTCCAAGCCTGGATTTTCTTCCGTAATCGTCAGGGCAGGGAAGATGTCCGTTTCGAAGCTAATGATAGAAGACGTGCCGGACACCTGCGCGAATGGATTGGATATTGGCACCAACTCCGGCCCGACGCTGGCAGCGATACCGTTGCTGTTCCGGCGAGCACGGCAGAGTAGCTTGTAACGCTCACCTCGGTTCTCGGCAGCTTTGATGGCACCAGCCGTGATGTCGCGAATGCCCGTTCGCGAGATCTGCTGCGGAGCGAACGGCACATCCATCAACACCGTAACCAGCGCACTGACCTTTACTGCCGCATCCCAACCGTCGATGTCTGCACTGGGATCGGTCTCGGCCACACCCGATTCTTGCGCTTTGCGAATCGCTTCGTCCAGCGTTCTACCGGTCTCCATCTCACCGAGGATCACATTAGTCGTTGAGTTCAGAATGCCAGCAAATCCACGCAATTCGATCGCGGGAAGCGTACGGCGGAACATCGAGAAGATCGGAATGCCGTCCATCACAGAGGATTCGAACAGAAAATGCCGCCCCTTTCTGGCTGCGAGTTGCGATAGCTCGCGATAGGCATGGACCACTGGCCCCTTGTTCGCGCTGATGGCGTGCGCTCCATATTCGAGGGCTGCGCGGATATGCTCAATCGCCGGTTGTCCGGTTTCGAAATTCAGCGACGAGGCCTCAAAGAGCACATCGGCGTTTGCCGCCGCGAGCCATTCGCGAACGTCGCCGCAGGTTCGACCGTTCGGTCCAGTCGTGAAGAGTGCCTGTGTGGCGAATCCTTTTGGATCCGCTTGCCACCCTAACCGCCGTGAGGCTACGCCTGTGATTTGGAACTCGACACTGTGCTTGTCGCGAAGTTCTTCCCGCTTGCGTTCGAGTAGACTGATCAGCGTTCGCCCGACGTTTCCGAATCCGACCAGGATCAGATTGTAAACACGCGCCACTCAGATCTCTTCCAGCGCCGCACGCAAAAGCTGCCAGAACTTCTCGACTGTCGAAATCTGTACGCGTTCATTGGGACTGTGCGGATCGACAATCGTGGGACCGAAGGAAATCATCTGCATGCCCGGATATTTCTCGCCGATGACACCGCATTCCAGGCCAGCGTGCATGGCGATCAGCTTGCCCTCTTCGCCGAAGACCTTCTTATGAGCGCGTTGCAGGACCTGGACAATATCGCTATGCGGATCAGGCTTCCATCCCGGATAGCCCGTGTTCTGCTCGCTCTCAAACCCGGCGAGACGGCACACCGTCGCGACCATGTCGGCAGCTGCGTTCTTGCTACTCGCAATCGCGCTGCGCTGGCTGGTAACAATTTCAATCGTGCCGCCCGTCGTGTTGATGATGGCCAGATTGGTCGAGGTTTGCACCAGGCCCGGAATATCCGGACTCATCGCCAGAATGCCATGCGGAATTCCCGCCAGCAAATCGGCAGTACGCTGTGCGTCTGATTTTTCGATCACCTTCGTGGGCATCGCATACTTTTCGACATTGATCTGAAATCCGGGATCGAAGCCGCCCAGATCGGTGCGCCCATCAGCCTCGGCTGTGGCGACGATGGACTTCAGTTCGCCTTCTTTGCCGGAATCAAGAACCACTACCGCGGCCGCTTCACGGGGGATCGCATTCTGCGCGCTTCCTCCTTTGAATTCAGCAATCTCGATGGGAAGACTTGAGAGCAAACTCTGAGTCAAACGCCCAAGAATGCGCAGCGCATTGCCGCGGCCTTGGTGGATATCAACGCCAGAATGTCCGCCCTTCAATCCCGAGACTTTCACGCGATACGCGGCATTTCCGGTGGGCGATTTCAGAGCTACTTCTCGTTTGTGTTTCTGGGTTACGCCGCCGGCACATCCGATGCAAAGCGTTCCGATCTCTTCATTATCGAGATTCAGAAAGTACTTCGATTTCAAAATTCCGCCCGGAAACTCAGCCGCACCTGTAAGCCCGGTTTCTTCGTCGATCGTGAACACAAACTCCAGCGGGCCATGCGCGATCTCGGTGCTCTCCATGACAGCCAGCGCCGCTGAGACGCCGATGCCGTTATCTGAACCCAGAGTCGTCGCGTCGGCCTTGATCCAGTCGCCGTCGCGGACGGTTCTGATGGCATCCGTGTCGAAATTGAACTGCGTGCCCTCGTTTTTCTCGCACACCATATCGAGATGGCCTTGCAGCAACGCCATCGGCGCATTCTCGCGGCCTTTGTGAGCCGGTTTACGAATCACAGTATTGCCGACCTGATCAGTAGAAGTTTCCAGCCCCAGTCGCTTGGCGACGCCGGTCACGTAGTCGCGGGCGGCAGCTTCCTTGGTTGAAGGACGAGGAATTTTGGTGAGTGCGTCAAAATGTTTCCAAACCGGTTTGGGCTGCAGATCAGCAATAGCGGACGCCATGAGAGCTCCATCGAATGCTTAAGATCACAACATCCTACTCTGTCGATGGCGCCGCAAGCGAGTCTTTGGCGCTAAAGCGGTCGACTACATTGGCCGATTTGTGAACAAGGTGCTGATTTGGAGTGGAAATGAAGCCGATCACTGCTCTGATCGTGGATGACTCATCCGTTATGCGAAAGATTGTCGAGCGCTCTCTGCGACAGGCTGGCGTGGAAATCACGACCGTGTTGGAAGCCGGGAACGGCAGTGATGCACTGGAAATTCTTCGTCAGAATCCAGTGGACCTTGTGCTCAGCGACATTAATATGCCCATCATGGATGGCCTGCAATTCGTACAGAAACTACAGGAGCTTCCCCAAGCCAAGGGAATTCCCGTCGTCATGATCACGACCGAAGCCAGCGAGTCGCATGTAATGAAAGCGCTCTCATCTGGGGCGCGCGGTTACATTCGCAAGCCATTTACGCCCGATGAGGTGAAGGAGCACGTGCTGCCGGTCCTGTCGTCCTAGCGTTCATTAAGACTCGCTTATCTGCTACGGCATTACTCCTGCGGACTAGAGTCTGCGGAGATCGACCGTGGACAGCGGATTCTATGCGGCATGTGCTGGGCTGGTAGCTAAGACGCGGGCGCTCGACAGCCTCGCTCACAATCTGGCCAATGTCAGCACGACCGGCTTCAAAGGGCAGCGCGTCGATTTTCAGGCGCTGCTGGCACAAGCCAATCTTTCCGGGCTATCGCAAGTCAACCAAGCCATCAACAGCTTCGGGGTTGCGAGCGAACCGTCTCTCGATCTCACGCAGGGGTCGATCGAGCGCACTGGCAATCCGCTCGATCTAGCGATCGAAGGTACCGGATTCCTGGCCGTCAAAACCGATTCCGGCATCGCCTACACACGCAACGGTCATTTCCAGTTATCGAGCAAGGGAGAACTACAAACGTCGGATGGCAATCCGATTCTGGGTGACCAGGGGCCCGTCACGTTGCCACCGGGAACAGTGTCGATCAGCCCGAGCGGCGTGGTCTCGGTTGATGGCGCCATCGTCACCAACCTGAAACTGGTGGAGTTCGACAAGCAAGCGTCACTGCAGGAAACAGGGCCCGGACTGTTCGTTTCGAGCGCAACCCCGAAAGCGTCGATTGCAACGGTACGGCAGGGAGCTCTCGAGTCGGCCAACGTGAACCCCATCGAAAGCACGGTCGGGTTGATCACGATTCAGCGCGAAGCCGAAATGCTCCAGCGAGCGCTGAGCCTCTTCCACGGAGAAATGAATCGCGTCGCCACGACGGACTTGGCGCGCGTGTAAGGAACTTATGTTTCGATCTCTCTATACCGGTGCGAGCGGAATGACCGCCCAGCAGCTCAATCTCGATAATGTCGCGAATAACCTCTCGAACGCCAGCACCGCCGGTTTTCGCGGCCGTCGTCTGCAGTTTCAGGACACGCTCTATCAAAATCTGGTCATGCCCGGAACCGCCGCCACCCAGCAGACCACAGTAGCAGCGGGGTTGCAGATCGGTCTCGGTTCGCGGGCGTCGGCGTCTGAAGTCCTGCAGACGCAAGGCGACCCCACCCAAACCAACAATCCTCTTGACCTGATGATCAATGGTCAGGGTTTTTTCCAGGTTACCTTGCCGAACGGTGAAATCGGCTATACGCGAAGTGGCGCCTTCCATCTTGACTCGCAGGGAAATGTGGTTACCGCTGACGGCAATCCTCTGACTCCGGCGGTTACGGTTCCGCAGGGCGCGACCAACATCAGCATCGGCAGCGATGGAACGGTTTCCGTCACCCTACCGGGCCAGACCCAGGCACAGCAGATCGGAAGCATTCAGCTGGCTTATTTTACGAATCCGGGTGGGTTGAACAGCGTTGGGCAGAACATTCTGCTCGCGACCACGTCTTCTGGTGACCCAATCATCGGCACTCCCGGTGGCTCCGAAGGCCTTGGAACCTTGCAGCAGGGATACCTCGAGCAGTCAAACGTCAATGTAGTGGACGAATTCATCCAGATGATTCTGGCGCAGCGATCGTATGAGGCGAACTCGCGTGTAGTTCGCGCTTCCGACGAGATGTACCAGGACTTGAATAACCTGACCAGATAGTTATGCATCAACTACGATTGAAATCGCTGCTTCTTGGATGGCTGCTTCTTCTGGTGCAAGTCAGCGTAGCTGCGGACCGCTTTCCGATTCTTCGCGAGCAGGTAGTGGCCCTTTTGCATTTGGAAAATTCCGGACCTGCATTGGTAATGCCTTACGCTTTTAGCCGCGTCTCCGCACCGAAACTGCGAGTCGTCGGCAAAGATGGGGAAGCATCGAACCTGAGACTCCGGATCGGGTGTCAACCCACCGCCGACTGCTTGCCCTTCTTCGCCGTCGTGCAGTTCCATTCGGCCGAAGAGGGGCGCCGCTTTGCGGAAGCGATCATTTGTGCCACCCCAACTCTTGCAAGTCGCAACTCGGTCTTAGTTCGGCCAGGGGAGTTGGCTCATCTGGAAATGCGTATATCCGAGAGAGTCACCGTTCGCATCGATGTCCGTTGTATGCAGGCGGGGAAACTCGACGAGATGATCCGGGCTCGGGACGAGCAGACCCGGAAGCTCTATTGTGCACGTGTACTCGGAAGTGGCAAATTGAGGGCCAGTCTATGAAATGGCGTGTTCTCGCGTGTTGCGTCTGGCTGACTTTGAGCGTGGCGGCAGCGGACAAGTCCAAGAAAGCCTCTCTTTCTCCACTCGATCAGTACCTTCAAAATTACAGTTCGACCAGCGTAGAGACTCCTTCAGCCACGAACGGCAGCCTGTACCGAGGCGACATCGGCTTTGCCGCCATGAGCACTGATTATCGCGCCCAGCGACTGAACGACTTGCTTATCATTCGTATTGTCGAGCAGACGGTGGCTCAGAATACGGCCGATGTGAGCGCCCAGCGACAGGTCCAGGCCACTTCGGCAATCCCTTCCGTCGCCGGACAGAGTTTCAGCCAACTTAATCCGCTGCTGACGCTGAACTCGAACCATCAACTTACGGGCAAAGGGCAGGCGGACACAAAGACGACGCTGCAAACCAGTCTTGCCGGCAGGATCGTCGCCGTGCTGCCCAATGGCCTCATGGTAGTAGAAGCCGAGCGCCGTGTGCACATGAACAATGAAACCCAGACGATTGTTTTACGGGGAATGGTACGGCCCGGGGACGTGCTTTCGGACAACTCGGTGCTCTCCACTGCCCTGGCGAATTTGGAAATTGAATTGAAGGGGAAGGGGGTCGTCAGCGACGCGACTCGTCCTTCCAATCGCTTCGTGCGAGCCTTGCTTTGGCTGACGGGATTCTGATGACACGTTTGCTTCATCTACTTTGGGTTCTGGCCCTTGTCGCACCGGTGTTCGGGCAGGACGGCGTTCACGTACTGATTCGCGATATCGCCAGCATCGAAGGTGTTCGCGAGAACTCACTGATCGGTTATGGGCTGGTCGCGGGTCTGAAGAACACCGGCGACAGTCAGCAGACCGTTTTCACCAATCAGACGCTAGCCAATGCGTTGCTCCGCATGGGGGTGCAAGTGACCGGGCCGGCGCTGAGGGTAAACAACGTAGCGGCGGTGTTTGTAACCGCCTCATTACCAGCCTTCGCTCGTTCCGGCACTCGACTCGACGTGACCGTGTCTTCGGTGGGAGATGCGAAGAGTCTTGAAGGCGGAGTGCTGCTGCTGACAACGCTCCGCGGTCCGGACGGCCAGGTGTACGCGACAGCACAAGGATCGCTGACCATTGGTGGGTTCGCGGCTTCGGCGACCGGGAACGTGAAGCAGGTGAACCATCCTACTGTTGCCCGGATCCCGGGTGGGGCAGTCGTTGAGCGCGATGCTCCCAACAATATCGAGAGGCTACCCAGCCAACGCCTGCTTCTGGCGAACGAGGATTTTTCTGTAGCCGAGGAGGTTGCGGGCGCTATCAATACGGACCTGAATGCTTCGGTTGCCATCGTTCTTGACGGCGGACAAGTGGAAATCCAAACCAATAAGATCCCAGCCCAGAACCTTCCGGCGTTGCTGGCGCGTATTGAAACACTTCCGCTGACGATTCATCCCAAGGCAAAAGTGGTGGTCAACGAACGCACTGGGACAGTTGTGATTGGAAAGGAAGTGAAGTTGGGCGCGGTTTCGGTGTTGCAGGGGAATCTGTCGGTCCAGATTTCCACCGAAATGGGAGTGTCGCAGCCGGCGCCATTTTCGCAGGGCCAAACCAAACGCGTGGATCAGCCAACCGTCAGTGCCCAGGAATCGAAGGCTCGCCGTGTGGAGCTGAAAGAGGGAGCAACCGTAGACGATCTTGTCACAGGTCTGCAGGCGATCGGAGCCACTACCCGCGACGTCATTTCCATTTTGCAAGCGATCAAGGCTGCGGGGGCGTTACGGGCAGAACTCGAGGTGATCTGATGGTGAGCGCTAGGGCGGTGAGCACTGAGAACACGCATTCGAATTCGCCAGATCCGCGCCTGCAGAAAGCCACCCAAGAATTCGAAGCGATGCTGATCTCTCAACTGCTAAAGATGGGAAGTGACGAGGAGCAGGCAACTGGCGAACTCGATGGAGGCGGACAAACCTATCAAGATCTTCGAAATCAGGCGGTTGCGACCGCACTGGCAAACAATGGAGGACTCGGCATTGGACGCATGCTACGACAGCATTTTGGTCCGGTCGACGGACATTAAAGTCTTCTCATCGATTGCCGATACCTCAATTGCAGACAGATCTAGACGGGGGTACTCGAAATGAGGATTGATTTACAAAACACCTACGTCGCCAACCTAAACGACTCGCCCAAGACGGCCGGGAAAGCGACTGAATCGAATCAGCCGGAAAATGTCAGCGCAGACGTTTCTGCGAATGTTCAGCTCTCGAATATCGGCACACAGGCGTCGACAGCGCCTGAAATCCGCCAGGATCGGGTCACCCAATTGCGCCAGGCGATTGACTCGGGAACCTATTCCGTCAGCAACGAAGCCCTGGCGGAGGCAATGATGCATGACCTCATGCACCACTGAAACAACGATGCAAGAGGACGCACAGGCCGTGTTTGAGGAGGTCACCGACGAATTGACAGCTTTGCGCACAGCTATTCTTGCTGATGACCTCGACAATTTGGATTTTCATACGACCCAGCTGCGCGCAAAGCTTTCGCGACTTGGTTCACTGCTCACGAAACCGTCGCCAAATCTCATGCCAAAGTTGCACGCCCTACGTGCTCAAGTCCATGGAACTCAGTCTCTGCTCGGGAGTGCATGCCGTACGGTCCACGCACTGACGGCACTGTATCGGTCTTTCTACGATACCCATGTGCAGGCGCTCACGGAGCAACGCTGATGTCCAGTCTCTTTGGCAGCATGTCCATCGCGACCGGAGCGCTGTTAGCCGATCAGGCTGCGATCGGCGTGACATCGAATAACGTCAGCAACATGAATACGCCTGGGTACAGTCGCCAGCGGGCCAATCTTGTCGAGGACGACTCCTATCGTAACGGTTCCCTGATGATTGGTACTGGCGTCGATCTGGAGAGCATCACCAGCATCCGCGACAATGTGCTGGAACTTCGGCTGCAAAACGAAATGCAGCAGCAGGGCTCGTTGCAGTCACAGGTGGATGCACTCAGCGATGTTAACCTCGAGTTCTCCACGCAGAACGCCAATGTTGGGAGTGCTCTCAACGATTTTTTCGACAGCCTCTCGAATCTTGCTCCGGATCCCACTGAGTCTTCGTTGCGCCAGTCGGTACTCGTAAGCGCGCAGAATCTGGCGAACCAGTTTCAGTCCACCAGCAATGTCCTCACCCAACAGCGGTTCGGCCTTGGATTGCAGGTTCAGCAAGGCGTTGCGCAGGTGAACCAGATCACGGCGCAGATCGCCGACTTGAACCAGAAAATTTCCAGCAGCGGGCTCCCGCAGGACCAGCTTGGAACCTACGTCGATCAGCGCAACGTTCTCCTCCAGACCCTCTCG
>Ga0335069_10002646_pt1 | contig 27423 bp, 25 predicted proteins | sample Lox_Sample_11_FD_206714 | JGI IMG/M metagenome (GOLD analysis project Ga0335069, IMG submission 206714) | Soil microbial communities from Loxahatchee National Wildlife Refuge, Florida, United States - Lox_Sample_1.1 | ecosystem: Environmental > Terrestrial > Soil > Wetlands | place: USA...
CGTCGACCCCGAAGGCGTCGCCGCCGCGATTCGCGACCTGCGCGCGGGCAGGCCGGCGGGCGCGCCGGCACCGACCGCCGCACCGCCGTCGGCCGATGCCCTGCATGACCTTCAGCTCGGCGCCATTCTCGATGCCGGCCGCTCGGCCGGCCGCACCGGTGCGCACGACCTCATCGCGATCGGCGTCGGCGCGATGCTCGGGGTGCTGACCGACCTGCTCTGAACGCGCGCGCCTTCAGGGCTGGGCGCCCGGCATGCCGAGCTGCCAGGAGGAACGCGATGATGTCGGCGCGTTCCTCGTAGGCCTGCTTCTTCGTCGAGCCGATGCCGTGGCCGGCGTCGTAGTCGACGCGCAGCAGCACCGGCTTGCCGCTCGTCGTCGCGGCCTGCAGCCGCGCCGCCATCTTGGCCGCCTGCCAGGCGTCGACGCGCGGATCGTTGATGCCGGTCGTGACCAGCACCGCAGGGTACGGCGTGCCGTCCTTCACGGCGTGATACGAGCTCATCGCGAGCAGGCCCTTGAACCCCTCCTCGGTCTTCACCGATCCGAACTCGGGGATGTTGGGCACGCCGTTCTCCTCGAGTTCCATGCGCAGCGCATCGGAGACCGGCACTTCGTCGACGGCAGCCCCGAACAGGTCGGGCCGCTCCGTGATCGACCGGCCGACGAAGATACCGCCCGCGCTGCCGCCCATGATGGACAGTCGCGGCGTCGACGTGTAGCGGTTCGCGATGAGCCACTCCGCGCACGCGATCGCGTCCTTCCACGTGTTCGGCTTCGTCGCCTTGTAGCCGGCCTTGTACCACTCCTCGCCGTATTCGCCGCCGCCGCGCACGTGCGGGTACGCGATGACCCCGCCGCGCCGGAACCACGGCAGCCACGTGGGGCGGTAGTACGGCGTCATCGAGATGCCGTACGCGCCGTAGCCAAACAGGATGGTCGGGTTGTTGCCGTCGAGCTTCAGCCCCTTGCGGTGCACGATCGAGAGCGGCACGAGGGTGCCGTCGTACGACTTCACCTTCACCTCGGTCGACTCGAGATCGGCCGGCTGGTCGTAGGGACCCTGCGGTTGCAGGCCCGTGTCGGTAACCTGCCCCGTCTTCGGGCTGTACGCGTAGAAGCCGCCGAACCGCGTCCACGCGCTCGCCTCGTAGATCACCCCCGGCACGCGCACGTCGGCGGCGAGGGCGGCGATGTCGGCATCGAAGGGCAGCTTCACTTGCACCGGCTTCGCGCCGGGCGAGTAGGCCACGCGCAGCAGCTCGCTCGTGGAGCCGTTCATGCGGCGCACGTAGAGCGCATCGCTCGCCGCCGCCAGACCGGTGACGACGGACTCGCCCGGGGGCACGACGACCTCGGCCTTCGCCATGTCGGGCGCGTCGAGATCGAGCTTCAGCACCTTGAAGCGCGAAGCGCCCTTGTGCGTGAGCAGGTACAGGCTGTCGCGGATCAGCGTGGAGTCGGTGACCTCGTCGCCCGGGTCGACGACCTTCTTCCAGTCCGGCTTGCCGGCCGACAACGACGCGAGCGTCGCGGTGTAGATCGTGACCTCGCGCTGAACGCCATTGACGACGACACCGATCGCATGACGCGAGCCCGGCACCGTGCCCACGAACGGCATGGCGACGGGATCGACCGTCACGCCCGGCGCGACGTTGGCTCCGAGCACGGCGACGTCCTTCTCGGGGTCGGTGCCGAGGGCATGGAGGTAGACCCGGCTGTTGACGTACTTGTCGCCGCGCGCCGCGTTCGGCGCGGGCGCCTGAAGGCGGTTGTAGAGCAGCCGGTTGTCGGCGGTCCATCCCGGCGGCCCGAAGCGCACGCGGTCGATCGACTCGCCGCTCTCCCTGGCCGTGGCCACCTCCTTGACGTGCAGCACCGCCTGCTCCGAGCCGCCCACGGAGATGCCGTAAGCGACATAGCGGTTGTCCTGCGAGGGCGCGAACCAGTCGATCGCCGAGTGCTGGCCTTGCGGGTCGTTGACCGCCTCGGGATCGACGAGCAGACGCGGCTTGCCGTGCACGCCCGTGCGCACGTAGAGCTTCGGGATGTTCTCGTTGGCGAGCCGCTGCAAGTAGTAGACGTGGTCGCCGCTGACCTGCACGTCCGACGTTCGCGCCGCCGCCGCGTCGCCGAACTTCTCGATCTCAGCGAGCACCGCCGCGCGCTGCGGCACGCGACCGAGGAGCGCGTGCGTGTAGTCGGCCTGCGCCTTCATCCAGGCCGCCACCTCGGGGTCCTTCGGCGTCTCCATGTAGCGATAAGGGTCGTGCACCTGCACGCCGAAGTACGTGTCGACGACGTCCTTCACCGGTGCGCGCGGCGGCGGCGGCGACTGCGCGAGGGCCGCGGCGCCGAACACCATCATGACGATCGCGGTGGCAAGCGGCGCGCGAGGGGGATCGAAAGTCGGCATCGGAATCTCCACGGGAACGAGGCACCGCCACGACGCGGCGGTTCGACGGCGCGTGAGCGTATCACCGCGTCCGATGGCCACGTGGCGATGTCGATCGGACGGGGGCGTGATCGAGTTTCACGCACGAGGTGAAATGGAACCCGGCTCGTGCGCGCATTCGAGTCCGTGTCAACATCGCAACCTTCGTCCCCGACACCGCTTCCGCCATGCTTCGCCGACCCTTGCTCGCCGCCTCCGTGTTCGCGCTCTCGCCCTGGCTCGCGGGCTCCTCGCTCGCGCAGGACAACTGGCCGGCCCCCGGCCGGCCCATCCAGCTGATCGTGCCCGCGCCCGGCGGCAGCGGCACCGGCGACACGATCGCGCGGATCCTGGCCGAGGAGATGGGCACGCGACTCAAGACCACCTTCGTGATCGACAACAAGGCCGGCGCGAACGGCAACATCGGCGCGACCGCGGCGTCGCAGGCGCCGGGCGACGGCTATCACTTCCTGTTCAGTTGGGCGGGCACGCTCGCGGTGAACAAGGCGCTCTACCGGAACCTGCCGTTCGACGCGCAGAAGGACTTCGTCCCGATCGGCCTCGTGGCCGACGTGCCCAACATCCTCGTCGTCAACAACGACATTCCGGCAAAGGACCTCGCCGACTTCGTCGGCTACGCGAAGGCCCATCCCGGCCAGCTCAACTTCGGCTCCACCGGCATCGGCAGCTCGATGCACCTCGCGGGCGAGCTCTTCATGCGCGAGACCGGCGCACAGATGATCCACGTGCCCTACAACGCACCCGGCACCGCCACCACCGACCTCATCAGCGGCCGCATCCAGCTCATGTTCCAGCTCATCCCCGGCATCATCGGCCAGGTGAAGAGCGGCAAGGTGCACGCGATCGCGGTGATGGCGCCGCAGCGCTCGCCGGCGCTGCCCGACGTGCCGACGACGGCGGAGCTCGGCCAGCCGCAGCTGCTGTCGTCGACGTGGTTCGCGCTGCTCGCGCCCAAGGGCACGCCGCCCGCGATCGTCGCGCGCATGAACGCCGTTGCGAACGAGACGCTCGCCGACCCGGCGGTGAAGAAGCGCCTCGCCGACATCGGCGTCTCGACCCTCGGCGGCACGCCCCAGCAGCTCGCGCAGCAGATCACGTCCGAGACCGAGAAGTGGGGCCGCGTGGTGCGCGAAGCCCACATCGCGGCGCAGTGAAACGCCGCCGGATCGCGTGACCCGACCCGCGATGCAGCTCGACCGACGCGCCTTCGCGGCCGCTCTCGTCGTGCTGTTCGCCTCCGCCTCGCGGTCCGCGCGTCCCGCCGCGACGCGCCCACGCATCGGCGTACTCGACCACGATCCCAAGTCGATCGCCCTCGACGCATTCCGGCAAGCGCTGCGCGAGACGGGCTACATCGACGGCGAAACCGTCGGCATCGACTATCGCTCGATGGACGGCATGGCCGCGGCCGCGCCGAAGCTCGCCGCGGAGCTCGCCGCGCTCAAGGTAGACGTGATCTTCGCTCCGACGACAGCGGCCGCGATCGCGGCCAGGGACGCCGCTCCGACCGTGCCGATCGTGTTCGCCGTCGTGGCCGACCCGGTCGGCGCCAAGCTCGTGCCCGCGCTCGCGAAACCCGGCGGCCATGTCACCGGCTTCAGCACCGCCAGCCTGGAGGAGGCCCCGAAGCGCCTCGAGCTCCTCAAGGAGCTGGCGGGCGGCGCATCGCGCTGCGGGCTCCTGTTCGACCCGTCCGACCCCTCGAACGCGCGCCTCGGCGCGGCGCTGGTCGAACCCGCGCATCAGCTGCGGATGTCGCTTCAGACGTTTCCGGTGGGCGGGCCTGCGGACTTCGCGGCCGCGTTCGCCGCCGTCACGGCGGCGCGCATCGATGCGCTGATGGTCGCTTCGGGTCCGCTCGCGCTCGCGCACGCGCAACTGCTCGTGGAACATGCCGCGAAGGCGCGCGTCCCCGCGATGTACGGCGCTGCGGACTTCGTCGAGGCCGGCGGCCTGATGTCGTATGCAGCCGATCCCGCCGAGAACTATCGGCGCGCCGCCGAGTACGTGGCGAAGATCCTGAAGGGAACGCCGCCGGGGAGCCTGCCGGTGGAGCGGGTCGCGAAGCCCGAGCTCGTCATCAACCTCGCCACCGCGCGCAGCCTGCGGCTCGTGCCCTCGCGCTGGATGCTGCTGCAGGCCACGCGCGTCATCGAATGATCACCGGGCTCGCGGTCCTGCCCCACCACGAGGCGCCTTGAATTCGAACGTCGCGTGGCCGCGCACCTTCGCGGCCGCGAGGCAGGCTCGACAGGGATCAGCAATGCGGCGGGCGTGTCTCAGCGACGGGAGTCCAGCCAGCGGCCATGGGCCATGTCGGCCTCGACGAAACGCGCCGCCAGGCGCTCGCATGCGGCACGAAACTCGGTGCGCATGCGCTCGCCGCCGTTCGCGGCCCACTCGTGCAGCGCGAGCGGCTCGCCGACATCGTCGAGCTGGGTGCTGTCGCGTCCCTTCGCCACTGCAGGAGCGGCACGGCTCTTCTGCAGTCGCGCGCCGATGCGCATCGCCACCTGTGGGTCGGCCTCGGCCGTGTCGCCGATCGGCGTCGCGACGCGCAGCTCGATCGTCGTCACTTCGAGTTGCCACACGGCGTCGAATCCATCCTCGGCCAACGCGGCGCGGGCCGAGAAGTTGTCCGGCGCTCCCATCCCGGCCTCGTCGATCGGCACCAGTGCCTCGACGTCGTCGGCCGCAGCGGTGGCATCGATGCGGGCGATGGTCGACGCGATCGCCTCGAGCAGCATCCGGTGCGCGAGCTTCGTCAATTCGGCCGTCGGAAGCGCGGCCTGCTGCAGCGCCTCGAGGCGGGCTCGAGCCGCGCGCGCGTCAGGCTCCGACAGTTCGCTCACCGAGCCCTTCGCGGCGCCGGCGAGGCTCCCGGCTGCCTGCACCACCATCCCCGCGATGCCGAGGGGCAACCCGATCGGCGGCGCCAACGTGCCGAGACCTTCTCCCGCCTGGAGCAATGCCTTGGCCGTGGCGCCCGTGCCGGCCACCGGACTCTTGTCCGCGGAGCCGGGCGGCGGCGGAAACGAGACCACCGGCACGGCTCGTGGCATGAGCAAGGCGACGGTCCGACCCGCGCCGCCCGGCACCGGTTCGGGCCGCCAGCGCGACGGCGGGGCAGGCCGGAGGCGCGCCTTGAGCTCACGGGTGAGGGAATCCGCGAGTTCCACGCTCGGCCCGAACAGGAGCTGATCGGCAAGCCAGGGATCGACGCTGAGCACGCGAACGTAGTCGCGGATCTCGCCGCTGCCTCGCCGCTTGAGCACCACGATGCCGTCGTCGAGCAGCGTGACGCGCTCGATGTCGTCGATCGCGATTCGCTGCAGCACCCGGTAGCTGACGCTGAAGTCGCTGGAGCGGGCGATCACCAGCGCATCGTCGAGGAGCACACCGGTGCTCGTCGCGTCGCCCAGGAAGAGCCCGATCGTCCCGCGGAAGAAGTCGACTCCGAAGTTGGGTTGCCACCAGCCTTCGTGCCGGGACCAATCCACCGCGGCCACCCATCGGAAGTCGCTCTGCGCAACGCCCAGCGTGCGAGAGAGTTCGGCCTTCAGGCGCGGATCGCCCTTCACCGGCACACTCGAGCAACCGACGAGCACCGAGGCGATCGACATCAGGAGAGCCGCCCCGAAAAGCCGCCAGGCGCGGGGCCGCGTGCACGACCCGTGGCGATCGATGGCAGATCGATATCCCACACCGACATCAGGCGCCGGATGACCGGATGCAGCCTTGACTCAGAGCAACCACGCAGGTGATCGGGGATGAGGTCCGGCCGCCGTGTCAACATGGCGTTTCGATCCACGCCACGTGTCGTGATGTGCCGCCATCTCCCGCCGCAGCCTCGATGACGCCCGGCCTCGCCGCGCTCGAGGCCCGTCTCGCCGACGAGCTCGCGTTCCTGCAGCTGCCCGCGCCGCGCTGGACGCCCCGGCTCGAGCACGACGGGCATGCGGTGCTCGACGTCGCCATCGTCGGTGCCGGCATGACGGGCCTTGCCGTGACCGCCGCGCTCGTGCACCGCGGCTTGGACGCGGTGGCGTACGACGAAGCGCCCGAAGGTTGGGAAGGCCCGTGGGCCACGACCGCCCGCATGGAGACGCTGCGCAGCCCCAAGCAGCTCGCGGGCCCCGCGCTCGGCATTCCGTCGCTCACGTTCCGCGCGTGGTTCGAAGCCCAGCTCGGCCGCGAGGCATGGGACGCGCTCGACAAGATCCCACGCCTTCAGTGGATGGACTACCTGCGCTGGTACCGCAAGGCGCTCATGCTGCCCGTGAAGAACGGTCACCGGATCACCGATCTCCTTCCGCGCGCCGACGGCCTCGTCGAGCTCGCGATCGAAGCCGATGGCCGCACGACGCGAACGTTCGCGCGTCACGTCGTGATCGCGACTGGCCGCGCGGGCCTGGGCGGTCCGTCGCTGCCCTCGTTCGCGGAGAAGCTGCCGCGCGCGCGCTGGGCGCACTCGTCCGACGACAACGACTACGCGAGCCTTCGGGGCCTGCGCGTCGGCGTCGTGGGCGGCGGCGCCTCGGCGATGGACAGCGCCGCGACCGCGCTCGAATGCGGTGCCGCGCAGGTGCACGTGCTCGTGCGCCGCCCCGACCTGCCGCGCATCAACAAGGGCAAGGGCGCCGGCAACCCCGGCTTCGTGGCCGGCTTCGCGCGCCTGCCCGACGACTGGAAGTGGCGCATCCGCCACTACATCAACGTGCAGCAGGTGCCCCCGCCGCGGAACAGCACGCAGCGCGTGGCGCGTTTCGAGAACGGGCACTTCCACCTCGGCGTGGCGGTGCAGGACGCGCACGAGCGCGATGGCGCGCTGCAGGTGCGCACGTCGGCCGGCACGATCGAGCTCGACTTCCTGATCTTCGCCACCGGCTTCAAGGTCGACTGGAAGCAACGGCCGATGCTGCGGCATATCGCACCGTGCATTCGCGTGTGGAAGGACCGCTACGTGCCGCGCGCAGGCGAGGAAGACGCCGAGCTCGCCGAGTCTCCCGATCTCGGCAGCGCATTCGAGTTCCAGCCGCGCGCCGGCATGCACTGCCCAGGCCTCGATCGCGTGCACGTGCTGACCTATCCCGCCACGCTCTCGCTCGGCGTCATCACCGGCGACATCCCGGCCATCAGCGAAGGCGCCCTGCAGCTCGCCGACACGCTCGCCGGGCTGCTGTATGCAGAGGACATCGAGACGCACTACGCGCGCATGCAGTCGTACGCCGAGCCCGAGATCTTCGGCGACGAATGGGTCGCCGAGCCGCTGCCGCGCTCCCACCCCATGTGATACTGGGACGTGCGCGACGCGCCCCACATCCGCTTCCCGTGCTCTTGACGGGCCAGAAGATCTGATCGCTGCCGTGCGCCGCGCCGCGCTCGTCGCCGGCCTGATCCTGTTCGCGTGCCTCGGCGCCCGCGCGGTGGAGTTGCTGCCCAGCATCCGTTCCCGCCTGCCCGAGCGCGCGATCGTGCGGCCGCCCGACGTCCCCGACGACGACGCGCTCCAGTCGAGCGGCGCCGTGATCGGCAGCGTGAGGTTCGTTCGCGTGAACGTGTTCGATCCCAAGATCGTCGAGGAAGACATCCCGCTCTTCCGGTTCGTCAACCGGCTCCACATCCTCACGCGCGAGTCGGCGCTCGAGAAGCAACTGCTCTTTCGGGTCGGCGACCGCTACGACGCCAACGTGCTGCGGGAGACTGAACGGCGGCTACGCAGCAACGGCTATCTCGCCGATGCGCAGATCGGGCCCGTGGCCTACGCCGACGGCAAGGTCGAGCTCGAGGTGCTCACGCAGGACACCTGGACGCTGAGACCCAACGTGCAGTTCGGCCGCTCGGGCGGCAAGAACACGAGCGGCGGCGGCATCGAGGAGCAGAACTTCCTGGGCACCGGCGCGCGCCTCGCGCTCACCTACGAGCAGAACGTCGACCGCGAGACGCGCACGCTCGAATACAGCGACCTGAACCTGAACGCCGACCACTGGCAGCTCGATGCCGAGGTGGCCGACAACAGCGATGGCTACCGCCAGCAGCTGCGCGTCGAGCGGCCGTTTTACGCGCTCGACGCTCGCTGGGCAGGCGGGGTGTCGATGCGCAACGAGGCGCGGGTCGACTCGGTGTACGACCTCGGTCAGATCGTCGAGCAGTACCACACGCGCGAGCGCGAGGCCACGGCCTATGCCGGCTGGTCGAAGGGGTTGCACGCGGGCTGGGCGACGCGCTGGACCGGCGGCGTCACGTTCGACGAGCGCATCGCGAGCGACGCGGCCGGAGCGGCGCCGGCGCAGGTGCTGCCGAAGGATCGACACCTCGTGTATCCCTGGGTCGGCATCGAAGCGACCGAGGACGACTTCCGCGAGGCGCGCAACCTCGACCAGATCGGGCGTGTCGAGGACCTCGCGCTCGGGTGGGAGGCCAAGCTCCGCCTTGGCCTCGCCACGCATGCGACGGGCTCGGACCGCGATGCGCTCGTGTTCGACGGCAGCGCGTACAAGGGCTTCCAGGTGACCGGCACGCAGACGTGGCTCGTGAGCGCGAGCGCGAACGGGCGCGTCGAGCACGGCGACTTCGCCGACGCGATCTTCAGCGCGCTGGCGCGCTATTACTGGCGCGAGACCGTGAGGCACACGCTGTACCTCGCGCTCGGCGCAGATCATGGCGTGAACCTCGACGTCGACAAGCAGCTCACGCTCGGCGGCGACAATGGCCTGCGCGGCTATCCCCTGCGCTACCGCACGGGCCAGAACCGCTGGCTCTTCACCGCCGAGCAGCGCTGGTTCACCGACTGGTACCCGTTCCGCCTGTTCGCGGTGGGCGCCGCGGTGTTCTACGACATGGGAGGGGTCTCGGGCGGCAACCTCGTCCCCGCGCCGCCGCCACCGCCGTCGCAGCAGACGCCCAAGACGCTGCGCGACGTCGGCGTCGGGCTGCGGCTCGGCAACATGCGCTCCGCGCTGGGCAACGTCGTGCACATCGACATCGCGCATCCGCTCGACGGCGATCCGTCGATCAGCAAGGTGCAGGTGATCATCGAAGCCAAGCGCAGCTTCTAGGCAGCCGCGCTGCCGCTCAGGCCCGCGGCAGCGGCTGCAGCATCGAGACGCGGTTGCCCTCGGTGTCCTGGAACGCCACGTAGTGGCCGATGCGGGGGATGAGCATCGGCTCGCCGAACACCGTACCGCCGGCGTTCTTCACCTTGGCCATCGCGTCGTGGACGTCGTCGACGGCGACCACCACCGACGGATGCTGGCCGGGCCGGTCAGGCTGGCGCTGGAAGAATCCGCCGTTGATGGCGCCCGGCGTCTTCGGCCGCCCACCCTCCATCTCGATCGTGGTGGCGAGCACGTAGCGGCCCATGTCGGCGCCGAGCGCCTGTGTCTGCCAGCCGAACGCCTGCTGGTAGAACCGCGCCATGCGGTCGGGATCGTCGTAAGGCATCTCGAAGTGGACGACGGGGTCCATGGCACACCTCCGCGGGGAATGGGTCAGTGGCAGTATCGCCTCTCGAACAACGGGAGGAAGCAGCATGGCCGACGTCACCATTCCGATCCAGTTCGCTCCGGGCACCCTCGACCAGCCGATCCTGCCCGGATGGCAGTTCAGCCTCTTCAGCGTGAACCTCGGGGAATCCTCGGATCCCGAGGTCGAGAAGGCAGCGATCGAGCGGATCGGCAGCTACGGCCGGCAGATCGGGCACATCGCAGAGGCGCTCGAGGTGATCGTCGAGCACCTCGGCCTTCTCGACGATCGGGAGCTGACCGACCGTCAGAAGGACGCGATCAAGGTCCTGCTCGGCGACGTGGCCGGCGCGCGCAGCGTGAAGAAGGCGCGCGCCGCGCCGACCTGACGAGAATCGCGCACGAGCTCCCTGCCGGATGAAGGGCCATGCCCGGCGGCATGGCACCGCCCGGCATGATCCTTCGTGAGACGTTCGCGAACCCCGCCATGCCCCCATCCCGAGACGACGACGTGATCGACCGCGCGGCCGGTCTTGCACCCGGCGATGCGCTGCATGCCGCGCGGCGCTTTCGCGCCAAGGTGGTGGAGGCGACACAGGCGAGCCACGATGCGCTCCTCGAGGAGCCGGTCGAAGGTCTGTCCAGCGCCGACCGCCTGCGGGTGGCCATGCACGTGTGCGCGCTCGCCGGCGCCACGACACTCGCGCAGCATTACGCCGAGCGCCTCGCCGCCTTCGAAGCCGCCGGCATCGCGCCGCCCTCGCCGGCCCTCCCCGCGATCCTCGTGTTCGCGGCCAAGCTCACCACCGACCCGCGACTCGGCGACCGGGCCGCGATCGACGCGCTGAAGCGCGCGGGGCTCGGCGACGCGGCCATCGTCGCCCTCGCGCAGCTGGTGGCGTTCCTCTCCTACCAGTTGCGCGTCGTCGCGGGCCTGCGGGCCATGCACGCGACGCTCGAGAGCACGCGATGATTCGGCGCAACGGCTACACCGACGAGACGCTCGAATGGCGCTCGTGGCTCGCGCCCGTGAAGGTGTCCGACGCGAGCCCGCTGCAGCTCGAGGTGCTCGACGAGAGCCATCCGCAGAGCCGGACCTCGCCGTACTACCTCACCCTCGTGCACCAGCCCCTGATGCTGCGGCATCGAAGCGCGGCCTACAACGCGATCATGTATGCGCCCGGCGGCCTGCCGCGCGCGGAGCGGGAGCTCGGCGCGATGGTCGTCTCCGTGACGAACGGCTGCGTGTACTGCACGTCGGTGCACGCCCAGCGATTCGAGCAGCTCGCGAAGCGCACCGACACCGTCGAGCAGGTGTTCGACGATCCGCGCACGGCCGGCACGACCGAGCGGGAGCGGGCCATCGCGAGTTTCGCGGTCGCCGTGACGGAGCGGCCCGCGGCGCTCGGCCCCGGCGACATCGCGCCCCTGCGAGCCGCGGGCATGAGCGACGAGGAGATCATCGACCTCCTGCACGCGGTCGCGATCTTCGGCTGGGCAAATCGCCTGATGCAGAACCTCGGCGAGCCGCACGGGCCCCACCGCTCAGCGGCCGCCTAGCTTCCGTCTCACCGGCTCGTCGGTGGATCGCGCCCCGCCGCGTCACGCGCGCCAGCCGGATTCGCGGCCTTCGCGTCGAGCAGCGAGCGCGCGATGTCGAGCCCCTCGGTGCGCGTGTCGTCGCGCCTGGGCGGCCGCTGCGCGCGCCGATACCAGTAGTCCGCGTTGCCCAGGTCACCCTCGATGCGGTGCAGCCACGCGTGCACCCACGCGCCTTCCGCGTCGTCCTGCGACTGCGCGAGCTCGTGGGCGGCGTCCCAGTCGCCACGCAGGCCGTGCCAGACGGCCCGCAGCAGGGGTGTGGCGCGCTGCGGCGGCTCGTCGGCGCCGATGCTCGCGACGAAGGGATCCAGTGGGTCGCTCATGACGTGCCGAGAGCGTATCGCGGCGCGGCGGCGTTCGCACGCCGAAACCCCACCGTCCGCGCCGCGCCGCCGGCCACGATGTTTCTCGCCTCATGACGCCGGCTCGAGCCGCGGCACGGCCGCCAGCAGCCGGCGCGTGTAGTCGTGCGCGGGCCGTACGAGCACCTCGCCGACCGGCCCGCTCTCCACGATCACGCCGCGCAGCATCACGGCGACCCGATCGGCGAACGCCCGCGCGATCGAGATGTCGTGCGTGATCATCAGGTACGCGATGCCGCGCGCCTCCTGGATGTCGAGCAGCAGGTTGAGGATCTGCCCGCGGATCGAGACGTCGGCGCCCGAGAGCGGCTCGTCGGCGACGATCAGCGCAGGCTCGACCGCGAGCGCTCGCGCGATCGCGAGGCGCTGGCGCTGGCCTCCGCTCAGCTCGTGCGGATAGCGCGCGAGGTACTCCGCGCCGGGCCGCAGGCCGACGTCGTCGAGCACCGCGGCGGCAAGCGCGACGGTGTCGCCGGCCCGCCGGCGCAACGCCTGCGCGATGAGCTGGAGCACCGGGCGGCGGGGGTTGAGCGACGCGGTGGCATCCTGGAAGATCGGCTGCAGCGCGGTACGCGCCGCGCGGAATTCGGCGCTCGACATGCTGCCGAACGAGCGGCCTTCGAGGCAGACCTCGCCCGTGTCGGGCTCGATCAGCCCGAGCGCGACGCGACCGAGCGTCGACTTGCCCGACCCGCTCTCGCCCACGAGCGCGACGGTCTCGCCACGACGCACGACAAGGCTCGCGCCGCGCACCGCGTGCACGGTCTCGCCCGCCGCGCTGCGAAACGTCTTCGAGACGGCACGCAGCTCAAGCAGCGGCGCCTGCTCAACCGGCACGCGCGGCCTCCGCTCGCGGGCGCAAGCCCTCCTCGAAGGCCCAGCAGCGAACCTCGTGCAGGCGCTCGCCGGGCACTCGAACCGGCGCGGGCATCTCGACGCACGCTGCCAACGCGACCGCGCAGCGCGGCCGGAACGGGCAGCCATCGATCGGACGCGCGAGATTCGGCACGTCGCCGCCGATGGTGGGGAAGCGCCCGTGCGCATCACGCGCGACGCGCGCCGATTGCAGCAGGCCCGCGGTGTACGGATGCGCCGACGCGCCGAAGACGCCGTCGGTCGACCCCGATTCGACGGTCCGCCCCGCGTACATGACGTAGATGCGCGTGCATGCGGAAGCGACGAGCCCGAGGTCGTGGCTGATGAGGAGCATCGCCATGCCGAGGCGCTGCCGCAGGTCCGCGAGCAGCGCCATGATCTCGGCCTGCGTCGTGACGTCGAGAGCGGTCGTCGGCTCGTCGGCCACGAGCAGGCGCGGCCGGCAGCCGAGCGCGACCGCGAGCAGCGCGCGCTGGCGCATGCCGCCTGACAGCTCGTGTGCATAGGCCTTCGCGACACCCTCGTCCAAGCGCACGAGCCCGAGCAGCTCGCGCACGCGTGCCTCGACGTCGACGCCGCGGTCGTGCAGGCGCACGCTCTCGGCGACCTGGCGGCCGACGGTCATCACCGGGTTGAGATAGGTGAGCGGGTCCTGGAACATCATGGCGAGGGGATGACCGCGCAGCGACCGCCATTGCTCGGGCCCGAAGGCAGTCACGTCCTCGCCGTCGATGGCGACGCGCCCCGCTTCGATGCGCGAGAGGCGCGCAGGCGTGAGGCCGAGCAGGACGCGCGCGAGCGTCGACTTGCCCGAACCCGATTCGCCGACGAGTCCGACGGCCTCTCCCGGGTGGACGTCGAGGCTCACGCCGCGCAGCGCCTCAATCGCCGCGCCGCCGCGCCGGTATGAGAAGCGCAGGTCCGTGACCGAGACGATCGGCCGTTCCGAAACCGTCGCCTCGTTCACCGCCGGCGCCCCTTCGGATCGAGGGCCGCGCCGACCGCGTCGCCGAGCAGGTTGAACGCGAGCACCGTCAGGAAGATCGCCGCGCCGGGAAAGAACGACAGCCACGGCGCGTTGTAGAGCAGGCGCTGTCCGCTGTTCAGCATGCGTCCCCAGCTGATGAGATCGGCGGAGCTCAAGCCCAGGAAGCTGAGCGCGGCCTCGAGCAGGATCGCCTGGCCGACGATCAGCGTGCCGACCGCGAGCACGGGCGCGATCGCGTTCGGGATCACCTCACGCAGCAGGATTGCCTCCTCGCGCACGCCGAGGCAGCGCACGGCGTCGACGAACTCGAGCTGGCGCACCCGCAGCACCTCGCCGCGCATCACGCGCGCGACCTGGGGCCACGCGAGGATCGCGATCACGCCGACGACGCGCGTGAGCCCCGGCCCCGCCATCGCGACGATCACGGCCGCGAGGATGAAGCTCGGCATCACTTGGAACATTTCCGAGAAGCGCATCAGCGCGAGATCGAGCTTGCCGCCGAAGAAGCCGGCGACGGAGCCGATCAGGATGCCGAGCACCGACGCGGCGAGCGCGGCCGCAAAGCCGACCGTGAGCGATACCTGCACGCCCTGGCTCATGCCGGCGAACACGTCGCGGCCCAGCTCGTCGGTGCCGAACCAGTGTGCGCTCGACGGCGCGGTCATCACATCGTTCGAGAGCGCGGCGGGATCGTGGCTCAGGACGAACGGCGCGGCGGCGCCGGCGATCACGAGCAGCACAATGAACGCGAGCCCGACGACGCCGGCCCGGTGCTCCGCGAAGCGCGCCCACGCGTCACGCATGCGCCGCCCCGTAGCCGCGGCGCACGCGCGGATCGAGCAGCGCATAGGCGAGGTCGGTCGCGAGGTTCGCGGCCACCACCATCACGGCCGATAGCAGGAGGATGCCCTGCAGCACCGGGTAGTCGCGGTTGCCGATCGACGCCACGAACAGGCTGCCCAGCCCCGGCCACGCGAACACCGTCTCGACGAGGATCGCGCCCGTGAGCGAATAGCCGAAGCTGTAGCCGATCACGGTGACGACCGGGATCATCGCGTTCGGCAGCACGTGCCGCCACAGGATCGCGCGCTGCGAGAGGCCCTTGGCCATCGCCGTCGTGATGAAGTCTTCCGACAGCACGCCGACGACGCTCGCCCGTGCCACGCGCGCGACCACGGCGACGAAGAAGATGGTGATCGAGAAGGCGGGCAGCACGAGATGCCAGGCGACGTCGCGCACGTGGCCCCATCCCGTGGCGCTGCCACGCAGCGACGTCATGCCCTGCGCGGGCAGCCAGCCGAGGCGCACTGCGAACAGGATGACGAGCAGCTGCCCGAGCCAGAAGATCGGCACCGAGTAGCCGAAGAGGCTCAGCGCCGTGATGCCGCTGTCGAGCGCGCTGCCCGCGCGCGGCGCCGCAGCGAGCGCGAGCACCACGCCGAGCACCGAGGCCGCAACCAGCCCGGGGATCATGAGGATCAGCGTCGTGCCGGCACGCGCGAGGATGAGGCCCAGCACCGGCTGGCGATTGGCGAACGAATAGCCGAGGTTACCCCGCGCGAGGTTCTCGCCGTAACGGAAGAGCTGCATCCACAGCGGCTCGTCCAGCCCGAAGTCGTGCCGGATCTGCTCGAGGTAGCCGGGCGGCGCGGGGAAGTCGCCGACCAACGCCTGCACCGGGTCGCCCGGCGCCAGGTGGATCACGAGGAAGTTGACGACGAGGATGATGAGCAGGACCGGGACGGTCCACGCCAGCCTGGCGAGCAGGAACCGACCCATCCGTCAGGCGTCGCTGCCGGCAAGCAGGTCGGCCAGTGCCGACACATCGGGCATCTCGTCGAGGCGCTCGACCGCGACGACGATCTCGCGATGCCGCTGCGCGCCGAGGGCGGGCGCGACGAGACTCTCGACCTTGAGCGCGAGCTCCGCGTCGCTGAGCGGGTTCTCGGGCGCGCCCTTGCCGAAGGCGACACCGCGCTCGATGCGGCGACCGTCCTTCAGGTGCAGCTCGAGGGGCGGGTATGCGCCGACGCCGAGGTCGCGGTCGGGCACGACGCGCGTAGCGCGCATCAGCCGCCGGATCGCGGGCTCGTCGGCGCGGCTCGGCGCGAACTGGTCGATCGTCGCGCGGCCGCTGTCGGCGACCACGGCCAGCGCATAGGGCATGCTGAACTGCGCATCCAGCAGCGTGCCGATCTCCTGGCGATCGAACTGGCGCACGGTCTGCTCGTTGCCGTGCACGATCATCGCGTCGATGTCGCTCGCCTTCGCGCCGGTCTCGGCCATCAGCTCGAGGAGCGCGTCGATCGTGCAGTGCAGGCCGCGGCAGCACGCGTACGGCTTCATGCCCGAGCGCTCGATGCGAAACGCGGTGCCGAGCCCTTCGAGCGTGAGCTCGGGGGTCGCGATGCCGTGCGAATACGTGCCGTAGAACCCGCCCCACTCCGCTTCCAGGATCTGGCGCGGGCCGCTCATGCCGGCCTGCGCGAGCAGCGCCGCGCTCAGCCCGTTCTCCGCGGTCTTGCCCGGATGAAAGCGCTTGGTGTCGGCGCCGTCGACGAGGAACGCCCACACGCCGCCCGTGAACGTGCCGGCGATGCCGAGCGCGTCGGCGGTGCGTTCCGAATCGAGGCGGAGCATGCGCGCGGCCGCCGCCGCCGCGCCGAAACTCCCGCACGTGCCCGTCGAATGCCATCCGAGCGCGTTGTGCGGGCGATAGCCGCCCGCGCCTTCGAGGACGCGCGCCGCGAGGTCGTAGCCGGCGAGGATCGCGACGATCGCTTCGCGTCCCGACACACCGCCGCGCGCCGCGAGCGCGCACACCACCGGCACGACGACCGCACCGGAATGCCCGCAGCCGCCGAAGTCGTCGAGCTCGAGCGCGTGCGCGGCGGTGCCATTGACGAGCGCGGCCTGCGGGATCGGCAGCCGCACGCCGCGGCCCCACACGACGGCGCCGGCGTCCGTGCCCTCGAAACCCGCCTGCGCCGCTCGGATCGTGCTCTCGACGACCGGCGTGCGCGCGCCGGCAATGCCCGCGGCCAGGGTGTCGATCAGGAAGCGCTTCGTGAGACGCAGCGCCTCGGGCGGCAGGTCGTCGTACGCGACGTTCGCCCAGTAGCGCGCGGCGCGCTCGGTGAGGGTGCCGCCTGCGTTCACTCCGCCATCCACACGCTGCCCCACCACACGTAGTTCGCGGTCAGGAAGACGTCGCGCAGCTTCGCGGTCGCCGCATCGATCTCGGCCTGCTGGTGGAGCACGAGCACGGGCAGGTCATGGGCGAGGATTTCCTGCACCTTGTGATAGTCCTTCGCGCGCTCCTCGCGCGTGAGCCCATTCTGGCCGTGCGAGAAGAGCGCATCGACCTCGGGGTTCGAATAGCGGCTGGCGTTGTTGAAGGTCGAGCCCTGCTTGATCGCCGACGTCACGTAGAGCCGGGCGATGCCGAGCGCCGGGTCGCCCGAGGTCGTGTAGTTCTGCAGCGTGACGTCGAAGTCGTAGTCGCTGTAGACCTTCTTCAGCACCACCGGGCGCTCGGCGCCTTCGAGCACGACCTTGATGCCCACCGCCTGCCAGTAGCGTTGCAGCGCCTGCGCGAGGCCCGTGTACTCGGGCCGGCCGGCGTCGAACGAGAGCCGGATCGTGAAGCGCGTGCCGTCGGCGCCGGGCTTCACACCCGCCTCGTCGAGCAGCGCCGCCGCGCGCTTGGGCTCGTACGGGTACAGCTTCGAGTAGCTGACCGCCGGGTTGTAGGCCCAGCCGATGCGGGTGTCGACCGCGCTCTGCGGCACGCCGCCGATGCCGTAGAAGACCGCCTTGTGCAGGAACTCGCGGTCGATCGCGGTCATGAGCGCCTGGCGGACCTTCGCGTTGTCGAGCGGCGGCTTCTTCGTGTTGATGATCGCAAGGTCGTCGCTCGGATAGCTGATGTCCTGCAGCACGAAGTTCCTGTCGTTCGCGAACTGCGCGTGCGCGGAGAGCGGGAAGTAGTACTCGTCGATGAAGTCGACCTCGCCCGCGCGCAGCGCGAGCACCCGCGCCGCCGAGTCGGGCATGATCTTCACGACGATCCTGTCGAGGTAGGGCTGGCCCTTTCTCCAGTAGTTCGGGTTCTTCACGAACGTGAGGTGGTCGCCGCGCACCCACTCCTGGAGCACGAAGGGTCCGTTGCCGACCGGCTTCGAGAGCGTCGCCTCGCTCTTCGGCACGTCGGTGCCCTGGAATACGTGGGCCGGCAGGATCGGTGCGTTCTGCTCACACGCGAGCGAGAACAAGAACGGCCCGAACGGCTTCGAGAGCCTGACGACGGCCGTGAGCGGGTCGGGCGTCTCGATCTTCTCGATGAAACTGCCCGGCGCGTTGAACTTCGGCCCGTATTTCGCGGAGACCTGCGTCAGAGAGAACGCCACGTCGGCCGACGTGACCGGCTTGCCGTCGGTGAAGTTCGCCTTCTCGAGGTGGAACGTGTAGGTCAGCCCGTCCTTCGAGATCTCCCACGACTTCGCGAGGTTGGGCACGATCTCGAAGTTCTTGCCGAAGCGCACGAGCGCGTCGTACAGGATGCAGCCCGTGAACACGTCGGGCACGCCGACGCTGATGCCGGGGTTGAGCACGGCAGGGTCCGCGCCGAGCACCGTCACCGCCGTGCCGCCGTAGCGCGGCTTCTCGGGCCCCGCCGCCATCGCAGGCGACGCGAAGGCGGCCACGAGCGCCACGCACGCGCCCAGGCGCCCGGATATTCCTCTCATTGGTCTCCTCCGGCTCAGTTCTTGTGCTTCGCCTTCAGCAGGGCGAGCGTGCGGTGCATCTCGTTGCGCTGGATCATGAGCGCCTCGTCGACGCCGAGGCCTGGTTTGGACAGCATGAAGTCCGGGCGGCAGGCGAGCCCGATGTGCGTGCAGATGCGCGCCGACTGGTCGGTCTCGTTGGCCGTGCCGCCGAGCGCCGCGCCCATTCCGTGGCGCTTGCAGTAGAGCACCGCCTCGATCGAGTTGTTGATGCCGCCGAGATCGGGCGTCTTGATTTGCAGGTAGTCGGCCGCCTTCTCGTCGGTGAAGAGCTTCACGTCCTCGAGCGTGTTGCACCACTCGTCGGCGATCACGCCGATCGGCGTGCCCTGGTGGCGCAGGGTGTCGCGCAGCTTCCTGAAGAGCTCGATCTGCTCGACCTGCGTCTTCGCGATGATCGGCGACTCGATGATGAAGCCGTACGGCTTCGTGGTCTCGACGAGCGTCGCGAGGTAGGCGGCGATCCGGTCGACGTCGTTCGCGAACAGCTCGCCGAGCGTGCCGTACACGTCGAGGTGGATCTGCGGCCGATAGTCGTCGCCGCCGATCTGGCGCAGCCGCGTGGCCACGGTTTCGGCGAACGCGCGCAGCTTCTCGCCCGAGGGGCCGATGTGCTCGACGGTGGTGAAGCTCGCGTGCGGCAGCAGCTCGGGGCGCTTGAGGATGGTGCGGTCGAGCTGTAGCGGGTCGTCGCGATGGCCCGACGCGAGGATTCCGATCGGCGTCTCCGAGATGGTCGAGCCGTACTCGTGCGCGATGACCTCGGCCATCGTCTCGTGGCGCGCCAGCGCGGTGGCGTGCAGCAGCGCCTGCGTGATGCCGTAGCGCAGCGCCATGTGCATCGGCCGGCCGTCGACTTGGAGGCGGTCGAACGTTTCGGCGTTCTTCCGGAACTCGCCGATGTCGAGGCCCGTGAGGCGGCGGCGGATGTCGCCCTCGAGCAGCGCGAGGTGCTCGCCGGCGTTGAACACGCGGTCGCGGCCCGCGGCGCCGGCGAGGATCACGTCCGCGCAGTCGCCAAACGCGACCTGGCCGTCTTCGAGCACGAGCATCACCGAGATCGTGGTGCCGGGCTCGACGATCTTCCGGTAGCCGGGAAGCACCGGCGTGCCGTGGAAGAGAAAGCCGTCGGCGCGCGCACCGCCCTTGATGGCCATCAGGTCGCGATGCAGATACCCCGATTGACCGACGGAGAAGACGACGTTTCGGACCTTCATCGATGCTCGCCTGCGATGCGAATGGCAGCGTCGATTATGCGAACGGCCCGTGTGCCTCCGAGGTGCGGGATACCCTGAAGGACGCCGACGCGCGTGCGTGCACGCGCGTACCGAGTCACTCGTGCCGGATCACGGCGGCCACGTCCGGGCAGCCGCGCACGCGCACGATGTATCGGAAGTCGCCCGACTTCACCCGCGTGTCGAGGATGCGCTGCTCGCGGATGTAGTTGGGGCTCGGCAGGTGCTCGAACTGCGCGATCTCGTCGAAGACGACGCCGTCTTCGTTGAATTCGTACGCACCGTCGGCGAGCCACCATCGCAGGATGATCCGCGGCTGCCGCATCGCGACCACGGGCGGCTCCACCGTCATGCCGCCCGGCGACCGGCAGTGGCCGTTGATGCGAACGGTGATCGTGCAGACGTCCGGCGTGCAGGCGGTGGCGGCCGGCGTGAAAGGCGCGGGCGTCTGCTGCGCCAGCGCCGCCGGCAGGACGAGGAGCATGGTCAGCGCAGCCGCGGCGCGACCGAGGCGCACATGTGGGGTCATCCGCAACCTCCGTTCGTGACGCCCCTCAGCCTATCACCTTCAGCCACGGCAGCGCGACGAGCAGCATGGTCGCGATGAACAACACGCCGAACACCGCGCCGAGCCGCCAGTAGTCCTTCGAGGGCAGGTAGCCCGAGCCGTAGTACACAGGGCTCGGCCCCGTGGCGAACGGCGTGAGGATGCCCATGATGCCGAGCGTCAGGCACAGCAGCAGCGCGAACTGCTGCATGTCGATGCCGGGGATCGACGCGCCCACCGCCAGCATCACCGGCAGCAGCGCCGTCACGTGCGCGGTGACGCTGGCGAACAGGTAGTGCGAGAAGTAGAACACCAGCACCAGCACGATCATCGCGGCGAGCGGCGAGAAGCCCGTCATCTGCGCCCCGACGAGGTCGGCGAACCACTTGACGAAGCCGACGCGGTTCAGCCCCTCGGCGAGCGCCACGAGCGTGGCGAACCACGCGAGCGTGTTCCACGCCGGCGCGTTCCGGATGACGTCGTCCCAGCTCACGACCTTGAGGACGAGCATGAGCGAGATCACCACGAGGGCGACCGTGGTCGCGTTGATCCAGTCGCCGCCGAAGATCCACAGCACGAGCGCGAGCGCCACCAGCGCGCCCAGGGTGACCTCCTGGTGCGTGAGCGGGCCCATCTTCGCGAGCTCCGCGGCGGCCCACTTCGGCACTTCCTCGCCGGCCTTCACCTCCGGCGGATAGAGCCAGTACGTGACGAGTGGAATGAGCACCAGCAGCGCGATGCCGATCGGCGCGAACACGGCGAACCACTGCATCCACGTGATCTCGATCTTCGCCGTCTTGCCGACGAGCTCGAGCGCGAGCAGGTTCGGCGCGAGTCCGGTGAGGAACATCGAGCTCGTCACGCACGTGGTGGCGATCGCGACCCACATCAGGTACGAGCCGATGCGGCGCGCCGAGGGGTCGTTCGGCTTGCTGTCGTAGAGCGCGGGCAGGTTGCGGATGACCGGATAGATCGTGCCGCCCGAGCGCGCCGTGTTCGACGGCGTGAAGGGCGCGAGCGCGGTGTCGGCGATCGCCACCGCGTAGCCGAGCGCGAGGGTGCGCCGCCCCATGCTGCGCACGAGCATCAGCGCCACGCGCTTGCCGAGCCCCGACTTGTCGTAGCCGAGCGCGAACATGAACGCGCCGAAGATCAGCCACACGGTCGCGTTCGAAAAGCCCGAGAGAGCCCACGTGAGCGACATGTTCGCCGCCTTGAAGCCCGGCTTTGCCAGCTCGGCGGGCGCAAAGAGCACGTAGGGCGCGAGCACGGTGACGACCGTCACGCCGAGCAAGCCGATCGCGCCGCCGGGCAGCGGCTCGAGCATCAGCGCGACGATCACGCCGGCGAAGATGGCGAAGTAGTACCACGCATGGGACGCGAGCCCGTGCGGCGCCGGCAGCAGCGCAAGGACCAGTGCGACCGCGACGGGCACGATCGCGCGCCACGAGATGTGCGGCGGCCTGGCGGCCTGCAACGTCCTGGCGGGCGCGCTCGACGGGACCGCCACGTGGTGTCGGGTGACGGAGACGGCCATGGTTTCCCCTTTCGACGGGAGGTGCCCGCGGTGCGGCAGGCCCAAGGCAGGTCGCCGTGCGCAAGACACGACTGCGGTCAGTGTCGGCCTCGGCGCGGCGCGCCGGATTGACCATGGTCAACCACTCTCTTCGCGCTGCGCCGACCCGGCGCCGACGACGCGCGTCGTTCCCGATCGACCACGGCGGACGCCGCGCGACGTGTCAGACTCCCGCTCGGGATCCTCGATGGCCGAAACCGTGAATCGACGCAACGTGGTTCGCGCAGGTGTCGCGTTCTGCGTTGCGGGCTCGTGCCCGCGACTCGCGGCGTGCAGGCCATCGAAGTGATCGAGTGACGAGCCGCGCGCTCGCCAGGACGGAGCCCCTGCGATGCCCTCGCTCACGACGGAACTCGGGTACCTGGCGCTGATCCTCGCGCTCCTGGTCGTGCCGCGCGCGCTGCAGCGCTTTCTCGTGCCCGCGCCGCTCAGCTGCTTCGCCTTCGGCCTCGTCGCGGCGCTCACGCTGGAAGGCGTCGGGCGCGACACGACGCTCACGCTACTGGCAACGCTCGGCATCTCGTCGCTGTTCCTCTTCGCGGGACTCGAGATCGAGGTCGGTGCGCTGCGCCGCGGGCTGGGGCCGCTGACCGCGCACCTCGGCGTGCGCTCGGTGACGCTCGCCGCGTCGACGTGGGCGGCGATGGCCGTCTTCGACCTGCCGTGGAACGCTGCCTGCCTGCTCGCGCTGGCGCTGATGACGCCGTCGACCGGCTTCATCCTCGAGACGCTCGGCCGTCTCGGCTTGGACGAGCAGGAGCGCTTCTGGGTCACGACGAAGGCGATCGGCGGGGAGCTCCTCGCGCTGCTGGTGCTGTTCGTCGTGCTGCAGTCGGTGTCGATGCAGCGCCTCGGATGGTCGTCGGCCGCGCTGGTGGCGATGATCGCGCTGCTGCCGGTGCTCTTCACCGCGCTCGGCCGGTACGTCGTGCCGTATGCCGCGGGCTCCGAGTTCTCGCTGCTCGTGATGGTCGGTCTCATCGCCGCGTACCTCACCAAGCAGCTGGGCGTGTACTACCTCGTCGGCGCGTTCCTCGTCGGCATGGTGGCGCGCCTGCTGCGCGAGCGCATGCCGGCGCTCGCCTCCGAGGAGAACCTGCACGCGGTGAAGCTTTTCGCGTCGTTCTTCGTGCCGTTCTACTTCTTCAACAGCGGCGTCAACGTGCCGGCCGGCGCGCTGCAGTGGAAGTCGCTCTGGGTCGGGCTCGCACTGGCCGCGGCGGTGACGCCCTTCCGCATCGGCGTGGTGTGGGCGCAGCGCCGATTCCTCGTGCACGAGGACAGCCGCAGCAGCCTGCGCGTCGCCGTGGCGCTTGCGCCGACCCTCATCTTCACGCTGGTGCTCGCAGGCATCCTGCGCGAGCGCTACGCCATTCCCGATGCGCTGTACGGCGGGCTGCTGGTGTACGCGGCCCTGACGACGATGCTGCCGTCGCTGGTGCTGTCGCGGCCCTTCGACCTCGATGTGACCGATATGAGCCCAACGTCGGAAAGGCCCTTGGGACGGGCGTGACCTCTACGCGTCGTCGCGGCGCCTGCCGAGCACGATCATCGCGAGCGGGATGGTCGTGATCGCCCCGACGGCGACCAGGGTCCATCCGACGCCCTTGCGCGTGCGGTCATCGAGCTTGTCGGCCAGCAGCAGCGCGAGGCCAGCACCCAGCATGGCTCGCGTGCCCACGAGCAGGCCCAGTTCCGGCAGGCGAAGCTCGGCGGTTTTCATGGCGCCCTCCTCGGTGGGGATACCTCGTGAGACCATCGTACGCGCGATCGACGTTCGCGCGCATGGGCGTGCGCACGAGGGCGAGAAGCCGGCGTCAGCCGCTACCATGCCGGCCATGGTCTTTCGCCACGACGGTACGCCGCCGACGCGCGGCGTCGCGGTCCCGCCCTTCTACGCCGGCCAGATCGGCGCACAGGCGGCCCAGCGCGCGCGGCGCGGCCTTGAGGTCATTCCGATGCACTTCGGCCAGCCGAGCGAAGGCGCGTCGCCGGGGGCGGTCGGTGCTGCACGCGCGCACCTCGAAGGTCGTCTCGAAGGACCGTCGGGCTACTGGGAGTCGCCTGCACTGCGCGAGCGGATCGCGCTGCACTACCGCGAGCAGCACGCCCTCGAGGTCGCGCCCGAGCGCATCCTGCTGACGACCGGAGCGAGCGCCGGCCTCGTGGCCACGTTCACGTCGCTTTTCGCCGCGGGCGATCGCATCGCGCTTGCGCGCCCCGGGTACCCGGCCTACCGCAACGCGCTGCGCGCCCTCGGACGCGTTCCGGTCGAGATCGATTGCGGCCCCGAGCACGGCTTTCGACTCACGCCCGCGCTGCTGCCGCCGCCGAGCGAGCCGCTGCACGGACTGCTCGTCGCGAGCCCCGCGAACCCGACAGGAACCGTGCTCGGCGCGCCCGAGCTCGCGGCGCTCGCCGCCGAATGCCGCCGGCGCGGCACGCGCTTCATCTCCGACGAGATCTACCACGGCATCGAATACGGCCAGCCGGGCGCAACGGCACTCGAGTTCGAGCCTGAGGCGCTCGTGATCAACAGCTTCTCGAAGCTGTTCCGCATGCCCGGCTGGCGCATCGGCTGGCTGGTTGCGCCCGAGTCGTGCGTGCCGGCGCTGCACAGCCACCTGATCAACTTGTTCCTCACGCCGCCCGCGATCGCGCAACATGCCGCGCTCGCCGCGTTCGACGATCTCGAGCTCCTCAAGCGTTCGGTGCAGACCTACGCGGCCAACCGCGCGCGTCTGCTCGAAGCGCTGCCGAAGATGGGGCTGCCCGAGATCGCGCCACCCGAAGGCGCGTTCTACCTTTACGTCGACGTCCGCCACCTGACGGACGACAGCCTCGCGTTCTGCAAGGTGCTGCTCGACGAGACCGGCATCGCGGCCGCGCCGGGCATCGATTTCGACCCCGTCCTCGGAAACGCGTTCATCCGCTTCTCGTTCGCGATCTCCGAGCGCGAGGTCGATCGCGCGATCGCGCTGCTCGGGCCATGGGTCGCCCGGCGTACGAAGAGCGCGCGGGTCGCAGAAGGCGGGCATCGCAACTCCGGTTGAGTCCGCGCGGCCACCGGCGCAGAATGCGCCGGCAGCCTGACGGCGCCACCTCGCGCGCGACCCGGCGCCTCCGTGCGACTGCAGGAGAAGTGCCATGACGATCACGATCCTCCGCGGTCTGGCGACGTGCACTCTGGCCACCGCGCTCGCCGGCATGGCGTCGTTCGCCGCACGCGCCGAAACGCCCGGCGAGATTCCCAAGCCGTGGACGTACGAAGGCAGCATGAAGCTGCAGGAGCAGCAGCGACAGCAGCAGCCGTCGATGGCGCCCGGCCAGGCCGCGCCTGCCGGGCCCCGCGGCTCGTACGGTCCCTCCGGCGGCGATGCCGCGATGGCGGCCCAGTGGGAGAACGCACGCCGCAATTGGCTCAAGCAGCCGCCGCTGCCGGCCGATCGCAACCCGCTCATCGGCAGCCGCTGGATGCGCCCGCCCTCGACGCAAGGCAAGCCGGGCGACCCGTTCAGCGGCTTGATGACGCTCGCGAAGGGCGGCCTCTGCGACCTGCTGTTCGGCGGCGGCGTGTTCGAGTTCCACGCCGGCGAGCTCGTCGGCATGGATCCGAACGGCAAGGGCCGGCAGGAGTTCGATCGCGTCGAGTACCGCGGCGACGCGCACCACGTCGTGGTCCTGCCGCGCACGACGGTGCGCCTCATGGAATGGGACGTCGAGGGGGCCGACCGCATCCGCTGGGCGAGCCAGAACTGCGTCCTCGTGCGTGCCGGCGGCGCGCCGTCCGCGCAGGCCGCGATGGCGCAGCCGGCCAGCATGGAAGGTCACGCCAACTCGAGCGGCGCGCTCGCCGGTGCGGGCGGCGTGCTGTCGCTGTCGATCGTGGGCAATTCGGCCGGAACGCTGAACGTCGCCAACCGCAAGCTGTGGGTGCTGAAGAGGGAGCCGCGCCAGGCGCTCGTGGCGGCCGGCATGCCGGACAACGCCAACGGCAACGCGTTGCAGAACTGGATCCGTGCCTGCCAGTCGCGCGCGCCGTCATGCCAGCAGGGTGGCCTCGCGCTCAAGCCCTACCTGCTCGGCATCGCCACCACCGACGCGAGCGGCCATGCCCAAAGCCCGCCGCTGCCCGCGGGCCGCTACTGGGTGTTCGGCGACGGCCGCATCGACAACCGGCCGATGCTCTGGAACCAGGTGGTCGACGTGAGGGGTGGCCCCGCTTCGCTCAAGCTCGACCAGAACAACGCGACGCCGGTGGACTGATCGGCCGTCACGTCTTCGCCATCTCCGCGACGACTCTCTGCATGAATGCGGGCTCGCGATAGGCGCTGCGCGGCTTGAGCAGGTTGCCCACTTCGGTGACGAGCTTGTGCACGTCGGCGTCTCGTGCCGCAAGCCGCATCAGTGCCGAACCGAAGCGGAGGGTCTGCTCGAGGTCGGCGGGTCGCATGCCTGTCGTGTCGGGAAAGACGAAGTCGGGCAGCGCCGCCGATGACCACGGCGTCTCCAGGATCGACTCGATCTGTTCGAAGAATCGCGACGCGAGGGTCGACACGGCATCGCCGTCGTGCCGGCACGCTTCGAGCAATCGGCCGAGCAGCACGGCTTCCTGCGCCGCCACGCTCATGCCCTGACCGTAGACGGGATTGAAGACGCAGATGGCATCCGCGATGGGCAGGAGGCCCTTGGGGAAGGAATCGAGGCGCTCGAAATGGCGTCGCCTGCTCTGCGCGAACGCATAGCGAATCGGGTCGCCGACCGGTGCGGCCGGCCTGATCACGTCGTAGATGGTTGGCGTTCGAAGGCTGCTGGCGAATTCGAGAAAGCCGGCTGCGTCGCCCGGCGGCTTGTCCTTGCCCCGGCCGCCGAGACTGACGATCCAGCAATTGCCCTCGATCGGGAACACGAATCCACCGCGACTGCAGTGCGGCGCCGCAGGAATGTGGACGACCGATTTCCATTCGTTCGTGGCATCGGCCGGCCTGTGGAAGAGGACCGTCGCGTAGCCGATGTCGACACCGATGTCGGTCTGCGGCGGCTCGCCGCGCCCGGTCGACTTCAGCAGTTCGAGCGTGGGCGCGCCCCGTCCCGAGGCGTCGATCACGAGATCCGTCGAAAGGTCGTGTGCTGGGCTGCCGTCCGTCTCGCAGCGAACGCCGGTGACCGCATCGCCCCGCACGCTGGCGAGCACGCCCAACACCCGACACCCGGATCGGATGTGCACGTTCGAGAGGCCCTGAACGCGCTGCCGGACGGCGAACTCGAGCAGCGGCCTCGACATCGCGTAGGCACGGATGTCGAGATCCCGGGATGGAAACGGATCGAACCCCGGACGCTCCATGCGGGTGTCAAGACCGCTGCTCATCGGCACCGCTCCGGCACGCCACAGGTCGTCCTCGAACCCCGGCAGCAGCGTGTTCAAGGCCTGCAGACCTCCCGCGAGCAGGGCGTGCGCGTGGCGCGCCTGTGGCGTCCCGGGTCTCGGCTCCGCCTGCGTTGGAAGAGCGTCGCGCTCGAGCACCGTGACG
>Ga0335069_10002647_pt1 | contig 27416 bp, 30 predicted proteins | sample Lox_Sample_11_FD_206714 | JGI IMG/M metagenome (GOLD analysis project Ga0335069, IMG submission 206714) | Soil microbial communities from Loxahatchee National Wildlife Refuge, Florida, United States - Lox_Sample_1.1 | ecosystem: Environmental > Terrestrial > Soil > Wetlands | place: USA...
CGGATTTTCTCGAAACTTGGACCCAGAGTTGTTCCTCGGTGCTGGCCCAGATTCTCGGATCGGAATGCGCGTGCACGACACTTGCTGAGTCTCCGGCGGGTTTTCCCCAGACCACGGAAAGCGACCTGTGGATTCTCTGCACTTGCTCGGGCGGCGTTCGTGGCGAGATGAGCTTTCGCATCCCTGCTGCCGCTACGGTGCGCCTCGCGCAAACTTTTATGAGCGAAGCCGCTGCTCAGGCTGACGTCACCTCCGAGCATCGCGAGGCGGCACTCGAGCTTCTCCGTCAGATTGCCGGCCTGGTCACGACGGCTCTCAAGCCACGGTGGGGCGAAGTGCAATTGCGGCTGGATCCGGCGGCGGCGCCTCCATCGTGGAAGCCTGCCTGGACGGCATGGATCAGGGCTGGCGCGGATCAGGCGGGAACGCCGGTTATCGAGGTCCAACTGAGCGCGGCTCTGGTTGCGGGATTGCGACAGGAGCATGCGGGATCCACCCAGGCCGCTCCGCCTCCGCTGCCGGTGGAACCGGACGCAGGAGATCACAAGCTCGACCTGCTACTCGATGTCGAACTCGGGGTCACGCTTCGGCTGGGAAGCCAGCAGTTGCTGTTACGGGAAGTTCTCGATCTCAACCCGGGTTCCGTCGTCTCGCTCGATCGCAACCTGCAGGACCCGGTTGAAATGCTGCTGGATGGCCGGCTGCTGGCGCGGGGTGAGCTGGTCGTGATGGACGGAAACTACGGGCTGCGCGTGACCGAGATCGCACCGGTTGCGTCGGACCGGTAAAGGTAAGCACTGGAATGGCTAGCTTTACTCTCAATCACGACAGGAACCTTGGATTGCGCCACCTGTGGCTCAAGTGGGCTCCTCCCTGCGGAGATGGCTCATGCGGACACCATTCCGGATGGTTACGCCGCTGGCGTGGCCGCGCCGCACGCGTGCTTTTTGAGGGGCAGCGCTTTTGCGCGGATGGATGCCTGGAGCGAGCCGTGGCACGAGCCATGCAGCGCGCGGACACCGCCGCACGGTCTATCACGCATCACCGCATTCCTCTTGGTCTCTTGCTTCTTTCCCGACGGCAACTCACGGTCGAGCAACTGCGCACGGCGCTCGCAACACAGCGCGCCGCCGGGCGCGGACGGATCGGGGACTGGCTCCAGGAGTTGGGCTTCGTGACCGAAGAGCAGGTGACAGCTGCCGTGGCGCGACAATGGTCATGTCCAGTGCTGCGCATGAACCCCGTCCCTGGTGGCGCCCTGCCGCAACTGCCGCTGGCTATCATGCATTCTTTTTCCCTGATTCCCGTTGACTTCGTTCCGGCTTCGGGCACACTCCACATAGCCTTTCGAAACGGCATCGATTACGGCGTTCTCTACGCCATCGAACAGATGCTGGAGCTTCACACGGAGCCGTGCATGGCTCTGGCCAGCATTGTCGACAGAGAATTAAACACCCACTCTGAGTGCCGCGGAGACTTCGAAATCACCTTTGAACGCAGCAGCGATACCCGGGAAGTGGCTGCCGTGCTGTGCAACTACACGCGCCGCGTCGCCGCCACTGAGCTTCGCCTCGCTTCCTGCGGGCTCCATCTTTGGGCTCGGCTCTTTCGTGCGAACAAGCGTCCCCTCGATCTTCTATTTCTCAGTTCGCAATCTCTCCCTCGCCATGTCTCCATGGATTAAAGTCGCCCCTTTCGATGCCGATGAAACATAAGGCAGGAGGAGCCATCCAGGACTTCTCCTCTTTCAAAAAAGGATCGGCGCCACATGGATAACCTGTGCATCTTGATCGTGGATGATTCTTCTGTCATGCGGAAGATCGTGGAGCGTTCACTCCGGCAAGCCGGATTAGGTATCTCTCAAGTAGTCGAGGCCGGCAACGGGGCCGAAGCCCTTACCGCCGTCGAGCAAAACAAAATTGACCTGGTACTGTGCGACATCAATATGCCCGTCATGGACGGACTTGAATTCGTCAAACAGCTCTCCACGGTGGAAAAAGCGAAAGGCGTTCCCGTAGTGATGATTACAACCGAGGGCAGTGAAGGGCACGTCGTTCAGGCGCTGTCGGCGGGTGCTCGCGGATATATCCGCAAGCCCTTCACCGCGGATCAGGTCAAGGAGCATGTGCTCCCAGTGCTCGGAGGCAAGCAATGACCACGGCGAACTCCAGTATGCACCCTGCCCTGGGTCGGGAGTGCTGGCTTCCCACCCTGCAATTGGCAATTCAGGAAGTCTTCGACCTCATGCTGGCTTCTCCCCTGGAAATCCCCAGTGTTCCTCCTGCCGTCGAAGGTCTTGATATCACTTCCATGGTCGGGCTTGCAGGCCAGCTCTGCGGCGTTCTCACGCTGCGCTGCAGTGCGACCTCAGCGGCACGCATGGCCTCGCGCATGCTCGGCACTCCACCGGAGAAAGCCGGAACCCATATGTGGGACGCCGTGGGCGAGATCTGCAATATGGTGGCGGGAAACTTCAAGAATAAGATCGCCGGGCTCGGCGATGGCTGCATGCTCTCGGTCCCCACGGTTATTACCGGGGCGGATTACAACCTGCACTCCATGGTCGATCTTGAGATTCAGACCGTCCTGCTGTTCGAAGGTGAACCTATCGTGCTCTCTCTCGAGGTTCATGGATAATTCTTGCAAGAAGGGCAAGACGGTTCCGAGACCATTTCCAAGCCCGAAGGTCTCCATCTGTCGTGAACCTGCTCACGATCCTTTCGAAGAAGACACCAACGACGATCATCCGCCCCCGCCATATTCTTGAACTCTCATCTTCTGTGGAATCTCACGTGCACTTTGTCCCGTGAAGGTGGGACTTATGGATAGTGGGTTCTACGCCGCATGCGCTGGCTTCGCCGCACAGAGTCAGGCCCTCGAATTAATCGCTCATAATCTCGCTAACCTTGGAACCACCGGTTACCGGGGCGAACGCGCGACGTTTCGCTCCCTGCTCAATGGCAGCAGCTGGGCCGCAAGCAATGGCTTGAATCGAGTGGTAAATGATTTCGGCGTGCTCGGCGGCAGTGAGATCGATCTGGCTCCGGGGAGCCTTGTGGCTACGGGAAATCCGTTGGATCTCGCCATCGCGGGCGCGGGATTCTTCGCGGTGCAATCCGCCCGCGGGACGGCATACACGCGCAACGGAAGCTTTCGCGAGACGCCGTCAGGGCAACTGGTCACGGCGCAAGGAGAACCTGTCCTCGGCGAGCAAGGGCCGGTGACTTTGCCCGCCGGCAACATCACCGTGAGCGCCGATGGGACGGTCTCCGTCAACGGAGCCGTAGCCGCCAAGCTTCACCTCACGGAGTTTGCTCCGGGGACAAATCTTGAGGCCCTGGGCAATGCGCTCTACGGCGCGCCCGACGGAGCCGCCTTGCCGCCGTCCTCTTCTTCGATCCGTCAAGGCATGCTCGAAGATTCGAATGTGAGCCCGGTTGAGAGCGTGGTGCAACTGATCACCGTGCAGCGTGCGGCGGAAATGATGCAGCGCGCACTCAGCCTATTTGACACTCAATTCAATCAGACGGCAGCGCAGGACTTGGCGCGCGTCTGAAGCAGGGAAAATTATGATTCGCGCACTTTACACGGCAGCTAGCGGCATGATGGCGCAGGAAACCAACCTCGACAACGTCGCCAATAACCTGGCCAACTCGAGCACGGCGGGATTCCGGCGCCGGCGTCTCCAGTTCGAAGACCTGGTTTATCAGAATCTAGTGATGCCGGGTGCCGCCGCGTCGCAGCAGACCACCATGGTGGCTGGCTTGCAGGTGGGGCTGGGCACAAGGTCGGCCGCATCGGAAGTGATCCAGTTGCAGGGTGACTTCAGCCAGACCGGCAATCCGCTTGATCTCACGATTCAGGGCCAGGGATTTTTCCAAGTCCTTCTTCCGGACGGACAGACGGCATACACGCGTGCGGGAGGCTTTCATCTCGACGCGCAAGGCAATCTGGTGACCCAGGATGGCAACCCGGTACAACCGGCGGTCACCATTCCTCCCGGAGCAACTTCGGTGACGGTTGCGCCGGACGGAACCATCAGCGTGACGTTGCCCGGGCAGACGGCCGCTCAGCAGGTGGGATCCCTTCAACTCGCCTTGTTCAATAACCCGGGAGGACTGAACAGTACGGGCAGCAATCTTTTCCTGGCCACGACGGCCTCGGGCGATCCGGTCATCGGCACACCTGGAGGAAGCGAAGGCATCGGTCCCCTGGTGCAAGGCATGCTCGAACAGTCCAATGTCAGCGTAGTCGACGAGTTCGTGCAGATGATTGTGGCGCAGCGCTCCTACGAAGCCAACTCGCGCGTCGTGAATGCGGCGGACCAGATGTTGCAGGACATCAATACTCTCGGACGTTAATCGGCAAGATTTTCGGCCATGAAAACTCTCGTCTTCCTGTTGTGTGTTATCGCCGCTGCGCGTTGTCTTGGCCAGGAAAATTGTGCGCCGATCCGGGTTCCCGCCGAGGTTGCGATTGCAGGAACAGACGTCACTCTGGCAGACCTCCTGGTTCCTCCCATCTGTCCCTCGCTGCAACGCGAAGCCCGGCAAGTCCATCTAGGGAGCGCCCCGCTGCCGGGCAGCGTGCGCGTGCTGCCGGAAGATGAACTGCGCAGCGCGCTGCGTAAGCTCAGGATCCCTTCGGCGAGCGAAACGTGGTGGCAGACCGTAGCCTTGCCGGCGCGGGTTAGCATCCGCCCTAAAGCTGCCCTTGCCACCTGTTCCGAAATGGCAGAAAGACTCCTGGCCGATCCGCTGGTTCGCGACCGGATGGAGGCATCTACTTCTGGTTCCTACAGCCCGTCGGTTCGACCCGAAGATGTTGCATGCGGAGCAGCGGGAAGGATAGCGGCAGCGGCACGGCTTGCTTTCCACAAAGTGGAGTGGAATGCCGCCTCGCGCAGCTGGGAAATTCTTGCGAGCTGTGTTCGTGCCACGGACTGCGTGCCATTTCTCATACGCATTCGGTCCTCCCAGAATCTGGGGCAGCCAATCACGGTGCCCCGCGAGGAGAAGAGGACTACTGGGCAGGAGCGAGTGGCGATGGTACGCCGCGGCCAACGGGCCACGCTGGTCTGGGAACAATCGGGTATTCGGTTGGAGGTTCCGGTCGTTTGTCTCGAGGCCGGTGGTCAGGGTGGAGCTGTGAAGGTACGCATCTCGGGCTCCAACAAAATAGTGAACGCCGTGGTCACGGCTGAAGGCCGGGTGCACGCGGGTTCGTAGAAAAGCGGGTACATGGAAGCACGGTTCCTGGAAGCATATAGAGAGGCATGCATGCTTGGCAGTTGGCATTTCTCGGCGAAGCGCAGGATTGCATTCGTAATCGCCATCATCTTTGCACTGCTTCCTGGCGCATGGGCCAGGCAAAAACCGTTGCCCTCGCAAAGAGATGGCCTGGCGGAGTACCTGAAACGTGTGTCGGCCAGGCCGGTGGAATCGACCGCCTTGACCCGCGGCAGCTTATGGGTGGACAGCGGCCGTCTCGCGAACATGGTCGCCGACTACAAGGCTTCCCGGGTGGGTGACCTGGTAACGATCAGCGTGGCGCAGAACCTGTCGGCGACGAGCACCGGAAATGTTTCCAGCAACCGCAGCTTTTCGGCCAATTCAGGGATCACCGCGCTGCCCGGACAACTCAAGACCACGGGCGTCGCTAATCTGTTCTCCCCCAGCTCCAACCAGGTGCTCACCGGGAAGGCGCAGGCCACCTCGCAAACCTCGCTGAGCACGACCCTGACCGGGCGGGTTGCTGCCGTGCTGCCCACGGGAACTCTCGTGGTGGAAGCCGAACGTCAGATCACCATGAATAACCAGCACGAAACGGTGATCCTGCGCGGGCTTGTACGCCCGGGCGATCTCGACGCGACGAACACTGTCGCCTCCAATCACGTCGGCGATCTGGAAGTCGAGGTCAAGGGGAAGGGTATTGTGAGCGATGGCACGCGCCCTCCCAACCCGATCGTTCGCTGGATCCTTCGCCTGGTCGGATTCTAGGAAAAGAGCATGTTGAGAAAACGGAATTATCTGCTGACACGGAATTACCTGCTGACTTTGATTGTGGGCCTGACATTCGCCACTGGGCTGTGGGCAATCGAGGAAGAGCCGCACAAGGTTCTGGTCCGGGACATCGCTACGGTGGAGGGCGTGCGGGAAAACTCACTGATCGGCTATGGACTGGTGGTGGGCTTGCGTGGAACGGGCGACCGGCAGCAGACCTATTTCACCGTGCAGACGCTGGCCAGCATTTTGGCCCGCATGGGCGTGCAGATCCCCACGGCTTCGGTCCGCGTAAACAATGTCGCCGCCGTTTTCGTAACGGCCAGCCTGCCTCCTTTTGCCCGGCCGGGCATGCGCCTCGACATCATGGTGTCCTCCAGCGGCGATGCCCGCAGTCTGGAAGGAGGAATGTTATTGCTGACCCCGCTCTACGCGGCCGATGGCCAGGTGTACGCTGCCGCTCAAGGTCCGCTGGTCGTGGGCGGGTATATGGCGGGATCGTCCACCAACTCCCGCCAGGTCAATCATCCCACGGTGGGCCGCGTTCCAGGCGGCGCCCTGGTGGAGCGTGACTCCGCTGTCGACCTGGCGCGTATTGATCACGTATCTCTCCTGTTGCACGAAACCAGCTTTTCGACAGCTCGCGATGTCGCTGCCGCCGTCAATCGCGAATTCTCGGCTACGATCGCGAGCGCGGTCGACGGCCGCAGGATTGATCTCTCGCTCGCGACCGACGGGTCCAATGTGCCGGCCTTTATGGCGCGAGTCGAAAACCTGGCCGTCGAGGTGCGACGGCGCGCCAAAGTGGTGGTGAATGAGCGGACAGGCACCGTCGTCTTCGGCCGCGACGTGCACCTCGGTGCGGTTTCCATCCTGCATGGGAACTTTTCCATCGAAGTCACCACCGTTCCAGTTGTCTCCCAGCCGAATGCTCTGGGCCAAGGGACTACCGAAGTCGTTCCCAGGACAAAATTGAGCGCCACGGATGCTCCCGCCCGCAACCTCGAATTAAGCGAAGGAGCCAGCGTGGAAGAACTGGTCACGCGCCTGCAGGCCATCGGGGCCACCGCCCGCGACGTGGTTTCGATCCTTCAGGCCATCCGGGCGGCCGGCGCCCTCGATGCTGAATTGGAGATCATCTGATGCCAACCGACCTGTTTCCAACCCTGGCCCAGGTTCCGCCCGGGCTCAGCGCTCCCGTGCCTGACGGGGCGCGGGGCAGGAAAGCCGCGCACGAGTTTGAAGCTCAGCTCATCGCTTCACTGCTCGAGTCTCTGGAAAAGACCTTTTCGGCTTTATCGAGCACAGACCCGATCGCTGGATCCGACGATTACAACTACCTCGGGACTCGCGCCTTGGCGGAGGCGTTGGCGTCCCGCGGAGGCTTCGGCATTGCCAACCTGATCTCCGCCCACCTGCCGTCGCACGAAGGTAAGGGGTAGCAGGTGATTGAGGAAACGAACGGTATCGTGCAGGCGCACTAAAGTCCGCATAGCTTACGCCGATAGAGATAGATGAAGGCGTAAAGCAAGGCATTCAAGAAATACCGCGGGCGAATTAAAGGTTTTTAAGGCGCTGCCGATACTTGAATTGCAAGGGATTCAAGGCGAGGAAAAGCGTATGAGAATCGATCTCAACTACCGACCAGAAGCGACGAATGAAACCGGCCATGGCAGTGCTCGCGGCGCAACCGTGCCTGGGCAGATCTCCGGCGCGTTCGGCGAAGACCAGGCACATCTCTCCAGGGTTCCGGCTCAAATCGAAGCTCTGGCTGCCCAGGCTTCTCAATTGCCTGAGATCCGCGAACAGCGGGTGCAGGCTTTGCGGCTCGCGGTTGCGAGCGGCGAGTACCGTCCTGCGCCCGAACACGTAGCCAGTGCCATCCTCTCGCAGATGACGGCGGGTCCAGCCGCCTGAAGAAGATCCCATGGCAGGCACGGGCATGAGCGGTGAGACACGAGCTGCCGAACTTGGGCTGGAAATCCTGGTTCCGACGCCTGCCATACATTCCGTTGTGGCCCGCGATGCTCGGCAGGACCCCGGTAGGGAGAAACCGCGACGGAACCGTAAAGACGAGAACAACGAAGACGCCTTTTCGGAGGAAGCATCCGGAGCTGGCGATCATCAACTGGATCATCTGGCGTGACTGCTATGTCTGCCGAATCTCACCTAGTCTCGAGCCATCCCCTCGACGCTAGCGAGGCTCTCTTGCGAGAGCTGGAGACCAGTCTGCTGGTCAGCCAGAGAGCGCTGCTCTGCTGCGATGTCGCGGCGGTGGAATCCGGAACGGAAGAACAAAGGCACCTTATCGCCGCCATGTCTACCGCAATGCCAGCCGCCGGTACGGATACGCGTGCTCTGGTGGAGAGAGTCCGCCACCTGGCACGCGTGCAGGCCCTGTTGCTGCTCCGCGCGGCCCAGCGGCTGCGGATGATTGCACACGTTCTTGCTGGAACCACGTCATGCTACGGCCCGCTGGCCGTGCCGGATTTCACGCCCGGAGAGGAGCAGCGTCCGTGTCGAGTCTGACTGCCAGCCTGGCCACCGCTTTGAGCGGGCTCACGGCCGAACAGGGAGCGCTGCAAGCGACCACCAACAACGTAGCCAACGTGAATACGCCCGGATACTCGCGCGAGGTTCCCGTGCTGGTCGCGAGTGATCCCACGTTTATCGCACCCCTGACACTCGGAACCGGCGTCACCCTCCAGCGCATCGAGAGCGTTCGCGACGCCATCCTCGAGTCCCGCATCCAGCAGGAGACGCAAACGCAGGGGCAGTGGAGCGCACTGGTGGCGGCGATGGCACAGGCCCAGGTGAGCTTTACCAGCAATTCGGGCGACATCGGGACGGCAATCTCTGATTTTTTTGACAGCATCAACCAGCTTTCCGCCAGCCCGGCCGATCTTTCGCTGCGCCAGAATGCGATGACTGCGGCTGGGAACTTGGCCGCTGCCTTCAACAGCACGGCCAATCACCTGACCTCGCAACGCATCAATCTCGATCAAAGCGTCGAGCAAACAGTTGGGCAGATCAACCAGTTAACGCGACAGATTGCCCAGCTCAATGGGCAAATCAGCAACCTCGAGAATGTGGGAGACAATGGCGGCACCTTTGTCGACCAGCGCAGCCAGTTGATCGACCAGCTGTCGGCGCTCGTCGACGTCGCCGTAATCCCTTCCGACAACACGCTGACCCTGACCACCGCGAACGGCACTCCCCTGGTTGCCGGGCAGCAGTCGTTCGCGCTCACATCCCAGCTCGACGCCTCCGGAGTACAACACATCGCGGGCCAGGGCAATGACATCACCTCGAGCCTGGTCGCGGGCGAGCTTGGCGGATTACTTGAGGCCCGTGATCAGCAGATTCCGGCGATCCTGGGTAAATTGGACACGCTGGCCGCCGGCCTGGCCGACGCGGTCAATGGAGTGCAAACGGCTGGATACGACCTGAACGGAAATGCGGGCGCCAATCTCTTCAGCACTCCGCCTGCCGGCGGGACAGGAGCCGCCGCAGCCATGACGGTTGTGATCTCCGACCCGGCATTGCTGGCTGCGAGTTCCGACCAGAGCGCGGGCAACAACGGCAATGCGGAAGCGCTTTACGCTTTGCGCAACCAGGCCATCATCCAGGGACAGAGCCCCACCGATTACTACTCGGGAATTGTTTTCGACGTCGGTAACGTCACCTCCAATGCCAGCGCGCAGCAGAACGCTTCCAGCCTCGTGCTGCAGCAGCTGAACGACCAGCGCAATGCCATCTCCGGCGTCTCGCTCGATCAGGAAGCCGCTAACATGATGCGCTACCAGCAGGCCTACGCGGCGTCCGCGCAGGTCGTCTCCACGATCAACTCCATGATGCAAACCTTATTGAACATGAAGAGCTCCTGACCTTATGCGCGTGAATCCCAACCCGCTGCCCGACCTGCTCTCCGCTTTGGACCATACCCAGAAACAGATCACCTCCGATCTACAGCAGATTGCTTCCGGCCAAAGCGTAAACTCTCCTTCCGACGATCCGGCCGCAGCCGCCATGCTGGTGCGGAATGCGGGCCAGACCGCCGCTGCGGATCAATACCTGCGCTCCATCGCCAGCGTGCAAGGAGAGATGCAGAATGCCGATTCCGCGCTCAGCTCCGTCGTCACCGCGCTGCAAAGGGCACTCACGCTGGGAACCGAAGGCGCGAACGGTACATTGAATGATTCCGAACGCCAGGCGCTGGCCAGCGAGGTCAAGGGCATCCAGTCGCAGCTGTTAGGTCTGGCCAACCTTTCCTACCAGGGTCGGTATGTGTTCGCCGGAACCGCTACCCAGGCTGCTCCGTTTGTCGCGGACTCCACCAGCAGCTCTGGTGTCCGCTACCTTGGGAATGCCACTGTCAACCAGCTGACCGTAGGCGATAACGCTTCCGTCCAGACCAACATGCCCGGCTCGCAATTGTTTTCCAACACGGGCAGCGACATGTTTCAGGCGGTACAGGACCTGGTCAGCAGTCTCGAAAACAACGGCGACGTGAAGTCCGCGGTCAACGAACTCAGTGGCGCCTACCAGCACATCAATGCGCAACGCGTGTTCTTCGGGAACTCCATCAACCAGTTGAACGCCCAGCAAACCTATCTCAACCAGGAAACCACGCAGCTTGCGCAGCAAGCCAACCAGGTGGGTGGAGCCGACATGTCGCGCGTCATCAGCGATCTGGTGAATGCACAGACTTCCCGCCAGGCGACGCTCGAAGCCATCGCCCAGACCCAGCAGACGAACCTGTTCAACTACATAAAGTAGACACCAGCCCGGACTTGGTCAGAGGGTTTGGCGGGAACTTCGCGCCCATTGCGCGGCCGCATCGACCCGGGCTCTTTCCTGCTCAAGCCGTGCCCGCTCCCGCAACAGTGCCGTATGAATCGAAGGCAGCACATCGCGCAGCCGCTCGATGTGGCGGCGATATTCCGCCACCGCTTGTGCCAGCGCCTCCTCCTTCTGCGCTGGCAGGGTTTTCAGCAGTTCCCCGGCCCGGCGCAGTTCCGACAGCAGTCCCGCCATCTGCTCCGGGCTCACCACGACCATCTCGGCGGGACGTTCGCCGGCAGGGGGAATCAGGCGGTTGAGCCAGAAGCTCAGGCGGCTGTTGGTCTGCTCGAGGTTGCGGGCGAGTTGATTGGGTGTTGAAGACATCACGCTTTCCAGTTCACGGTTTCCCGCATCGCAACCGGGGACCCAACTGGCGCCGAAGGCGCCGGCTTCGCGGCTGGAGAATCGGCCGACTTCTCCACTTCATGCCATGCTTCATACACCTGCATGATCAGCGAGATCTGCTCTTCCAGGGCTGGGACCGACTGATTGCACTGCGCGTCTACCAGCCCGCGGCGCACCTGCTGGTAGAAATGTTCCAGGTTCAGGGCCACGCTCCCGCCGGCTTCCTTGTCGAGCGATGCCTGCAGGTGCCCGAGAATCAAGACTGCATGATTGATGGCGCGCGTGCGCCCTTCAATGTCTCCCCGCTCCTGGGCGCTGATCGCTCGACGCAAGTCCTCCATCACCTGCTCGTACAGCAGGATCACCATGCGCACCCCGCTGGCGCCTTGTACGGCCGCTTCGCGATAACTCTGTCGTGCATCCATAGAACCCGGCCCTTCAACGCCTAAGACCCGCTTTTGCTATTGCCGCTCGATGCATTGAGCGTGCCCAGCGTGTCGGTCACCTGCTGCAGCAAGAGCGGGTACTGCTGCAGAGAGGCGTTCACCTGGCTGAATTGCAGCATCAGGGCCTTCTGCTTGTCATTCAGCTGATTTTCAAAATTGTTGATGCTGTCCGCCAGGTTCTGCTGCTGGGTCTTGTTTTGCGCCAGGTCGACGTTGAGCACCCCCACCGTAGGATCCGTCAGGTTCATCAGGTCCTGGTTGAACTTGTTGGCGAACCCTGTGCCGCCCACGTTCTGAAAAAAGGCCTGGAACGCCCCCGGATTTGCCGCCATCACCTGGCTTGTCGTCTTGCCGTCCGGCGTGACTCCCATCGCCAGCGTCCCGTCGTTATTCATATTGATGCCCAACGCCGCCAGGTTCACCAGTCCGCCGTTTCCGCTGATGGCATAGGTCACATCGTTCATCAGGCTCGACTGCAAGGCGCGCAGGCCGCTGTCGGAGCCGAGCGGTCCCTCTGAATCGGTCGCGGGATTGACCGTGAACTGCTGGTTGATGTCGTTGATGACCTGGTTGTATGCCGAAACGAAGTTGTTGAGCGCGCTCATCACCTGGGTCGCATCCGGCCCTACGCTGAGTTGCACCGTTTCGCCCGGGCTTGCTGATGACAGGTTCAGCGTCACTCCCGGGATGGCCCCGGTAATCGTATTGCTGGCATACGATCGCGGCACTCCGTCGATTGTCACCGAAGCATTGGTCCCCCCCGAGGGGTCGACAAACTGCACGCCAGTGTCGTTACTCGTAATCGAAAGTGCCCCGGCAGCCCCCGCTGCCTGGCTGACAATCGCCAGGTGGGAGCCGTCGGCATCCGGAACAACACTGGCCGTCACTCCCCAGCCCTGCTGGTTGATGTAGTCCGCTAGGCTGCTCAGCGTGTCATTCGAGCCCCTGCTGATGCTGATCTGGCGCGTCGTTCCCGCATCTCCGCCTACCTGCAGGTCGATCTCCCCCGTGTTCGCGTCTTGGGACAGGATCGAGGTGGAATCCCCCCCGGCAAATGCTTGTGTGTACACCACTCCGGTTGTGGCCAGGCTTTTGACCACAATCTGGTGAGTGCCACTGGATGCGGACGTCGTTGCCGTCGCCGTCAAAACGTTAGCGTCGGAGGAATTGGCCGCCACCGCCGTGAGCGCACCCAGCGGATCGGAAAGCGCCTGTACCGCGGCCGCCAGTTTCGTCAGATCCGAGTTAATGCCAACTATGTTTGCGGCCTGGTTCTGAAGCGTCGTCTGTTCGCTTTGCCATTCCGTCAACTGGCCGCTGCTCTCGGTTAAGACCTGCTGCACCAGTGAACTGACGTCAATGCCTTGTCCACTTAGAAGGGTCGACGGATTCAAGCTGATTGTCATCGATGATTTCCCTCCTCATCCAGAGAGCGCAAACTGTCGATGCGATGCAACTTCGCTCCCCCGTTCAAATCCTGCTGAATGGCGCGGGCCAGGGCCAGCACCTCGGAACTGGGAACCTGTAGCACCACGTTGCCGGCACGGTCCAGATATTTAATGACGATCGCACCGGTACTGGTGTCGCGTTGCACTTGGACTGCGTCTTCGGCCTGTTCGGAGGATGAAAATCCATTCATCAAGTCTTTCTCTTCCGGTTTGGAGGAATTTGCGGTGCTGGGAACAGGATTGACCTTGCCCGTTTGCGGCAACTCGACAACACGGGCGTGTAAACCATCCGACCTTGGTGTGACGGTGGAAGCGGTAACCGGATCGATGCTCATAGAAAGCAACCCCGGAAATGCAGGAGGGAAGCGCTCTCCCGCTTCCCTCCCTGTTCAGCGTTATTGCAACAGCTTCAATACCATCTGCTGCTGCTGGTTGGCTTGGGCCAGTGCGGAAATACCCGTCTGTTCCAGGATCGAGTACTTGGTCAGACTTGCCACCGCACTCGGAATGTCCGCTGCAGTGATGCCATTCTGGGCCGAAGTCAGGTTCTGCACCTGATTGCTGATGACGTTGCTGGCGCTCTGCAGCCGGTTCACGCTGGCCCCGAGCTGGCCGCGGAGAGCGGCTACCTGGGCGATCGCCGTGTTGATGTCGGTCAACGCGGTCTTCGCCGTACCCTGCGAGCTCAAATCAGAGTTCGCCAGGCTGGCGCCATTCATGTTGCCGCTGTCGAAGGCACCCATGTTCACGGCAATCGAACTGCTTCCGGCAGTTGTCGAGTCGCTGAGGTAAATGCTCATGCTGCTGCTGTTCGTAGTGCTGCCGACCGCTCCAGGCGCGTTGTTGCCAACTGCGGTTAAGTTTGTGATGTCGCCCACCAGAGCGAAAGCTCCGGTCGCCCCGCTGCCGCGGTTCATCGTGTCGGTAATCACGATATTGCCCGAGGCATCGAGCGACGCAATCAGGCCCGTGACTTTCGTGCCCTGGGTCGCGCTGTTGTTGATCTCGTTGATGAGATCGCCCACCGTGGTGTCACCTGTGCCGAACGTATAGGTACTGCCCGCAGCCGATGCTCCGCCGATGGTGACATCCACCGTCCCGGTGATGGCCGTCGCCAGGCCGGGTGCATCTGCAGTGGTGGCGGGCGAGATCGATATCTGGTTATAGTTCGTGCTGCCACCGGCAAACACTTGCGATCCGTTGTAGGTCGTGTTTACGCCGATGCGGTCGATTTCCGCCTTGATCTGCGCAAACTCGGATTGCAGCGCCTGTCGCTGTGTGTCCGACACCGTGCCCGTCGAAGATTCCGTCGCCAGGGTTACGGCGCGGTTGAGCAGCGTGGTCACCTGCGCCAGCGCCCCATCGGCAACCTGCAGCATGCCGACGCCGTCATTGGCGTTGCGGGCAGACTGAGTCAGTGCCGTGATGTTCGCCTGCAGGCCATTGGCAATGGCCAGTCCGGCGGCATCGTCGGCGCCCGAGTTGATGCGTGACCCCGACGACAGCTGGTACAGCACGCTCTGCATATTATTGTTCGTAACTGTCAGCTGATTTTCCGCCGACAGCGATGCGATGTTGTTCAGGATTCCAATCGGCATTGTGAGTCGCTCCTTCTGGATTGATTTTGTTCGGTTCTCCTGAGTTTCTTCTCAGAATGTTCTGCGAAGGCTTCACTCTCGCCGCCGCTCGCGGAACCCCGAATTCCTGTCTTGTTCATCGGCAGCAGTCAGTTCCGCTTTAGTAGGCTCCCTAGTTCCATCCGTCTCGCCGTCAGCCGAAGGTAATCCAACCAGGTCTCCTTTGATAAACCTCCGCTCTCCCCTCGCCGATCTTCCCCCACAGCAGCCTTGCACGTTGCTCTGTCCGTCCGGGCGGCCATCATGATCGAGCTCACGCGCCTCAATAACAAACCGCTCCTGGTGAACTCCGACCTGATCAAGTGTGTCGAGCAATCTCCGGACACTCTGGTCACGCTGACCACTGGAGAAAAAATCGTGGTCCTCGAAAAACCTCCCGAGGTGGTGGCCCGCGTCATTGCATTCCGGCGTTCCGTGCTCCAGGGACTCTCTCTCGCCTGGGACCCGTCGGCCTCGCATGTCACCGCGCCGCGCTCTCCTTCGGGAAGTTCCGGCGAGCAGGAGAAGTAAGCGTGGATAAGTCCAGTCTTGGCGGAATCCTCCTGGCCGTTGGCGGCATCGTGGCAGGCCTTCTGCTCGAAGGCGGCAACCTCCGCCAGATTCTCCAGCCCACGGCCGCCATGATTGTCTTTGGCGGAACTCTCGGTGCAGTCATGCTGCAATTTCCTCTGCCCGTGGTCATGCATGCGATTCGCCGCCTCGCCTCGGTTTTTCTCGACGGCCGCCGCAGTCCGCAAAAAACCATCCAGCGCTTGGTTCAGTTTGCCCAGAAAGCCCGCCGCGAAGGCATCGTGTCGCTCGACGCCGACCTCGCCCGGATCGATGACCCCTTCCTGAAAAAATCCCTCATGCTGGCCGTCGACGGCACCGAACCCGAGGAACTGCGCAAGATCATGGAACTGGAACTGGATAACCAGGCGGAGTACGAAGAACTGGTGCCGCAGGTGTTTGAGTCGGCCGGCGGCTTTGCCCCGACCATCGGTATCATCGGCGCCGTTCTCGGCCTCATCCAGGTCATGCAGCACCTCGACAAAATCGACGAAGTGGGCCGCGGCATTGCCGTCGCGTTCGTCGCCACCATTTACGGAGTCGGGTCCGCCAACCTCTTATATCTTCCCGTTGCCGGCAAGATGAAATTACGCATTCGGGAAGAACAGATTGTGCGCGAGATGACCCTCGAGGGCGTGGCTTCCATCCTGGAAGGAATGAATCCCCGGATCCTTGAGACCAAACTCCTCAGCTTCCTGGGCGAGGGCGGGCAGTCAAATCAGGAGAAGGCGGAGGGAACGACTTGATCCGGCGCAAGCGTACCCATCGCCATGTGAATCACGAACGCTGGCTGGTCTCCTACGCCGATTTCATCACCCTGCTCTTCGCCTTCTTTGTTGTGCTTTACGCATCCGCCCAGGTCGATCAGCGAAAGATTGGAAGACTCGCCCTGGCCATCCAGGTTGCCTTTCAGGAACTTGGAGTCTTCCCCGCCTCCACCACGCGGGTTCCCATCGACGTCAATGAGCCCATGCCCTTCAGCACCGTGCAGGCCATTGAGAATGCCAAGCGCAACGCCGAACTCGGTCGCGTCTCTTCGTCTCCCGAGGGCGATCTCAGCCCCGTTTCAGAAGACGCCAACCTGACCACCTTGCAGGCCGAACTCCAGCAGGCCCTACAGCACGAGATCGCCTTGCGTTCCGTGGCCTTGCACCGCGAGAGCGAAGGCCTGGTGATCAGTCTGCGCGAGTTCGGCTTCTTTGACAGTGGCTCAGCCGCTATCAAATCGTCCGCCATGCCGGCACTCGACCGCATCGCCTCCATTCTCGCCGTGCGCATATGCCGCGTACGCATCGAGGGCCATACCGACAACATCCCCATCCACACCGCTCAGATGGCCTCCAATTGGGAACTCTCGACCGCGCGCGCCACGGAACTCGTTCGCCTTCTGATCCAACATTACAGTTTTCCGCCCGAAAGACTCTCGGCTGCGGGCTATGCCGAGTTCCATCCCATAGCCAGCAATCTGACTCCGCAAGGACGCGCCCAGAATCGCCGCGTGGATTTGGTGATCCTCAGTAACCATTCCGTTTCGAGTGCAGCCGCTGCCGGTTTACCCGTGAAACCTTCTCCCGCGGTCCGCTGATCCGGATGTGCCGCCTTCCTAAAGTCCCTCTGCCTGAAGCCGATGAAACTCAAGGTAGGAAGCGGAGGACCGCGAAACGCTGCGCCTCGGAGCTATGAGAAATCAACATGAGCGTTTCGTCACAACCTGAGAACCGGAAGGCCTCAAAGCCGCTGCACTCCACTTCACCGGGAGAGCTGCAGCTCGTCAGCTTTCACCTGGGCTCGGAAGAATTCTGTCTCGACATCCTTCGCGTACAGGAGATCATTCGCTTACCGCAACTCACGCGCGTCCCCAATTCTCCCTACGCCATGGACGGGGTGATGAACCTGAGAGGCAAGATCATCCCGGTGATTGCGCTGCGCAAGGCTTTTGCGCTCGACCGCCTCGCGCATGACAAGCAGTCGCGCATCGTCGTCATCGAGACGAATGGCAGCCAATTCGGTTTCATCGTCGACTCCGTTTCGGAAGTGCTGCGCATCCCCGCGGATACCGTCGCACCGCCGCCCCAAATAGGCAGGCGCAGACAGGATTACGTCTCCGGAATCGGCAAGTTCGAGAACCGGCTATTGATCCTTTTGGATATCGAGCGCCTTTTGACCACGGACGGCATGCTGGGCGGCGCGGCGCCGCCAGCTTAGGCCCCAGAACAGGAATGCAAACGTGACTAACGAACTTTCTCAGGACCCATCGCTGGTGCGGGATTTCCTCGTGGAGTCAGAGGAACTGCTGCAGCAGATGGATCAGGACATGGTGGCCCTCGAAGCCGCTCCCCGCGATGCAGAGTTGCTGAACCGCATATTTCGCGGGATGCACACCATCAAAGGCACATCCGGCTTCCTCGGCTTCGATCCCGTGGTCCAGCTCAGCCACCGCACCGAGGATGTACTCAATGCCTTGCGACGCGGCGAAGCTCAAATGGATCGCCGCTGCATGGATGCGCTGCTCGCCGCACGTGACCAGCTTGGAACGATGCTGCGCGATATCGAGCAAGGTGGACTCAAAACCTATCACCTCGATCCTCTTCTCGCGGAATTGCACGAGGCTCAGAGGCGGTGTGCTGCTTCGCCCCCTCTCGGCGAAATCCTGGTAAAACGCGATGTCATCACCCCGGGCACGTTGGGCGCCTTACTGCATGAACAGGCCGCGTCCCCCGAGCCTCGACGGCTGGGTGAGATGGTGGTTAAAAAAGGTCTGGCAACCCCGGTGGAAGTTGGCGACGCTTTAGTTCGCCAGAAGGAAGTAGCCGAATCGGCCGCTGCCGCCCAGACCATGCGGGTGGACGCGCATAAGCTCGATGAGCTGATCAACCTCATCGGGGAACTGGTCCTCGAACGCAATCGCCTGGTTCAACTCAGCCGCGATTGCTCGCTGGGAAAACTTGCCCACGCGGATCTCGATTCGTTCCTCGGGCAGTCCAGTGCTCGCCTTAGCTTTATCACCGACGAACTTCAGAGTGCCGGGCTCAAAACGCGCATGGTTCCCATTGAGACCATATTCCGCCGTTTTCCGCGCCTGGTGCGCGACGTCGCGCGAAACTTGCAGAAAGAAGTTCGGCTCGTCATCCAGGGCGAAGACACCGAACTGGATAAGTCGATGGTCGAACTCATCGGTGATCCTCTGGTTCATCTGGTGCGCAATTCCCTCGATCATGGCCTTGAAACTCCCGAACTTCGCGAGAAGTCGGGAAAGCCGCGTCAGGGAACTATTCGTCTCGAAGCTTCTCAGGAGGGCGATCAGATTGTCATTCGCATCTCCGATGACGGCGCTGGCATCGACCCCGATCGCATCGGACGAAAGGCCATTGAAAAAGGGCTGGTCTCCGCCGAACGACTTCGCCTTCTCAGCGTGAAAGAGATCCTGGACTTTATCTTCCTGCCGGGATTCAGCACCGCCGAGAAGGCCAGCGATCTTTCCGGCCGCGGAGTCGGCATGGACGTTGTCCGCTCAAACCTCAAGAAGCTTAACGGGAGTGTCGACATTGAGACGCATCTGGGAGCCGGCACCACCGTTCGCCTGCGTCTACCCCTGACCCTCGCCATCCTTCCCGTGTTGCTTGTCCAGGTCGCGAATGAGATCTACGCACTCCCGCTGCGCTCGGTCGTAGAGACGGCGCAGGTCGATCTCCGCCATGTGCACCGCCTCGAGCAGAGCCAGGTGCTGCGGCTGCGGGATGAAACGCTTCCCCTCATTCAACTCAGCCAGCTTTTCCATACTGAGCCCGTAAGCGAATGCCTGCCAGGTTCTGCGGATCGAGCGTTCTCCCGCAAGGTCGTCATTCTCAGTGTCGGCGAGAAACGCGTCGCTCTGCTGGTGGATCACCTGATCGGACAGGAATCCACTGTCGTGAAACCTCTCGGCAGCTACCTGCACGGCTGTCCTAGCCTGGCGGGCGCCACCATCAGCGGCGATGGCCGCGTGCGCCTCGTTCTTGACCCCGCTGGTCTGCTTGCTGCTTCGAAAACCGCGAGTGAAATCGGAAGAAAGGCCACTGCATGACCACTACTCCCACGCTGGCACCCGTCCCAGTCGAAGGACCGCCGGACCCGGAACTGCTCCGTATCCGCGACCTTATCTACCAGGTTGCCGGCATCTTTCACCCCGATAACAAGCTTCGCCTCCTTCTCGATCGTTGCGGGCGGCGCATGAAAGAGGTTAAAGCCAACTCCCTGCGCGAGTATTTCGAGTGCCTCACTGTGAAGCCCATTCGGCAGGCGGAGCTGGTGTCGCTGCTGAACGAGATCACGATTGGCGAAACCTGTTTCTTTCGCAATCAGCCTCAGCTCGATGCCCTGGGCCAGATTGTTTTGCCCAAGATTATCGAAGCCAAATCGAAGATGCCTCTCCGCAAGCTGCGCATCTGGAGCGCCGGTTGTTCCACGGGAGAAGAACCTTACACCCTCAGCATGATCCTCTTGGAGGAATCACTGTCGCGCCTGAAGAACTGGTCCATCGAAATCGCCGCCACCGATCTGAATGAACGTTCCCTCGCCCATGCGAAAAACGGCGTCTACGGGACTTACAGCACGCGTAACTTGAATCCCGTCTTCCGCCAGAAATATTTCATTCCCGTCGGAGAGCAGCTGCAGGTTCAACCCCCGGCCCGGGCCAGCATCAACTTCAGTCGCTTGAATCTGTCAGACGACGCCCGCATGACTTTCATGAAGGGCTTTGACGTCATCTTCTGCTGCAACGTTCTCATCTATTTCGATCTCAGTTCCAAGCGCAGGGTCATCCAGCACTTCTACAACAACCTTCTTCCCCACGGATACCTTTTCCTGGGCCACTCCGAATCGCTATACGGCGTCAGCGAAGATTTTCGCCTCGTCCACCTTCCGGGAGCCACCGCCTATGTCAAAGGGGACCGCTCCTTAGCGGGAAAGTAAAACCATTATGACTACTTCAGCCACCAAAACGGCCCTGCTCAAAAGACTCGACGGCTTGCATCAGATTCCCACCATACCTGCCGTCCTCGCGCCTTTACTCCGCTACCTGCAGCAGCCCGTCGAGCAAATCGACGTGCACCGGGTCACCGATCTCATCGCGCAAGACAAGGCACTCGCCGCCCAGTGTCTCCAGATGGCTAACAGCCCGCTGTTCGGGCGCTGGCAAAAGGTCGATTCGCTTCGCGGCGCCGTCATCGGCCTCGGCTTTCAAAGAGTCAGTGACATCGCCATGTCCTGCGGAGTCCTCAACATGATGCCGCGCGAGACGGGCATCGATCCTGTGGCGTTCTGGGAACACTCTCTCGGTTGCGCCCTTGTCTCCCGTCACTTGGCTCGCAAAATCTCTTACTCCGACCCGGGGAAGGCTTATCTCGCCGGCCTGCTCCATGATCTCGGCATCATCGTCAACCTATGGGTATTGCCAAAAGAGTTCGCAGAAGCTTTCAGGTTCGCTAAAACCAACGGAGTGCCTCTCCATGAGGCCGAGCACTCTGTTCTCGGGTTCACGCATTGTGAGAGTGGCCAGTTGCTAGCCGAGCGCTGGGAGCTTTCCCCCGACTTGATCGAGGTGGTCTCTCTTCACCACTCTCCGGGGGATTCCTTGAATCATGCCGGGCTCGTCGCGCTGGTCGAACTCAGCGATCTCCTTTGCCGCATGAGCGGTTTGAATCACGGCTACATCGAAAACCGCGAAGTCAACCTGCTCGACCAGACTGGTTTCTCCATTTTGTCGCAGCAGTGTAACGGCATGAGAGACCTCGACTGGGCCCGGCTCACCTTCGAACTCGACTCTTACATGGACGAAGTACATGCGCTCGTACACGCCATCTATCGCGCATGAGCGTCGTCACACCAACTCGACCGCCTGTTCGTGTCCTGGTTGTCGACGACAGTGCCTTCATGCGCACCGCGCTCACGCGGATGATCGCGTCGGAACCAGGTCTTGAAGTAATCGGCACCGCCTCCAACGGACTGGAAGCCCTGGCCAGGATTCCTGAACTCGATCCCGACGTGGTCACCCTCGATCTCGAAATGCCTGGCCTCGATGGGTTCGAAACCCTGCGCCGCATCATGACCCAGTTCCCGCGCCCGGTAATTATGGTCAGCTCCGTTTCAGACCGAGACGCAGAGATCACGTTTAACGCTCTAGCCGCGGGGGCTTTCGATTACATCCCGAAGCAGCTCTCGAACAATTCCCTGGACATCATTCACTTGCGTTCGGACCTTGTGGCCAAGATCCGAGCAGCCGCGAATTCGGCGCCCTCACCCCTGCTCGACAAACTCACGCGCAAGCCTGTTCAGTCTTCCGCTGCACTGCCCACGCCTGCAAGTTTGCCCACTCCTTCCATCGTGACCATAGGAACTTCTACCGGAGGCCCAAAGGCACTGCAGGAAATCCTTCCCCTGCTTCCTCGTGACCTTCCCGTGCCCGTGCTGATCGTGCAGCACATGCCTGCCGGATTTACCGCTCCCTTTGCGCAAAGGCTGAACACGCTGTGTGCGATAACCGTTTGCGAAGCAGTTCATCGCGACGTGCTCAGGCCGGGAGTCGTCTACATCGCTCCCGCCGGAAAGCACCTCAAGGTCGAGCGACTCTCCGAATCGAGAACCATCATTTGCCTTGACTCCCACCCGGAGAATTATCTCCACATACCATCCGTGGACATCATGATGAGTTCAGTGGCAGAGGCGTTTCGCAACCACGCTCTCGGAGTGATCATGACGGGAATGGGCGCCGACGGCGCCGAAGGAATGAAGGACATTTACCGGGCTGGTGGCCTTACGATCGGGCAGGACGAAGCCAGTTGTACCGTCTATGGCATGCCGCGGGCATGTGCGGAATTGAATGTCTTATCTCGGGTTGTGCCTCTATCGCAAATCCCGGCACAGATCTTGCAAGCCACTCGGTATCGAAAACGGGCCTAGCGGCTATATTCCTGACAAAGCCAACCCACGAATTTGCCTGACCTCAGCTACCTTAAAGTCGTCAGCACCGTTTCGTAAGGATCGAGTACGATCTTGCGCACTCCGGCAGGAGCGGCCACGTGAAAAGTTGACTCTTCCCCATCCGCAAAGACCCGTCCCAGCAAGATCGGCTGCTTCCCGGAGACAATTCCATATACCGGAACCGATGTCACCAGGTCTTTGTCGCCATCCCTTTGCAGGATCGTTCCACTCACGGTCGCCCCCGTTCCTTTGGGAACGATTTTCACGCCCTTCAATTCCAGCTTCGGGACGGAAATGCCATTGATCCAGCTATCAAGGAACCAATCGAGTGAATTCTTGCCTTCATATCGCAACGCGGTGGGCAGATCCTCCGCAAAGACGGAAAGCAGTTCTCCCGTGCTGATCGCCTTGCCTTCATAGCGCTGCCTGACCTTCCGCAACGCCCGGACGAACGGCTCCTCTTCTCCGCTCGAGCCGCGAGATCCCTGTTGCGCCCACGCGTCCCGTAGCATCGTCCGCAACATATGAAAAAGCCACGTTCCTCTGCCATAGCTGATCGCCTCATATCCTTCTGGAAATTTGGACGACAGCAGCCTGGTCCCCAATGTCACCGGACCTTCCTCCGCGCGTGACATCCCATCCTGATTTTTCTCGATCAGATCCTCTCGGTATCGTTCCATGATCTTGTGGAATCCGTCCGGATCTTTCTCCTGCAGCATCATCATGGCGCAGTAATTCGCCAGACCCTCCGAAAGCCACTGGTCCCGATACGTACTCCAACCGATCAGATCGCCCCACCACTGGTGCGCCGTTTCGTGTGCGGGGATCATCTTCTGCAGTTCCATGCGAAAGGGCTCGAAATGCAGTTGCTCCCGTTCACTGTTATTCAAGAAGGCGTACGACGACAAAAAAATCAGCCCGGGCCATCCCTGGCTGTCGCGTCCCGGCATCTGCGTCAAAGCCAATCGGCTGTAAGGATAAGGACCAAATCGTTTCGCGTAGTACTGGATTGCCTGGGCCGCAGCTTCGCCGACCGCGGCCTCGTTCTGGGCCGGGGATGGCGTATTCGGCACAATGATTTGCGACCTTTGCGGCATCGATTGTGACGGACTGGACTCGATCACCTGCACCGGCGCCGTCGGAAAGCCTTTCTCCACTCCCTGCGTCGCATACGTCTCCACAGTCACATTCCCTGCCATCACCGTCGCCACTTTGTACTTCCCTAGGTTGAATCCGGCCAGCGGGATTGGCCTCTCGGAGATCCACCGCGACACTTGCTCTCCTTTATCTTTAGGCTCCATCGCTTCTGCCGCCACTGGCGCCGATTTTCCCGTCGCCACCAGTGTCCATCCCTGCGGGTATGCAAATTCCAGGTCGAAATCCGCCATCGCCATCCCGCGGTTGGGATACCACGTTCCTCGGGCGCCGACATACAGAAGCCCGCTCCCCGCAGCTGCCAGAACTTCTCCTCCATACACAAACTCCAGGTCGAACTTCTCCCCCGCCCGAGTGGCCTCCGGCAGTATCACCGCCACAATGTCATCGGCACGGCGTGAAAGCTGCGTTCCTTCGACCGCCGGATTGTGAATGTATTCCACCGGCTTTCCATTCAGCTTCACGCTCTCTACTTGCAGAAAGCGCGACAACTCAAACAGCAGATCGCGCGTACCACCTTCCTTCACCTCAAGTTCAACCCGCGCGTGCGCATGAATTTCTTTCGGAGGTTGCACCTCGGTCCTGATCGTGTACCGCCGCGCCGCCACCCAGTCTTCCCGCGGGCTCGGATTTCCCGGGCCGGATCCGCCGTTCGCATTCCGGTCCGTGCGGAGCGGGGTAGTCGGCGAAAATGAACTCCAGACGTCGTAATACGTAAATCCGTTTTCCGTCTTCGGCTGTCCCGCCTCCACAGCTTCCGCCGAGAGCGAGTCGTACAGCAGATCAAACACCCCCAGCTTCACGCCCTGCACCCGCGCGTGGAAAAAGTGGTCAGGCATCTTGCCCAGGAAATTCAATGTTTGTGTCGATGGCATGGTTCCATTGACCGGAAGCAGCCTGCTGAAACTCACCAGCAGCCGCATGGCATCGCTGGCCGCCAGGTTCTTCGCTGTGCTTCCCCAGCGCGTCACGAATTCGTCCGCATTCTCGGGGGCCCTCAGGTCCGGCCGCAACTCGTCCGCGACATCGTCATTGAAGCGGAAATATGCGGTTTCGAAGTGCTCCTCCAGGATGGCCATGCCGGTGAACAGGCTCATCGATCTTCTTTCGACTTCGCTGGGCGGCACCAGCAACACTTCCCCATCGCCTTGGAAAAATGCCCCCGTAATTTTCCCCATCACGTCTTGCGTAAACGCGATGGTCCCGTCCTCCAGGCTGATGTGAATGGACGCCCGTTCCAGTGACGCCCCCCGCACCTGGTAAACTCGCGACGCATCCAGCCCGATCTGCCCCAATTGCAGGTACAGCGCTTCCGCAGGTTTGTCCGGCACAGTGTCCGCCCCCCACAGAGGGACAACACTCGCCATCACCAAGACCAGAAGCGCCGCCCAACCGCTGGAATGTCGCACTCCGATTAGTACCTTCGTCACGTGGAAAGCCCGTACCTCATTGCTAGAATGCGCCTGAATGCGCCTGCGTGTCACCATCCTCTTTATGTGTGCGGCTGCCATCTCGGCCGCGCGCGCTGACACGATCCACCTCAAAAATGGACGCACCATTGTCGCGGACCATGTTCGCGAGAACGGAAATCATTACGAATACGACATCGGCGACGACTCTTACGCTATCCCCAAGAACTCAGTGGATCACGTGGATGCAGGTGGCATGCCTGCTCACTCCGGCGGAACCGCCGCTAAAATCGGCGATCTTCCCACCTTCACTCCCGTTGAAAATCTGGCGAATGAGGGAGATCTCGTCTCCAAAATCATCAAAGAGGGGAAAGTCGATTCCGATGCAGTCTCGGCTCTTCAGGGAAAGGGCAACGCCGAATTGAGCGCCACGGCTGCCTTCATCGCCGGGAAGTTCGAATTCGAGCATGGCAATATAGCCCAAGCTCGCGGATACTTCGAGAACGCGCTTCGCGTCCAGCCCGACAACTCCACCGTCCTCATCTATTATGCGGCGCTCTTGGTCCGCACCGGCAGCGCTGCGCAGGCTCTGCCCTATGCAGAACGTGCCGTGCGCTCGGCTCCGCAATCTCCTGACGCTTACACCATGTTAGGTTATGCCGAGTTCGCTTCTGACCACACCAAGGAAGCCGTCACTTCCTGGAAGCGTTCGCTCGAGCTGCGGCCGGACTCTACCGTGCAGCAGCTTCTAGCCAAGGCTCAGCGTGAAGAGAACGTCGAATCCGAGTTCAGTCAGCACGAGAGCAGTCATTTCGTGTTGCACTACGAAGGCCGTCAAACCTCGGAGTCCTTCCGCGCCCAGATTCTGCAGGCACTCGAGTCCGATTACGATGATCTCGTTCGCGATCTCGGCAATCCCCCCCACGACAACATCGTCGTCACGCTCTACACCGAGCAGGCTTTTTTCGATGTAACCCACGCTCCCACCTGGTCCGGCGCCATCAACGATGGCAAGCTTCGCATCCCGATCAGCGGCTTGAATTCCATGACTTCCGACCTGGCGCGCGTCCTCAAGCACGAGTTGGCGCACTCCTTCATTACCCAGCTCTCCGGTGGACGCTGCCCTCCCTGGTTGCACGAAGGGATTGCCCAGTTCGAAGAGCCCAAGAGCTTGGGTAGCGACGGGCATCAACTTTCCCTGCTGTTCAAAGCTCAGAGGAATATTCCCCTCAACGCCTTGGAGGGCAGTTTCCTGCGCTTCTCGGGAACGGAAGCCTACCTCGCGTATGCCGAGTCACTCGCCGCTGTCTCCTACATTAATGACTCCTACGGAATGAGCGACGTTCAGCGCATCCTCCAGCGCATCGCCCAGGGCAACTCCACCGAGGCTGCTCTCCGCGCCACCATCCACTCCGACTACGGCCAGTTAGAATCCGACCTGGCCCGTTACCTGGCCGATCGCTACGGCGAATAAAGAGAACCACGTGGAGGCGGACCCTCTGGTCCGCCCCACGAGCGAAGCGAGGCAAAACCCACGATCCATCGTTGCCCAACCGCCATTCCTGTGCTAGTTTGGGCCACTGTGTCGATGCGCTCTCTATTCCAGTCCCGAACGCAGCCTCCGCCGCCAATCGTCGAGCCAGTGCCCACTGTGTTCCCTAAAATCGGTGGCGCCGATATCGCAGCCGTCTTCGCCGGCAAACGTATTGCCGGAGATTTCTACGATTCCGTACGCGTCAGCCCGGAGCGCGTGCTCTTCGGTTTGCTCGATGTCGCTGGCCGGAGGGAGGACAATCGAGCCGCTCTCATGATCGCCCAGGACATCTTCCGCAACCTCGGCACCGAACTCTTCTCTCGCCCCGATATCAACGAATCCGAGGCCATGACCGAACTCAGCATCCGCATCAACCGCGGCCTGATCGAGTCCTCCAAGGGCGTTCGTCCCTGCCCGGCCTTCATTGGCTGCTATCACGAGATCTTTGGCACTCTCTGCTACACCAACGCCGGGCATACTCCCGGACTTCTTCACGACCGTACCGGAACTTCCGAACTCGGATCCACCGGCCTGCCTCTCGGCCTGTTCTCTCATGCCACGCTTGACGCTCCCACTGTCGGGCTTGAACCTGGAGCCGCTCTCCTGTTGGTTTCCCGCGGTGTCGTCGAATGCGACGGCCGCGATAGCAAATGTGACGGCGAATTCGGCCTCGACCGCGTAAAGGACCTCCTGCAATCCGCCCCGTCAGGAAGCGCCCAGCAACTCTGCGTGTCGATCATGAATGCTTCCGCGGAGTTCACCGCGCACTCGCCCCTTCGGGATGACCGGACAGCCCTTGCCCTCCTCCGCAACATCTAAACCCCTGGAACAAGGCCACGGGTCCGCCTCAAAGGAGTAAAATAAAGCCATTGCTTGAGCCCGATCCGCCCGCAAGCCGGCAAGTGCGGTGGCCGCAACAATACCTATGAAGAAGCATTTTTTAGCCTTTGCTGCCTTGGCATGTCTGCCCGCTGTCGCGTCCGGACAAGTCGTCGAAGAGATCATCACCCGTGTTAACAATCAGATCATCACCCGGTCCGAATACAACCGCAGCAAGGACCAACTCAAGGATGAGGTCAAGCAACAGGA
>Ga0335069_10002648_pt1 | contig 27410 bp, 31 predicted proteins | sample Lox_Sample_11_FD_206714 | JGI IMG/M metagenome (GOLD analysis project Ga0335069, IMG submission 206714) | Soil microbial communities from Loxahatchee National Wildlife Refuge, Florida, United States - Lox_Sample_1.1 | ecosystem: Environmental > Terrestrial > Soil > Wetlands | place: USA...
CGCATCCTCGTAAAAGAGCTCGTAGAAATCACCCATCCGGTAGAAGAGCAGGATCTCCGGATACTCGCTCTTGATGCGCAGGTACTGCGCCATCATCGGCGTATGCTGTAGGTCACTGTCGTTCAAGGGCTTCCAGCGCAGGGTGCTCGATGTGGCGGAAGGCTACCCGAAACCGGCGCGGCGCGGGGTCAGCCCTACCCGCCGGGGTTGCCGCTGGGGTAGCCTGCGTCCATGGTGAGCGAGGCGGAGCTGGATGAGCTCGCGGCGCGCGTCGGCCAGAAGCTGCGCGCCGCGGGCCGTCGGATCGTCACCGCCGAATCCTGCACCGGCGGATGGGTATCCAAAGCGCTGACCGATGTGCCGGGCAGCTCGCAGTGGTTCGAATGTGGGTTCGTGACGTACTCGAACGCAGCGAAAATGCGCGATCTCGGCGTCTCGGCAGTCACCCTCGAGCGCTTCGGCGCGGTAAGCGAGCAGACAGTTCGCGAGATGGCCGAAGGGGTCCTGAGGATTCCCCACGCCAGTGTGGCCCTGGCGGTGAGCGGCATCGCGGGGCCGGATGGAGGGACGCCCGGTAAACCGGTCGGCACGGTCTGGTTCTGCGCGGCAGCACGCGAGCAGACCGCCATCGACATCATCGCAGAGGAGAAACTCTTCGCAGGAGACCGCGGACAGGTGCGCAGTCGCGCGGTGGAGCATGCGCTGCGGCTGGTCCTGCGGCTGGATCTGCCGGTGCGGTCGGAGAGCCCCGCGCGCCCGCAGTCGTGAGCTCCGCAGGCGCGGCGGCGACCCGACGGCTGTTCTTCGCACTGTGGCCGGATGAGGCGCAGCGGCGCGCACTCGAGCGCGCGAGCGAGAAGGCGGTGCGGCACTGCGGCGGTCGCCCGGTGCCCTCATCCAATCTGCACGTGACGCTGGCCTTCCTCGGGAGTGTCGCGGTCGCCCGGATTCCCGAGTTACAACAGATCGCGCGGTCGCAGGCGGGCATTCTCGCGGGGCACACTCCGCTGGAGCTCGTCTACGACCGGCTGGTGCATTGGCAGGAGGCGCAGGTCTTGTGCGCTTTGAGCGCCGCCGAGCCAGCGACTGCGCGCAGGCTCGCAACGGCACTTCAGCACGCCACCGCGGCCTGCGGCTTCAGCCCGGATCGAAAGCCATTCCAGGCGCACGTCACGCTCGCACGCAAGGTCGTGCACCCGCCGAGGCTACCGCGGCTGCGCTCCATCGTGTGGCGCTTCGAGGCCTACTCACTCGTGGACAGTCGCACCGAGCGGAACGGCGCCCTATACAGTGTCCTCGAGTCCTACCCACTGGGTGCGGTGGACAAAGCGCACGATTAGCCCACAAACGCGGTCTCCGTGATGCGCCCTGCGTGCACTGCTTTGTGTGATAATCCACACCGCAATGTTTCCGCTTGCCTCGCCTACACCTCCCCGGGGAAATTCGCAGATGGAAGAGAACCGCAAGAAGGCGCTCGCCGCCGCTCTGGGACAGATCGAGAAGCAGTTCGGCAAGGGCTCGGTCATGCGCCTTGGCGATGCCGCTGCGACCTATGACATCGAGACGGTGTCCACGGGCTCGCTCGGACTCGATATCGCGCTCGGTATCGGGGGCCTGCCGCGAGGACGCGTGGTGGAGATCTTCGGACCGGAGGCCTCCGGCAAGACCACCCTCACATTGCAGGTGATTGCCGAGGTACAGCGCAGCGGCGGCACGGCCGCATTCGTCGACGCCGAGCATGCGCTCGATCCGAGCTACGCCGAGAAACTCGGCGTCAATATCAACGACCTGCTCGTATCGCAGCCCGATACCGGCGAGCAGGCCCTCGAGATCACCGACATGCTGGTGCGCTCGAACGCGGTGGACATCGTGGTGGTGGATTCGGTGGCGGCGCTCACGCCGAAGGCCGAGATCGAAGGCGAGATGGGTGAGATGCAGGTGGGACTGCAGGCGCGGCTGATGTCACAGGCGCTGCGCAAGCTCACCGGCAACATCAAGCGCTCGAATACCATCGTGGTGTTCATCAATCAGATCCGCATGAAGATCGGGGTGATGTTCGGCAACCCCGAGACGACCACCGGCGGCAACGCGCTGAAGTTCTATGCCTCCGTGCGCCTCGACATCCGCCGCATCGGCGCCATCAAGAGCGGCGAGGAGGTTACCGGCAACATGACGCGGGTGAAGGTGGTGAAGAACAAGGTCGCCCCGCCCTTCCGCGAGGCGGAATTCGAGATCATGTACGGTCAGGGGATCTCGCGCGAAGGCGAGATCATCGAGCTTGCGAGCACGCTCGGCATCATCGAGAAATCCGGCGCCTGGTATGCCTACAAGGGCAGCCGTATCGGCCAGGGCAAGGACAACGCGCGTTCATACCTGCAGTCGAACAAGGAAGTCGCGCGCGAGCTCGAGGAGCAGGTGCGCGCACGGCTGCTGCCGCCGCGCCAGCAGCGCAACGGCGATCAGGCGGCCAACAGTGCCTGAATCGGTGAGGCCGAGCGCCTAACCGGAGGCTGGCATCGGCTCCATGCGGCCGGTGACACCAGTTCGTCGTCACTTGAGCGTCGGATTTCCATTGTTCTTCTGCGCGCCTTCCGTAATGTCCCTTCCTTGCTGTCCAAGGTCCAGGATCACCGTAGCGGTCCTGCAGACTTTCGTTTCGATGCGCGTACCCAATTGGGACTCGCGGCGACAGTAGAGCACTTCATCTCCGTGGCCTTCAGGCCTGTAACCCTTGGAGAGAATCTGCTTGAGCTGCTGGCCATTCAGCGTCTCGTCCCGCAAGACTATCTTGGCAGGTTTGTTCGCAGAGGTTGGTGTGGGGACGCCATCCGATCCCCCTTTGGCCGGCGGGAAGGGCGCAGACGCTGGCTCGGCGGGGGTGGCGGTCGCGGGGCTGGACCCCGGAGTGGGGGATGGCGCGCCGAGAGCCGGTGCAGCGGGTTGCGATGCCGATTTATCCGGCTCGCCCGTGTCCCGGTCGGAGCCTGCAGCCAGCGCCTGGCCGACGAGGCAGGCACAGACAACGGTCAGCACGCGAGCGATAGCGTTCACGAGGATTGCACTCCGATGCTCGATCACTCAGCCTGAAGGATACACCGGCCTGACTCTACGCTGTAACGGGAGCTTCCACAGATGGCCCGCGCGACCAGAAAATTCACTCGAGCGCCATGCGCGCTGGACCCGGCTGCTGCGCGCGGTGTGGCAATACGCCTTCTGGCTCGGCGGGACTTCGCGAGCGGTGAGCTACGAACCACGCTGGAGCGCAAGGGGATCGAGCCCGCGGTGGCTGCCGGCGTAATCGCCGAGTTGACTGACGAGCGAGCCTTGGACGATGCCCGATACGCGAAGAACTACGTGAGCTACCATGCCGACAGAGGAGAAGGCCCGCTGAGAATTGGGGCCGCGCTGAAGGCGCTCGGGCTACCTGCAGAGGTGGTGGATGCCGCGCTCGCCGAGGGGCCGGACTGGCGCTCGAGAGCCCGCGAAGTGAGAGTTCGCAGGTTCGGCCACCAAGTACCCCCACAGTGGCGTGAGAAGGCACGGCAAGCACGCTTTTTGCAGTACCGCGGCTTTTCATCGGATCATATCCGGGCAGCCACCGGTGCCGAGCCCGATACAGGATCGACGGACCTTTGAACAAGCCCTCCTACATGAGCGCCGCCGACGTGCGCGGCTCGTTCCTGCAGTTCTTCCGCGGGCAGAGTCACATCATCGTGCCCTCGAGCCCGCTCGTGCCCGCGAACGACCCGACGCTGCTCTTCACCAATGCGGGGATGGTGCAGTTCAAGGACGTGTTCCTCGGCAAGGAGCAGCGCGACTATCTGCGCGCCGCGACGGCACAGCGCTGCGTGCGAGCCGGGGGCAAGCACAACGACCTGGAGAACGTCGGCTATACCGCGCGCCACCACACGTTCTTCGAGATGCTCGGGAATTTCTCCTTCGGGGACTATTTCAAGCGCGAGGCGATTCACCTCGCCTGGGATTTCCTCATCTACACGCTGAGGCTCGATCCGGCGCGGCTGTGGTGCACGGTCTACAAGGACGATGACGAAGCGGCCGATGTCTGGCTCAAGGACATCGGCATCAGCCCGGAACGCTTCTCGCGGCTCGGCGAGAGCTCCAATTTCTGGTCGATGGGAGATACCGGTCCCTGCGGACCGTGCAGCGAGATCTTCTACGACCACGGCCCGGGTGTGCCGGGTGGCCCGCCGGGCTCGCCGGACGAGGAAGGCGACCGTTATGTCGAGATCTGGAATCTCGTGTTCATGCAGTACGAGCGGGCGGCGGATGGCACGCTGACCCCGCTTCCCAAGCCCTCGGTCGATACCGGCATGGGGCTCGAGCGCATCACGGCCGTGATGCAGGGGGTGCACTCGAACTACGACATCGACCTGTTCCGTAACCTGATTCGCGCGGCTGGCAAGCTCGCCGGCACCTCGGTGCTGAGCTCGAGCTCACTGCGAGTGATCGCCGACCACATTCGTGCCAGTGCGTTTCTCATCGTGGACGGTGTGTTGCCTTCCAACGAGGGGCGGGGCTACGTGCTGCGCCGGATCATCCGGCGCGCCATTCGGCACGGTTACAAGCTCGGCATCCAGGAGCCCTTCTTCTACAAGCTGGTGCGGCCCCTCGAGCAGGAGATGGGCACCGCCTATCCGGAGCTCACCCGCGGGCGCGCGCTCGCCGAGCGCGTGCTCAAACAGGAAGAGGAGCGGTTCGCGCAGACTCTCGCCAACGGGATGGTGCTGCTCGAGAGCGTGATCCGCGGCCTGCGCGGCACGAAGGTCATCGACGGTGACACGGTTTTCAAGCTCTACGACACCTATGGCTTCCCAGTCGATCTCACCGCAGACGTCGCGCGCGAGCGGGGGCTCAGCATCGATCAGGCGCGCTTCGAGACCGCGATGGAGGAGCAACGGCGCCGCTCGCAGGACCGAAGCAAGTTCAACACCGAGCTGACGAGCGGCAAGGCACTCGAGGGCCGTACTTTGTTCCGCGGCTACGAGGGGCTGAGCGATTCCGCCAACGTCGTGGCGCTGCTGAAGGACGGCGCTCAGGTGCAGTCGCTGGAAAGTGGCGATGCGGGTGAGGTCGTCCTCGATCGCACGCCCTTCTACGCCGAAGCCGGCGGCCAGGTAGGCGATGCGGGGCAGCTGACGGCAAGCGGTGTGCGCTTCCTCGTGACCGATACGCAGAAGCGCGGCGCCGCCCACGCGCACATCGGCCGGCTGCTCGAGGGCCGTATCCGGGTGGGTGACAGCGTCGAGGCGGAGGTCGATGGCGCACGCCGTCAGGCGACCGCGCTCAACCACACCGCTACCCACCTGTTGCATGCCGCGTTGCGCAAGGTGCTGGGCACCCATGTGCTGCAGAAGGGCTCCCTGGTCGCGCCCGACCGGCTGCGCTTCGACTTCGCGCATTTTCAGGCCCTCACGCCGGCGGAGCTGGAAGAGATCGAGAGACTGGTGAATGCGCAGATCCGCGCCAATGAGCCCGCAGAGACCCGCGTCATGGACTACGACGCTGCGGTCGGGGCGGGCGCCATGGCGCTGTTCGGCGAGAAGTACGAGAAGGATGTGCGGGTGCTGCGGCTCGGGGAGTTCTCCATGGAGCTGTGCGGCGGCACGCACGTGCGGCGGGCGGGTGACATCGGCCTCTTCAAGATCGTGAGCGAGAGCGGTGTCGCGTCCGGGGTGCGGCGCATCGAAGCGCTCACCGGCGCGGGAGCTCTCGAGTACGTGGAGCAGAACGATGCACTGCTGAAGGACCTGGCCGCTCTTACGCGGGGCTCGCGCGAGGAGCTCGCCGCCAAGGTGCGGGAGCAGCTCGAGCGCGCGCGGCAGCTGGAGCGCGAGATCAGGGCGCTGAAGGATCGGCTGGCTTCGGGCCAGGGCGTGGATCTCGCCGCGGGCGCGGTCGACGTGCAGGGGGTGAAAGTCGTCGCCACCAAGGTCGAGGGAGCCGACGCCGGCGCGCTGCGCAGCGCGGTGGATCAGCTCAAAGACCGGCTCAAGTCGGCGGTCGTGCTGCTCGCGAGCGTGCAGAACGCGGCGAAGGTGCTGCTGGTCGCGGGCGTCACCGCGGACCTCACCGCGCGTATCCAGGCCGGAGAGCTCGCCGGCGCCGTCGCGGCGCTCGTTGGCGGACGCGGCGGCGGCCGAGCGGACTTCGCTCAGGCCGGCGGCACCAAGCCCGAGGCGCTCGATGCGGCACTGGAATCGGTGCAGGAGTTCGTGCGCGCGCGACTCACGGCCTGAACGGTGCGGATTTCACGGTGCGCTTTGCGGCCGGTGCGCGTGTTTGAGTATGATGGCCGCCCCCGAAGGGGCGCCCGGTGCCGGGCGTGCACGATTTCCTGACGCTGAAAGCTTTTTCTGTTCGCGGAGAGATGGCCGAGTGGTCGAAGGCGCACCCCTGCTAAGGGTGTAAGGGTCAAAAGCCCTTCGAGGGTTCGAATCCCTCTCTCTCCGCCAAAATAAGCCACTTTTCACTCACTCTCGAAACCCGGCCGAGCGCGCCGTACGGAAACCGTACGGAAACCAGGAATGGGATATTGGTTTCTGGGCCGGGCAAACCGCAGACAAAGAACGGCTGACTGCTCGAGTCGAGCCGACAAACCTCGCTCCTCGGCGAACCCCTGACATCGCAAGGGGCCATCAACCCCCCAAGCGCGAACGCTGGATCAGCATCTACAGCTCTCCATCCGCGTTGCAACCTCGCGATCACCCGTGCGCCGAGGTCGCGCCGGGACTTCCAAAGTTCGGCATGTCGGGCAGCTATTCGTTACGCTGAGTTAGTTACGCGCCGACGGCAGAAATCGACCTATTCTGTTGAAAGTGCGCCAGGCCAAGCCTGGAGGAGTAGGAAGTCAGGTGAAGGAGAACGCGACTGAAAACTTTGAAGACCCTGACCGGACAGTAGCCACGTCCGCTTCGCGAGGCGAAAAATTGCCTTCCCTGAAACCAACATTTGCGACCTGGGAGTGACATGATTTTGGATAATCGGCATTAGATGCCCACACACGGTTGAGGCAACGTCGTCAACGGCGCTCGATTGGGCGCTCAAGATTGGTGAATCCACATGATAAGTGGTTGCCAGAACCCAAGACTGGAGACAGGAAAAACCGACATGAGTCCGGCCACGATTATGGCGTAGGCAATCGCGGTGCTCCGATCAATTCGATGACTCGACCATAAGTCATAAAAAACTGATGAGCAGCGGAAGCGCGAGCTGTATCCCAAAAATAACGAGCGGGTTGAAGGGAACTGGCAAGCGCGCGATGGCGGGACCGAGTATAGCCATGGTCCCAAGGATCATCAGGCGCTTGTGGGATGCGGCAGTGCGACGCACCAGCAACCCCCAGAACGTCAGTCCAACGAACAGCGCGAGTTGGGTGAAATCGCCCGCCATAAAGAGCTGTGGCGGAATTCCTGAGTCGGTGTCGCGACGGATGAAATCGAACACGGTCAGTATGCCCAGCACGATCATGATTGGAGGGAGTATTACGCCAAGCGCGCCAAGCCTCATGTGCCACTTCACCCGACCGGTTGCGATCAGACAGGGTTGGATGGTCACGAAAAGAATCCAGGAAACGTAGAAGGCAGCGTGAATATGCACCAGGATATTCGGCAACTTGGCACGCAGCATGCCGGCGAAGAAGTAGCTCTGCCAGAAACCGAGAATGACGATGCTGAGAATGAGCAACCCCATTGCGGGGAAAAAGACATCGTCAGCGCGTAGCTTGGGCGTTAAAACTACCGCGGAAGCCACCAACCGTCTCCCTTTATTCGACTATTCCATAGCAGAAATTCACATCACCCACAATCTCGAACACGATTCGATGCCTCAAGTATCCGGCCATACTTGGGGAGCTCTGGGACGTGCTTTTCACTTCACACCCGACAGCTTGCCGTGCGTTGTGAATGACAGTACCGGGCGGCCGGCGGCGGCTGAAAGGGATGTTTGGACTCACGATTAATGAATGGCCGCTAACGAGAAGACTGCAGGGCGCGTGCGAAGCGCCGCTATTGGCCGACTCCGGGCGCAACGTGATAACGCGCAGAATCTCGGTCGCATCCCTCGCCGAATGACACCCGGAGTAATTGGGGGTTTTTCCCTCAATACTCAGGACTCGCCGTGCATTGAATGCAGGATTGTCAGCGAGCGGCTGACGTTTAATGATCGGACCATGACGGATCATGCTCTCATCGCCTGCCGCGTGACGTTGGAAACCAAAGCTCGCGTCCGAAGGCTCGCGCAACGCGACGGGATCACCGAATCGGCGCTCATCAAAGCAGCTGCTCGATGTCGTGCTCCGGAGCTCGGGTCTCGACGAGCCGGCACTCGACCCACCCGACAAGGTTAACCGCCAGGGGCGGCTCTACCTTCGGATGGAGGCTCAGGACTTACGGCTCCTTCAGGCGCGCTCGGAAGCCCGTGGGATGGCGCTCGCGACCTACGCGGCGCTGGCGCCGCGGTCGCATCTGCGAGGCGGGGCGCCGCTTCCGAAGGCGGAGTACGTGGCGCTGAGGCAAGCCATCGATCAACTGACCGCCTTGGGGCGCAACCTCGCTCAGATCGGACGGGTGCTGAACCAGGGTGGCGGGCCGGCACTCCCGGGACGCCAAGAGGTCGCCGCGATGCTGAAGGTTGCAGCGGCGCTCAGGGACCACTTCAGGGCGCTGCTGGATGCCAATCAGCGTTCATGGGAGGACGGCCGTGCCAACACCACTCATTAGCGTCGGAGGCGGCGCGCCCTGGCTGGACATCGGCTCCTATACTCGCCACGGACCGGGCCGGCGCGATCGGCTGTCGCCAGCGCACATCGGCCGATCGCCCGCACCGTACGTCGCACCCCCGAGGTCATGATCAAGATGCTGAACCAGGGCGGAGGGGACTCGGGGTCGGTCGCCCGTCACCTGCAATACATCGGCCGGGGCGGAGAGCTCGAGATCGAAAGGGATGAGGTTGAGCGGCTCAAGGGTAAAGGGGCCGCGGACGCTCTGATCGAGGACTGGGGGCTGGACCTGGACGAGAAGCGGCGGGCGGCGGATGTTAAGCCCCGTGCAACGGGCAAGGAACCGAAGCTCGTGCACAAGATGATCTTCTCGATGCCTGCGGGGACGCCGCCGGAGAAGGTTCCTGGCGGCGGTCAAGGACTTTGCCCGAGAGGAATTTGGCGCAAAGCACCGGTACGCGATGGTGCTACATACCGGACGAGCCGCACCCGCACGTGCATATGGTCGTCAGGGCAATGGGCTACGACGGGGAGCGGCTCAACATCCGCAAGGCCGCGCTGCGGGCGTGGCGGCAGAAGTTCGCCCGGCAGCTCCGGGCGCACGGAGTGGCGGCGAATGCCACCGACCGGGCGGCGCGGGGCGTGACGGAGCCCCGGAAGCTCGATGGGATCTACCGCGCCGCGCAGCGGCGGGAATCGACACATTGGAGGCAGCGCGCATCGGCGGTTGCGCGCGACCTGAGCATCAACGGGGATGTCACCGCGGAACCCGGTAAGGCTCAGCTGCTCGAGACAAGGCGCCAAGTGGTCCGTGGCTGGAGCGAGATCGCGGATGATCTCGTGCGGCAAGGTGAGGTGCAGCTCGCTTGACCGGCGAGACCCGCGCGGTACGTTACAGAGTGACGATCGTTGGCGCGACTTGGACGGTTATTCGCGTTAGCCCGCGCGAGATCCACCGGAGTGACGCCTTTGGCATCAGTCCTGCGATGGGGGCCGCATTTCACGGTGCTTCGGTCTGCAACAGCGTGTTGATCTGCTTGAGAAGCGGCGGCAGATCCTGCTGGATGGTGTTCCAGACGACATCCCACGCCACATCGAAGTAGTCGTGGATGATCTTGTTGCGCATGCCGCGCATGAGACTCCACGGCACCTCGGGATGGGCGGCCACGAACTCCGGAGCCACCTTCTGCATTCGGCCGGCCGCCTCACCGATCACGGCCAGGGCGCGCACGATGGCGTCTTGAACCAGCTGATCTTTCTCGAGCCCTGCAGATTCTTCACTCTTCCCGCGTAGCGCCGGGCCCGCTCGATCGCATCGGCGATGTGCTCGAGATAATCCCGCGCGCGTTCCGGGTGCGTCACAGCGCTTCGGCCTGGGCGAGGACCTGGTCCCGAAACTTTGGCGACAGGAAGCCAGGAGTCAGCACCGACACGCGTACGCCTGTGAGGCGCTGCGCTTCATCTTCCAGGCCCGCCAGCGTGAACAGCGTTGTCTCCCTCTGCGGCTCGACCAGGAGATCGAGGTCGCTGTCCTCCGTATCGGTTCGGCTCAGTGCCGACCCGAAGACACGGGGGCGCACGAAGCCGTAGCGCTGGCAGAGCTGGCGCAGCGCCGTGCGGTGGATCCTCAGTGCGTCCGACGGCTTCATAACATCACCATTTTAGCATTGGCGTTCGATGCGCGACGCGGGGCCATTCGGCGTCATTTTGCGCCTAAAGGATTGGTCGCCTTCGTGATCGCCGTAGCTTTTCACGCATCACCGACGGAATGAACTTGTAGTATGTGCGCTCAATCATCCGCAGACTCGTTCCCGTTTGAGCGCCAACCGTTAGCGGATCCACGCCGTACACCTGCAGCAACTCGCTGATTCGGGCATTCCGGAAACTGTAGGCGGATGCGTCGCTCGGAATACGCATCGCCCCCCGAGCCATCTTGTTGTGCGAAGCGATCGCGGTCCGAATCTCAGCCGCCCACATATCTCGACGCCAGGGTTTTTGCCCATCCTCGCTGAATAGAGGAGCGGCCGGCAACTTATCCTTCGCCTGTGATTTGAAGAAAGCGATCCCCTCATCGTCCAGTACTACGTATCGCGAGCGCAGCTTCGGTGGCCGTCCTTTGCGGTGCGAAAGTTTGAGACGTTCGCCATCGAAGTCCCCGACTCTGGCGGTCGCAAGCTCCTTGGGGTGCGCTCCGGTGCGTCGCGGGCCGTGTCGTTTGATCCCGGTAGACCTCACGATGTGGGTCTGAGCCGATGGTGACGCGCTGGTCGGCATGAGGGGCGGGTGGATTCCAGATGGATTCCTTCACCTCTTCCCACATGACGTTGCCGACAGGCGGGCCGGGATCGAGTGGCGCGTTGAGTGCACGGCTGACGCGCAAACAACGAGGGAGCTTCGCCATTAGCCATCACCTCGTGCGACCTTGCGAGCCAGTTCCTCGGCGGCTGCCTTGTCGAAGAGCGCATCGCGCCGGCATCGATACAGACCCTCTCGTGCGACCCATCGAGGACGCGGTCGCGGAGCTCGGTGAGTGGGCGCGTGGTTACGCCATCGATCAGCGCATGAGCGGCGCCAAAGCGCGGCGCGAGCTACTGTGGTCGCCTGCGCATACCGATCCGGTAGCCGAAATCTCGTAACTTTCTGTTGCAGGACCAACAAGCGACCGCAGCTCGTGGCCGAATGCAGGCGGTGAGTCCGACGGAGCCCAGCGAGCGCTTGCCGCGAGAGCTCCTCTGGGTGCAAGCTAGGGGCGACCTCGCCTGGGTCGAGGAATCGAGATGATGGGTACAGTTCAGGTCGATCGACTGCTCGTTCTCATCGCGGCAGCGACCTCGATAGCGCTGCCATTCATCCGCAACACGGCTCAAGCTGGTGAGGCACTGGATACTGTCACGGTCGAAGCCCAAAGGGAACGCGAGCTCCACCGTCAGATCAGCAGTTTCGTCTCCAGCTTCGACGTCACCTACCTCAATGCTCCGCTGGAGCGTTGGAATTCGCCGATCTGCCCGCTGGTCGCGGGCCTGCCGAGCGAACGGGGTGAGTTCATCCTCGCCCGACTCTCGCAGATCGCCAGGGATGCCCATGCACCGCTGGCGCCCGAGCACTGCCGACCGAACCTCTATGTCGTGGTCACGGGCCAACCGGATCTCCTCGTCGAGAAATGGACCAAGCGCGATCGAAACATGTTCAACAGCTGTAGTGGATACGGGTATGTCAGAGAATTTCTACACTCCCGGCAACCCGTTCGCGCCTTCTACAACGCCGAGCTCGTCTCGAGCGACGGCGCCCATCGGGATCCCGCGGCGCTCGATGTGGCCGGCTTGCGGCTCGAGTTTTCACTCAACTCGTGCGTCTCGAGCGGTAGAGCGGGCTCACGACTGACCTACGGAGCGGTCCGGTCTTTGCAAGCTGTGGTCGTCGTCGTTGACCTCACCCGCGTTGCGCAGCTCAACATGGGGCAGCTGGCCGACTACGTCGCGATGGTTGCACTCGCGCAGATTCGTCTGGACGCAAATACCGGCACCGCGCCGACGATCCTCGGACTATTCCATGAATCCGACTCCCGTCCTCAAGAACTGAGCCTGTGGGATCGGTCCTTCCTCGAGGGTCTTTACACCACCGATCAGTCGAGTGTCCTTCAGGTGAACGCGATCAAGTCCCGCATGTTCGACAAAATAGCCGGGCACTAGCCGCAGCCGTCGGCCCCCCGAAGCAGCCGGAGCGGCGACTGTCGCCACGGCTTGCGAACCCTCAAGCTTCATCCTGTGCATGGAGTTCCACGAGCGGCCGTGTGGTTCAATCTCATCGTCGCGTTCCTTTTCCTGTTCTTCTTCCGCGGCTGGGCCACGCTCGCCGCAGTCATATGGCATTGGTCATTTCGTACCTGATCGGCCCGCTCAGTGCGTTGGCGCTGCGCAGGACGGCCGAAACAATGCCAAGACCGTTCCGTGTCGCCGGCTTAACTGGGGGCACCTTTTCTGCCGACCCTCCCCCGAGAGTACTCCCTCTCTGTCTTTTTGCGGCATTTTTTGCCTCGTCGCTTTAGTTGTAATCTGATGTCGTTTAATGTTCCAGCGCGCGCTCTACCGGGCTTGAGGGGAGCTTGGGAATTCCTTCCAATAGGATTGAACACTTCGCATTTGCACGACTGAGCTTTATCTGACGGCTACTGAACCGTTAGAGGGAACGATGGACCATGCAGAGCCTCCCCTCAGAACTCGCGCGTAGCACGCTTGATGCAGCGCCTGACGCCATGATCATCATCGATCATTCAGGCGCCATCCGCTTTGCCAATCGGCAGGTATCGACCCTCTTTGGCTATTCCCATGACGAGCTTATCGGCAAGCCCGTCGAGTGCCTGATGCCGGAGCGCTTTCGCAGCCAGCACCCCTCGATGCGGCAGGCGTACGCGACAAACTTACGTGCCCGCCCGATGGGTGCTGGGTTAAACCTCGTTGGAGTGCGACGGGACCGAACCGAGTTTCCCGTCGAGATCAGCTTGAGCCCGATCGATCCTAACGAAGGCAATCTGGTCGTCGCCGCGATTCGCGATGTCACGGATCGCAAGCGAGTTGAGGCTCAACTGGGTGCCCAGCTTGAAGAAATGCGCCGCCTGCACGAAATGAGCACGCGGCTCATTGTGGTCGCCGACCTACCCAAGATGCTCGGGGAGGTTCTCGACGCCACCATTGCCTTGCAGCGAGCCGACTACGGCAACATTCAGTTATTCGAGCCGGCAACCGGTGTACTACAGATCGCTGCGCAGCGCGGATTCTCCGCCGCTTTTCTTGAACACTTTGCCCGCGTCGATATGAATGAACCCTCGGGTTGTGGTCGTGCGCTGCGCGCGGGCGAGCGAGTGATCATCGAGGATGTGGAGGAAGACCCCGAGTATCTACCGCATCGCGCGATTGCCGCACACGAGGGCTATCGCGCAGTTCAATCGACTCCGATCCGCGGGCCCGAAGGAGTGACGATAGGCATGCTTTCCACCCATTTTCGTCAGCCTCATCGACCATCAGATCGGGAGCTGCAGCTGACAGACATCTACATCCGCATGGTTTCCGGGCTCATCGCGCGTGCCGAGGATGAAGAGATAGTGCGGGCCGCACGCGACGCGGCGAATCGCGCAAACCAGGCGAAGAGCCGCTTCCTCGCGACTGCGAGTCACGACTTGCGTCAGCCACTGCAGACCTTGGCGCTGCTGAATGGCACGTTGCGCCGCATCTCGACCACTGACATGGGCAACGAAGTGCTCGCACAGCAAGAGCAGGCGATCGGTGTAATGTCACGACTGCTCAATGCGCTGCTCGACATCAGTAAGCTCGAGTCTGGTGCTATCAAGCCCGACCCAACCGATTTCGCCGTGAGCGCCTTGTTTGAGGAGCTGCGGCAGGAGTTCGCAGATCTCGCGAGCAATAAAGGACTGACATTCGAGGTAACGCCGTGCGACGAGTCGGTCCACAGCGACCCCTCGCTCGTGGGACAGATCCTGCGCAATCTTGTCTCGAACGCCATCAAGTACACGCGCGCAGGCTGGGTGGCGTTGCGCTGTCTGCACGATAGGCCCTCCTGTGTGCGTATCGAGGTTCTTGATAGCGGCATCGGCATACCGCCCGAGCAGCTGCACAACATCTATGATGAGTTTTACCAAGTAGGAGTCCCTACCAATACCACGCGCGAGGGCTATGGGCTGGGCTTAAGCATCGTGCAGCGGCTCGTGACGCTCCTTGACCTCAAGCTGGACGTGGAGTCCGAGGTGGGCAAGGGCTCGATGTTCGCCCTTACGTTGCCGACCGGTCATCGGATTGTGCGCCCGGCGCGTCATGTCGGACAGGAACCGACACCGCATACGAGCCAAGTGGAAGCTCGCATCCTGTTGGTGGAAGACGATCCGGCTGTGCGAAGCGCGACCCGAATGCTATTGAGGAGTGAGGGTTATCAGGTTATAGCAGTCGCCACACTGGCGGAGGCATCGGAGCAAGCAAGAGCGGACCCGCGCATCGATCTGCTGGTGACCGACTATCACCTGAGCGAGGGAGAAACCGGTACGCAGGTAATCTCCGCGCTGCGCGCTGCACTTGCTCGACCGCTCAAGGCCGTGCTGATAACCGGCGACACGTCATCGGCGGTCAAGGAGCTGCCACGTGATCCGCTGTTGCGCCTCGCGAGTAAACCGGTCGAGGCTAACGAACTGTTGGCCATGCTCCGGATGTTAATGGATTCCTGAACGTTAGGTCCGAGACGTCCGCAATCCTTCGAAGCCGGGCGCGCATCCGCGCTATCTCATCGCAGCACCGAGACCTTGGGAATCGCAGGTATAACGCTGGGTACACGCGCTCGCAAAACCCGCTTGAGTTAGTGTGTAGATGCGCTGGACTGGATCGAAAACGAGCCATCCTTGCTGCTGCGCGTGTTCTAATCCCCCGTTAATGTCATCGACGGGCAGCCCACGGGCCACAAACGCGATGCCCAGCGGTTTCTCATAGACGAAATCACCTGGCCGGAACTTCAGATCCCGGACAAGCGCTTCGATGATGTCCATGGCGATACGTGCCGGACCGGCGAGGTTAGATAAAAAACGACGATCGATGGGACCCACGGCGCACCTCCAACACAAAACTGTGGAGCGGCACGCGGGCTAGCAAGGGCCACCACGAGCGTGTATACGGCTTCAGAGCGCTGACCGGCACCAAGCCGTCAGCAAGTTCACGGTGCGCGCTTCCGTCCGTATTTGCAAGTAGCTGACATACTCCATGTCGCGGGTTGCACAGCAGAGTCCCACGAGCCGGTGATTCGGGAGGCAGCCCGGCTGGCTGCCGGCAGCTTGCGCTTGGCGAGCATGAGGTCGCGCGTGCCGAGCGTGCGCACGCGCTTCGAAGCTACGACGGGTCCCGTTGCTCCGGCTCCGGGCGATGCAATTCGACCGGTTGACCGTGCGGGGTGTGGAGGTACGCGTCGATCCATGCGCTCTTGCGCGCAGCGAGCTCGCCCTGGTCAGCCAATCCCTTCGTGGTCACCAACCGCTCGAGTGCCGCGAGCCAATGCTGGTAATAACGCGACCCGTCGTCGGGTTGCCCGCGATCACGAGCGGCTTTGAGTTCGGCGCCAAAAAACTCGCTCCATTCCTTCCACGAGAAATAGCCCGCCTCGGACGACCGCACGGCCAACGCAAACGCCTGGGCCTGCCACGGCTCGGAGAACACCGGCCCACCCGGGTCGTGCGGCAGGGCATCGGGGAGCTCCTCGGGGATCTGGATATCAGGCGGGCTCAAGATATCTCTCCCAGAGATCGAGGTAGATGAAATCCTTCGGCGAGGCATCGCGCCCCCACAACTCACGCGCGCCGAAGCGAACTGAATAGACGTGATTGGGATTTGCGCCCAGATTGTATTCGTCGGTGTCCGGGAAATTAGCAGGGCCATACTGTCGCGCGATCGTTCCAACCTTGCCCCGCACGTACCGGGGCAGCCGCGTGTGCGTGGTGGGATTGATGTTCAGCGCGCGCACCCCTGCGCCGACGACGAAACGTGGTGCTTCAATGTCCTTACGAGGCTTGTCCGCGGGTTTGAGGCCGGCAGCGACAATCTCCGCGCGAGACGCGGGTACCGCGCCATTGGTCGCGGCCCTCTCCGAGCGGCCACGCTCAACTTCCCGTGCGGTCACCCAGCCGTTGTCGATGAGCCGCCTGACCAGGGACGCGCACCAGATTTCGTAATAACTCATCCGCAGGTAGTCGGCCGGTGGGAGAGCTTCGATGTCCGATCTGAAGGTGGGTAGTTCGGCGTTATGGACGTACCAGGACGCGAGAGTGAGAGCCAGAACGCGGCCCTCCCAGGGCGCGTGAAATACGGGCTCGCTCGCCGTGTAGAGGATCGGGTGGTAGCACTGCATGCCGCCGCAATCGTGGACGCCATTCATGCGGCAGCCTGCGGCTTCGGCGGGGCGATCTTACGAACACCGATCATCGAATCTCGCGTGACCAACGCGGCCAACGCTTCCTCGCCCATGGAACCGGTGCCCCCGGGTCGTTCCGGGAGCACGAAGTAGCGTTGATCGGCGGTGCTGTCCCAAACTCGGACTTCGACGTCATCCTCGAGGACCGTACCGAGCTCGCGCAGCACGCCGCGCGGATCGATCACCGCTCTCGAGCGGTAAGCAGTGGACTTGTACCAGATAGGCGGCAGCCCAAGGAGGGGCCACGGGTAGCACGAGCACAGTGTGCAGACGACCAGGTTGTGAATCCTCGGCGTGTTTTCCACCACGACATAGTCCGTCCCCTGCCACTGCCCGCTGAAGCCAAATTCACCAATTGCAGTCGTACCGTTCTCGAGCAGTCGCTCTTTGTAGGCCCGGTCGACCCACGCGCGGGCGACGACTCTGGCGCCGTTACGCGGACCCACTCTGCTTTCGAAGGTATCCATCAATGCATCGAGGGCCGCTGGGTCCACAACGCCCTTTTCAACGAGCAGCGACTCGAGTGACTTCACCCGCAGGGCCATGTCGGGCGGCAGGTCGGGGTGGTCATGATCACCCGTGTGCGGATCCCGTCCCGCGTCAGCCGCGGGCGTTGCGGATGCGCCTGCCAGCGTGACCGCTGCGGACAGGAAATCTCGGCGGCTGGTGCCCATGCCAACTCCAGCAGGTCCGAACCCCTGGGACGCGCGCAGTTTGCCACTCTGGCAGAGGGCTGGGTAGTCGCGGCGGGCCGCCATCGAAGTGGCTGTCACTTGCCGCTTGTGCGTGGCTTGTACTTGTATTTCTGGCCGCCGAGGGAGGCTTCGTACATCAGACCGCCCTTGGCGACTGTGAATACCGCCATTCCCTTGTAGTATTTCCCCCGGGTATTGGCATCGTTCTTACCACCGCTCGCCCCTGCCGAAGAGCCGGTCGTGCCGGCGGAGCCCGACGCTGCTGCCGTGATCGCCACCGCGCTCACTCCGGCACCGAACTCAAAATTGCCGCTCGTGAACTCATCGAAGGCACGCTTATCCTGAAAGAAGACGATTTGACTGTACGCCTGGCCGCCGGCCTGCAACCCAACAGTGACCTGGGTCATCGAAGCATCGCCAACGTACTTACCCTTCTCGTAGACTCTCCCTTTGCCGTGTGCCGCACCGAATCCGAGACCACCTTTGCCGATGGTGGGAAACACCGCATAGCCGTAGCTGTTGTCGAAGAAGCTGGCGCTCTCGCCGGCATTCTTGAAAGTTGCGATCGTGTCGGCGTACTCATCGGCGCGCGCCACGGAGCCGGCAAAGGCCAGTGCTAACAACAAGCCGGAAATGATGCTTCTTCTCAGTGCTCGGTGCATGACCAATCTCCCTGCGGGCTTTGAACAATCGCCACAGCTCGTAGTCTAGCGTCGTGGCGCATCCACCAGAGATGAGATGTTGAGCGTATTGTCTCGCCAAGTCGATGCGCCCTCCGGCGGCCACGGCATCAAGCTGGCGCAGAAGGTCTCGGTCGCCCAGGTGGCTTCTCTGCCTGCTCGATGTGGTAGGATGCGCGCCCCCCAGGAACCGCGATGCCGCAAAGCACGTAGGGGAGGGGTTGGAGCATCAGCGGGGCTTTGCGAAGACGCCGCCAGGTGATCTTCAGCAAGCCATCGCAGATTTGCAGGCGGCGCGCCCGTAGCTCAGTTGGATAGAGTGCCTGGCTACGAACCAGGAGGTCGGGAGTTCGAATCTCTCCGGGCGCGCCAATCAAATCAAAGTGTTGAGCGTGGCACGTGGCACGTTTTTGGCACGTTTGTGGCACGCGCTTATGCGTCGGTTTGTGACACGCGTACCACGCGACTAGAGTGAGAATCTCCCGACCAATCGGTCGGTAGTGACGCACTCTACCGACCTGCATGAATTGCGCGCTTTTTCCTAGGCAGCGGGTTGGTTCGCGATAGAGTTGGCACGGTTCAATATTGCCAACCACCTGAGCGCTGAAAAATGATCGAGCGACTCCGCACTCTCCGTCTGTTGCCACTAGCGCTTGCGGTGACTTTGATCACGGCCACGTTCGCCCACGCCCGAGACCCGGGCTGGCTGAACGATGAACTCGTGGTACGGGGGGATTACTTTCGAGCGATGATGGTCGCGTATGACGATTTCTCAAAACAGTTGGCCGAAAGCACTAAAGGCCCGAACAAGGAGTTCTCGGATCACATGTCTCGGATCGAGAACTACAACTTCAAAGTGGCTGCGGGCCCTGCGCGATACGTTGTTTGGATTACTCCACGAATGTCTGATGACTACCCTGTGATTTTCGGGGGTCAGGGCACGTACATTTTGGACGCGCAGACGTTTAAGGTGTTGGAGAAGCATTTTTCGAAGTGACAGACCACGTGTCTAATCTGGGCTGAGGGCGCGTGCCGCGCGAGGGCACGCGTGCCAGAATGCGTGCCGCGGCTGGCACGCGGAGGGGCTAAGTCCTTGACGGATCAGGGACGCCGTTAGATCGAATCTCTCCGGGCGCGCCAAAATTCCTCGCAGGAATCCTGACTTACCACTCAACCTCCTGGCGTTTTCTTCCTCAAAAGAACCAGTGCGGGAGTTTTGCGGGACGGCAGCGCACAAACTTTGTCCGCTGCCGCGATCAGGTTCTCAAGCTCTGCCTGCGAGTAGTGCGTGGTGATGCGTCCGCTCCTGTGACCGAGTAAGTCCTGCCGGTCCTCGAAAGAAACGCCCGCCGCACGTAATCGCCGACCGAACGTGTGCTTGAGATCGTGAACCCTCACGTTCCGAAAGCCCCATGTCCCACCTGCGATGAGGCGTGCTGCAATCGTCGCAGTCTAATGGGGGACGTGGCCGTCATGGAAACGCTTCGATTGCGCGCGTTACAGCAGCCCGTGCACGCGGAACGATTGCTGGAAGCTTTCGCGACGCGGGCGAACATCTTTCCAAAGAATTCATATCGGATTCGTGACCCTGATGCCCTTCCCCTCACTCTGCAGCGGGTGATGTTCAACGCGGCCCAAGAAGGGCGCATCTGGGTCTGTTGGGCGCGTGGATCTCACAGCTGGCTCTTTCCGTCACCGACTGCCGACACTTACCAGTGACCGGCTTCGGATCGCTACTTCTTCTGTCCAGCAGAGGGCGTCTTCACGGCGCCACGCTTATTCCAGCCGTGGAAGCGCGACAAGTCGCCCGCGTTCCATGCCTCGCGGAGTCCAGGCGTACTCAGGTCCCAGTCGGGACGGACTTCGCGCGTCACAACGCGCAGATCGTGCCAAAGATCGATGACCGACGGACGGCCCCAGAACCAGTAGCCGTTATAGATGCTGTGAATCACGAGACGTGGCTTCAGCACGAGCGTGTGCGGAATCATTGGATTGTGTTCGGGGTCGGTATACTCCTGGATGTCGAGGTCCTTTTGAAGTTTTCGCTCGGGGTCAGAGAGGAAGGGCCACTGGGCGCCGACCGACGCGCGGAATTCCTGAAGAGTATGGTGATCGTCGGTGGCGATCGTGGCGATTTGAGTGTAGGCCACCGCGATCTTGGGGTAGAACGCGGCGAGTTCCAGATGCTGCTGGTGTTCCTTCGGGCAGTAGTGGCCGCGCGCGAGCGTGAGGATCAGCGGGTCGTCACCCTGGAGTTCGCTAAGTTTGCGCAGTGTGCCCGTATGATCGGGCAATTCGTAATTGGGGAAAATGCCTCCGGGCACGATATCAGAACGCATGGTTCGGCTCCTCTCAAAGACCCAGAGTGACGGCCCCGTTACCTCGGAGCGGCATACGGGCGCGTTCCCGGAAGCGGGCCTCTGCAGCGGCTTAGGGCATAAATAATCGATCCGCCAATCAGACACCGACGGAGAAGCTTCATCCCCGTGGCCGCACGTCCGCCTCGCGTGAAGAGCGGATAAATCCTTGCACGAACGCGGCAATCTGATCTGCCGCCGTGTCTAACGCGAAATGGCCTCCGTCGACAATGTGAACCTCAGCATTCGGCACGTCCTTGCGATAGCGTTCCGGCTCGCCCGGGTCGAACGAAAGCTCATATTTGCCCCATATCACTAGCAGCCGCGGCTGCTTCTCGCGCATCCACGATTGCCACTTCGGGTAGGCGTCCACATTGGTTCGATAGTCATAAAACAAATCGCTCTGGATCTCGGCCTGGCCGGGCCGATTAAGAAAATAGAATTCATCCGTCCAGAGATCTGGGTCGTAGCGTTCTACGTTGGGATCATTGCCGATATGACGAGTGCGGGTCGCGGACAGCGAGAGCAAGTTCTCGCGCAGCGCACTTTCATTGGTCGCGCGATCAGCCCAAAAGGCTCGCCGCGTCTCCCAATTCACGCCCAGCCCCTCGTTGTGCGAGACGGCGTCTTGAACAATGAGAGCTTCCACGCGCTGTGGTTGCGCCAGGATCATCCGAAAGCCCACCGGGCCACCGTAATCCTGCATGTAGAGCGTGTAGCGCGAGAGGTCCAGCGCCTCAGTGAAGTGGTTCATGATCTCAGCGTAATTATCGAAGGTGTATGAGAATTTCTTCGGGTTCGGCCAATCACTGTGTCCGAAACCGGGGTAATCAGGCGCTACCAGGTGATAGCGATCGGAGAGCCTTGCGAAGAGCGGCTCAAACATCCGCGATGAAGAAGGAAGTCCGTGCAGTAAGAGAAGCGCAGGCGCATTTTCAGGTCCGGCCTCTCGGTAGAAAATCGACAGACCGTCGACCTGCAGGGTGCGATAAGCGGTGGGGTAGTTCATCGAAGATTCCTTTTGGATCATGCCGAAAGAAACACCGGCCCAGGCGAAGCAAGGCGCACCGATTACAGTGCGGCCATCACGAGATAAAGTATGGAAGCTAAACAATTGGACGAGAGCACCGGCGATAACTTACTGGAGCGCAGATGGAGTAGTCTGGGACGCTCTGTCGCGTTGAGGCGCGCTGCCAATCGAGCTGATGCCGCAATCGTAACCAAACGCCGTTTCTCTTGGTCGATAGCGGGGGACCGTCCATCGATTCCGAATCTTCCAGCCAGTCCTCGGCCGAAGCCTGGGTCTACTCTGGGCCGAACAAGTCCGTCACAGCGCCGAAGGTTGAAGTCCGTCCCTCCCACCCATCGTGCTTTTCGCTGGGCCGGCAGCCTCACTCGTTTAGTAGCGAAGACCTATCCAACGGAGGATGCGCGAGCGCCCTCACTTTTCCTCGCGCTGAGTGCCGGTAGAAGAAGTTTCAGAAGCGCTTCGTCCGAGAACGGGTTCTGACCTGAGATCAACTCGCGATCTTGAAGGACGTAGCTCTTCCATGGAGCGAGCACACTTACGTCACCGCCGGCCGTACGTAAGGCGAAGTCCGGGTAGAAGAGCACCTTGCCACCAATCTCAAGCGGCTCCCGCTGCTGCTCTTCGGCCGTCGAAAAGATGGTCATTTTATAGCCAGAATAAATCCATCCTTCAGCCTTCACCCGCGCTCCAGCGACATCGTCCGCCACCAGCGCTGCGACCACCTCCGTCGAGTTCGGAAGTGCCGAGAGAAGTGAAATCGGGCCATGGCAGAGCACGGCCGTAGGCTTGGATGTTTTATGAAAGTGTCTCATCACAGTGCCAGCGTCGGGATCATCGAGAAGATCCATCATCGGGCCATGGCCGCCGGGGACAAAAACAGCGTCGTATTGATCCAGGCCCGATGCGATGACATCCGAGATGCGAGTTGGATTTTTGAGCCCAGTCAGGGTGTCGCGAAAGTTTAGATAGTCCTTGAGTCTGGTTTCGTCCCCGCCGAAGAAATCGGCTACAGCTGAATGGACATCCATTTGTGGCGTATTGCCTTGGGGGTTGGCGAAAGTGATTTCGTAGCCTTCCTTCATCAAGGCGCGGACCGGAACCGTCAGTTCGTTGAGATAGTAGCCAGCGCCGGTATAAACCTTGCCATCTTTCAATGGCAAGCCATGACCGCTCGAGACTAGCACCAAGACTTTCCCTTTCGTTGCCATTTTGCTCTCCTTTCTGAAATCGAATCTGTCTCTCGAGATCTTAGCTTGTACCAAGTGACCACTTTGCGAGAGCCTCGGCCTCAGCCATCGCCATCATTGGATTCACCAGCGTCGTTAGCGGATCAGAACATCGAACGTCCGCTTCAATGACAGGACAGTGAGAGGTTGGCCTCGGCCGCGTACTACGAAGAGGCCAAGTCTGAGCTGCCGGTTTTCATTGCCTCGCGAGCGACTGCTGCCGCGATCGACGAGCAGGAAGACGTTGGTACTCTTGCGGTTACGCTCAAGGAGCATGAACAGCTCGAAGGGCCCGAACTCAGGCGACGATAAGCGCTTTCTTGTAGTTATGACCGCAAACCAGCGCGTAAATCTGCGGTCACAAGAAATCTCGAGGAACAGCGCGATCCCATTCGCGATGACACACTTCGCTCGCTCCCTCCCAGGCGCGCAAACTTCCCTGCAGCAGGAAGGCATTGCCCGTGGACGACAATCGCAGTCGCGTCTCGATTCGGATCTGCCATTCGTTTCGCGATAGAGTCTGGGTATTGCGCAGTTCGGCAACGGCGCTGAGTGGATCATTCTCCTCGACGCGGTACTCCGATCTGTACTGCGTGCCCAAGTCCAGACCAAGGCGCTCGATATGTTCAACCCGCACTCCATCGCGATGAACGATGGTGGGTTTCTCGGGTGACGCCGTCTGCGGTTCAGGAAAAGGCGAGAGCCTCGCGTCTGCGACGGTCGGCGAGCGTTGCGGCAGATCGAGCGTGCCAGCAAAGATGCGCACCGTCGCCATCTGCGGGCTGGGCCAGATCATCGGCCAGTAAGCCGTAGATATCGCCAGCCTCACCTTGTGGCCGGGTGGAAATACCGAGCCTGCATCATCGAGCTGGATACGCACCCGGTAGCGCTCGCCTATCGCCAGCGGGGCGGGCTTTTCGTGACCCCCGCGATGAGTGAGGTTGAGCACGCCGTAGCTGACACGCAGGGATTCACCCGAGGGGTGCACATCGCATAACCGGACTACCAGGTTCGCAATCGGCCTGTCGGACGCGACATCGAGCGTTACGATCGGAGCGCCAAGGATCTCGATCGGCTGATCGAGCGGCGGCGTCTCGAAAACCACGGAGCGCAAGTCATCTTCTCGCTGGTCGGTTGCCTGATCATGCCCACGACCGAAGGGAACCCAGTCGCCCGCACACTTACCCACCGTCTGCGGCGAGCATACGGCGCGAGCCGTCAGGGGCGCCGCGGCCTCGCGTAGCCCCTCATCGGTCAAAAACAGCCGCCGCGGCGTTATTCCCGGGGGTGGCCACGAAGGTTCTGCAATCCACCGGCCCGGTAGCGTGTCGTGGTGGCTCGCCGGTTTCACACTTTCCGTCATCCACGCACGCAGCATCGGTTCATCCATCACGCCCGTATGGACGCCCTTCAGCCAGTGATCCCACCACCGCAGAATTTCCTGGAGGAATCCGATCTGGGGCCCGGGAAGTGCAAAGTGCGGATAAGCGTGTGCCCATGGCCCGATCAAACCCTTGCGGGGCACCTTCAGGTGCTCGAGAAGGCGCGGGATTGCATTCTTATAGCCATCGGTCCAACCCCCGACGGCATAGACCGGGCACTGGATCGCGCCGTAATCCTCGCATACCGATCCGTGCTTCCAATAGGCATCGCGACTTTGGTGCTGCAGCCAATTTTCCAAGAACAACGGTATGTTCTGCAGGCGCTCCAGCCACATCGCTCGCCAGCTATCGCCGACCAGCGCCGGATCGGGCGGAAGGCACATCAGGCCGAAAAAGAAAAAGGCCCACTCAAGTGCAGCGGTGGTAAGCAGCGTGCCGCCCATGTAGTGCGCATCGTCCGCGTACCGATCGTCGGTTGAGCAAATGGTGACGATTGCTTTGAGGGCCGGGGGGCGGCGCGCCGCGATCTGAAGTCCGTTGAACCCACCCCAAGAGATTCCCATCATCCCAACGGCGCCATTGCACCACGGTTGAGCCGCCAGCCAAGCTATCAGCTCCAGGCCATCGTCTTGTTCCTGCTTGGCGTACTCGTCGAACAGCAAGCCTGCCGATTCACCGCTACCTCGAATGTCGACGCGCACGCCCGCGTAGCCATGGCCTGCGAGATAGGGATGAGTCAGCGCGTCTCGTTCGTAAGTTCCGTCGCGCTTGCGATACGGGAGGTATTCCAGGATAGCAGGAACTGGATTCTGCTCAGCATCCTCCGGCAACCAGATGCGCGCCGCCAGCCTCGTACCGTCTTTTAACGGTATCAAAGTGTGCTCGATCACCCGCACAGCTCTGGGAAAGGTCGTGACAATCACCGGGACACTCCGTTGGCGAGGATTGCGGAACGCGCTCGGACGCTCGACCGGTGCGCCCTGTGAGACCCAATTCCCGCCGCCTGGCGAACTGACTCGACGCGACAGCCGACGGATCCACTGGGCGCAGCCGAAACGCCGCGATCGTCGCGAGCCTGCGTCGTCAGGAGCTCTTCCCGAGCGCCTCGAGCACTGCCGCGGGCCTGATCGGCAGGTGGCGCACCCGCGCGCCGACGGCGGCGAAGATGGCGTTACCTATCGCAGGACCCACCACCGTGGTGCAGGGCTCGCCCAGGCCTACCGGCACCTCCGTGCTCGCAACGAATTCGATGTCCATCTCCGGCACGGCGCCCATACGCAGCGGCGTATGCGCAGCAACCAATTGATCCATTGAGCCTGAGGTATCGAGCGCAACGGATGCCTTGGATCCCATCGGGGCCGAGCGTCAGCCGTACTTGAGATCGGTGCTCTGTCCGACCTCGATAATGTATCCGTCAGGATCACGGATGTAGCAGCGTATCTCGCCGTACTTGGGGATCGGCTTCGTGATGAACTCCGCTCCTCGACTTTTCCATGATTCATAACACGCTTGAATATCTGCAACGCGGAAATTCATAAAGCTGCTGATGCGATTCGGGTCGGGGACGCTGAGCGTTACCGTCGGCTTATCCGGGGTTGGGCCGCCTCCAACATTCAGAATCATCCAGATGTTCGCAAGCTGAAGGTACCCAGGCGCGTTGCCGTCACCCAGGCTCAGAATGCGAGCGCCGAAGACCTTCTCGTAGTAGCGGGCCGATCGCTCGATGTCAGCGACGGTGAGAAACTGCGCGATGCTTATTCCCTCTCGCGGAGGCATCTCATAGCTCTTCTGCTCGATCTGCACGCTGCTCATTGACGACTCCTTTGGCGTGATGACGCCCCTCGCAGAGATTCACAAGGCTCGGCTGCTGCGCGATTCTGTCGCATTACGCGCGTTGCCTGCCACCGGCAGGTAGGTCCGACGCGTCCGGAAGCTTAGGCGTCAAGGAGACAGCGATCACAACTCAGGTAACGGTGTGCATTCTCTGGCCCCAGGCTGATCTACACAGTGAGTCGCTCCGTATTCCGCACCATGGTGAACGGCGGCCCTTGAGAGCCGTCGGGGATTAATTCCCCGGAGTCACCGATCGCACGTCGCACGAAGGTCAAAGATTGCTCCGCGTGATTGACGGATGTTGCGTTCTGGCGCCGTGAGCCACCGGCCCCTCGGCAGAGTATCATCTCGTCGTGGAACGCCAGCGAACCCCACCACGCTCTGCGAAGAGGAATCGGAACAGTGGCGCTGACACAGGTGAGTATCTCGCCCACGCTTTCTCGGACATCGAATTGCTCGTCGCTGCTGACGTCATTAAATCCGCGATATCAGAAGGCAGGAAGCACCTGGACCTTGAAGCTCTCAGGAGCGTGCTTGCCAAGCTGACCGCGGCTCACAACTGGAAAAAACGCACCGCCCCTTGAGGCGTCTGGCACTGCACCGCGGAGGCTGTCCATGCGTATTCTGGTGATTGGAGCGACGGGGACGATCGGCCGTGCGGTTGTCGCTGCTTTGTCTGCCGGCAACGAAATCATCTCCGCCAGCCTGCGGAATACGACCCTCAAGGTCGATATCGCCGACCCGGCGAGCATTCAGCGAATGTATCGATCGCTTGGAAGACTGGATGCCGTCGTCTGTGCTGCCGGACAGGCGAAGTTCGCTCCGCTCACCCAGCTAAGCGATGCTGACTTTCGCTTCTCCCTGGACAACAAGCTGATGGGTGAGGTGAATGTCGTGCGCTTCGGGTTCGAGCACATGGCAGACGGCGGGTCGTTCACGCTGACAACCGGCACCCTCGCGCAGAAACCAATGTCAGGCGGTGCCGCCATCAGTCTGGTGAATGCCGGCCTCGAGGGGTTCGTCAGAGCCGCAGCGCTGGAAGCGCCACGCAGGATACGCGTTAATGCTGTCAGCCCGCCGTGGGTAACCGAAACCCTGCAGGCGCTGAAGATGGACACATCCCAGGGTCTGCCGGCGGCAGTTGTAGCGCGAGCGTATGTGCGAAGCGTGACCGGCACAGAGACCGGTTCGACGCTTCAGCCTTCTCCCTAGCCGTGAGGCGAATCGTTCGAAGGTCATCCATGGCTCTCAGCCGGATGGAGGCGGCGCCATGGCCGCTGGCTGAAGACCAGGCGGTCGATAGACCAGGAGGTTGCGGGACTTTTGCGTGATGGGTCGTGCTCAACTGTGCTTTGTGGTGCCAAATGCAACGGGCGCCACGCGGAATTATTGAGTCTTGCGTAAGTGAGTAGCACTTTTCTCGCGACTTGCTGTCCAACTACCTCGGATGGTTTCATTCGAGGTGGCGATGACCAACGAGCAACGATTGATCGAGCTGGAGCGGCGGCGGCGAC
>Ga0335069_10002649_pt1 | contig 27410 bp, 27 predicted proteins | sample Lox_Sample_11_FD_206714 | JGI IMG/M metagenome (GOLD analysis project Ga0335069, IMG submission 206714) | Soil microbial communities from Loxahatchee National Wildlife Refuge, Florida, United States - Lox_Sample_1.1 | ecosystem: Environmental > Terrestrial > Soil > Wetlands | place: USA...
GGACGCGGGGGGCACGACATCCATCACGAGCTGGAACCCGGTCACGTTGCAGTGCACTGCGAGCTGTCACTCCTCGAACCCCCAGACGTGGTAGCCGCGATCGGGACGCCGCCCCAGCGGCCACGATCGCCGTCCCGGGGTGAGCCGTCGCTCGGCCTTGGGGACGGTGGCGCGCGGTTCGTCGCGTCAGCAGCTCTTCGGCGCACGCCGGCCCCGTACCCAAGCCGACTCCGCCAAGGGGCTTGACCACGGGGTGCCGTCCGGCGAGTCTCCGGCGTCCGGACACCCAGGATGAGTCGCCCAACGCGCTTCGCCGTCGTCGCCGCAGCCGCTCTCGCCACGTCCTGCGCCTCCGGAGGACCAGCCCATCCGGTGCCCGACCCGAGGAGCACTCCCGAGCCCACAGCCTGGGAGCGGGCGAACCCGACGCGTCCCCTTCCCGATCCGCCGCTCGGGGTCGCCGCGGAGCTCGCGGACGTCGAGTTCCGCGTCACGCCGGCGAAGGTGCGGCTCGGCCGCTGGCTCTTCTACGACCCGCGGCTCTCGGCGGACGGCAAGGTGTCCTGCGCCACGTGCCACCAGCCCGAGCACGGGTTCAGCCAGCTGGAGCCGGTCTCGACCGGCGTCCACGGCAAGCGCGGGACCCGCAAGGCTCCGCCGATCCTCAACGTCGCCTTCCCCGTCTACCCGGTGTTCTTCTGGGACGGGCGGGCAACGACGCTCGTCGAGCAGGCGAAAGGGCCGATGGCGAACCCGGTGGAGATGGGGATGGACGCGGCCGACCTGGTGCGGGCGCTCCGGGCCATCCCGGGCTACCGCAAGTACTTCGCCGAGGCCTTCGGGGACGACCGGATCGACGTCGACCGGGTCGCCGAGGCGATCGCCGCGTACGAGGCGACGCGCCTGTCCGGGAACTCGGCCTACGACCGCTGGGACGCAGGAGACTCGCGGGCCTTCACGCAGGAGCAGCAGCTCGGTCGCGAGATCTTCTTCGGCAAGGCGGGCTGCAACCAGTGCCACCTGGGCTTCAACCTCACCGACGCGCGCTTCCACAACCTCGGCGTCGGCTTCAAGCAGCCCCCGCCCGGCGCCGATCCGGGCACGGGCTTCGTGGACCGAGGTCGCGCGGGGGTGACCGGCAAGGACGCCGACCTCGGCGCCTTCAAGACCCCGACCTTGCGGGACGTCTCGCGGCGCGCGCCCTACATGCACGACGGGTCGGTGGCGACGCTCCGCGAGGTCGTGGAGCTCTACGACCGCGGCGGGGTCCCGAACCCGTGGCTCGCGAAGGAGATGAAGCCGCTCCACCTCGCTCCGGGGGAGGTCGACGCGCTCGTCGCCTTCCTCGCGACCCTCGACGGCGAGGGATACCGGGACGAGGCCCCCGCCGCCTTCCCCCAGTAGCCCGCCGGGTCAGCCGCCGCGGGCGACGAGCCAGGACAGGAGCAGGTTCACGAGGCTCACGACGAGCCCGCCCCAGAACGCCGGCCAGAACCCCGCGACGTGGAAGCCGAGGCCGAGCGCCCCGGAGAGGCCGGAGGTCATCCACAGGACGAGCGCGTTGATGACGAGCCCGAACAGACCCAGGGTGAGGAGCAGGAGCGGCAGGCTGAAAAGCTGCAGGAACGGCTTCGCGACCGCGTTCACGACGCCGAAGACGAGGGCCACCCCGAGGAAGGGGACGATCCCTCCGTCGAAGGAAACCCCGCGAACGAGCCGCACCGCAGCGAACAGGGCCGCGGCATTCAAGAGCAGGCGCAGGACGAACAGCATGGGCGGCCCCGGGCGTCTCAGGTTCCCGGCGCGTCCGGCCTGCGGGCCACGAGCGAGAGCATGATGTAGTTCCAGCCCGCGAAGATCATGTCGATCGACACGAACAGGCCGATCACCCAGAAGGACGACAGGGGCCAGCGGTTCCAGATGAGGACGCCCAGGACGAGCGACGCCGCGCCAGCGAACAGCGACCAGCCCCACCCCGGGTGGCGGGTGCTGATGGAGCCGACCACGCGAAAGGCGCCCAGAACGAGGAAGTAGCTCGCCATGAAGAGCGTCAAGAGCTCCATCCCGACGAAGGGGCGCCACCAGATGATCCCGCCGGCGACGACGGACAGGATGCCGCCGATGAGGAACAGGAAGAACCCCGACCATCGCTGGTGGCGGAAGGCCTGGAAGAGCTCGATGACGCCGTAGACGATCATCAGCGCCCCGATGAACACCGTCGTGACCGCGGTCACCGTGAAGGTGTAGCCGAGGCCGATCACCCCCGCGATCTCGAGCACGATGCCCCAGGCGAGGAGCCAGCCCCAGTTCTTCCGGAGCTCTCCGAGGATGGCGGCGCGATTGTCCACGTTCGTCATGTGTCGGGCCTCCGGCAGGGGTTTGCCCCTTATCCGATGGCTGCGGAGAGCCATCTAGGCCCCTCATGGGACGGGCGCTCGTCCCTCGCTTCGGGCGAGGGGCACGCCTCGCGCTTCGCCCGCCCGTGAACGGTGCACGCACCACCGACGGGTGAGGCGCGCCCCCGCCGACTTGTCAGAGGCCGCCCGTAGCATCCCTCTCGTGACTCCTCGCCGATTCGTCACGCTGGACCTGGAAACCGTGCCCGACGCATCGCTCGTGTCCGCGGTGGCCGGCGAGCCGGGTCGGCCCTACGCGGAGCAGGTCCGGCGGCTCGTGGACGAGCGGCGCACGCGCAGCGGGGGGCGCAGCGACTTCCTGCCCCTGCCGTACCACCGCCCGATCGCGGCGTGCACCCTCGAGGCCGAGGAAGCCGACGGGGCCGTGCGAGTGGTCGACGCGAGTTGCTGGACGGACCGCTCCGGATCCGGAGACGAGGCGACCTTCCTCCGACGGACCTGGCAGCGCCTCGCCGGCAGGACGCTCGTGTCCTTCCACGGCCGAGGGTTCGACCTCCCGGTGCTCGAGCTCCGCTCCCTGAAGCTCGGCGTTCCGGCGCCCCGCTGGTTCCGCGAGGCGCGGGAAGAGGGATCCCCGGACCACCTCGACCTCCTCGAGCTCCTCTCGAACCGGCGCGCCGCGCCCGCCGCCACGCTCGACCTCTACGCGAAGCTCGTTGGGCTGCCGGGCAAGGAGCACGTGGCGGGGAGGGACGTCCAGGGCCTGTACGCCGACGAGGCGCTCGACGCCATCGCGGCGTACTGCATGACGGACGTGGTCCAGACCTGGCTCCTGTTCCTGCGCTACCGCCTCGTGGCGGGCTCTCTCACCCAGGAGGGATACGAGGCGAGCGTGCGCTCGGTGCGGGAGGAACTCCCGGCGCTCCTCGCCCGGCAGTTCGGCCGTTCGGAACGCGAGATCCTCGAGGCGTGGATGGCCCGCTGCGCGCCGTTCCTGGGCCCGGCGGAGGCGCCGCGCGAGGTGCGCCAGGGAGCGCGCGCGCAGTAAGGCCCTCGGAGCGGGAGAGGAGCGAACCTCGCCCCGGAGCCGTGGCACCCCTCCCGGGCACTCCTGATCCGGGTGAGGTCGACCTGGATCGTCGTCGACCGCGGCGAGCGGACGGCCAGACGCCAGCCCTGGCCCGGAGCACGGGCGCCGCCTCGTCGCTCGCCGCACGGTCGGCGCGGCAGAGGAGAAAGGACGCCCGGCGGCCGGGATCGGCCACCGTGTCTAGCGGGGGGAGCGCTTCGCGCGGCGCTTGCGCTTCTTGCTGCGGACGCTCGCCCGCCGCGCCGCGATGCGCTTCGTCTTGCTCCGGTTCTTCACGCTCCGCTTGGAGCGGTTTCCGATCTGCTTCGGCATCGGGGTGCTCCTCCTCTCGAGGGGCCGCGAGTGTAGCCTGCATGCGCCGCGAGTCAACGCTACACGAGCCAGTCCTTGTCCTTCAGCTTCGCCGGGAGGTACTCCTCGGTGATGAAGGAGATGCCGCGGCGGGACAGCGCCTCGAGCTCGTACTTCACGCCGGAGCGGACCATCTCCTGGATCTCCTGCTGCCACTGCTTGGCCTGGAACCAGGGGTAGGCGAGCATCTGCTTCGCGCGGGCGACGTCGCCGTCGTCCATCTTGATGGCCACGTTCGCCGGGAGCTTGTAGGTCAACTTGTCGAACGAGGAGAGGCCCACGAAGCGGGCGTCGGGCACCGCCATGCGCATGGACTCGAACGCAAGGTTGATCGAGCCTTGCTTCACCACCGAGTAGATGTAGAACCCCCAGGGATCGTTGTCGACGAGCACATAAACGGCCAGACCGAGCTCCCGGTGCAGGCGCTGGACGAGCCGGCGCACGCCGCGGGGGGGCTGTCCGCCGCCGTGGACGATGACGCAGCTCTGCCGCTTCCAGAACTTGTCCTCGTTGAAGCGGCTCCAGACCGCATCCTTCTCGACGAGCAGAACGTACTTTGCCTCGTGCTTGCCGAACTGGATGACGTTCTCCTCGACGATGGATGGGACTCCCCACCCGCCCGATCCCATGCGCCGAAGGTCGATGGTGTCTCCCGAGTCCCGGATGGTGATGGGCCCGACCATCGTGCCCTTGCGCGACGCGAACAGGTGCAGCTCCTCGCGGAGCGCGTCGAGCGACACCTCGAGGTCCTCGATGATCGGGTCGGACTCGTCCTGCTCCTCGAAGGTGTTCTGCTTCGTGTCGCCGATGGTGTGCTTCGTGATGTAGTAGAGGTCGCGGATGCTCGTCGTCTTGCCCGATTCGATGAGCTCCCGGCACGCGTCGGAGACGAGGAACGTCTGCATGAACTTCTTCGCCATCGACACGTTGAAGAAGTAGCGCTTCTGGCGCTGCGTCCCGAGCTCCACCACCCGCCTCTTCTCGTTGAAGCGCACGTTGGCGAGCGAGCGGACGGGGATCTCCACGAACGGGTTCCTTCCCGACTTCACCGCCCTGAGTACCGACTCGGCGAGCTTCTCGATCTTCGCCGCCGTCTTCTTCGACACCGCGTCGAGCCGCGCCATGGCCTACTCGTCCTCCTCGGTTCGCCGCGGACGGCGGGAGACCTTCTCGCTCGCCTCCTTGAGCTTCGCGTCCTGCTCGGCCAGGTCCGCCTCGGTGACCTTCTCCGCGAGCTTGAGGAAGTCGCGGCGGATGGGATCGGGGCTCCGGCCGACGATCTTGCCGATGGCCTGGGCGACCTCCTGGATGTACAGCTCGAAGATGGAGCGTCGCTGCGCCTGGTAGTCGGCGTGCTGCCGCTTGCGGATGTGCGCGGCGAGCTTGCGCCCGCACTCCTGGGCCGCGAGCTGGATCTCGCGGATGATCTCGGGATAGTGGGCCACCGCCTCCTTGGACTCGCTCGTGAACGGCACCCAGACCGAAGCGATGTGGACGAGGAGCGCCATGGGCCCGACCGGGAGCGAGCCCTTCGGCTGGCTGAGCAGGTAGTTGCGCCAGTCGGTGCGGACGATCGCATCGTGGATGCCGCAGGCCCCCCGCTGGAAGAGTAGCGGGACGCGGTTCGCGAAGCGGAAGAGCTCGATCGGCCGGTCCGCCGGCCAGCTGCCCCCGTAGGCGAGCCCCACCTCGACCTGGAAGGGGTTGCCCCGGTAGACCTTCGGAGGCCGGGTGACGGTGGCGATGAAGTAGTCGTGCCCCTTGATCTTCTCGACGCCCTCCTCCGGCAGCTGGTCGGCGGATTCGGCCGGGGCAGCCGCGGCACGCCCCTTGTGCCTGCCCTTCCTCTTCGTCGCCTGGTCGAGGTCGAGCTGGCCGTCGCCGTCCTCCTCGGGCCCCTCGCTCTCGATGACGTTCAGGAAGGACACGAGGCCGCGCCTCATCAGCTCGTCCCCGATGGGGGACAGGCAGTTCGTCGGCGGCGCCATGATCTTCGTCGCCTGGATCGCCTGGTGGAGCTTCTCGGCGAGCGCCCTGTCGTCGGCGACCTCCCTCGGCCGCAACCGCCCGGCCACCCCCGCCGCCTTGAGGATCTCGTCCGCCACCGGGCCCGACACGCGACTGAACGAGCTCTGCAGGAAGCCCCGGAGGTCGTGGCTCTTCGAGTCAGCCGCCATCGTCATGAGGGCACCGAGCTCGACCCCGTGGGGATGCGGCCGGATCTCGAGCGCCTCCTTCGGGAGCTCCTCGGTCGCCCTCGGGAAGGTGAGGCGCTCCTGCTTCGGCCGCACGTAGTGGACGGTCGCGTGGGGGTTGGCGAGCGCGGTGTGCTCGACGTAGCGGTTCACGAACTTCTGGCCCTGCTGCCAGTTCGCCACGATGGAGAGCTCGACCCGCGTGCCGTGCTCCTGGTGCCACTCGCCGAGTGCCTCGTCGCGCGTGACGACCGGGTTGTTCTTGCGGGTGTCGATCTGGATGTCGAAGGAGTGAGCGGGCTTGCCCTTCCCGGTGCGGCTCGTCACCTGGATGGGCTGGCCGGTCGTCAGCTGCCCGTACATGGCGGCGGCGCTGATCCCGATGCCCTGCTGACCGCGCGACTGCTTCAGGCGGTGGAACTTCGAGCCGTAAAGGAGCTTGCCGAAGATCTTCGGCACCTGGGCCTTCACGATGCCCGGGCCGTTGTCCTCGACGACGACCACGAACCGCCCCTCCCCCTTGGTGAGCTCTCCCTTGGCCTCGAATCCCAGGTCCCGGACCTCGATGGTGAGCTCCGGCAGGATGCCCGCCTCCTCGCAGGCGTCGAGCGAGTTGTCGACCGCTTCCTTGATGGTGGTGAGCAGCGCCTTGGATGGGTTGTCGAACCCCAGGAGGTGGCGGTTCTTGGTGAAGAACTCCGAGATGGAGATCTCGCGCTGCTTGGAGGCCATCTCCTCGGCCGTGGCGCGCCGGCGCGGGCGCGGCGGGGCCCCCGGCGGCGGGGCCTCCGCCACCGATGTGACCTCGGGCAGGGCCCGCAGCGGCCGCTTCGGCCTCCCCGCCTCGGTCGCGCCGCCCCCGCGCGCACGCTTTGGCGCCTCTGCGCCATCGACCGCGACGAGCTCGAGCTGCTTCGCGCCTCGCCCGCCCCGGCCGGCTGCGGTCGCCCGAACCGCCACCTGGACCTTCTTCGCCGCCATACCCGCCTCCGATATCACCCGGCATCGCGTTTATCACGACTCCCCCTGCGGCGCTAAATTATCGGCCTCGTTTGGCTTTTCCTCGCCCGCGTCCCGTGCGGCGTTTGACCCTCCCCATCCGGTGGTTACACTCCGCCGCATGGCATGGAACGAACCCACTCCTTCGCGGGGCGCCGGCGTCCCCGCGCTCGATGGCGGCGCCGGCTACCTCAAGACCTTCGTCCTCATGGCGGCGCTCATCGCGGTGCTCGCGATCGGCGGCAACCTCGCGGGCGGCTACCAGGGGATGGTGCTCTTCGGCGGCATCGGCCTCGTCATGAACTTCGCGATGTACTTCTTCTCGGACCGCATCGCGCTCGCCGCGAACCGGGCGCAGCCGGTCACGCGGGAGCAGCTCCCGGAGGTCTACGACATCGTCGAGCGGCTGACGCGCAAGGAGGGGATGCCCATGCCCGGCATCTACCTCATTCCCTCCGATGCGCCGAACGCGTTCGCCACCGGACGAAGCCCCTCCCACGCGGCGGTGGCGGTCACCGAGGGGATCCTCCGGGTGCTGGACCGCCCGCAGCTCGAGGGGGTGCTCGCGCACGAGCTCAGTCACGTGAAGAACCGGGACGTGCTCATCGCCACCGTCGCAGCCGGGATCGCCGGCCTCGTCGCTTCGCTGGGCCACATGATTCAGTGGGCGGGCATCTTCGGAGGCCTGGGGGGCCGCGACGAGGAGGGACACGGCGGCGGAGCCCTCGCAGCGCTCGCCTGGGCCATCCTCGCCCCATTGATCGCCATGCTCGTCCAGCTCGCCGTCTCCCGCTCGCGGGAGTACGCGGCAGACGCGAGCGGGGCGCGGATGCTCGGAGACCCCGAGCCGCTCGCCCAGGCGCTCGAGCGCCTCGAGCGCGGCAACGACGTGCGGCCCTACGAGTTCGCGGGTCCCGCGACCGCCCACCTCTTCATCGTGAACCCGCTCCACGGCCGGAACTTCGCCTCGCTGCTCTCCACCCACCCTCCCCTCGAGGAGCGGGTGAAGCGCCTGCGCGAGATGCGGCGGGGCGTGCGCTTCGCCTGACCGGCCGGAGCTCAGCGCACGAGGACGAGCTTGCCGAACTGCTCCCTTCGAGAGAGCAGGTCCTGGGCGCGGACCGCCTCCGCGAGCGGGAGGCAGCGGTCGAGCACCGGCCGGAGCCGTCCCTCGCGAACGAAGCGGAGCACCTCGAAGAGCTCGCTCTTCGACCCCATCGTCGACCCGATGACCGAGAGCTGGCGGTAGAACACGTGTCGGAGGTCGGTCCTCGCGTCGTGGCCGCTCGTCGCCCCCACGGTCACGAGCCTCCCGCCCGCCCGCAGCGCGAGGAGCGATCTCTCCCAAGTCGCCTGCCCCGTGTGCTCGAAGACGACGTCCACGCCACGGCGCGCCGTGAGCCCTTTCACCTCGGAGAGGAAGTCCTGCCTCTCGTACGGGATGGCGTGGTCGGCCCCGAGCTCGAGCGCCTTCTCGCACTTCGCGTCCGACCCGGCGGTGGCGAGGATTCGCGCCCCGAGGAGCTTCCCGATCTGCACGGCCGCGCTGCCGACGCCGGAGCCGGCCGCGTGGACGAGCACCGTCTCGCCGGCGCGGAGGCGAGCGCGCTCGACGAGCGCGTGCCAGGCCGTGAGGAACACGAGCGGGATGCACGCCGCCTGCTCGAAGGTGAGCGCGGAGGGCTTGGGAAGCAGGTTCGCCGCCGGGACGCGGACGAACTCGGCGTGACCGCCGGGGAGGTGCTCGCCGAGGATCCCGTAGGCGTGGCAGAGGTTGTCCCTCCCGGAGAGGCACTCCTCGCACCGTCCGCAGGAGACGCCGGGGTTGGCGATCACCTCTTCGCCGCCCCGGACGGACTCCACCCCGTCCCCGACCTCCCCCACCACGCCGGCCACGTCGGCGCCGAGCACGTGGGGCATCGCGACCTCGAGGCCCGGCCAGCCCCGCCGCACCCAGATGTCGAGGTGGTTCAGCGCGACCGCGCGAACCCTGACGACGACGGTCCCCGGCAACACTCGGGGTCGGGCAGCTCCTCCGCGCGGAGCACCTCCGGGCCTCCGTGGCCGCGAATCGCCATCGCTCGCATGTGACCTCCGCCGTGCATGCTTACCGCGCCGCACCTCGGATTTGCCAGCGGGCCGAGCCCGCTGTAAGGAGGCCCCGGTGAGCGTGGAGACCCTGGCCATCCTGGGAGCGGGAGACGCCGGCATCGCCGTGGCACGGCTCGCGGCCCTGGCCGGGCTGCACGTCCGGCTCTGGGACCCGAGCGAGGCTGCGCTGCACGGCGCCCTCCTCCTCGTCCGCCAGCTGCTCGAGCGGGCGGTCCAGGACGGCGAGGTCCCGCCCAACCACCGGCAGACCATCCTCGACGGCGTCCTCGCGACCACCGACCTCGAGGAGGCCGTCCTCGGCGCCGACGCCGTCCTCGAGACGGGCCCCGAGGCCCCGGGCGTGCGGGCGGACGTGCTTGCCCGGGCAGGCGCGGCCGCCCCCGGGGCGACGCTCATCGCCTCCGGATCGCTAGAGGCCGTTCGTGCTCTCCTTCCCGATGCGACACGGCTCGTCGGGCTCGCCCTTGGCGAGCGCCCCGGCAGGGGGCCGCCGGTGGCGCTGGAGTGTGCGTCCTCCTCGCCCGAGGCGCGCGAGAGAGCGCGCGCGCTGGCGTTCTCGCTCGCGCGCGCGGCCTCCGTCCATCGGGCCTGACCCCGGTTCGGGGGGCCCCTCTCCTCCCGTTGCATGCGCGACCGACCGCCGCTAGCTTCTCGCAATGAAGATCCCGCTCCTCGCCGTCGCCCTCGGCGCCTCCACGCTCAAGGTGGGGGACAAGGCTCCGGACTTCACCCTCCCGGACACGGAGGGGAAGCCCGTGGCTCTTTCCGCGCTGCTGTCGCGCGGCCCGGTCATCCTCGCCTTCTTCCCCAAGGCGTTCACCCCCGGCTGAAACAAGGAAAACCAAGCGTACCGGGACCGGTATGCCGACGTGGACAAGAAGGGCGCGCAGGTGGTCGGGATCTCGACCGACTCCATCGAGACGCTGAAGAAGTTCAAGGCCGAGTTCCACCTGCCGTTCCTCCTGCTGTCCGACTCCGGAGGCAAGGTGGCGGACACGTACGGCGGCCGGGTGCCGCTGCTCGGGATCGCGAACCGCGCGAGCTTCGTCGTCGGGGAGGACGGCCGCATCGTCGAGATCGTGAACGGCTCGGCGGCCATCGACCCGACCGCGGCGGTCTCGGCCTGTCCGGCTCACAAGAGCTAGGGAGGTACCGTCATGGCCCTCTTCTCGAGAGCCCTCTCCGCCCTGCGGCGTGCCCTCTTCGGCGCACCCCCGGAGGAAATCGAGCGGACGGTCGAGGCGCTCCGGTCCGAGATTCGCGCCACGCGGGCGGAGCTCAAGGGCGAGATCGCGGCCGTACGCAAGGAGATCGCGGCGCTCCGCGAAGGCGAGGACCGCGTGCGGGGCGCCGAGCGGCCCGTGGCAGAAGCCTAGGGCAGGCCCCGCCGCCCCGCGCGCCCTGGCAGCGGACGCTAGGCGGGTTCGTGGACGATGACCTTCGTCACGCGGGCATCGCCCGCGACGGTGCGGAGGACCGCGCCTTCCCTCCAGTGTGCCCGGCGGACGTACCCCAGCCCGAGCCTCCCGCGCGTCGTCTCCGCGGCGCTCGTGACCCATCCAACCTCGTCCGCGCCCGAGAGGAGGCGCGAGCCCGGTGCGGCGCCGGCCGGCAGGGCCAGCTGGACGAGCCCCTTCTGCAGATGCCCGCGCATCGTCGCCCGGAGCACGACCTCCTGCCCGATGTAGCAGCCCTTGCCGAAGTGGATGGCCGCGCTCGTGAGCCCGGCCTCCATAGGCAGGCGCTCTCCGTCCATGTCGTGGCCGAAGCGCGCCAGGCCTTCCTCGATTCGCAGGATCTCGAGGTCCTCCTCGGAGAGCTCCACGGCGCCATCCGCGACGAGGGCTCGCCGCGCCTCCTCAACCGCCCCGGGCGCCCCCAGGACCTCGACGGCCGGGGCGCCGCGCCTCGGGCTCGCGACGAGGGTGGTCGCGGGGCCGAGCGCTCTCGCCCGGGTCACGCCACCCTGGCCGAGGACCGGCAGAGCCCGCAGCTCCCCGGAGACGTCCTCCAGCGCGACGTCGTCGGCCACGACGTACCTGCCGAGGTGCGCAGCGAGCGGCCCGAGCTCGCACGGCTCGACGACAAGGAGCGCTTCGCCCTCCCCCGCCGCCACGATCCCCTCTCCGACGAGGCGGCCCCGCGCGTCGAGAAAGGCCGCGTAGGCGCTCCCACCGGGGGCGAGGCGGGCGACGTCCTGCGTGCACATCCGGTGCAGGTAGGGGAGGGAGTCGCGCCCTCTGAGGCGGAGGATCCCGGTGGCGAGCACGGGCCCGACCGCAGCGGAGCTCCGCGCGGCGATGAGCCTTTCGTCGAGCGTCATGCCGTCGTCCCTAACGCGGGCGGGCGCTCCGCTCAACGCCTGCGCCCTGGAGCGCTCAGCCCCGCTGGGTGATTGCCACGCCCGCGATGACGAGGACGCCCCCGGCGACGAAGGTCGCCGTGAAGCGGTCTCCGTAGACGCCCCAGGCGAGGAGCGCCGTCAGGACCGGCTGGGTGTTCGACCAGATGGCGACGCGGCTCGCGTCCTCGCGGGCGAGCGCGTAGTAGTAGAGGAGGTAGGCGACGACGCTCGTCAGGACGACGAGGTACGCGAGGCTCACCCACCCGGGCACGGACAGCGCCCGGAAGTGCTCACCGCGGGAGAGGGCGAGCCCGAACGGCAGGTAGAGGAAGGTCCCCGTCGTGACGGTGAGGCCGGTGGTGGCGACGACGCCGTAGCGCTCGGCAAACGGCTTTCCCCACACCACGTAGACTGCCCAGGCGACGACCGCGAGGAGAACGAGGACGTCTCCTTCGAGCCCCCGCATCGCCTCGGGGGCCGCGGAGAGCTGCCCGCGCGAGAGGAGCACCAGGGCGGCGCCTGCGAAGGCCATCGCGATCCCGGCCACCTTGAGGCCGCTCGACCGCTCCTCGCCGCGCCAGAGCGCGAGGAGGAACACGAAGACGGGCGTGACCCCGTAGAGCAGGGCGGCGTGGCCAGGGCTCGTGAGCGAGAGGCCGGCGAGGAACAGCCCCTGGTTGAGCGGGATGGCGACGAACCCGAGCGCCGCGAGCCTCCACAGGTCCGGCCGCGGGACGCGCGGCGGCCACCGCAGGAGCAGAGCCGAGTAGATCACGCCGGCGAGGGTGAACCTCGCGAGCGCGAGCTCGAAGGGGGTGAGCTCGGCGAGCGCCCTCTTCGCGGCCAGGTAGGTCCCGGCCGAGATGAGGGAGTGCAAGAGCATCAGGAGGTCGATCACCCGCCATCCCCGCCGAGCCGCTCGAGCGCCCAGCGGGCCGCCTCGGGCACGCCGGGGAGGTCGCTCTCCAGCCTCCGCCGGATGGCCGGCGCGAGGTCCCGCTCGCCCTCGGCCCCGGCGACCAGGATGGCGTTGCGCACGAGTCCCGCGTGCCCGGCCCGCGCGAGGGCGGTGCCGTAGAAGTCGCGGCGGTAGGCCCTCTCGCCGAGCCCGACGAGCGCCCGGAGGTCGAGCCATGGATGACGCGTCGGCGCGAGCTCCGGGTCGCTCGCGGCGCCCGTCGCCGCGTTCCAGGGACAGGCGGTCTGGCAGTCGTCGCACCCGAACCCCCATCGCCCGATCCGGCCGGCGACCTCCTCGGGCACGGGACCGCGTCGCTCGATGGTGTGGAACGAGAGGCAGCGCCGCGCGTCAACGAGCCCCGGCTCGGGGATCGCGCCCGTCGGGCAAGCCGGCATGCACGCGCTACAGTCCCCGCAGCGCTCGGGGTGCGGCTCGTCGGCCTCGAGCTCTCGGTCGACGAGCACGGTCGCGAGCACGACCCAGCTACCGAGCTCGGGGGTGATGAGGCATCCGTTCTTCCCCACCCAGCCGATGCCCGCCCGCTCGGCCCAGGCCTTTTCCATCACCGGCGCCACGTCCACGGTCGCGAGCGCGCGCGCGGCAGGGTCGCGGGCCTTGAGCGAGGCCACGAAGGTCCTGAGCCTGCGCTTCACGACGGCGTGGTAGTCACGCCCGCGTGCGTACCGAGCCACGCGGGCCCGTCCGCCCGGGGCGAGGCGTGAGCTGCCAGCCGCGTAGGCGAGTGCCAGCGCCACGACGCTCCTCGCCCCCGCAAGGAGCCTCGACGGGTCGAGGCGCTCGGCTCGCTGGGTCCGGAGCCAGGCCATGTCCGCCTCGGCGCCCCGCGCGAGCATGCGGTCGAGCGGCCCGGGATCGAGCGGCTCGGCGCGGGCAATCCCGACCTTGTGGAAGCCGGCGTCGAGCGCCGCGGCCTTCACGAAGGCGCTGTCCAGGGCGCGCGTCGTGGGGCGGCCCCGCTACTCGTCCTGCTCGCCCTTGTCCTTCGGGGCTTTGCCCTTGCGGACCGGCGAGGCGCTCGGGACGAGGCGCCGCACGAGCATCCGCACGAGCACCGCCGCGGGCGCCCCGGCGATGGCTCCGAGGACGATCGCCCAGAGCGACGGAACGACGGCCTGCGCTGGCGTCACGTTGTAGCTCACGACAAGGCCGAAGCCGAGCGCCACGCCGGCGGCGATGGTGCTGCCCGCGTCGCGCCCTGCCCGGACCTCTCCCAGTGCCGCGAGGACGAGGACGAGGAGGGAGAGCACCCAAGCGGCCGCCCGCGGCAGCCAGTCCCGGTACACGCTCACCCGCAGGCCGCCGGCCACCCGTCCCTGTAGCCGCTCCAGACGGATCTCCTTGGCTCCAGCGGGGATCCTCGCCTCGAACCAGTCCGCGTCGTGGTCGTGCGCCACCCGCGCACGGCCGCTTCGGCCGACCCGCGCGTAGCCGAACGTGCGCTCGAGGCGGCCTTCGACCGGGTCCGAGAACCCGCTCAACCGGAAGTTGACCTGCGGCTCGCCGGCGCCGCCGAGCGGCGCCGAGACGAGAAGGAGGACCCGGCCGCCCATCCCCTCGGGCAGGGACGCCGCCTGGTCCTCGCGCTCGAACTCGGCCACGAAATCCGGGTCTCCCGGGTGTACCGCCTCGAGTGCCGGGACAGCGGCGACGAGCGCGCTCAGGACCCCCGCCGCGACGAGGAGCGCCGCCGCCGTGCGGCTGGGCGGGTGCTCGACGGCAGGCCGGGCCACCATGAGTCCGAGGACGACGGGCACGAGGACTGCGACGACCGCCCCGACCGCGGACTCGGACACCACGCCCGCTGCGTAGAACACCCCGACTGCGACGGCCGCGGTCAGGCCGAGGGCCGGAAGGAACCAGGGCCGGAAGAGCCCCTCGAAGCGGTTCGCCGAGCCCGACTCGTTGTCTGCCATGCCTTCGACCTTCCCTTCCGGAGCGCCCGGCCGCGCGGTGGCGGCCGCGGTCGTCCGCCGGAGTGAGAAACTGGACAGGATCCACATCGCCCATACCATGCGACCGAATGGCGCGGCGCCTCGATTTGCATGGCTGGGCGGACCTCCCGGGTACCGCCGAGCGCGGCGCCAACTGGGCGCTCGTCCTGGGGGACAGCCTCGAAACGCTGGAGAGGCTCGCCCCGCAGTCCGTCGACCTGATTTTCGCCGACCCCCCGTACCACCTCTCGAACGGCGGGACCACCTGCCAGAGTGGCCGGCGGGTGCGCGTCGACAAGGGCGAATGGGACGCATCCCGGGGCGTCGAGAACGATCACGCCTTCCACCGAAGCTGGCTCGCCGCCTGCCGCCGAGTGCTCAAGCCGTCGGGAACCATCTGGGTATCCGGGACCCAGCACGTCATCTTCTCGGTCGGGTACGCCATGCAGGAACTCGGCTACCACCTCCTGAACACGGTCACCTGGTACAAGCCCAACGCGGCGCCCAATCTCGCCTGCCGGTTCTTCACGCACTCGACCGAGATCCTGCTGTGGGCGGCGCCCGCGCGCTCGAAGCCGCTCGCGCACCGCTTCAACTACCGTGACATGAAGGAGCGCAACGGCGGCAAGCAGATGCGCGACCTCTGGGCGGTGAGCGAGCGTCCAGATCCCGGCGGCGAGCAGGTCGTTTGGGCGCTTCCGACACCCGGGCCGCGCGAGAAGGTCCTCGGGCGACACCCGACCCAGAAGCCCTACTCGCTCCTCGAGCGCGTCATCGCCTCGAGCTCCTCGCCGGGAGACCTGGTGGTGGACCCGTTCTGCGGTTCGGGCACGACCGGGGTCGCCGCCACCGCAGCCGGCCGGCGCTTCGTCGGCATGGAACGCGACGAGCGCTACCTCCAGCTGTCCGCGCGCCGGATCCGGGCCGCCGCGGAGGGCCCGCCGCTCCTCCGCGCGGCGTCCCGCTAGGTCCGGCCTACCCCTCCGGAGCCCGCCACCCGGGCGCCCGCGCCGTTGCCGGTCCCCGGCACGCGTGGTAACGGTCTTTCTCGTGAGACCGTCCGGCAAGCGCGAGGAGAAGAAGGAAAAGGACCCGGCGCTCGAGGGCAACATCGCCTCCGCCGCGGAGCTCCAGGCGGGCGACCGCGTGGTCTACCCGAACCAGGGCGTTTGCCGCGTGGCAGGGCTCGAGCAGAAGGACATTGCGGGCCAGCGCCTCGAGTTCGTGAAGCTCACGCGCGAGGAAGACGGGGCCTCGGTCCTCGTCCCGCTCCAGAAGGTCCCGAGCATCGGCCTCCGGCGCGTGGCCTCCGCAGAGCACATCGAGGGCGTCTTCCACTACCTGGGCGCCTCGTACGACGACCCGGAACTCGACTGGAAGGTCCGACACCGCGACAACGTCGAACGGCTCATCGCCGGCGGCGTCCTTGGCGTGGCCGAAGTGGTGAAGGGGCTCCACTCGCTCGCCCGGCTCCGGCCCCTCCCCGCCAAGGAACGTGAGCTGTACGACAGCTCCCGACACCTGCTCGTCAGCGAGATCTCGGTGTCGCTCGGCATCCCGCCCTCGGTCGCGGAGGACTACGTCGACTACGCTCTCATGCCGCCCGCCGGCGTGAAGCTGCCGCTGAAACCGCCGCCAAAGCCCGTGGAGCTGAAGGGCCCGCCGTGGAAGCGGAAGAAGGCCGCCGCCGAGGAGGAGGACGACTTGGGGCTCTCCGAGCTGGGCCTGGACCTCGGCGCTCTCGAGGGAGAGGAGGCCCCGGAGAGCGGCGAGAGCGAGGCGCCCGAGGGCGCCGAGGGAGAGCGCGAGGCGCCAGCCGCCGAGGCGCCCGCCAAGCCGGAAAGGCCTGCCAAGGAGAAGAAGGCAGCGGCGCCGCGAGCGAAGGCGCACCCCAAGCCCTCCAGGAAGGGTCCTAAGAGAGCCCCAGCACCGAAGCGGCCGCACGCGCGGACGGGCAAGGCCAAGGCGGGGAAGGCGGCCAAAAAGCCCGCCAAGGGGAAGAAGAAGTGATCCGGATCGTCACCCTCGCGCCGTTCGACGAAGGCGACCTCGCCTTCCTGACCCGCACGCTGTACCGGTCCTTCGGCGTCGGCACCGAGCACGTCGGAGACCGTCCACTCCCGAAGGGTGCCGAGAGACCCGACGGGCGATTCGACGCGTTGAAGCTTCTCGACGAGGTCCCGCCGGTGCGTGCCTTCGCCGACGACAAGGTCGTCTACCTGACGGACGTCGAGCTCTCCATCCCGGAGGGCCCCCTGGGGGAGCCTCCGGCCTGGGGGTTCGCCCTCCAGGGCGGCGACCGTGCGCTCGTCTCCACCTACCGGTTCGCGCCACGCGGAGTGAGTGAGGCTTCGATCGACGTCTTCCGGCGTCGGCTCGCCCGCGAGTGCACGCACTTCGTCGGCCACCTCTGGGACCTCCACCACTGCTACGACCCGCGCTGTGCCATGCACCCGTCGTGGTCGCCCTCGCTGTCCGCAAATCCGGAGCACGACCTGGACGCCTTCTGCCGCGAGAAGAGCGAGCGGCGGATCCGCCTCGCCAAGACGTGAGCCGGGGCGCATCACGGCGTGAGCGACCGACCCGACTACCTCGGCCCGAACTACCGGCTCGGCGCCCCGAGAGCGCCGCCTCCCTCGCGGGGGGAGGTCTGGCGCGCCTTCGCCCGTCGCCTCCTCTGGCCACCTCAGCCTCGCCTCTGGGCGGCGCTCTTCGCCACGGCCGTGGCGTCCCTCGGGGCCTACGGACTGTGGTTCCAGGCCACGCTCGGCTCCCGGCTTCCCTCCCGGATCGACTGGAGGGCCGCCGCGGCACTCGTCTCCCGGGACGCGCGCCCCGGGGACGTGGTCGCCATCGCGCCAGCGTGGGCGGAGCGCGCCCGCGAGGCCCTGCCGGACGCGCTGCCGGTTCGCCCCGACTTGCCGCTGCCGATCCTCGCGTTCCCGGACCTCGCCTCCGAGGATCTCACCGGGGTGCGCCGCGTGTGGCTCCTCTCGCTCGACGGCGCACCGGGCGCCGCTCCCGAGGTCGCGCGCGCCCTCGCAGCCCGATCGGCCGCGGTCGACGGACCGCAGCGTCTTGGCGCCCTGCGCGCGACCCGGTTCGACCTGCGCGCGCCTCTCAACCCCCTGTACGTCTTCTCCGACACCCTCCCCTCCGCGAGCGTCCGGGTGGACGACGCGGCGTGCACGCCAGAGGCGCGCGGGGGCTGGCGCTGTCCCGCGCCGCGGCCGATGCGCGTGGCGAGGGAGATTCGGGAAGTCGACTTCCTCCCGCGCACGTGCATCAAGCTCACGCCGCCGAATCCGGGACGGCTCATCCTCGACTTCCCCGAGGTACCGGTCGGGCGCGCCCTGCGCGGGCACACTGGGACCGCCGGCGGCGCCGGGCTCGGGAACGCGGCGCCGGTGAGGATTCGGGTGAAGGTGGGCGACGAGGACGTGGGCGAGGCGGAAGAGCCACCGGGCCCCGCAGGCTGGCACCTGTTCCAGCTCGACACCTCCCGCCTCGCGGGCCGGCGGCTGCCCGTGTCGTTCGAGATCTCCTCCTCGTCCCCGGGGCCGCTGCCGCTCTGCCTCGACGCCGTGATGCTACCGTGAGGGACCTTCGCCCCATCGTGCGGTTCCGGGCCCTGCTGCCCCGCTCCCGAGAACGGCGCGTCGCGCTCGCCTGGGCCGCAGGGGTGCTCGTCGTCGCGGCCGCCACGGCCCCGTCGGTGGGGATCTCTCGAGACGAGAGCGTCTACTTCGCGGCCGCGGAGGCGTACCCGCGCTTCTGGGGCGAGGTGGTGCGCGCCCCGTCCCACGCATTGGCGCTGGCCGACGCCTACTACTCCGTGAACCGGGAGCACCCGCCGTTCGCGAAGCTCGTCTACGGCGTGACGCATGCAGTGCTGTCGAAGGGCCTGGGCCTCGCGAGCCACGCCCAGGGCTTTCGCTTCGGCGCCTTCCTCTTCGCGGCCCTTCTCGCCTACCTCCTCGCGACATGGGGCGGTTCGCTCGCCGGCTTGTGGGGCGGGGTCCTTGCGCCCGCCTTCTTCTTTTTCGTCCCCCGGAACTTCTACCACTCCCACCCGGCAGTCCTGGACCTGCCCGAGACGACCTTGTGGCTTGCGACCGCCTACGCCTTCTGGCGAAGCGCCGGCGCGGGCGGCGACCAGGCCCGAAACGGGCGGTGGGCGCTCGCGACGGGACTTCTCTTCGGGCTCTCCATCGCGACGAAGCACAACGGCTGGTTCCTCTTGCCGCTCCTCGCCGCGTGCTGGCTCCTGGCCGCCGTGCCCGCCGCACTCCGGGAGGGGCCGAGGGCGCTCGGGGCCCGGTTCCCCTCGGCGTTGCTTGCCATGGCGGCCCTGGGGCCGCTCGTCCTCCTCGCGAGCTGGCCCTGGCTCTGGCACGACACCTGGCCGCGGTTCGCTGCCTACGTGTCCTTCCACGTTCACCACGAGAACTATCCCTGGTCGTACTTCGGTCGCCTCCTGCGGGAGCCGCCGTTCCCCGTCGCCTACCCGTTCGTGGTGACGGCGCTCACCGTCCCGCTGGCCGTCCTCGCTTCCATGGCAGGCGGACTCGCCCAGTCGCTTTCCCGAATCGTTCGGGCGGTGCGCGGTCGCGGAGGGGAGATCTCGCTCCCCACCGAGGTCCTTCTCTTCGCGAACGCCGTCTTTCCACTCGCGCTCATCGCGTGGCCGACCGTGCCACACTTCGGCGGGGTGAAGCACTGGATGCCCGCCATGCCGTTCCTGGCGCTGCTCGGCGCTCGGGCGATCGCGTCGGCGGCACAGGTCCTGGGGCCTGGCCGCTCTGGTGCGGTCGCCGGAGTGCTCGCAGCGCTTGCTCTCGTGCCAGCCGCCTGGCAGACCGCGCACGTCCACCCCTTCGGAACGGCGGCGTGGAACGAGCTCGCGGGAGGCGCCGCGGGCGCGGCCTCTCTCGGGATGCAGCGGCAGTTCTGGGGCGACAACATGATTGCGATCCTCGAGGACCTGAACGAGCACGCGGCCTCAGGCGCGCGCGTGTGGTTCCAGGAGGCCACTTGGCTCGCGGTGAAGGAGTACCAGCGCGACGGGCGGCTTCGACCGGACCTCGCGTGGGCTACCGGGCCCGAGGACGCCGACATCTCGGTGTGGCACTACCACAGGGAATTCCTGGACAAGGAGTTCCGTACCTGGACCGAGTTCGGCAACGCCCGGCCCGTCGCCGGCGCCTACCTCGACGAGACACCTCTCGTGCAGATCTACGCGAGGCCGGGGGCTTGGAGGTAGGGGCGGGGGATCTCCCGCCAGGGGCTCACGCGACCGCGTGCTCGCCAGGCGAGGGGAGGCTTCCGCCCGAAAGCCACGTGAGGACCTCCGCGTCCACGAGTGGCGAGAACTCCTCGTACCACTCCGAGACCGAGCGGAGGACCGCCGGCCGCACGAGCGCCACGACCGCATCAGCGAGCGACCTGAGAGTGTCAGCAGCGAAAGCGGAAGAGACAGGGGCGGCAACGATCAGGCGGTCGGGCCTCGCGCGCCTCACTGCCTCGATGGCGGCGCGCATGGTCACCCCTCGCGCGATGCCATCGTCGACGAGGAACGCCGTGCGCCCGCGGAGATCCGGAAGCGAACGCCCCTGCCGATACACGAGAACGCGACGCTCGACCTCCGACTCCGCGCTTCGAACGGCGTCTCGGAGCTCGCCGGGCGATACCTTGAGCACGCTCGCGAGGCCCAGATCGACGTGCCGGACACCTCCCTCCGCCACCGCGCCCATCGAGAGTTCCGGGCGGCCCGGCGTCTGGACCTTGCAAGCAACCGCGACCTCAAGCGGCGCACCCAGGTGCCTTGCGACGAGAGCCCCGACGACCACACCCCCGCGGGGAACGGCGAGCACAAGCGAACCCGCGCCCCGGTGCGCGGCGACTGCCCGCCCCAACGCATTTCCCGCTTCGACTCGATCGAGGAACTTCACGAAATCTACATGTGCACTGGGCAGAGCAGGGGAAGTCCCCACTGGGGTCCCTACCCTTGCACGGGCCGCGTCGGAGCAAGGAGATGCGGGGAACGGGCTATCCTTCTGGAATCACGGCCTCTTGACCCGCTCGCTCGGCGACGTATAAGAAGGATGGTAGGTTCGCTATGGGGGCGAACTGGTTTCGACGGAGGACGGACAGCGCACGGTGCGCGCCGTGGTTGGTCACCTGGCCACGTAAAAAGGCGACCACTCAGAAACGCGAACGAGCCCATGGCTCTGGCTGCCTAAGAAAGGTCAGCCCGTTCCCCTGCGAGCGCCGAGTAGCAGGTGCGAACGTCAGCGTCGGCTGGACCTCAGCGGGAGCCGAGCCGCCTTGCAGAGGTCGAGAACAAAGGGCGAGAACGTGAGTGCTTGCAGGCCCGGAGGTTGGCGCCCACGTAGCTTCTCCGGGATACGCGCGTAGGACCGTCCGCTCGAAGGCTTTCGGACCCGGGTTCGATTCCCGGCGCCTCCACCATTTAACTACCCGACATCATTCGGGTTTACCTGCGAAACAGCTTCTGGTGCCAATCTGGTGCCACGCGCGTTCGGGCTTTCGACCGGGCGCGCGTTGAGAAGCGCGATGGCGGAGTCCTTCGCAGCAGGCGACAGGTGCATGTACCTCTGGGTCATTGCCAAGGTGGAGTGACCCGCCAGTTCTTGAATCGCCTTTGCCGCTGCGCCCTGCATCGCGAGGTGCGAGCAGAACGTGTGACGCAGGATGTGGGTGCCGCCGTTCCTCACCGGTAGCCCGGCCCGCCGCTGGGCGGCTAGCATCCACAGTCTCACTACCTTGTTCGTGAGCGAGCTTCCGTCGTCGCGGTAGAGCACCCGGGGACCGCGCAGGTGCCTGACCACCTGCAAGGCCCTGCAGAGCTCTTCCGTCATCGGCACGATGCGCGAGCGCCCGCCCTTCGGCGTCGTCACCTGGCCGCTCCACTCCGACCGCTGGACGTGTACCTGCTGTCTTCTGAAGTCCAGGTCGGTCCACTCCAGTGCCATGATCTCGCCGCGTCGGAGCCCAGCGTCACCACCAAGAAGCACCATGACCTCGATACGGGGATCGAGCGCATGGGCCGCTCCAACGAGCCGAGCGTAGTCCGCGAAGTCGTAGAACAACGCTCCTCGCCCACTCGTCTTGAGAAGCCTGAAGCGGGGAAACGACTCGATGACCCCCCACTCGACCGCCCGCCGCAGCATGGAGCCGAGGGTCGAGAGGATGTTGTTGGTCGTCTTGGCTGTGAGTTGCTCAAGGGACTTGGCCTTGAGTGTCTGCACGTCTGCCAGCTCGATCTCGTCGAGCCGCTTGCCTCCGAGAGCGGGACCGAGGTGCGTCCTGAATAACGACTCGGCGGCCTCGATGGAGGACGGCTTCCGCTGCTCCGCACGTAGGTGTTCGACGACGAACCGATCCTTGAAGGCAGCCAGGGTCGGAACGTCCTTGTACTTCCGAGTCGGGCCTGGCTCGCTGTGCCGTGCCCTCCCTCCCTGCGCGATGATCACGGCCTCCCGCTGCTGACCCCATCGAAGTGCCGCGCTGTAGCTGGACACGGGCGGCTTCACCCGCTCGCGGTAGCGCGTGCCGTTGGGGAGCAGTCCATGGATGTCCACTTGAAAACCTGTCCTTCCCTTCCTCTGCCTTACTCTCACCATCGTCGGTCCTCCTGACCGGCGACGGCACTCACCGCGCGAGAGTGTACGGGAGTGGGCGGACAGCGACTAACCATGACGCCCCATGAAGGCGTCTAGGGCCTCGCGTCTAAACCGGAACTGGCGACCCCAGCGACGCACGGCGTCCGCTGGCACGCTCGCTCGCTCGATCCGCTTGTAGAGCGCCCGAACGCTCGGGAGCCCGAGGTATTCAGCCGCCTGGTGTGCCGTGAGCCAAGGGCTGGCCGATCCCGCAGCTGGAGTTCGCTTCGGCCGGCTCGACTTCGGAGCGTCGTGCTCAGCTTCTCCTGAGGCGTCCGGCGCCCACGCGAAGGGGGATTGATGCTGGGCCATGTTTGTCAGCCTCCGCGCTGCTCAGTCCCGCCTGCAGCTGCGCCCCGATCCCCCGCCCTCAAGTCCTTCGCGAGAAAGTCGTGCAGCACCTTGATCGCGTCGAGCGGCACGGGCGGCAGCGGCTCGCTCTTGCCGAGCGCCTTCCGTACGACGATCGCCCACTGGTTGATGGTGCCCATGACCGCCCGGTAGCTCGCCACGAGCTCGTCGATCTTCCGGTCATCCACCATCACGAGCCGCTGCCTCGCGGGGACTCTCGTCGATTGCAGGGTGCCTTCCGAGATGTACGAGGCGAGGGCAGCCGCAGCCTCCGCAAACGTCAGCACGTGGACCCGAAACGCCTCGTCTCGAGACTGCCCTAGCGCCTGATTCACAGCCTGCTCGACCCGTCCCTTCCGCTCCGCCGAATGGACGAGGAAGACGAGGCGCGGCTCGAACTTGTCGGGGAACGCCTGCTGGTACCAGGTCTCGAGAGTGCGAAGGTTCCCTGTCCCGAAGAAGGCGCGGTAGCGACGGAGCTTCGCCAAGACCGCCCCGCTCCTCCCGGGATGGGCGGTCGCGATGCTCTGGGTCCCCGTCTCGCCCTCGAGGAACAGCCTTCGCTTCCTCTGCGGGACCTCCAGGATGGCGTCCGGCTTCAGGACCGCATGGAACGTGGTCTGCCCCACGGTACCCTCGCGGACCTCGAACCTGAGGACGCTGTCGTCCTCGGAGAGCCAGCGGAACGGGAGGAGGCCGAGCGGGGCCGTATCCGACATTCGGAGCGCGAGCACAAGGCCGACCAGGGTGTCGTTCAGGATGAGCGTGTGCTCGAGGAAGCGGTGGCCGACGTCGTGCGCCGCCGGCGGCTGGAGGTGCTGGATGCTCTCGGCCGCAATGCATCTGCCGAACGGCGCGAGTGCCCACACGGGGACGGCGGTCCCCTCCGCTCTCCGGAACTCGAGCCGGCGGAGGAACGGTCCCTCCCCGAGCTTCCCCCCAAGCCCACAGAGCTTGGCGAGCCTTCGGTACGTCTGCTTCTTGCTCCGCTCCTCGAAGAAGAGCCGATGGACCTGCTCTGCAGAGGCGTAGCGGGCGATCCCCACGTAGGAGAGCAGTGCCCGGTCCCGCTCGGTGAGGATGGCGCCCTTCGCGTTCGCCACGGCTCACTCCGCCTACCGGGAGCGCTTCTTCCCCTCGCCTGGGCCATCGAAGCCCGGGCGCTCTGCCCGAAGCGCTAGGCTCCGCTGGTAGAGGAGGTGCAGGAGGTACTCGTACCGGTCGAGCCCGAGTGCCTTCCGATCGGCTTCCAGGAGCGCCGTGGCGGCCCCTGGGAGCCCGAACCACGTCCGGAGGCCCTCCAGGTACCGGACCACGTGGCCAGTGAGGTCTGCGCCCTTGCTGGTGGCCTCGGCGCGGAGGAAGGTGACGAGGTCGCGCTGCATGCGGAAGGTCTGCATGAGCTTCTCGCTGGTGCCGGGAACCTTCGCTGGCATGTCCTCTCCCCGTGCCTGTCGATCGTTCTCTGTTCGTATTACTTATAACTGTCATCCCTCCTTGGCGTCAATGGCTCCTTCCACGGGGCCCCTTCTCGCCCTCTAGCAACAGGACCGACCCCTCCAAGCTCCGGACTGCCCCTCCGACTTTCTACGTGCCGTCCTCGACGCCGCTCGAGTGCTTCTCTCTCCTCACGCCCCAGAAGGAGGTTAGCCCCCCTTTTTTCGCCCGCCTCCCCTGCCGCCTCGACCTCCGCCCTTTCCCGCATATATTTTCACTCATTGTTACTTTATGGACTCAACCCCAACACCCCCAAGACCTTCACACACTGCTCCCATGGTCCCTTTCTTCCCTGGCCCCGCCTCCCGCCCCTTCCAAGATTCCTCAGGGTGACAGCAACCCGATCCCTCGTTCACAACCACCTGTGGTTGGGAGCGAGGGATCGGGTTGATGGCACCCGTCCCCTCGCGGATCGCGACACTAGCGGGAGGCGGGGCCAGGCCCGGTCGTCACGCGAGGTTATGGTCGCCCACGCTGGGCCAACCCCGATGACGCACGATGCGCAGTGCCCGATGACCACGGGCATCGGTACTGTCATCGGCACCCGTAGTCGGTCCCCGTCATCAAGTTGCGCTCTCTCGCCCTGAGCTGATTGCCAGCCGCACTGGTCACCCCAGACTACGCAGCGTCTCGCCTTCGGAGATAGGCTGCAAACGTGATGTGGCATCCTCGGCTCATCGTCCGGTACGGAAGGGGTGGCGGCGTTTCCCGGCTGTCCCAGGTCCGCTCTTCACCTGGCCGCCCGCGTTCAAGACCGCTGCCGGGCCAGCACCCAACAGGGGACGAGCGGAACGCGTCGATTCGATAGATAAGCGAGCGCGAGTCGATTCCTGGGGAGGCCTCACATGCACGTCCGTCCGACTGTTCGCACCGTGGCCGCTGCTTGCTGCCTGGTCCTCGTGGGATCTCGAGCCCGCGCCCAAGAGATCACGGGGGTCCCCGGGTCTCCCGACGCGACCATGACGATCCGCGGCGACCAATTGCCGGCGCCAGCGCCCAAATTTGGTGGCGTCATCAAGGACACGGCTCAGCACTCCAAGCCGTGGTGGCCACCGCGAGTCACTCCGAGGAGAGGCGCGCCGAGTGTGCTCCTCATCATGACTGATGACTCAGGCTATGGCGTCCCATCGACTTTCGGCGGCGTCATTCCCACCCCATCCCTCGACCGAGTGGCCGCGAACGGGCTCCGCTACACGAACTTTCACTCGACGGCACTCTGCTCGCCCACGCGCGCCGCGCTCATCACGGGTCGCAACCACCACTCAGTGGGCTTTGGCGTGATCTCGGAACAGGCCACGGGTTTCCCCGGCTACGACAGCATCATCACGCGCGACAAGGCCACCATCGGACGGATCCTGAAGGACAACGGTTACAGAACCTCGTGGTTCGGCAAGGACCACAACACCCCGGCCTTCCAGGCAAGCCAAGATGGTCCGTTCGACCAGTGGCCCACCGGCATGGGCTTCGAGTACTTCTACGGTTTCATCGGCGGCGACGCGAACCAGTGGCAGCCGAACCTGTTCAGGAACACCACGCAGATCTACCCGTTTGTCGGCAACCCGGGCTGGAACCTGATCACCGCGCAGGCAGACGACGCCATCGCGTACATGGATCGGATCAATACGCTCAACCCCGAGCAGCCCTTCTTTGTCTACTACGTGCCCGGAGGCACCCACGCGCCCCATCACCCGACGAAGGAGTGGATCGACAAGATCAGCGCGATGCACCTGTTCGATCAGGGTTGGAACAAGCTTCGAGACCAGATCTTCGAGAACCAGAAGAAGCTGGGCGTCATCCCCAAGGACGCGAAGCTCACGCCGTGGCCGAAGGACCTGCTGAAGGAGTGGGACCAGTTGACGCCGGACGAGAAGAAGATGTTCATCCGGCAGGCCGACGTCTTCGCCGCCTACGTGGCTTATACCGACTACGAGATCGGCCGCGTCATCCAAGCGGTCGAGGACATGGGCAAGCTCGACAACACGCTCGTCATCTACATCAACGGGGACAACGGAACGAGCTCAGAGGGGACACTCGTTGGCACGCCCAACGAGACTGCTATGTTCAACGGTGTCGTCGTGCCAGTGGAAGCCCAGCTCAAGTACTTCTACGATGTGTGGGGTACCGACAAGACCTACCCGCACATGGCCGTTCCTTGGGCCTGGGCCTTCGATACGCCCTTCCCATGGACGAAGCAGATTGCCTCACACCTTGGCGGGATCCGCCAGGGCATGGCTGTTTCCTGGCCGAAAGTCATCAAGGATAGGGGAGGCATCCGGAGCCAGTTCCACCATGTCATCGACATTGTCCCTACCATCCTCGAGGCCACCGGGGTGAAACAGCCGAAGTTCGTCGACGGCATCAAGCAGAGCCCGATCGAAGGCGTGAGCATGGTGTACACGTTCGAGGCCAAGAACGCCGACGCGCCGTCCACGCACAAGACGCAGTACTTTGAGATGTTTGGCGACCACGCCATCTACAGCGATGGGTGGATGGCGAGCACGAAGGTGATGCGGCCGCCGTGGGTGATAGCGGGAGGCCTAGGTGCCGACCCGACGACGTATCCCTGGGAGCTTTACGATCTACGGAGCGACTGGAGCCAGTCCACCGATCTGGCGGCAAAGCACCCGAAGAAGCTGAAGGAGTTGCAGGGGCTCTTCTGGAAGGAGGCCAAGAAGTATCAAGTGCTGCCGCTGGACGCGACGGTTGTTACCCGTGCGATCGCGCCTCGCCCGAGCATCACCGCAGGACGCAACGTTTTCACGTGGACGCGCCCCATGACCGGGACGCCAATGGGCGACGCTCCGTCCATCCTCAACACTTCCTACACCTTCAAGGTTGACATCGAGATCCCACAGGGCGGTGCCGAGGGAATGCTCATCACCCAGGGTGGCCGCTTTGGCGGGTATGGATTCTACGTCCTGAAGAATAAGCCAGTCTTCCTGTGGAACCTGCTCGACCTGGAACGAGTGAAGTGGGAGGGGCCCGAGCTCACCCCGGGGAGACACGTCCTCGAGTTCGACTTCAAGTACGATGGCCTGGGATTCGGCACCCTCGCATTCGCCAGCATGTCTGGGGTTGGGCGCGGCGGCACAGGCGTGCTCAAGGTCGACGGCCAGCCCGTAGCTACCAAGGCGATGGAACGGACGGTCCCCTTCCTCCTCCAACTCGATGAGAGCCTTGACGTCGGTTCAGACACACTCACGGGTGTGAACGACGCCGACTACCAGCCGCCCTTCAAGTTCACGGGCAAGCTGAACAAGGTCACACTCTCCATCGACCGCCCCAAGCTCTCCCCTGAAGACGAGAAGAAGCTGGAGGCAGCCGAGCGCGAGGCAGCGAAGGCGCGAGAGTAGCGAACAACCCGCGCGCGCCCTCGGAGGATTCGCTGGCATCCTGCCGAGGGCCTTCTGCTCGGCGTCCAAGTGGCGGACCTCGTCTTCATGCGGTCTCAAAGGCCCACGGAGAGTGCCTCGACGGCGGGGCCAGCACGTACCCGTGTGGCCCTGCAAGCCTCCC